>Ga0209561_1000041_pt1 | contig 40228 bp, 34 predicted proteins | sample WorMettrBAHAMAS2_FD_187393 | JGI IMG/M metagenome (GOLD analysis project Ga0209561, IMG submission 187393) | Marine gutless worms symbiont microbial communities from Max Planck institute for Marine Microbiology, Germany - Inanidrilus... | ecosystem: Host-associated > Annelida > Digestive system... | reverse complement strand
GGAGGCCGGAAAACACCCCGAAAACCGGCAAAACGACCGCTCGAAACGGTCATTGCAAGCCCAAATCGCCCCCAAAGCCGCTTTCCGCACCCCAATCCTGAAAAACGTCGGGTAGATGGGGGTGTCCACCTAACGGTTCGGTCTGTTTGAAGCAGATCGAAGAATGGGGTGATCAAAACGTCGATCTCGTTATCACAGACATCTTCATGCCCGTCTGCGACGGCTTCGAACTGACGACGGAGATCCGAAAAAAGTATTCTTGGATCCCCGTTGTGGGTATGACGGGCCGATATGTCGACACGCCGTACGACTACGGTGACAGCCTGATAAAACTGGGCGCCGTCACCGTGCTTAGAAAACCGATCCCCCTCGACGAACTTGTGAAGACGGTCGAGGACTACCTACCCAGCGATACCGTCAGGGCCAGCTAATTCTTGAGACCAACCTCTGGTCCGGTTCGACCGGCGGAGGTACGGGACCGCCCTCGGAACGACCGACGGCGTCACGGTTTTCGGCCGACGGAGTTATTCATATTTCCGCCTTCCGGACAAATGCACCATCAGACGCGCACCCCTTCCATGCGATCGTAAGTATAGGGGGTATACCTATCCCCCATACTTGAAAACCGCCCGATCTGTACCTCCGGTCAGCAGACGCTGCCACGGCATTTCCATAGGGTGTTTGGCAGTCCAGCGCTTCGATCCGCGCTTTGATCCAACGCTTTATTAAGTACAGCCACCACTAGTAGGGAGACCTGGAGATGTCTGTTGAAATTCCGAACCCCGACGAAAAAAACACCCCCGAGGTTTTGATCGACAAACCGGAAGCGGTTAAGGCGAACAAGACTTTTCTCGGTAACTTCAAAGTATCGACCCGTATCACCAGCCTCGTTGGCCTGGGCATTGTCTCGCTTCTCGCCATGTCTGGCGTGTTCACCTATGGCGACATGAAACTCGAGAATTCCGTCGCCCAGCTGGAAGCCTTCAACAAGCTCGAAAGCCTGACAGCCAAGGTCGAGTCCGGTGCCTTACAGATGCGCCGTAACGAGAAGGATTTCCTGCTTCGCAAGACGGCAAAGTACATTGATAAGTATGGCAAATCGGCCACCAGCGTGACCGGCTACCTGAATGAGATCCGTGGTCTCGAGGTTGCCAAACCGGTCGGCGAGGCCATCGGCAAGGCCATCGCCGGCGTCGAAAAGCACCAACGGCAGTTCGCGACCGTGACCGATAACGCCAAGACCCTCGGTCTTGACTCGAAAAGCGGCCTGCGCGGTAGTCTGCGTGGGTCCGTCCATGCCGTCGAGAAAAAGCTGAAGGCCGCCGACCTCGACGCGTTGACGGTCAAGATGCTGATGATGCGCCGCCATGAGAAGGACTTCATGCTGCGGGGCGCCGACAAATACCTGGGCCGCGTGGTCAAACGTCACGGCGAGTTCAAGACCCTGTTGGCCGATACCGACCTGCTGCCCGCCGACAAGACGGAAATCACCAAGCTCATGAAGTCCTACCAGGACGATTTCGCCGCTTTCGGTGAGTTGAGCGTGACGCAAGCTACGGAAGTCAAAGAGCTCAGCGCCATCTTTCGGAAGATCACGCCGCATCTCGATGCTCTCTATGACTTTTCTCATCAAGGTGCCGAACAAGCCCGCGCCGAGCAGCATGAAATTTCCGAGTGGCTGCATATGACGATGGTCGTCAGCACGGTTCTGATCACCGTCTTCTTCATCGCTCTCGGTGTGTTGGTCGTGCGCTCGATCACCAAACCGGTGCGCTCGGTCACCGATGCCACCAACGAACTGGCCAGGGGTGACCTCGAGGCCTTTGTTCCGGCCGTCGACAATTCGGACGAGGTCGGCGAGTTGGCCAAGGCCCTGAAGATCTTCCAGGAACAACTGCGCGACGCCGAGGCCCTGCGCCAAAGCCAGGAAGCCGACCGCGCCGCCAGGGAAAAACGCGCTCAACTGATCGAAAACCTGACCAACGAGTTCGATGTCGACGTCAAGGCGGTTCTGTCTTCCGTCGGCGCCTCCGTCCAACAAATGGAATCGACGGCCGGCGGCATGACCAGCGCTGCCGACAAGGTCAACAGCCAGGCCTCCCAGGTCTCGGCGGCGGCGACGCAAGCGTCCAGCAACGTTCAGACCGTGGCGACGGCAGCCCAGGAACTGTCGGCCTCGATCCACGAGATCGGTCGTCAGGTCGCCCAGTCGACCGAGATGTCGAACCGCGCCGTCCAACGGACCAATGATGCGGCACGGACGGTCAAGGGCCTGCAGGACAAGGTCAACAGCATCGAGGAGGTCGTCGGATTGATCACCGATATCGCCGATCAGACCAACCTTCTGGCCCTGAACGCCACCATCGAGGCGGCGCGGGCCGGCGAGGCCGGCGAGGCCGGCAAGGGTTTCGCGGTGGTCGCCTCCGAGGTCAAGAACCTGGCCAACCAGACCGCCAAGGCGACCGAGGAGATCCGGTCCCAGGTCGAAAGCGTACTCGGTGCCATGGGCGAAACCGTCGGTGCCATCGAGGAAATCGGCAGCACCATCCGTGAATCCGATGAGGTGACGACAACCATCGCGTCGGCCATCGAGGAACAATCGAGTGCTACCCAGGAGATCGCCCGCAACGTCGAACAGGCGGCATCGGGGACGGAAGAAGTCAACCGCAGCATCGTCATCGTCAGCGAAGCGGCCAACGATACGGACTCGGCGGCTGGTGAAGTCCTCTCCGCCTCAAAGGAAATGGCCGACCAATCGACCAACCTGCGATCGTTCGTCGACAAGTTCTTGGGTGCCGTACGCGCCGCCTAGTCTCCCCAATAATAATCTCACTCCAAACTTCGGGCGGGGATTTCCCCGCCCTTTTTCTTTGCCGGCATTGGACGGAGTGGTGGGCGTACTAGGACTCGAACCTAGGACCCGCTGATTAAGAGTCAGCTGCTCTACCAACTGAGCTATACGCCCTTAGAAATGGGACGGCCGATATAGCAGAGGTGTCGGGGCTTGTCGATAGAAGGCGCCGGGTTCGGGACCGACGGCTCGCGGCCTCGTCGGCAGCGGGTCAGGTCTCCGAACCGCCGCGCCGGCCGATCATAAAATCACGGTGCACCCAGACATTCATCAGGAGCCCGAAACCGATGAGCAGCGTCATCATCGCCGTGCCGCCGTAGGAGATCAGCGGCAGCGGCACGCCGACCACCGGGATCATACCCATGACCATGGCGATGTTGATGAAGACGTAGATGAAGAAGGTCGCCGTCACGCCCATGCCGACGAGCCGGCCGAACTGGCTGCGCGAGCGCAGCGACATGGCGTAGCCCTGGACCAGGATCAGGCCGTAGAGCGCCATCAGGCCGAGACCGCCGATAAGGCCGAATTCCTCGGCCAGCATGGTGAAGATGAAGTCGGTCTGCATCTCCGGCAGGAAGTCGAGGTGGCCCTGAGTGCCCTGCATGAACCCTTTGCCCAGCAGTCCTCCGGAACCCAAGGCGATTTTCGATTGGATGATGTGATAGCCGGCCCCCAGCGGATCGCTTTCTGGATTGATGAATGTCAGCACCCGCTGGCGCTGATAGTCGTGCAGCAACTGCCAGGCGACGGGGGCGGCGGCCATGCCGGCCAGCAGCACCGCACCGAACTTCCACAATTTCACGCCGGTCACGAAAAAGATGGCGCCGCTGGTCATGATCAGCATCAGCGTGGTGCCGAGATCCGGCTGGCGCAGGACCAGGGCGGCCGGTGCGGCGATCATCAGGATCGGTACGATCAGGAAGGTCGGGCGCCCGACGTCCTCGATGCTGCCGCCGTGGAAATACCGCGCCAGGGCCAGGATCATCGCCACCTTCATCAGTTCCGACGGCTGCAGGTTGAAATAACCGAGGCTGATCCAACGCTGCGCCCCCATGCCGATGGTGCCGGCGACCTCGACGACGCCGAGCAGCGCCAGGCTGACGCCGTAAAAGACATAGGCGTATCGCAGCCACAACCGAATGTCGACCAAGGCGACGGCGACCATGACCACGAGACCGACGCCGAAGCGTGTAGCGTGACGTTTTGCCCAGGGATCGAAACTGCCGTCGGCGGCCGAGAACAGCATGGCGACGCCGACGCCGACGGTGACGCAGAGCAGAATCACGAAGAACCAGTTGATGTGCCACAACCGCTGGCGGAAGGATAATTCAGGCGGGTTGAGAAGGTCTTCGCTCATCCTTCGCCCACGCCTTTCCCGGACCCGGGCCTGTCCGTCGCCACGGTCGCCGGTCGCGCCGAATCGCGCCGCTGCGCCTCCAAAAGGATGTCGTGGGCGATGGGTGCCGCCGTCTTCGACCCGCCGCCGCCGTGCTCGACGATCACGGAGACGGCATAGCGCGGGTTGTCGTAGGGCGCATAGCCGACGAACAGAGCGTGGTCGCGCTCCTTCCAAGGCAGTTCTTCGTTCTTGAGGACACCTTTTTCCCGTTCCGCCCTGGAGATCCGGCGCACCTGCACGGTGCCCGTCTTGCCGCCCATGCCCATGCCCTCGTCCTCGATGCGCGACTTGAAGGCCGTGCCGGTCGGCGAATTGACGACCTCGGTCATGGCCGCCGTCACCATATCGAGATGGGAGCGCGGCAGGCCGATGTTGGGAAAGGCGAAGCTCTGGGGTCCGGAACTGCTTTTCTGGATGACCGCCTTGGTCAATCGCGGCTCGACGGCGAAGCCGCCGTTGACCAGCCGCGCCGTCATCACCGCCAACTGCAGCGGGGTCACCAGCAGATATCCCTGCCCGATACCGGCGATCAGGGTTTCACCCTGGTGCCAGGGGGCATCCAGGGCGCCGCGTTTCCATTTCTTGGTCGGCATCAGGCCACCCTGCTCGCCGGGCAGGTCGATGCCCAGTTTGGCGCCGAGGCCTAAGCGCCGGGCCATTGCCGCAATCTGGTCGATGCCCGTGCGTTTGGCGATCTCATAGAAGTAGACGTCACAGCTTTGGACGATGGCTGTTTTCGCGTCGACGTGGCCGTGTCCGTGCTTTTTCCAGCAGTGGAACTTGGCGTCACCGAGCTCCACGTGTCCCTTGCAGAAGAGTTCCGTCGAGGGCGATATGATGCCTTTTTCAAGGGCCGCCAACAGGACCACCATCTTGAAGGTCGAGCCCGGCGCGTAGCGTCCGCCGATAGCCTTGTTGATCAACGGCGCCATGGGGTTGGAAACGAGCGATTTCCACTCCTCGTCCTTGAGGCCGCGATTGAAGGCGTTGGGATCGAATGCCGGGGTCGACGCCATGGCCAGGACGTCCCCATTGCGGACGTCGATAACCACGGCAGCCGCGCTTTCGCCGGCCAAGCGGCGGCTGACGAGACGTTGCAGTTCGAGATCGAGCGTCAACATCACCTCGGCGCCCGGCTGTTCTTCCTGGCGGGACAACTCACGGATCACGCGGCCGAAGGCATTGACCTCGACTTGCGAGTTGCCGCCGGATCCGCGTAGGGCCAGGTCGTGCACCTTCTCGATGCCCGCCTTTCCGATACGGAAACCGGGCAACTCGAGTAACGGATCGCCGCTCAGGTCCTTCGGCGACACGGCGGCGACATATCCGAGCACATGGGCTGTTTCGCGACCATGCGGATAGCTGCGGCTTTGGCCGACGTCGATGAAGATGCCCGGAAGATCCGGCGCGTTGACCTCGATCCGCGCCACCTCCTGCCAGTTGAGGTTCTCGCGGATGGTGACCGGTACGAAACTGCGGTTGCGTTTGACGTCGCGAAGGATGCGGCGCCGTTCACCGTCGCCGATCGGGATGATCTTGGCGAGCACGTCGAGGGTGCGGCCGAGGTCCGTTGTGTTCTCTGAGATCAGCAGAACCCGGTAGTTCTGCTCGTTATCGGCGATCGGCACGCCGAAGCGGTCGACAATGCGGCCGCGCGGCGGCGCCAGGAGCCGGAGGTTGATGCGGTTTTCATCGGCGAGAGTCCGGTAGCGTTCGCCTTCGACGACTTGCAGGTAATACATACGTCCGATCAGGGCCGACACCAGGGCCGCCTTGCCGCCGGCCAGCATCAGGGCGCGGCGCGTGAACTGTTTATGGCGTTCGGAATCGCGATGCATCAGACCTGCCTAAGGAAAGCCCGCTGCCACCGCATGAACAGCCAGGCCAGCCCCGGAAAGGCTCCGAGAGTCAGGAAATACTGGTAGACCTTGGGCTCCGGCGCGATGAGGGCCAGGTTCCAGGCCGACATCAGAGCCCAGTCGAGGAGCAGTGCGCCGCCGGATACCAGGGAAAAGCCGAGCCATACGACCCAGAAGGCCTTGCCGGCGAAAAACCGGTGCTGGGAGACGACGGCCCCGTAGACCAGAAGAAAGATCAGCGTATTGGCGCCGAGCGGCGCGCCAGTGAGGACGTCGTGCAAAAGCCCGATGAGGAATACGGCATAGGCCGGCATCAATTCGAACTGGTAGATCGACCAGTAATAGATGGCCATCAATGGCAACCACGGCGCGATCTTGGCGAGGCCGGGAATATACAACGGTACGACGTTGAAAATGACCAACAGGAAGGTCAACAAGACGGGCGTCATTTTCCGCGTAAGAACGTCGAGGCGGTTCCAGACACCCGGTTTCATCGATGCGTCGCCCCGCGATCCGTCGGTCGTGCACCTCCGGTCTCGGTCGGCGGCATTTCAATGATGCCCGTGAGGCCGTAATCCAGGATGCGAACGTATTGCAGCCGTTCTTGGTCCGTATAGGGCTGAACGGCGATCCCGTTCTCGTCATTCGACGCGATAACACCCACCGGCAGGCCTTGCGGAAAAGCCCCGCCGTGCCCGGATGTGACCACCCGATCGCCGGCGGCGACAGAAAATCCGGGAGACAGGTGAACCAGCTTCGGTGTGCCGGTGTTGTTGCCGGCCATGATGGCCCGCGCGCCGCCCGGTTGCACCATGATGGGAATCCGCGAGTTGATGTCCGTGATGAGCAGCAATCGGGACGAGCGCCGGCCGACATCGGCGACCCGCCCAACCAAGCCCTCACCCGACACCGCGGCTTGCCCTTTGCGGATACCGACCCGGTCTCCGGCATTGAGGATCAAACTGTTGGCAAAAGAACCGGCCGTATCGGCGATGACCCGTGCGGTGACGAATCCCGGATCGCGGTCGGGCACGAAATTGAGTAGTCCGCGAAGCGTTTCGTTCTCGGCCTCCAGGCGCCGCGCAATGGCCTGCCACTGCAGCAGCCTCTCGCGGTCCGTCTTCAGTTCCACGTTCTGAACGCGAAGCGCATAGAGATCATGCGCTTCCTGGATCACCTTGTTGACCGCCTCGACGGGCCGGGACACCGCATCGAGGATCGGCGCCATGGAGTCGGTGACGACGACACGCGCCTTCTCGACGACGACGGCATCGATCTTGCCGAGAAACATCAACGCGATCGTACTCAACACCAGCGTCAAGTAAGCGAAGCGCTGGGCCAGGTTCTTGATCGGAGCGGCGATGCGGCTTACCGACCGCGGACCTTCCTTCAAACCGACCTCATATTATCGTTATGCGCTCAGCGCCACAGGCGCGAGCGTCGGAGCAATAAAACAGCAACTCTCTATTTAACTATATAATTAGAGGAACTTGACAACAAATTAACACAAAAACTCAATACATCGTCGTCAAGACATCCTTCAGGCGTTTCATTTCCTCGAGCGCCCGGCCCGTACCGAGGACGACGCAGGACAGCGGATCATCGGCGATCGATACCGGCAAGCCCGTCGCATGGCGCAGGACAAAATCAACGTTGCCCAGCAGCGCCCCGCCGCCGGTCAAGACGATCCCCTTGTCGACGATGTCAGCGGCCAGTTCCGGCGCCGTATGCTCGAGCGCCACCTTGACCGCCTCGATGATGGCGCCGACCGGCTCAGCCAGGCTCTCGGCGATCTGGCGTTCCGAGATAATCAGTTCCTTGGGCACGCCGTTCATCAGATCGCGGCCCTTGATCTCCATGGTCTGGCCTTCGCCTTCTTCGGGCGGACAGGCGGAACCGATGTCTTCCTTGATACGTGCCGCACTGCCTTCACCGACCAGCAGGTTATGGTTGCGCCGGATGTAGGCGATGATGGCCTCGTCCATCTTGTCGCCGCCGACACGCACGGAACGCGAGTAGACGATGCCGCCCAATGACAGCACGGCGACCTCGGTGGTGCCGCCGCCGATATCGACGACCATCGAGCCCGTCGGCTCGGTGACCGGCAGGCCGGCGCCAATGGCCGCTGCCATAGGTTCCTCGATCAGATAGACTTTCCGCGCGCCCGCACTTTCCGCCGATTCCTGAATGGCGCGCCGTTCGACCGCGGTCGATCCCGACGGCACGCAGACGACGACCAATGGGCTGGCAAAACTGCGCCGGTTGTGAACCTTGCGGATGAAGTACTTGATCATTTCTTCGGCGACTTCGAAGTCGGCGATGACGCCGTCGCGCAGCGGTCGGATCGCTCGGATGTTACCCGGTGTGCGGCCCAGCATCTGCTTGGCTTCTTCACCGACGGCGAGAACCTGTTTTTTGCCCTTGACCTCGGCAATGGCGACGACCGACGGTTCGTTGAGAACGATGCCGCGCCCCTTCACGTAGACCAGCGTGTTCGCCGTTCCCAGATCGATGGCCATGTCGGCCGAGAGAAATCCGAACAAACGAGAAAACATCAAACCTCACAACTTCGAATGCGCGCGATGCGCAAAAACTATATCCCCGCCCCCACTTGGGCTGTGCGCCCGATCACTTCTAATATCTCCCGCGTCTTTATAAGTATTCGTTCCCGCAAGAGCTAGGGAGAAACATCCCCTGGCGCCGTTTTTTCCCGCTTTACCAGCAATTTATTCAGGGCATTGATGTAAGCGCGGACGGAGGCGACGAGGGTGTCCGTATCGGCTCCCGAACCGTTGACCGTTTTTCCGTCTTCTTCCAGGCGGACCGTCACCTCGGCCTGCGCGTCCGTGCCTTCGGTCACCGCGTGGACCTGATAGAGCTGCAACCGGGCGTGGTGTGGGAAAAGCTGTTTGACGCAGTTGAAAGCGGCGTCGACCGGGCCATCGCCGGTCGCCGTGCAAGATGCCGAGTCACCGTCGATCTGCAGTGTCAAATCGGCTTTCGGCGGGCGATGCACAGTACCGCAGTTGACTTCCATATCGACCAACTGCACCCGGTCGTTGGAACGGACGACCTCGTCGTCGACGAGCGCAATGATATCCTCGTCGAAAATCTCCTTCTTCAGATCGGCGAGATCCTTGAAACGCTTGAAGGCATCCTGGATGGCATTGTCACCCAACTCATATCCCAGTTCCTTGAGGCGCTCCTTGAAGGCGTGCCGGCCCGAATGCTTGCCGAGAACGATATCGGAGGTCGCCAGGCCGACCGATTCGGGGGTCATGATCTCGTAGGTCTGGGCGTGTTTGAGAACGCCGTCCTGGTGAATACCCGATTCGTGGGCGAAGGCGTTCTTGCCGACGATCGCCTTGTTCGGCTGCACAGCGAACCCGGTGATGCCCGAGACCAGCCTGGAGGCCTTCATGATGTGTTCGGTGGTGACGCCGGTCGTATAGGGCATGGAGTCGTTGCGCGTCCTCAGCGCCATGACAATCTCCTCCATGGCCGCGTTGCCGGCGCGCTCGCCGAGACCGTTGACCGTGCACTCGACCTGCCGGGCACCGGCCTTGACGGCGGCCAGTGAATTGGCGACGGCAAGACCCAAATCGTTGTGGCAATGGACGGATACGATCGCTTTGTCGATGTTGGGGACTCGGTCGAACAGCATGGCGATCAACTGGCCGAATTCATCCGGCACGGCGTAACCCACCGTATCCGGGATATTGATGGTGCCGGCCCCGGCATCGATGGCGCTTTCGACGCAGCGGCACAGGAAGTCATGTTCCGTGCGCGATCCGTCCTCGGGTGACCACTCGACGTCGTCCGTATAGTTGCGGGCCAGTGTGACGCTGTCGATGACGGCCTGGTGGACGGCTTCCGGCTCCATCTGGAGCTTGTATTTCATGTGCAGCGGGCTGGTCGAGATGAAGGTATGGATGCGGCCTCGCTTGGCCGGTTTGATGGCATCGGCGGCCCGCTCGATGTCGCCGCGGGTCGAGCGCGCCAACCCGCAGACGGTGGCGTTCTCGACGACCTTGGCAATTTCGTTGACGGCCTCGAAGTCGCCGTCGGAGGCGATCGGAAATCCGGCCTCGATGACGTCGACACCCATGCCGTCCAGAACGTGTGCGACGCGCAGTTTCTCCTCGAGGCTCATGGAAGCGCCCGGCGACTGTTCGCCGTCACGCAACGTCGTGTCGAAAATGACGACCCGGTTCGACTCACTATCGGTCATTGCCCGACTCCCTCACCCTTTCGAAATGCCGGTATATGCCGAATACCGGCATACCACATTTCTCCGGAAAAACACCCGTCATGGGAAGCGTATGAAAAACCCCTTGTACCACTTGCCATTTTCATTGCCAGCCGTTGAAGAAGGGTTAACGCCTGGGCCCTCCCGATCCGGCGGCGTTCGGCGCCACGATCTGCGAAAGGCCTTCGTGAAGCCCGTTCGGCTAGCCGGATACCCGGCCCGCCAAACCAACCTCTCGGTTACGTTCACTGGTTGTAACATTAACGTCTCATTTCATGATTGCGCCGCCCGTTATAGGCGCGATACCCTCGTTTGCAGTTACAGAAAAACAAAAACCAATCGATTGGGGCTTCCAGCCAATTTGGAAGGGCTTCTTTTTGGAGCCGGGGGTTGATCGGTCTGACGCCAGGGGTCAGGACGGTCATCGTAGCCGATTTGAGCCGGTAGGGGTCACGGGTTCGGGACGGCGGTTGCGGCCCCTTATCGGGTTCGTCCATTTTACAAGGTGACGGACATGCTTAAGAAGATCCTTCTCCCCGTTATTTTCGTCATTCTCGGCTACGGCTTCTGGGTCAGCCCGAACGTCAAGGAAATCGCGGCCGGCGTATCCATATTCCTGTTCGGCATGTTGTTCCTGGAAGAAGGCTTCAAGGCCTTCACCGGAGGCCTGCTTGAGAAGCTGCTCAAAAAGACCACCGACCGGCAATGGAAGGCCGTCGCCTTCGGGATCCTGACGACGACGATCATGCAATCGAGTTCGTTGGTTTCGGTGATCACCATTTCGTTTCTCAGCGCCGGCCTGATCTGGCTGGCTTCGGGCATCGGCATCATCTTCGGCGCCAACATCGGCACGACAACGGGCGCCTGGTTGGTCGCCGGGTTCGGCCTGAAAGTGAAAATCTCGGCCTATGCCATGCCGATGCTTGTGTTCGGTATCATTCTGGTATTCCAGAGCCAAAAGGCGCTCAAGGGTATCGGGTATATCCTGGCCGGGCTCGGGTTTCTGTTCCTCGGCATCCATCACATGAAGGAAGGGTTCGAGGTCTTCCGGGAGACCATCGATCTGGCCGAATACGCCATGCCGGGCTTCCTCGGCCTCATCGTATTTACCCTCATGGGAACCGTGGCAACGGTGATCATGCAATCGAGCCACGCCACCCTGGTGCTGATCATTACGGCTCTGGCGGCCGGGCAGATTACTTACGAAAACGCTCTGGCACTGGCCATCGGTGCCAATATCGGCACCACCATCACCGGCGCCATCGCCTTCATCCACCAGATCGTCTGGATGGTCGATGCGGTTTCCGTCAGGGTCGGCATCGCCGCCGATGACTACACGCTGAAGCTCGCCGTGTTCCACACGATCTTCAACGTCATCGGCGTTGGCGTGATGTGGCCGCTGACCGGCTGGCTGGTCAGCTTCCTGCAACGGGTCATCCCGAAACCGAAGGTGGAGACGGCGGAACCGCGGTTCATCACCGATACCGCCTTCGGCTTCCCGGAGACCCTTCTCAATGCGGTCCGCCAGGAAACCCAGCACCTTTACGACAATGCCCTTGAGGTGATGTCGCGGGGACTGGCCCTGGAGCGCGCCGTCATCCAATCGGACGGCGACCTCGAAGCCCACGTACAGGCCCCGGTGAAACCCGACGAATACGACATGGAGAAGGCCTACGTCGGCACCGTGAAGTCGCTTTACGCGGCCATTCTGGAGTTCATCAGCAAGGCCCACAACGAGATCCCGGCCGAATTTGGCAGCCGCCTCTACGAACTCCGTGACGCCTGCCATGGCATCGTCTTCAGCGTCAAGGGCATCCACCATCTGCGCACCAACACCTTGGAACACATCCGTTCCGACAACGAGGATGTCCGCCGGCAATACAATTTCATACGCAACCAGATCGCCGGTATCATGCGCACGATCCATGAACTGGGGCAGATGGATGACGAAGAACGCGATGTTCTGATTCTCGACGAATTCAAGGTTGCCATCGACGAGGACAACCTGCTGTTCAAGAACGCCATGGACGACATGATCCGCGATGGTAAGCTCCCGCCTCTGTTGGCGACATCCTTGATGAACGACCTCGGATACGCCAAGACCGTAATCTGGCACCTTGCCGATATGGGCAAGGCCCTCTATGGCGCCCATGACGCCATCGAGAAGGAAGTCGAGGATGTCCTCTCGCTCACGGAGGAGGACGTCGACGAACTGCGCAGTGACGCGGCGTAGTAGACATGGCGCCAGTTGTTAAGGCGTTAGATGATTGAAGGATGACTGCCATGAAGATGCCGAAAATGATCGACGACCTCCGCGACGCTCTCGACATGAATAAGAAGAAGCGCAAAAAGGAAGCCCTTCAAAACATCTTGAAGAAGATGAAGAAAAAGGAGCTCTCACTGAAAAAGAGCCTTTCATCGGCCTCCGGCAAGGAGAAGAAACGCCTGCAGGATTCGATCAAGGTCTCCAAGGCCCATCGCAAGAAAGGCATCAAGGCGCTGCGCAAACTCAAGGGCAAGGGCTGACGATGGTTATAGCCGGCTCCTACAGCCGGCCTTCGACGCTGCCGCACCAAATCGCCTCGCTTTGAGGTCTATTCCGCGCGCGAAACACGCGACTTGCCACACAGGCGGAGACGGTAACAATGGGTGAGCTGATCAATCGATCAGGTTGAAACGGCTGCAATCACCTGGAGACCCATGCCCCTCCAACCCGCATTCATGTATCGTCAATCCGGTGTCGTCCCGTTCCGCCACGGCGACGGCGGTCTCGAGGTCTTGCTGGTGCGTAATCGCAACGACACGAAGTGGATCTGTCCAAAGGGTGTTGTCGAAAACGGCATGACGGAGGAACAATCCGCCGCCAACGAGGCGCGCGAAGAAGCGGGCGTTCTCGGCGAGGTGCATTCGGTCCGCCTCGGCACTTACCGCCAGAAGAAGTGGGGCGGTGTCTGTACGATCAATATGTATCCGATGACGGTCACCCAGGTCCTGAACACTTGGCTCGAGATCAACCTGAGGAAGCGCGCATGGTTCCCGGTCGCGGAAGCGAGCGATGTCTGCGACAAGGCGATCAGGGACATCGTCGCCGCGCTGCCCGACGTCGTCGGCAGCGGATAGCGGACTGCGCCTCCCCTCCGTCTCCAACAATGCAGTGACAGGCGAGCCGCTTCCAGGGTGTTCGATGGCCCTGGACAAACAAGCCCCCGCTCGACCCTGTAGCCGGCGGGGGCATCAACGGTTTGGGGGCCGGATATCCGGCTACCAGAAACGTTTTAGTTTTTCGATTTGTCGACCAGCGCGTTCTCGGCGATCCACGGCATCATGGCGCGCAGCTTCTCGCCGACCTGCTCGACGCCGTGCTCGGCGGCGTTGCGGCGCTCGGCCTTGAAGTTGGGCAGGCCGGCTTGGTTCTCGAGCATCCATTGGCGGACGAAACGGCCCGACTGGATGTCGTCGAGGATCTCCTTCATGCGCGCCTTGGTCTCGTCGGTGATGACCCGCGGGCCCGAGCAGTAATCGCCGTATTCGGCCGTGTTGGAGACCGAATAGCGCATGTTGGCGATGCCGCCCTCGTAGATGAGGTCGACGATCAGTTTGACCTCGTGGCAGCACTCGAAATAGGCCATCTCGGGTGCGTATCCGGCTTCGACCAGGGTTTCGTATCCGGCCATGATCAATGCCGAGAGGCCGCCGCAGAGCACCGCCTGTTCGCCGAACAGGTCGGTCTCGCATTCCTCCTTGAAGGTGGTCTCGACGATACCGGCGCGCCCGGCCCCGAGGCCGGCGGCATAGGAAATGCCGATCTCCTTGGCGTTGCCGGACGCGTCCTGGGCGACGGCGATGAGGCTCGGCACGCCGGCGCCGCGCACGTATTCGGAGCGCACAGTATGGCCCGGGCCCTTGGGCGCGATCATGAAGACGTCGAGGTCGGCGCGCGGCTCGATGAGGCCGAAGTGCACGTTGAGGCCGTGGGCGAAGGCGAGCGCCGCGCCCTCTTTGAGGTTATCCTTGAGGTGGTCGTTGTAGAGCGCCGCTTGTCCCTCGTCCGGCGTCAGAATCATAAAGACGTCGGCATCTTTGGCCGCTTCGGCCGCCGACATCACGGTGAACCCGTCGTTCTCGGCCTTGACGGCGCTGCCCGATCCTTCGCGCAGGACGACGACGACGTCCTTGACCCCGGAATCGCGCAGGTTCAGCGCATGGGCGTGGCCCTGGCTGCCGTAGCCGGCAATGGCGATCTTCTTGTCCTTGACCAGATTGACGTCGGCGTCGCGATCATAATAGACGCGCATGATATTCTCCCCTTACTAAAAGCGTGTTGCTGTCTACAGGTATTCAGTTTTGGGTATCGGTCCCGGTTCGGGGCCTCCTAGGCTTCCTCGATGGAGCCGGTGCCGCGCAGGATGGCGACAACGCCGGTGCGCGAAACATCGGCCAGCCCCAAAGGCCGCATCAGGTCCGTGAAGGCATCGATCTTGCTGGAATCACCGACGATCTCGAAAACGAAGGACTCGCTCGTCGAATCGACGACGCGGGCCCGGAAAATGTCGGCGATGCGGAGGCTCTCGACCCGCTTTTCACCCTCACCGACGACCTTGACCAGGGCCAGTTCGCGTTCAACCGAATCACCGTCCAGCGTCAGGTCGCTGACGTTGTGGACCGGCACCAGGCGCGAAAGCTGGGCCTTGATCTGCTCGATGATCATCGGTGTGCCCGAGGTGACGATGGTGATCCGGGACAGATGGCGGCCGCGCCGGGTCTCGGCGACGGTCAGGCTCTCGATGTTGTAGCCGCGCCCCGAGAATAGCCCGATGACGCGTGCCAGCACGCCCGGTTCGTTGTCGACGAGAACGGCAATGGTATGGGAATTTTCCTGTTCCTGACGCGGGTTCACGGTGGTCACTCCCTCATTGGGCTAGGGTGGAAAGGCGGCCGCGCCTTTCGCGGCCTTCCTTATAGTTGTCGAGACGAACTTTTCAATGCCGGTTTGCGGCCTGTCCGTGGCGGTTCCTTAAACCAGGACCATGCCCTCTTCCGATACGGCCGGTTCATCGCCGTCAACGCCGTTGGGGCCCAACAGGATCTCGTTGTGGGCGGCGCCGGACGGGATCATCGGGAAGCAGTTCTCCTTGGGGTCGACCTGGACGTCGGCGATGACCGGCCTGTCGGTCTTGATCATCTCCTCGATCAGGTCGTCAACCTCTGAGGCCTTGGTGGCCCGCAAACCGACCATGTTGAAGGACTCGGCCAGTTTGACGAAATCGGGCAAGCTATCCATGTAGCTTTCCGAATAACGCCCGCCGTGCAACAACTCCTGCCACTGGCGCACCATGCCCATGTAGAAGTTGTTGAGGATGAAGCCCTTCACCGGCAGCCGGTACTGGGAGATGGTCGATAGCTCCTGAACGTTCATCATAAACGATGCCTCGCCGGCGATGTCGATGACCAGCCCCTGCGGATGCGCCACTTGCACGCCCATGGCCGCCGGCAAGCCGTAGCCCATGGTGCCGAGACCGCCCGAGGTCATCCACCGGTTTGGTTTCTCGAAGCCGAAATGCTGGGCTGCCCACATCTGATGCTGGCCGACCTCGGTGGTGATGAAGACGTCCTTCTTGAGTTTCTTGGTCGCCTCGTAAAGGCGCTGGATCACGTACTGCGGCTTGATGACGTCGCCGTTCTGTTCGAACTTCAGACACTCCATCGCCCGCCATTCATCGATCTGTTTCCACCAAGCCTTCAACGCCTTGGCGTTCTGACGGGTCTGGCTGGACCTCCAGACCTTCAACATGTCCTCGAGCACGTGCCCGACGTCGCCGACGATGCCGATGTCAACAGGCACGTTCTTGTTGATGCTCGATGGGTCGATGTCGACGTGAATCTTCTTCGATCCCGGTGAGAATGCATCGAGACGGCCGGTGATACGGTCGTCGAAACGGGCGCCGATACAGACCATGACGTCGCAATCGTGCATGGCCATGTTGGCCTCGACGGTGCCGTGCATGCCGAGCATGCCGACGAAGTTCTTGCCGGACGCCGGATAGGCGCCGAGACCCATCAGGGTCAACGTGCAAGGCGCACCGGTCAGGTCGACGAACTGGGTCAGCAGCTGCGAGGCGGCCGGACCGGAGTTGATGACGCCGCCGCCGGCGTAGATGATCGGGCGCTCGGCTCCCTTGATCAGGTCGATCGCTTCCTTGATCCGCGACAGATCGCCCTTCACTTGCGGCTTGTAGGTTTTATGGGTGACCTTGTCCTTCGGCGTGTAGGGTCCCTGCGCCATCAGCACGTCCTTCGGCAGGTCGATGACAACGGGACCGGGACGGCCCGACTGGGCGACATGGAAGGCCTCGTGGACGATCCTGGCGAGGTCGTCGACGTCCTTGACCAGATAGTTGTGCTTGGTGCAGGGCCGCGTGATGCCGGTGGTATCCGCTTCCTGAAACGCATCGTTGCCGATCAGGTGTGTCGGCACCTGCCCGGTCAGGCAGATCACCGGGATCGAATCCATGAGCGCGTCGGTGAGTCCGGTCACCGCGTTGGTGGCGCCGGGTCCGGACGTGACGAGGACGACACCGACCTTGTCGGTCGAGCGGGCATAGCCCTCCGCCGCGTGCACGGCGCCGCCTTCCTGGCGGACCAGGATATGGCGGATCTTGTTCTGGTTGAAGATGGCATCGTAGATCGGCAGGACAGCGCCGCCGGGATAACCGAAGATATCCGTGACGCCTTGATCGGCCAGCGCCTTCAAGACGATTTCCGATCCGTTCATTTGATCCCGTGACATGGTCCCGATCCTTTTCCGATCACTCAACATCCGAGCCGGCCCTGGCGCCGGTACGGGCGATAACAAACCGACGGCCGGCGCCCCATAACAGGGGCTCCCGGCCGCGTCCCTTGCCCCCGCAGGCGCCCGTTCGCGAGCGCCCTTTTCGAAGGCGCCCGCAACCTAATCTTTCACTTCGGGAGGGTCAAGGACTTCAGGCGAATAAATGAAAAGTTTTTTTTCGTTTTACGTAATTTTATTTCGCACTAAAATGGCGCGCATTAGGGTGTTGCGGCGTCCAGTTCGGCGATCAGGGCGCCGATTCGGGCCATCGCCTCGGCCCTTGGCGTGCCGGCCGTGAGACGCTTGTCGTAGAGGGTGCGGATCAGGATTTTGTCGTTGCGTGTCAACGCCGGCAATTCACTCAAGTGGTTGAAAATCGACGGCTTGACGAGATCGCTGTCGTTGGGCAGACCGAGAGCCTGGGTCAACTCTTCCAACAGACAGTTCGAGACCTGTCTCTCGGACATCTCGATATTGACGATGATTGTTCCCCACACGATCGCGCCGTCCCTCGCTGCCGTGAGGAAATAGCACGGTGCGTTCTCTGCAAGTCGTCTCAAGAGCGCCGGGTCCGCTCCTTTAACAAGGAACGGCGCGGCCATGGCCAGGCGCGGCACGAACCTGATGATCAGGTTGGGCGGCTTGCCGACCTTCTTGCTGTCCTCGGTTTTGATGCCGGTGAGCCTGACCAAGGCCGTTAGATGGCGGCGGATGGCTTTGACGTGCGGTTCCTTCGGTCGAATCTTCTCAAGCTTCAACTCGCGCCCGCCGCCCGGCTTCGGCAGCACCTTGCCGGCCATGGCCGACACGGTCAGACGGATCGGCCCGGTCCACTTCTTGACCACCTTGGACCCTTGGACTGCGCCTTTGTATTCCGACTCAAAGACGACCTGCTCGAAGAATCCAACCAACTCCGCGACACTGGGCCGGGTTTCATCGGCGGACACGCCAGCGCCCGCGGATGACAGTGCGGCGAAGAGGACGCCAAGGATGCAAACCCGAGAGCGAACCACGGAGATGAGAGAATTTACCATGGTGGGAGTTTATCCCCCGCGCCCCGCTCCTGTCCAAAGGCTTCCGAAACCGGCGGCGCGTTACCGAAAAAGGGTGTACGCCCGCGCATAAATCGGCGATAGGTTTTTGGTGGGGAATGGCCGCGCATTCCATCGGCCGCCGAGCAGGGGAGGAGGATCGGCATGGGCGAAAGCGTGAGAGACAAGGACCGGCCGCGTCGCGGGCGCCGGGCGGGCGGACGGTCGGGTGGCCGGGCCGGCAATGTCAGGGGCAAAGGCGCGGCGATCACCCAGCTGCCGTGGAGCCTGCCGGTCAATACCGACAAACCTACCGAGCCGCTGACCGAAGAGGGTGTGCACGCCATTCATGACGGCGCCATGCGCATTCTCGAAGAGATCGGCATTGAATTCCTCAATCCGGAATCCGTCGAGATTCTGGCCAAGGCCGGCTGCATCGTCGACGGCGAGAACGTGCGTATGGGCCGCGAGCTGGTCATGGAACAATTGAAACTGGCGCCAGCGCAGTTCTCGGTCACGCCGCGCAACCGGGAACGCCGCATCGACATCGGCGGCGCCCACATGCTGTTCGGCAACGTCTCGAGCCCGCCCAACTGTTCGGACCTCGACCGCGGGCGGCGCACCGGCACGCGCGACAGCTTCCGGGATTTCATCAAGCTGACCCAATACTTCAACTGCATCCATTTCGCCGGCGGCTATCCGGTCGAACCCATGGACATCCATCCTTCGGTCCGCCACCTGGACTGCCTCTACGACAAGCTGACGCTGACCGACAAGGTCGTGCACGCCTATAGCCTTGGCAAGGAACGGGTCGAAGACGTCATGGAGATGGTGCGCATCGCGGGCGGCCTCAGCCACGAAGAATTTGATGCGGCGCCGCACATGTACACCAACATCAATTCGACCTCGCCGCTAAAACACGACCACCCCATGTTGGACGGCGCCGTCGCCCAGTCCATGGCCGAAGGTCTGGCGGCGATCACACTGCTGCAGTTGATCAACCCCGGTTGCCCGACGGCCATCGGCACCTTTACATCCAACGTCGACATGAAATCGGGGGCGCCCGCCTTCGGCACGCCGGACTACATGCGGGCGACCCAGATGTCGGGCCAGATGGCGCGCTTCTACGGGCTGCCGTTGCGCGCATCGAATGCCTGCGCGGCCAACTGCCCGGACAGCCAGTCGGCTTGGGAAAGCATCTTTTCGCTTTGGGCGGCCGTGTCTTCGGGCGTCAATCTGGTCTACCACGCCGCCGGATGGCTCGAAGGCGGTCTCTGCGCGTCCTACGAGAAATTCGTCATGGACTGCGAGACCCTGCAGCAGTTGATCGCCTATATGGAACCGGTCCGGGTCAGTGAGGCCGATATCGCCTTCGACGCCATCAGGGAGGTCGGCCCCGGCGGTCATTTCTTCGGCTGCGCTCACACCCAGGAGCGTTACGAGACGGCCTTCTATAGCCCGTTCCTATCCGACTGGTCGAACTTCGAGAACTGGGAGGAACGAGGCGCCGTTCACACACCCGCACGCGCCAACAAGATCTGGAAACAGATTCTCGCCGAATTCGAGGCACCGCCCATCGACCCGGCCATCGACGAAGAGCTCCAGGCATTCGTCGCCAAGCGTAAGGAGGAAGGCGGAGCACCGACGGATTTTTGAGCCAACAAACCGCAAAGAGAGCCGTGAACGGCCGGAGAGCGAGGTTCGGGGGGAACACATGGGTTTGCGGTATGGCGAAACGCCCGGCGGCGAAGACTGGCCGCTCCCCATCAAGACCTGCTGCGAGGCCCAGGGATTGAATCAGGACGTCCTGGCCATGCCGCTCGGGGTCGATCAGACGACGATATCGCGCTGGGAGCAGGACGTCACCTACGGCGGAGATGAACAGGCGCTGGAGTCGGCGAAAACCGATGTAAGGGCATTTCTCCGAAGGACCTTGCTTCGATAACCCGCGGTCCGACTTGTGCCTCGATTGTCGATTACGGCAAACAGGCCTCGACCGTGTCGAGAAGGATCTCCGGCGTTACCGGTTTTTCGAGAATCCCGTCCGCGCCCAGAGCTCTCGCCGTTTCCAGGTAGCCCGTGTAGCCGTCGGGGCCGCCACCGGAAATGGCAATCACGGGCAGAGACGGAAACCTCGTTTGCATCTCGATGATCGTGCCGACACCTTCCTTTTCCGGCATAATGATGTCGGTGACGACCACGTCGAACGATTGGCCGGTGATCTTGGACAATCCGTCGACGCCGTTTTCCGCCTCAACGACTTCGTGCCCAGCGTGTTCAAGCACGCTCTTCAACGAAAAACGAACCATCGCGTCGTCGTCGATTACCAGGATCTTGGCCACGTTATCCGTTTTCCATAACTGTTACTGTTGGTCTGTCTACCGCCCGCTCCTTCGCAACAGGCAGCAAGACTTCGAAAGTCGAACCGCGCCCGAGCGCGCTCTCGACCCGAATGGCACCGCCGTGTTTGGTGACGATGCCATAGGCCGTCGCCAAGCCAAGCCCTGTACCCTTTCCAACGTCCTTTGTCGTGAAAAACGGATCGAAGATGCGTCTCATAGTCTTTTCGTCCATACCCTTACCGTTGTCCGACACCCGGAGTTTCGCGTATTCGCCGGGCCGCAGTTCGGGCGTTCCTTCGCGGTCAATCTCGGTGACATCGATTCTGTCGACCGAGACATCGAGGACACCAGGCATATCCGTCAAAGCATCCGCCGCGTTGGACGCCAAGTTGAGTATGACGGTCTGCAGTTGCGTCGCGTCCGCCGTTATCTCGGCTTCAAAGCCATCGATGTCATCCTTGATTTCGATCGAAGACGGGAACGACGCCCGTATCATCTGAAGTGACTCGCGGACGATCTCGTTAAGGTTCTCGCGTTTCATTTCGACGGGGTTTTCACGCGAAAACTCGGTGAGGCGATTGACCAATTCGGACGCCCGATTACCCGCTTCGCGAATCACTTCCAGGTCTTCCTTCAGCTTGCTGCCCTTGGGAAGTTTTTCGATACCGACGGCCGACAGTAGGATGATCGGTTGCAGCAGGTTATTGAGGTTATGGGCAATGCCGCCGGCCAGTCCAGCGAGCGATTCCATTCTTTGATGGCGTTTCAGGTCCTTCTCGACGCGTGCGTGTTCTTGAATCTCGGCAAGGAGTTCTGTCGTGCGCTCGACGACCTTGGCTTCCAGGCTTTTGTTAGTTTCGACGAGTTTCCTCTCGGATTTTCTCAACTCTTCTGCCATCTGGTTGAAGGCCAATGCCAGTTCCCCCAATTCATCGTCTTGATCGGCTTCAACGCGGTGCTCAAGATCGCCGGCCGCAACCTTCTTTACGCCCGTGTTCAATGCCGCGACTGGGCGTACGACGATGACCCGCAACACCCAATACATGACCGCCGCAAATAGGATCATGAGCAAGGCATAGCTGGTGATCGATATCTTGACGGCGTCGAAAATCTTGGCGTCGACAACCTCGGTGGTGAATTCGATTTGAATCGTGCCGGCATGGCGTCTGGCGATATTGATCGGCGTGACCACCTTCAGCACGCGGCGCCCGTCTTGCTCAACGAATTTTTCTATGTAATCACCGGTTTCGAAGGATCGCCGATTATCCGCGTCAGCGGGCCTGTTGAGATTGTAGGCGCGCGTCGTAACATAGGTGACCAACCTACCGTCTTTCGGGACGTTGGCGTCGATGGCGAGCACGTCGGGCTCCGCCCACAGGTATTTCATCAGTCCCTCGAACATGTGATCCCTATCCTTCAGCACCACATCATCGGTGATCGATGCGTCAAGCACGTGCGCGATCGACTTTGCACGCTCGAGGAAGGAGTTGGTAAGGGTCTCGCGAGATGTCTCAATGTTGAAATACGCGAACGGCGGGAGCACGACGACACAAACCAGTGCCGCTGCACCAACGATCTTGATCCATAGGTTGCCCTGGGCGAGCACGCGCATCGTGTTTTCCCGGCCATTCTTTGGCTCGGCTTTGTGTTTGGCCACACTTCGTCGGGAGAAGTCCCCCGCGCGCGATGCTACCATACGTGCTCGTTAAGATCACGGATGAGGGCAGGAATAGTGATGTCGGTTCCGGTGGGTACTACCAGGTCACTGTTCAACCCAGCCTTTCGGTGAGCGCCGCACCGATATGGGACGGCGTGTCGAGCACGGTGACGCCAGCTTCCTCAAAAGCCTCTTTTTTCGATTTGTAGGTTCCCGTGTCGCCCATAACAATGGCCCCGGCGTGTCCCATCTTCTTGCCCTTGGGCGCCGCACCGCCGGCGATGAAGGCGAATACAGGCTTGTCAATTTGGGCCGCGTATTCCGCCGCCAGTTCCTCCATTGAGCCGCCGATCTCGCCGACGATGACGACCGCGTCGGTACCCTCGAATTCGTCCAAGGCGCGAAGGGCGTCCTCGGTGGTGGTCCCTATGATCGGATCGCCGCCGATGCCGATGAAGGCCGATTGGCCGAAGCCAGCAGCGGTGATGTTCTGGCACATGAGCGTACCGAGTGAGCCGGAGCGCGAGATGACGCCGATGGATCCTTTGCGGAAGATGCGCTCGTTGAAGGCCGGCATGAAGCCGACGAAACACTCGCCGACGGTGACGGAGCCGGCCGTGTTGGGGCCGGTAACGTGGGCGTCTTGCTCGGCCGCCGCCGCCACTAGGTACATGACGTCGCGGACCGGCACGTGTTCGGTAAGGATGCACAGGTATTTGGCGCCGGCCTCGATAGCGTCGAGCGCCGCCGCCTTGACGCCCAGGGGCGGAATGAACAGCACCGAAGCGTCGAAACCGCCGTCCGCCTGCATGGCCTCCTTAGCAGAAGCATAGACCGGAACGCCGCAATGGACGGTGCCGGCCTTCTTCGGGTTGACGCCGCCGACAACCTGGGTGCCGTACTCCTGCATGCGCTCGGTCCAGAAGGTGCCCTGCTTGCCGGTGATGCCTTGGATCAGCACCCGGTGGTGGTTGCGAACGATCTTCATGAGCCACCTCCGGCTTCTGCCGCCGCCTCGACGGCGGCCTTGCTGGCGGCATCTATGTCCGGATAGGGATCGAGACCAAGCTTCGCTTTAAGCATGGCAATGGCTTCCTCGTCGCCGGTGCCGGCGATGGAGAAGAACACCGGGATATCGGGCTTGAGATCAGTCCAGGCGTTGAGCAGACCTTCCATCATCACGTCGCACCGCGCGAAGGCGCCACAGAAGTTGACGACCAGGCTCTTGATGCCCGGTTTGGACAGCACCAGGTCGAGCGCCGCCTTACCTTTGGTATACGCCTCGCCGCCGATCTCACAGAAGTTGGCCGGCCGCCCGCCGTGGTGACGAACGACATCCATGGTGGTCATCGTCAGGCCGGCCCCGTTGGCCAGCACCCCGACGTCCCCGTCGAGCTCGATATACTTTATGCCGAGTTCCTCGCCCTTGGCTTCGAGGCAGGTCAATTTCTCGGGTGAGCCCTTGGCCGCCAGCTCCGGCTGTCGCTTAATCGCCGAATCGTCGAGCACGAACTTGCAATCGAGGGCCACCACGTCGCCGCCTTCGGTGACGACCAGGGGGTTAATCTCAACGAGCTCGGCATCGTTTTCGTCGTAGACCTGGTAAAGCCGCGCCGTCGTTTCTCCCAGGCGATCGAGCGCCGCCAGTTCCCACTGCTCTTCGAAGAAACTCCCCCAGAGAAAGTGTGCAGCGTCGCCATCGATTCCGACGTCGATCTGAAGCGGCATCCAACGGAAGACGTCCCCGCACACCTCTTCGACATCCATGCCGCCTTGCGTCGAGATCGTGACATAGGGGTTCTTGGTGATCGAATTGTTGATGATCGAAATGTAGAGTTCCTTGGCGATGGCCACCTGTTCCTCGACCAGGACCTTCTCGACCACATGGCCGTCGATTTCCATGCCGATGATGGCATTGGTGTGGCTGCGCGCCTCGTCCGGTGTCGCCGCCAGCTTGATGCCGCCGGCCTTGCCGCGCTTGCCGGTCGGTACTTGCGCCTTGATCACGCAGGGTCCGAGCTCTTCCGCTGCGCCCGCCGCTTCCTCGGCCGTCGTCACCAACCGGCTTTTCGGTACCGATATACCGGCTGCCGCCAACAGTGGCTTGGCCACGTGTTCCTCAAAGTTCATGACTCTATTTTCCGTATTTGGCCCAGTGGCTGCCGAACAGATCCTCGTCCGACGGCTTGTCCTCGGGTATCTCGCGAACCAGGTGCGTGACGTTGATGAAGTGGCGGTAGTTGAGGTTCTCGGAGATGGAGTTGCCGGCCCAGGTGCCGCAACCCATGGACAGCGTGAAGTTGAGGCCGTTGGTAAAACTGCCGCCGTTGCCGAAAGTGTGCGCCTGGTTGACCAGCACCCGGACCACGCGCAGGTCCTCGGCCAGTTCTCGGGCATGGTCCAGGTCTTTCGTGTGGATGCCCACCGAATGACCCATGCCGACGAAGTCGAGGATGTCCTGGACATGGGCCTTGGCCGCCGCGAAATCGGAAACCCGGTAGACGGTCAGGACCAGGGACAATTTCTCGTCGGAGAACGGATGCGCCTTGCCGACGGCGAGTGGTTCCTCGACCATGAAAAACCTGGCCTCGGCCGCCTTCTCGGAAAGCCCGACGGCGTCGGCGAAGACATCCGGGTCCTTGGCAATCAGGTGACGGGTGAGTTTGCCGTCGACCCAGAGGGTATCCAGGATCAGTTGCCGCTCCTCGACCGAGCAGAGGTATCCGCCGGCGTCCTCGAGGGCTCGGATGGCGTCGTCATAGACGGCATCCAGGATGGTCACCGAGTTCTCCGAACTGCACGACGTCGAATTGTCGAAGCACTTGGACAGCATGATCTTCTCACCGGCATCGGCGAGGTCGGCCGTTGCGTCGATGATCACCGGCACGTTGCCGGCACCGACGCCGATGGCCGGCGTTCCCGATGAATAGGCGCGGCGCACGTTGTTCTGAGAACCGGTGCAGACGACGAGGTCCGATTGATTCATCAGTTCCTGGGTCAAATCCTTGCTGACCGGTGCCGGCAAGACCTGGACGAGATCGACCGGCAAGCCGATCTTTTCCAGTTCAGCGCGCATGTAGTCGACCGTCCGCGCCGTCGTTTTCTGGCCGGCCGGACTCGGCGCGACGATCACCGCATTGCGCCCCTTGACCGAAAACATGGCCTTGTTGACCGGCGTCGCCGCCGGGTTGGTCGAGGGTGCGATGGCGGCGACGACACCGACCGGCTTGGCGTATTTGACGAGGCCCTTTTCCGGGTCCTCTTCAATGATGCCGACGGTGCGCACCCGGGACAGGTCTCTGAGGCAGCCGAAAGTCTTTCGCTGGTTCTTGATGATCTTGCTATCCACGTCGCCGAGCCCGGTATCGGCAACGGCGAGTTCCGCCAGTTCGCGGGCCCGGTCCGGCTCGTAGATGGACCAGGCGAGCGCGGTCACCGCTTCGTCGACCCGCTCCTGGTCGGCAGTTTCGAACTGCGCCATGGCGGCGCGGGCACGCTCGATAAGGCCTTCGACGACGGACTTCGCGTCGGGCGCAGGCGGTTCGCCACCTTGTGAAGCTTCGGGGTTCATGCGCCTTGCTCCTTCATCGATAGCTCGAGGGGTGCCGGGTCGGCCGCGCCGAGACCGGCCGCATCGGCACCATCGGTAGAAAGGCAACCGGTCAAACGCCGGGCGGCGGCCTGAAGCGCCGGCAGATGAGCGAGGGCAGTATCAACGCTCAGGCGGGCCGAGGGACCGTGCGTTGCCAGACCGGCAATAACTTTGCCGTTTTCGTCGAAAACCGGAACGGCCAGACCGATCAATCCGGTGAGCCGTTCGGCATTATTGATGGCGTAGCCCTGCCGGCGAACGGTCTTGATCTCCCATTCGAGGGCAACGGTATCGGTGATCGTGTTGTCGGTGAACCGCTCGAGGGGTGCTGCCGTCAGGATGCGCCGCCGCGTCCGGCTCGGCAGGTGGGCCAACAGCATCTTGCCGATGGCCGTGGCGTGGATGGGAACACGGCTGCCCGGCCGGAACTGCAGCCTCAATGCCCAGTCGCACTCGACCCGCTCGACGTAGACGATCTCGTCGCGGTCGAGGACACCGACATTGCAGGTCTCCCCGATTTCATCGACCAGGTCCTTCAGGACCAGGCGCATCGGGGTCAGGCCGCTCGCTGCCCGCAACGCGTTGAGACCGAGGTCGAGCATGCGCCCGCCGACGGTGAAATGGTCACGGGCAAAACCTCGATTGATCAATCCGATCCCCTCCAGCTGGCGGACGATGCGGTGGACGGTCTGGCGCGGGAGATCGAGCCGGGACGACAGCTCGGCGAGCCCCATCGGTTCCTGCGACTGAAAAAGTGTTTCGAGCACAACCACGGCTTTTTGCAGGGCCGATCCATTTTCCTTGGCCGTTTGCATGTCTCTCCCCTGCCCATTGAAGCCGACGGCGGCAGCGATCATGCGGCAAATCGGGTCCCTTTTTCAACATTTTTTTGATTTTTGAGTTATTTTATCTCAAAAACTTTAATTTTGCACTGTCTTGGGTCCTCCGGCGCCTTGACCTTTTGTGACCCGCCCCGCCAAACTGACGGGCGGTCATTTTGGGGAAACGGAGGCCGGTTCGATTTCCGAGCAAGAAACATCTCCGCCGGCACCATTGCCGACGTCACCGACGCCGTTCCGGTCGGGACTCCTGGCCGGCCTGGCGATGCCGGCGTGGATGGTCACGGCGAGCATGGTCGGTTTCGGGTCGATGGCCCGTGATTCAGGCGTCGGGCTCGACATCGCCTTGGGTTCCAGTCTCGGGATCTGGGGGTTGCCGGGACAGGTGGCGATGACCGAACTGTTCGCCCTCGGCGCGCCGGTGCTGGCCATCGTCGTCGCCAGCTCCATGGCCAATTTGCGTTTCATGCCCATGGCCGTCGTCATGATGCCCTATTTCAAGGGCGACGCCCGGGCCATGGGTTGGCGGTATTTCATCGCCCATCTGATGTCGATCAACATCTGGTCGGTGTTCATGGTGCGCGGACCGGCCATGCCCTTGACCGAACGTTTCCCATTTTACCTGGGCCTGTCTTTGGTCTGCATGACGGGCGGAGCCATTGGCACGATCCTGGGATATCTGCTTGCCGCTGCAATGCCGTTCTATGTCTCCGTCGCCCTGGTCTTTCTGAGCCCGGCCTATTTCGTCTTCATCTTTTCCAGCGTCCGCGTGCGCAATTGCCTGATCGCCGTCGTCATCGGCGCCATCATGGGCCCGCTGCTGCACCAGATCACACCGGACTGGGGCGTACCGATCACCGGAGTCGTTGCCGGGACGATCGCCTTCGGACTGGACCGGATGTGGAGCAAGCCCTCGTGAGCAGCACCGGGCCCTGGGTTTTGCTGCTGCTCTGCGTGGCGGCGACCTACGTCTGGCGGCTGGCCGGCGTCGCCATATCCAGCCGTATCGATCCGAACGGCCCTTGGCTGCAATGGTTCAACTGTGTCGCTTACGCCATGCTCGCCGGGTTGATTACCCGCGTGATCCTGATCCCGGAAGGCATGTTGGCGGAAACCCCGATCAACCACCGCCTGATCGCCATGGCCGCGGGCTTTGTCCTGTTCGTGGCTTTCAGGCGAAACGTGTTCGCCGCAACGGCGATCGCCTTCGGCGTCTTTCTTCTCCTTTCGTTCCTCACGGAAAGCGGTTTCGCCTGACCGCCACCGTATCTTTCCGTGTCCCTTGAGGGACGACCGGATTCTGCCTAAGATTTCCCAACATTCTGAAAGATAAGGCATTCTCGCAACTCCTGGGTGGTCAAGCCGTCGAAAAATGGAACCTTACGTCCAGTTCGATGTTTTCGTTCTCAACCAGGGCCGTTGGGATTTCCATAGCCGCTATCCGGCGACGGACGAAAAATCCGCAATCGACCTGGCGCGCAACCTGGACCGGGAAGTGGAACTGGGCGGCGCCAAAGTGGTGAAGGTCAGCGGCCGCGAACAGAGCCGGGACACCGAGGAGGCGGTCGTATGGGTATCGCCGCGTGTCGAAACACCCGAAAAACCGGCCCGCCAATCGAAAGACCCGGGTGGCCGACCCCAGGCCCAGGGAGAACGGCCGGTGCGTTGGCGGTTGATGGCAAAGGTCTTCGCGATCGTCACCTTCGCCGGGTTGACCGCGTTCTCGTTATCGGTGCCGCTGACGCTTTTGGTCGGGAAACTGGCCGATTATGGCTGGACCCTGTCCCCGGCTTTCCAGAACATCGCCGTATTTACCGGATCGATCCTCGTCTTTCTCGGCGCGCTCGCCATCTGCGCTTACCTGTTCGTATCGCCCAAGGACTTCCGGTCGGCCCAATCGAGTGAACCGGCGCCTGGTCCCGCGGCCGCGCCGGCGAAGCCGGCCCCGCCTCCCGAGTTGCCGGTACCGATGCCCGAGCCCGCCCTGCCGTCACCCCCGGCTGCGGACGAAAACGTCCAACATCTCGCGGTCACCGAATCGGTCTCGGCAGCAACCGGCGACGAACCGCCGATGTCGGATGGCGAGCGTCAGGGGGCTTTCGGGCCGTTGCCGTCTTTCCTGTCAGACGACACCGACGAACCCCAGTCGGGAATTCCGACCTTGCCCCAACCGCCCGTCGAAGACGCTCCGGCGGAAGAAGTCGAGGGTGAAGCGGAGCCAGAAGCCGCTCTCGCTGAAGAGCCGGCACCGGGAAGAACCGACACGGCGGCTGTCGGTCACGTACACCGGGTCACCATGTTACGGTTCCTGGAAGCCGCCGTGACGGTGTTGAAGGACGCTATCCCCGACGACAGGGATACGTCCTTTGCCCTCGCGCTGTTCCTCGGCGGGGCCGGCGAACATTTCGGACAATCACTCGGCCTCCGGAACATCCAGCGCCTGATCATGGTCCGCGAATGTCTGACGCCGCTCGGTCTCTCCCCGGAAGATGTCGAGACGTTTTGTGAGCACTTCACGGGTTACGGCGGCGACCCCACACATCGCATAATGGTCGAAGCCGGCGCCGAGGCGATGGCCGGTTATCTCGAACACCAGCCCAATTGTTTCACCCGTGTCGGCGGCGCCATACAAGACTGGCACGACGCCCTGGATAACGAAGATCCGTCTGATGCCCCGGAAGCCACCGAACCGGACCGGCTGGCGGTGGCGGTCCTTCTCACCGACCTCAGTGAGGGCACGGCGGCGAGCGCCGATGCGAAAGTACTCTGCGTCCACAATTCGATCGTCCGCAATGCTCTTGCGAGATCACACGGCGAGGAACTGCGCCATACCGGCGATGGTATCCTGGCTATGTTCGCTTCCCCGCTCCTAGCCCTGGCGGCGGCGGTTCATATTCAAACCGATCTGGCCCGCCACAACCGGGCGACAACGGGCGTGCCCGTTCATGTTCGCATCGGCGTTGCCGGTGGTGATGCGGACCCGGAGACGTTCGATCTTTCCGAACCGTCCGTGCGCCGTGCGGCCGAGGTCTGCGACACGGCGCAGGCGGAGCAGATCGTGGCCACGCAAGGCATCGTGGGCACCGGCGGCACAAGCGACTTCACCTACCGCGAAATCTCCGATGAGCAATCGAATCCATCAGTCGGCGAACAACTCTATGAAGTTGTTTGGAATGAAGTCTAAGCCGATCGGTTGACTGCCTACACGAACCCTTTGAGTGCGTTATAAACCTCGCGCGGCCGTTCCGTCATCATCATGTGACCGCAGTTATCGATGACCTCGGCGGCTGACTCGTTAATGATATCGGTGAGGGGCTTCGCCTTCTTGGCCGGTGTCATCTTGTCGTCCCGGCCCAACACGAAAAGCGTCGGGCAGATCACCTTACCGGCCGCTTCGACGGCACCGTCATAATCGTTGCAGGCCTTGAGATCGTTATGCAGCACGCCCGGCCCCGAAAGGTCGAGCAAGGTCCGCGAGGCACCGTGAATCCACAACCCCGGATGCGGGTGCCCGCCGACCTGGGCCTGATCCCCCAGTCCCCAGTAGACAATCAGTTCCGGCGCCAGGGGTTCGTTTTTCTCGGCTGCAGCGAGTAGGTCCGGATGCACGGGCATGCTTTCGGCGACCCCCATCAGGCACAAGCCTTCAAGCCGGTCCGGAAAACGCGCGGCCGTTTCCAGCGCTGTCAGCGCTCCCATAGAATGGCCGATCAGCTTGCACTTTTCGATCCCAGCCGCATCCAGGAAGGCACCGATCCAGTCGGCCATGTCTGCGATGGTCTCAAGGAGCGGTCCATCGGACCGTCCGTGGCCGGGAAGATCGACGGCAAAGGCGCGCCGTCCCATATTGGCGATGTTGCGCGTTTGAAGTTGCCATACGGTGCGGTCCATGCCAGCGCCATGAACCAGAACAACCGCCGGCTCTTCGGCGTGAATCGCCCGGCTGCCAGTCGCCGCGTGAACGGTGCGTCCATCGATCGATAGATCCATCGCTTCGCTCCCTCACCCTCTCTGCGAGGCGCGGAGCGCCTGCTTGAGATCGTCAATAATGTCGCCGGCGTCCTCGATGCCGACGGATAGCCGGATCATTCCTTCACCGATCCCCGCTGCCGCCAAGGCCTCGGCGTTCATCTGCTGGTGGGTCGTGCTGCCGGGATGGATGACCAGGGTCTTGGCGTCGCCGACGTTGGCCAGGTGGGAACTGAGGCCTACCGCCTCGATGAACCGCCGCCCGGCGTCGCGCCCGCCTTTGATACCGAAACTGAGGATAGAGCCGCAGCCCTTGGGCAGGATGCGCCCCGCCAGGTCATGGTCCGGGTGGCTGGCCAGGCTCGGATGGTTGACCCACTCGACCTCCTCGGCGCCCTCCAGGAAGGCGGCCACGGTCTCGGCGTTCTCGACATGACGCGCCATGCGCTGCGGCAGGGTCTCGATGCCCTGCAGGATGTAGAAGGCGTTGGCCGGGCTGATGCAGGCGCCGAAGTCCTTCATGCCCTCGGCCCGGGCCCGCATGATGAAGGCCTGGGGGCCGAACTCGTCGGCGAAATCGAGACCGTGATAGCCGGCATAGGGTTCGGTCAGGGTCGGGAACTTGCCGTCAGCCTCCCAATCGAATCGCCCACTGTCGACGACGACGCCGCCGATGGCGATGCCGTGTCCACCCATGAACTTGGTCAGCGAGTGCAACACCAGGTCGGCGCCGGCGTCGAAGGGTTTCATCAGGAACGGTGTGGTGAAGGTCGAGTCGATCATCAGCGGCACGCCGGCATCGTGGGCGATCTCGGCGACGGCGGCTACGTCCATGACCTCGATACCGGGATTGCCCAGCGTTTCACCGAAGACCAGGCGGGTGTCCCCGCGGATCGCCGCCTTGAAGGCATCCGGGTCGCGGGGATTGACGAAGGTCGTCTCGATGCCGAAGCGCGGCAGTGTATAGGTAAAGAGATTGTGCGAACCGCCGTAGATGGACCCCGACGAGACGATGTGCGAGCCCTTGTCCATCAACGTCGCAACGGCGAGGAAAAGGGCGGCCATGCCGCTGGCCGTAGCGCCGGCGCCGACGCCGCCTTCGAGGGCGGCGACCCGCTCTTCCAACACTGCCGTCGTCGGATTCGAAAGCCGCGTGTAGATATGCCCCGGTCGCTCCAGGTTGTAGAGGGCAGCGGCATGGTCGGTATCGTCGAACACAAACGATGTCGATTGATAGATCGGCACCGCCCGGGCCCCGGTCAGCGGGTCCGGCTGCTGGCCCGCGTGCAGTGCCAGGGTGTCCAGTTTCAGGAATTTCGGTTTGACCATACGTCCCCCTCTTGGCCACCGTCGCGGCCTTTACAAAGCCTCTTCCACTCTTTAGGCAAGGCCGGCAACGCAGTCAACGAGGGAGGGATTTCGGATGTCGCGGGAAATCAACTCGGTCGCCGTTCTCGGCGGCGGTACGATGGGTTCCGGCATTGCCGGCTTGTGCGCCGAACGCGACAAGAAGGTCTTGCTGCTCGACGTCTCAATGGAAGCCGCGGAAAAGGCCCTGGACCGCATCGTCAACGGCCGCCCGCCGGCGATCGACACGCCCGGCAAGGAATCCAACATTACGCTCGGCACCCTTGAAGACGATCTCGAAAAGATCGCCGACTACGACTGGGTCTGCGAAGCGGTGATCGAAGACCTGGCGACCAAACGAGACTTGTTCGAACGCCTCGAGCCCTTGCGCCGCGAAGGGTCGGTGGTCACAACCAACACGTCGGGCATCCCGCTGCGCTCGATCACCGAAGGTATGCCGGAACGGCTCAAGCGCGACATCGCCGTCACCCACTTCTTCAATCCGGTCAAGATCATGCGCCTCCTGGAGCTGGTCCCGGGCGAGGAAACGACGCCCGACATCATCGAAGCCCTGTCCGGCTTTTGCGGCGGTGTCCTCGGCAAGGGTGTCGTCCACGCCAAGGACACGGTTAATTTCATCGGCAACCGGATCGGATGTTATTGGATGCTGATGGGCCTGCATCAAGCCCGCGAGGCGCTCGATGGCGGCCTCAGCATGGAAACGGTCGACTCCCTGATGTCCGGCCCCATGGGACTGCCGCCGACCGGTTTCTACGGGCTCATCGATCTGATCGGCCTCGACGTTATGGACTATGTCGGCAAGAACCTGGCGATCAACCTGCCGAGCGGCGATATGGGCGTCGGATTCACCGCTTTCCCGGTGGCCGAACAGGCCATGCTCGAACGCGGCCAACTGGGCCGCAAGACCGGCGGCGGATTCTACCGGGTCACCAAACTGGATGACGGCTCCAAGACCAAGGAGACCTTCGACCTGGTCAAGGGCGATTGGCGCCCCTTCCAGCCGACGGAACTGGGCGAGGACCTCCAGAGCCTGGACGTCATGCTCGGCGACGGCATGGAGGCGGAACTCTGTTGGCGCATCATGGGCGGGACGCTCAGTTACGCGGCCGACCTGATCCCGGAGATCTCAGACGACGTGGTCAACGTCGACCGCGCCATGCGCTGGGGTTTCGCCTGGGGGCGCGGCCCTTTCGAAATGCTCGACGCCATCGGTCCGAAACGGTTCATCGAGAAGACCAAGGCCGACGGTCTACATGTCCCAAAAATGCTAGCCGTTCTGCAGGATGCCGGCGTCGTATCGTTTTATCGCGACGGCGGCCAACAGTTTCTGGGGGTCGACGGCGCCTATCATCCCGTTCCTAAGGGCTAGTTGGTGACCGCCGGCTGGTCGGCGGGCAGCGGCATCAGGATGCTCACCGTCGTTCCCCGGCCGACGGCACTTTCCATTTCCAATGTGCCGTCTTGGAGTTCGACCAGGGATTTTGTAATGGCGAGCCCGAGACCGGCACCTTCATGGGATAAATAGGGGTTCGAGTTGAGCCGGACGAACGGTTGGGTGAGGGCGTCCAGTTTGTCTTTAGGAATGCCCGGACCCGTATCGGCGACGGACAGGACCGCGCGGTTGGCGACAACGGAAGACGAGACGTTCACGGTCCCTCCCGGCCCCGTATATTTGACGGCGTTCGACAACAGATTGAGGAGGATCTGGCGAAGGGCGCGCCGGTCCCCGATGGCGACAACCTCCGGATCCGCCTGCTCCGCTTGCAGATCGATCTCCTTATCGCGCGCCAATCCGCCGACCACCCGGGCGCAATCCGTTATCACACCGGACATGGCCACCGGTTCCAGTTCGAGTTCGTGTCTTCCGGTCTCGATGGTCGAAATGTCGAGGATGTCGTTGACCAGTTCCATCAACAACTGCCCACTATCCCGGATATCCTTGATGTATTCGATGTAATTCTCGTTCAAGGGGCCCAGGGCCTGCGATCCGATCAGATCGGAGAACCCCATGATGGCATTCAACGGTGTGCGCAATTCGTGGCTCATGGTGGCCAGGAATTCCGATTTGGCCTGATTGGCTTCTTCCGCTCGCACCAGGGCCAGTTCGCGATCGCGCTCGGCCTCGACCCTGGCCGTCACATCGACCATGAACCCGCTCAAGGCTACCGTCCGGTCGCCCTCACGAATGGCCGAAACGAAATTCCTCAGCCAAACGACGGATCCGTCGCGACTGATGATTCGACATTCGTAGGTGATGTCCTCGCCGACGGTCGCGACCATCCCACATCCATTCAGGGTCATTCCCAGGTCATCCGGGTGGACGCGGTCGGCCCAGAAGCCTTCGCTCAACCAGTCATCGACGGGATAACCGAGAACCATCTCCGCATGGGGAGACACGTAGGTAAATCGCAGCGTCTCCGGATCCGCCTCCCACACGATGACATTGATGTTCTCGACGATCTTGCGGAACCTCTCTTCCGTCTCCCGCAGGGTCTCCCGTAGGGCCTTGATGTCGCTGATGTCCGTGTTGATGGCACCGGTACCGACGACATCGTCGTCGGCACCGTATACGGGGAACTTCTGGGTGATCGTCGTGTATTGATTTCCGTCAGGGAAGGTCCGGGTCAATTCCTTAACCACCGGTTGATCGCCATCGACGACCTCGGCATCGTGGGCAAGTGTCTGTTCGAGGGCATCGCCGGTGAGGAAGTCGGCGGTTCGTTTGCCGACCATGTCTTCAGGCTTCCTGTCGAACCACTCGGCGAGCCGCTTGTTGACGACCAGGAAATGGCCTTCCGTATCCTTGAGCTGAATGCCCGAGGGCGAATTGTCCAAGATTGCGCGCAACAATTGCTCATTTTCACGCAGCGCCGCTTCCGCCTTCCGGCGCGCTGATATGTCGATGACCAGGGAGAAATTGCCTTTGACGTTTCCCACACTGTCAAAATCGGGAGCAACCGTCGCCTCGACCGTTCTCGTCTTTCCATCCGGATAGGTCAGCGTCATCTCGCTGCGGCTTTCGCGTTTTTCGGCGACGGCCTCGAAAAGGGGCGATACGGCCTGATAGGCGGATGCGCTGAGAATCTCGTCGGGCCGGCGGCCGATGATCTCGTCTTGAGGGCGGGCGAACCACATTTCGGCCGTGTGGTTGGCGAATTGATAGCGTCGCTCGGAATCGAGATAGAGGATCAACGCCGGCACCGAGTCGGTGATCAACCGAAGTTGTTTTTCCTGATCGCTCAGGGCCTGGCTTATACGCTCTTTCTCCTCGACCGTCCGGGCAAGGTCCGTGTTTAGGTTCAACAGGCTTCGCTGGCGCCACCACACCATGGCGAACAGAACAACGACGAGCACAGTGGCCATGGCGGCAACGGCGCGCTCGACAGACCAAAACGGTATGGGCTTGCCATACCATTTGACATAAATGCGTTCGTACGCTGGCGACCCGACAAAGGCGTTCACGGCCGGTTCGAGTTTGCGCCATATGGCCGCGTGGTCCTTGCGAACACCGATCGCCCGCCTGACTTCGCGAAGCGGTTCACCGACCGCTTTGATTCGATCGACGATTCGGGCTCCGCGGGCCATGTGGATGAGAACCGGTCCCGGAAAGATCATCGCGTCGACTTGCCCGGCCATCAATTCAAACAGTGCCGACCGCGCGTCTTCGAAAACAACACCGTTTACACCGTCCAGGTTCTTCAAGATTTTCTCGCCGACGTTCTTTCGAACCACGGCCACGTCGCGTCCCGACAAGTCCTCGACTCCGTTGATGTCGCGGGTTTCCTCACGAACAAAAATGGATACCGCGAATGTCTGAACCGGGGCCGTAAACAGGTATTCGGCCTGGCGCCCCGGCGTAATGCCTAAGTTCGGAATGAGCTCAGCGCGGCCTTGTTGGATAGCCTCGAAAACAGCAGGAAAACTGGGGTAAACGATGTACCGTATCTTGAACCCGGCTTTCGCGGCCACGGCTTCCATCGCATCAATGGCAAAACCGGTCGGGTGTCCGTCGTCGTCGGTGTCGTAATACGGCGGCCAGTATTCGGGAACGGCGGCGACGATTTCCCGGGGCTCCTGGGCTACCGCGGTCGGCAACACGGGAATAGCGGCGAACAGTGCCACGACCAAACCCAACAGTGGCATCGCTAGAAAGCGGATCATTTTCCCGCACCCTCCGTGCAGGGCGATGGCTTGTTTCACCCGGACACTACGTCAGAATAAATATCGACGGTGCCCGCTCCCTTTTCCAGTCACGACTTGCCGACGATTGTTACAACCTGTGAACAGGGACGGCGGGAATCGCCGGGTTTTCGACGAGGCTATTTCCCGGACGCCTTCTTCTCGATAGGCTGATCCCTCACACATCGGACCTGGGACCCAACAATGACCCCAAGAAAAACTGGTTTCTCCCGCTTCGCCATCGCATTTTACCTCTTGGTCCTTGCGGCGCCGGCCGGCGCCGACGGCTGGCAACCGACAAAACCTGTGGAATGGTACGTCATGGGTCCGGAGGGTGGCCGCGTCGACCGTTTCGCCCAGGCTTTGGCGAGGGCCGTATCCGATCTGGGGCAAACGCCACAACCTATGACCATCACCAATCAACGGAAGGGATTCCCGGCCGATCCCCTGTTGCAGCTCAAGAACCGCGAAGGTGACCCCCACGTCATCGTCCTCACCTCGGCCGCCTATCTGACGACTCCGCTGCGCAACCCGGGGCTCGGTATCAATATCCAGTCTTTCACGCCGATCGCCGGATTAGCCGAAGACAGCCTGCAATTCTGGGTCCGCCACGAGCGGCCGGAGGCAAGTCTTGGTCAGCTCGCTGCCGTGCAGTTCGACACGTCTGCCGATCCCCTCAAGGTCGGTGTCCGCAACAACGACGATGAAGACTGGCTCGCCGTCGCGGCGTTGAAAAAGGGTATCGGCTTGAACGTTTCGTTGGTTCGCTACCGTTCGTCGCGGGACGCGCCGAAGGACCTGGCCCGCGGGTTCCTCGACGGCACCATCGCCACGCCAAGCGAATCCGGCGGGTTCTGGGAAATGGAACGGGCCCGGCCGATGGCCAATTTCAGCCCGCTCAGCCCGTTCGACGCTGCGAAAGGCGTGACCCTCCCATTCACGATCGGGGAAACCAGCGCCGCCGCCTTGACCCTGCCCCGTGCCATCGTCGCCCCCGGGCGCATTACCGTCGAAGCCCAAAGCTATTATGAAAAGCTATTCGAGGCGGCCAGCGTTTCCGAACCCTGGCGGCAATATCTGGCCGAAAACAGATTGGTTCCCGGCTGGTCCGCCGGGCTCGACCTGACCAAGAAACTGGTCGCCGCTCGCGAGGGGTACCGGAAACTCCTGAAAGACCTGGGCGAAATCGAATAGGCGGAGGCGATGTCGGACCCGCCGAAATCCGACATCGAGATTGCCCGTACCTGCGAGCTGGAACCGGTCGCCGAGGTCGCCGCCAAGCTTGGCATTCCGGGTGACCGGCTGGTGCCCTAGGGGTTCGACAAGGCCAAGGTCGCGCTCGATTTCATCGCGGACCGGAACGACGGCGCCGACGGCAAACTGATCCTGGTCACCGGGATGACCCCGAAGCCGGCCGGCGAAGGCAAGACGACAACGGTGATCGGACTTGGCGATGCGCTCATCCGCATCGGCCAGAAGACGGTCGTCTGTATCCGCGGGCCGTCGCTGGGACCCGTGTTTGGTCTTAAAGGCGGCGCCACCGGCGGCGGCCGTGCCCAGGTCGTGCCGATGGTGGACATCAACCTGCACTTCACCGGCGATTTCCACGCCGTCGGAGCCGCCCACAATCTGCTCGCTGCGCTCATCGACAATCACATCTACTGGGGCAACAACCTGGGCATCGACGAACGGTGCATCACCTGGAAACGGGCCCTCGACATCAATGACCGGGCGCTTCGCGAGATCGTCTCCTCGCTGGGCGGTGTCACCCATGGTTTTCCCCGCGGGGACGGGTTCGATATCACCGCCGCCTCCGAGGTCATGGCCACCCTGTGCCTGGCCAAAAACCTGTCCGATTTGACGGAACGCCTCGGCCGCATCGTCATCGGTCCCGACCGCGACCGCCGGCCGGTCTTGGCTTCGGGCCTCAAGACGGCGGGCCCGATGAGCGTCCTGCTCCGGGACGCCATTCATCCGAACCTGGTCCAGACTCTCGAGCACAATCCGACTCTCGTTCACGGCGGCCCCTTCGCCGATATCGCGCATGGCTGCAGCTCGGTGATCGCGACCAAGGCGGCGCTCAAGCTCGCCGATTACGTGGTCACCGAAGCCGGCGGCGGGTCCGACTTGGACGCCGAAAAGTTCTTCCACATCAAGTGCCGCCAAGCGGACCTCAAGCCTAAGGTCGCCGTCGTCGTCTTGCCTTCGCCGCACTCGACGCGGACTACGGACGCCTCCCCGTCTGCATGGCCAAGACCCATTACAGTCTCTCCACCGACCCCCGCCTCAAGGGTGTACCGGCGGGCCATGTGGTGCCGATCCGCGAACTTCGGTTGGCCGCCGGCGCCGGGTTCCTGGTCTGTGTCACCGGCAATACCCAAACCCTGCCGGGCCTGCCCCAGGTCCCCGCCGCTGAGTCCATCCGCCTCGACGGGACCGGCGCGCCCGCGGGTCTTTTCTGACGTCCCCAGCGCCTTTGGCGCCTCGGAAGGTCTTGCGCCGCCGGTATCATCCGACCGATGATCGGTGCCGTCATCGATCACCCGCGCAGGAAACCCATGGACAGCCTCGACCTGACCAACTCGCCGATCGTCGCCCGATTCCGGGAACGCACGGTTCGCTCGCGCCATCTGATCGCCGACGCACACCAAGTCTTCCCGAGCGGCATCGTGCATGACTCGCGGCACATGGCCCCTTACCCGATCTATGTCGAGCGGGCTCAGGGCGGGCGAAAGTGGGACGTCGACGGCAACGAATACGTCGATTTCTACGGCGGTCACGGAGCACTCCTGCTGGGCCACGCCCACCCGGCGCTGACCGAGGCGGTCAATCGCCAGATCATCTTGGGCACCCACCCGGCGGCCTGCCATGAACTGGAGCTCGAATGGGGCCGGCGCGTGCAGGGCCTGATCCCTTCGGCCGAGCGCCTGCGCTTCACTGCGTCCGGCACCGAAGCCAATTTGATGGCCATTCGGCTTGCCCGTGCCTATACCGGACGCAACAAGCTGGTCCGCCTGCGCGGCCATTTTCACGGTTGGCAGGACCACGTCGCCTTCGGTGTCAAAGACCACTTCGACGGAACGCCCGGTCCCGGCATTATCAAGGGCATCGCCGAGAACGTGATTCTGGCACCCGCTGGCGACATCGAAGCCCTCGAGGCGATCTTCTCCGGGCGGTGCCGTCAGCGGACGCCGGGACATCCTCGAACACATCGACTTCGAGGTCGCCCGCGAGAAGGGGTTCGAGAAGATCGGTCACCACGGCACCTTCAACGCCAATCCGCTGTCGGCCGCCGCCGGTATCGCCATGCTCACCATCGTCGCCGAAACGGATGCCTGCCAGCGCGCCGCGAATCAGGGCCAAAGGCTGCGCGACGGCTGGAACCGGGCCTTCGCCGATCACAGCGTCCCCTGGGCCGCCTACGGCTTTACGTCATCGACCTATCTCTTCACCAATCCGGACGGCATGGATCTCGACCCCGCCGCCTTCGACGCACACGCTATGGCACCCCAGGTCATGGAGCGCGCCGCCGCTCATCCGGCGGCGGTCAAGCTGCGCCTGGCCCTAATGACCGAGGGCGTCGACCTCTCGGGCAAGATGGGCGCCATCACCTCGGCCGCCCATGGGAACGATGATATCGATAACGCGGTCGCCGCCATGGGCCGAGCCCTGGAGGCGGTCCGGGCCGAAGGGGACCTGTAGACATCGAGCCCGCCACAACGGTGCTGGTTCCGGTACGAAGAAAAAAGCGCTTTCCAATGCTACCGGCTGCTGACACCGGGTAGCGGCCATCAACAACGCGTGGCGAGACGTATACGTGATCCCATTTGCGGTCCAAATCCATTTTTTGGACGAATGCTTGAATTCTGATCGGACCGCTGATGACCCTGGCTGTGTGAATACGTGGCGGTGTTAGAATCTCGCTGTCGGAAGCAGCGTAACCGTCCGGTGAACCCGCTCTGTTTATCGGCGTTGGTCTGGCGATAGTGTCCATTATCGATAGTGGGCATTTGTGGAGTGGGGCTGATGGGCCGGGCTCGACGGTACTGGTCGGCGGATGAGAA
>Ga0209561_1000040_pt1 | contig 40544 bp, 30 predicted proteins | sample WorMettrBAHAMAS2_FD_187393 | JGI IMG/M metagenome (GOLD analysis project Ga0209561, IMG submission 187393) | Marine gutless worms symbiont microbial communities from Max Planck institute for Marine Microbiology, Germany - Inanidrilus... | ecosystem: Host-associated > Annelida > Digestive system... | reverse complement strand
ATCCTCAAGGCACTCCGGAAACAGCGTCGCTTGGTCCCGTGCCACCCCTTCTACAAAGCGCTTCATCCGATCCCCCGCAAAGACTGCACGGGAATCCTAAACGTATTCGCGTTTTCACACAGCCAGGTTCGGGAGCGGAACTGCCGGCGACAGCTCGGCGAAATCGTCCCAGGTGATCGCAACGCCAACGGCCCGGGCCATCGCAACCAGGTGCAGGGTGTGATTGGTCGAGCCGCCGGTGGCGAGCAGCCCGACGACGGCATTGACGATGGAACGCTCGTCGATCATCCGCCCCACGGGCCGGTAGTCGTTGCCCAGTGCCGTCATCTCCGTGATGCGGCTCGCCGCCGTGGTGGTCAGTGCATCCCGCAGCGGCGTGTTGGGGTTGACGAAGGCCGCGCCGGGCAGATGCAGCCCCATCACCTCCATCATCATCTGGTTGGAATTGGCGGTGCCGTAGAACGTGCAGGTCCCCGGCGCGTGATAGGACGCCGACTCCGATTCGAGGAGCGCGTCGTCGCCGACCTCGCCATTGGCATGGAGCTGGCGGATGCGCGCTTTCTCGGCGTTAGGCAGGCCCGACGGCATCGGCCCCCCGGGCACGAATATCACCGGAAGATGACCGAAGGCGGCGGCGCCGATGAACAGCCCCGGGACGATCTTGTCGCAGACGCCAAGGCAGAGCGCACCGTCGAACATGGCGTGCGACAGTGCGATCCCCGTCGCCATGGCGATGACGTCGCGGCTGAACAGGCTGAGTTCCATGCCCGGGCGGCCCTGGGTGACGCCATCGCACATCGCCGGCACGCCCCCGGCGACCTGCGCCACCGCGCCGGCCTCGCGGCAGGCACGTTTGATGATCTGCGGGAACGCGCCCAGCGGTTCGTGCGCCGACAGCATGTCGTTGTAGGACGTGACGATGCCGATGTTCGGGCCGTCGCCACCGCCGAGTTCCGCCTTGTCGTCTGCTCCGCAGGCAGCGAACCCGTGCGCGAGGTTGGTGCACGCCAGGTGCAGCCTGTTGGGCCCCTCGCCGGCCGCGCGGTCGACGCGGTCGAGATAGGCGGAACGGGACTCGCGGATGCGGTCGCGGATGCGGTCGGTGACGTCGGCCACCGTCGGATGGATGTCGGTCATCGTCGGAAATCCCCGGTCTAGTGGATTTCACTTGCTCGCGTTCAGGCGTCTTCGGACCAGGTTCGGCCGTCGCGTTCGATCATCGCGATCGCCCGCCCCGGCCCCCAGGTACCGGTGACGTACGGCGTCGGACGCTCGCCGTCGTTTTCCCAGCCCTCGAGGATCGGCCCCGTCCACTGCCAGGCGGCCTCGACCTCGTCGCGGCGCATGAAAAGAGTCGGGTCGCCGGCGATGACGTCGCCGAGCAGCCGCTCGTAGGCGTCCGGGCTGCGGGTTTCGTGGGCCGCCTCCAGGCTGAGATCGAGATGCACGGGCTTCAGCCGCATGCCATGTCCGGGCACCTTGGTCTTGATCAGCAGCCGCACCGATTCGTCGGGCTGCAGGCGCAGGATCAGCCGGTTGGCCGGCACCCCCGAGGATGCGGCGCCGAACAGGTGGAACGGCACCGGCTTGAATTGGATGACGATCTCGGAGACGCGGGACTGCAGGCGCTTGCCGGTGCGCAGGTAGAACGGCGTCCCGGCCCAGCGCCAGTTGTCGATCTCGGCCTTGAGGGCGACGAAGGTCTCGGTGGTGCTCGCCGGGTCGACGCCGTCTTCCTCGAGATACCCGGGCACCGAGACGCCGGCGACGGCGCCAGCGGTGTACTGACCGCGAACGGTCTTTTCGGTGAGATCGGCCGGGCCGATGGGGCGCAGCGCGCGTAGCACCTTGAGCTTTTCGTCTCGCACGGCGCCGGGCTTGAACGCCGATGGCGGCTCCATGGCGACCAGGCAGAGAAGCTGCAGCATGTGGTTCTGCACCATGTCGCGGAGCGCCCCGGAATGGTCGTAGTAGCCGCCGCGGCCCTCGACGCCGAGTTCCTCGGCGACGGTGATCTGCACGTGGTTGATCATGCTGGCCCGCCACTGCGGCTCGAGGAGCGCGTTGGCGAAGCGAAGCGCCATCAGGTTCTGGACCGTTTCCTTGCCGAGATGGTGGTCGATGCGGAACACCTGGCGTTCCTCGAAGGCCTCGCTGACCGTCGCATTGACCGCCTGGGCCGAGGCCAGATCGTGGCCGATCGGCTTTTCCAGCACGACCCGGCTTTGGTGCGTGATCAAACCGGCGTCCCGGAGGTTGCGCGAGATCGGCCCGAACAGTTTCGGCGAAGTGGCGAGATAGAACACCCGGGCGCGCTCCTCCCCGCCGGCCAGCCGCTCGGCCAGGGCGCCGTAGGAGGCGCCGTCGACGGCATCGACCGAGACGAAATCGAGCCGCTCGGCGAATCCCGCCCATTCGTCGTTCGAACAGGTGCCGCCTTCGGGCGTCCGGCAGCCCGGTTCCAGCGCCGCTACGTAGGTATCGCGGTCCATCGTTCGCCGCGAGGCGCCGATGATCGCACCCGGCGGAAGCACGCCGTCGCGATGACGCCAGAACAGCGCCGGAACCAGCTTGCGCGTGGTCAGATCGCCAGCGCCGCCGAACACCACGAGGTCGAATGCCGTGTCAGTCGTTTCGGTCATCGTCAGGTCTCAAGTCTGGGGAGCGATTCGCCATCATCTTGCCTCGCCGAACCGGCGACGGCAAACGCCCAGCGACGGCGACGCCCCTTCTTCTGGCGAGCGACAAGGGCGCGGTTACTACCGTTATTCGTGTTTAACATCAGTCAAAAACAATCACTGTTTTCCATGGAAGTACTGTGGTTAAGGGTGCTATAGTTAGTGTTGGCGCGTTGTCCGGAGCGAGGGCCGGCGGGCGCCCACCGGCGGGGGGACCGGCCATGGCCACAGCACACCCGCAGTCGCGGCTTCACGACGATTTCGCTTTTAACGCTCCGCCTCAGCGGGACGTTCGCGCGTCGATTGCACCGATTCCAATGCCGCCGTGGGCGCGCCGCCTCATTCTCTCCATGTCCCTGGTTCATGCGGTGACGATCATCGCCGGATTGGTGCTCGGCGGACTGTATCTGGCTCTGGGTGCCTTCGGCGTGGTCATGCTCGGCGGCAGCGCCGCGTTGCTCTATGCCTACCGGGATCGCGGCGGAAAGACAGGGGATCCGTCCGACTCCGGACCCGCCTAGGCCGGGCGTCGACACCTCAGGCCGCGCCGCCCGACTCGTTGCTTGACCCGCCGGCGAGAATGCGCGAACCTTGATGGAAATCGTTCGTATACGAACGGTGCCGGACGGGAGGGAACCACGCCATGACAGCCGGACAAGGCACTAAGCTCGTCATCCGTAACATCGGCCTCATGCTTTCGGGCGACATCGCCAATCCAATCCTCGATGCCGACACCATTGTCGCCGTCGACGGTCGCATCGCCGCGGTCGGCCGCGCCGCCGACGTCGATGCCGAGGGCGCCGCCAGGACCGTCGATGCGAAAGGAACGACGGTCGCGCCGGGGTTGATCGACAGCCACGTGCATCCGGTGTTCGGCGACTGGACGCCGCGCCAGTCGCAGCTCAACTGGATCGACAGTTTCCTGCACGGCGGCGTGACGACGATGATCTCCGCCGGCGAGGTCCACTTGCCTGGCCGGCCCAAGGACATCGTCGGGCTGAAGGCGCTGGCGGTGACCGCCCAGCGGGCCTTCGACAACATGCGCCCGGCCGGCGTCAAGGTCCATGCCGGCGCCCCGGTGATCGAGAACGGCATGGTCGAGAGCGACTTCAAGGATCTCGCCGACTCTGGGGTCAAGCTTCTGGGCGAGGTGGGCCTCGGCAGCGTCAAGGCCGGCGACACCGCCAAGCAGATGGTCGCCTGGGCCCGCAAGTACGGCATCCAGAGCACCATCCACACCGGCGGCCCGTCGATCCCCGGCTCCGGGCTGATCGACAAGGACGTCGTTTTGGAGGCCGACGCCGACATCATCGGCCACATCAACGGCGGCCACACCGCCCTTCCAGACGCGCAGATCACCTGCCTCTGCGAGCAGTGCCAGCGGGGCATCGAGATCGTCCACAACGGCAACGAGCGCGCCGCACTGCTGGCCGTCCGCACCGCCCGCGAGCTGGGTCAAATGAAGCGCGTCATCCTCGGCACCGACTCGCCCGCCGGCTCCGGCGTGCAGCCCCTCGGCATCCTCCGCACGATCGCCATGCTGTCGTCGCTGGGCGATGTGCCGGCCGAGGTCGCCTTCTGCTTCGCCACCGGCAACACCGCGCGCATGCGCGATCTCGACTGCGGGCTGATCGAGGTCGGCCGCGCCGCCGACCTCGTCATCATGGACCGCGCCCAGCGCACCGCTGGCGCGACGATTCTGGAAAGCGTCCAGGCCGGCGACCTCCCCGGCGTCGGCATGACCATCATCGACGGCGTGGTGTGGAGCGAGCGCAGCCGCAATACGCCGCCGGCAACGACATTGCCGGAGGTGGTGTGACAAGCCCAAGTGCCGCAGGGCGTCGACGATCAGAGCGCGGTCTACCGTCGTTTTGTCAACCTTTCCGGTAGTAGATGCGCCCCCAGTTCGAGCTGAGCCTTTGGTTCGCCAGCGAGTGGTGTTCGACCATGGCGATGCCGCCGTTGAGGAGGTCTTCCCATTGGCCGTTTTCGGTGTACGGGATCGTCACCCACTGGTCGAAGTCCGAGTAGTTGATCGCGACGATGAACCGTTCGAACTGGCCGTCGGCGGCCTGACCGTAGCGGTGAAACACGGTGACATCCTGGTCCGGAAACACGCCGTACAAACCGTCGTTGAACAGGTGCGGGAAAAAGTTGGTGGACCTCAGCGCGAGGTGCTCCTTCCGAATGCTGATCAGGTGGGCATACAGGCCGTACAGGCGGGTGCCCACGAAGTCGCCTGATTCGCTCCACCGAAGCGGCCGGGGCACGACCCGACCATCGCCGCTTCCCGGCAGCCACTCGTCCTGGCCGAATTCCTGGCCGTTGTGAATCATCACCGCTCCCGGCGACGTCAGGAGGGCAATGGCGCCGGGCTGGGTCTTGAACCAGCGGTGGCGGCCGCCAGCTTCGTGGACATAGGACGAGTGATCATGGTTCTGCACGTAGGTCACCGGACCCTTGCCGGACGCGTAGTCCAGGTTGGCATCGAGAATCCTTAGGAGGTGTCCGTCGATGTTGCCGTCCCGGGCAAAGTCGAAGTGCTTGAACATGAACGGATCGAACCAGTTGCCATTCGCGCAGGCCTCGTTGGTGTCGTCGATCGACTGGTACCGGTTGTCGGTCAGGTGCTTGAGGATCAGGGCGATGTTGGGGGGTTCCCGAGGAAGCCAGGTGTGCCTTCACGTCGGTGACCACCTTGGTGATGCCGACATCTGGATCGCCCTTGCGGAAAAAGCCGAGCGTGTAGTCGAAACGGATGCCATCGATCTTGAAGGTATCGATCCAGTAGAGGCAGACGTCGCGAACGAACTCCTGAACGCACTTGTTGTTGTGATCGAATTCCTCGAAGAAGCCGCCTCCGGCGAACGGACCGATGAACGGTGAGTCGTCCGGGTCGCGGTAGAGCCAGCGATAGGCGAAGCCCCGGTCCGACATCCGCCCGGCACGGACGTGATTGAAGACCCCGTCCATGAGCACGTGTATGTCGCGGGCATGGCATGCATTGATCAGTTCGCGAAGTTTGCGGAGTTTGTCCAGATTCGCACTCGGGTCGTGGATGTAACGGTATTCGACGGCGAAAAAGTCCTTCGGGTCGTACCCCCGGCTGAAATCGCCTCCCGGCCAAGGCGTCCACGGCATGAACTCGATGGCGTTGACGCCGAGCGTCTGCAGGTAGTCGAGCTTGTCTTGAACGGCGTCGACGGGCGCGCGGTTGCCGCGGAACTCGGCCGTGAAGTCGTCGATCATCATCTCATAGATGATGAGATCACGCAGCGGCAACCGGTTGCTGATCGGAACGGCGTCCGCCAGATTGCCGCCGACCACAAAGGCGGAGTTCTCGCTGGCTTAGTCGTTCCCTCCGTACTTGGCGCAGGGATCGGACACGTATCGGGCCGGCCCGCCGCCTTCGAATGTGACGTAGAATTTGTACTGGTAGAAGCCGTCCGGGAGATCCACAGGGGTTTTGAAGCTGTAGAGGACGCCGTTCGGATGCGGGCTCTCGGTCAATGTCGGGGCGGTATTGTGGTCCCAATCGGCCCCGCCGAGAGCAGACTGGAAATCACCGACGACCCGAACCTCCTCGATGTGCGGCTCTCCGCCGCGGGAATACTGGCTGGGATCCACCGTGCGGTCGGGCAGGAACAGTTGAAACTCGACCTTCTTGCCGTCTAGGCGAGGACCGAAGTGCTCGTACATGCTCCCCTCCATCGGTAAGTCGGAATGTGTCGGACGGGCCCGGCAGCGACCATGCGGCCTTCTCTCACGGCAACCGGTGATTGCGTGCACTGCCCATATCATACTATTAAAAATAGTATGACGTTTGAAGATATTGTTTCGGTTTCCGGATGCGCCCAGTCAGGCCGCCGCCTTGCTGGCGCGCCTCACACCGCCAGGTACGCGTCCCGGACCTCGGTGTTGGTCATCAGTTCGGCCATCGGGCCGTCGTAGCGGATGCGGCCTTTCTCGATGACGTAGGCGCGGTCGGCGATCAGCGCGGCGAAGTGCAGGTTCTGCTCGGAGATCAGCACGCGCAGCCCTTCGGCCTTCATCGTGCCGATGGCGGCGGCCATCTGCTCGACGATCTTCGGCGCCAGGCCCTCCGACGGCTCGTCGAGCATGATCAGCGACGGGTTGCCCATCAGCGTCCGCGCGATGGTCAGCATCTGCTGCTCGCCCCCGGAGATGTAGTCGGCGCGGCGGTCCTGCAGCTCGGCGAGGTTGGGGAACAGCTCGAACAGCATCTCGCGGGTCCACGTCGGCGCGCCACCGCGGGCCGGCTGCAGACCGACGTCGAGATTCTCTGAGACGGTGAGGCCGGTGAAAATGCGCCGGTCCTCGGGTACGTAGCCGAGCCCGGCGCGGACGATGCGGTGGGTCGGCTGGCGCGAGATGTCGGCGCCATCGAAGTGCACCGTGCCACGGCGGTTCTCGACCAGGCCGAGAATCGCGTTCAGCGTCGTCGACTTGCCGGCGCCGTTACGCCCCATCAGCGCCACCACCTCGCCGGCGCCGACGCTCAACGCCACGTCGAACAGGATATGGGCTCGGCCATAGAAGGCGTTCAGGCCCTCGACCTCGAGCCGTCCGCCGTTCATCGTCTGCTCGCCGCTCATGCCACCCCCTGTCCTTCCGCCGCCGGGCCTTTTTCCGCGCTGGTGTCGTAAACCGCACCGGTGCCCAGGTAGATGGCCTTGACGTCCTCGTCGGCGCGCACCTCGTCGGGCAGCCCCTCGGCGACGAGCATTCCGCGGTTGAGCACAATGATGCCGTTGGCGTGGGCGAACACCACGTCCATGTCGTGCTCTGTGAACAGCACCGCCATGTTGCGCTCGGCGACGATGCCGGCGGTGAGCTGCATCAGGTCGATGCGTTCCTTCGGCGCCATGCCGGCGGTGGGTTCGTCCATCAACAGGAGCTTCGGATCGTTGGCCAGCGCCACCGCCAGCTCGACCCGCTTGAGGTCGCCATAGGCGAGGAACCCGCAGGGCCGCTCAGCCTGATCGTCCATGCCGACCAGGGTCAACAGCGCGTGGGCCTCGTCGCGATACAGTTGCCCCGCCACCGGCAACAGCGCCCGCAGCCGGTGGTGGTGGGAGATCAGCGCCATCTGCACGTTCTCGATCACCGTCATCGACGGGAACGTCGCGGTGATCTGGAAGGTGCGCCCGACGCCGAGCCGCCAGATGCGCCGGGGCGGCAGGCCGACGATCTCGCGGCCATCGAAGGTCACCGAACCTTGATCGGGCGGAAGCTGTCCGTTGATGGCGTTGAAGGCGGTGCTCTTGCCGGCGCCGTTGGGGCCGATCAGCGCCAACAGCTCGCCGGCGGCAACATCGAAGCTGACGTCGTTCAGCGCGACGACGCCGCCGAAGCTCTTGGTCAGGTTGCGGACGGAAAGGACGCTCATGCCGCCGCCTCCGCCTTGGCACCGATACGGCCCTGGAAGAAGCCGGCCAGCCCGCGCGGCATGGCGACGACGATGACGATGATGACCACACCGAGGATGATCTTCCAATAGTCGGTGTAGGTGACCATGACCACGTGCAGGGTCTTGTAGACCGCCGCACCGACGATGGGACCGGTCAGGGTTTGTATCCCGCCCAGCAGCACCATCACCAGCCCGTCGACCGAGATGGGGATGGAGATGTTGTCGGGGAACACGCTGCCCTTCAGGAAGGCGAACAGCGAGCCGGCGATGCCGGCGAAGAACCCGGCGACGATGAAGCCGGCCCACTGGAAGCTCTTGATGTCGATGCCGATGACAGCGGCGCGCATGGGTGCGTCACGGCAGCCGCGCACGGCGTAGCCGAAGGGCGAGAAGGTGACCTTGCGGATCGCAAGAATTCCGAGCCCGCAGACGACCAGCGAGAGGTAGTAGAATGCCGTCGCGGACGACGCCCATTCCGCCGGCCACACGCCGAGGATGCCGTTGTCGCCGCCGGTGAAGTCGTACCACTGGAAGGCCACCGACCAGGCGATCTGGGCAAACGCCAGGGTCAGCATAGCGAGATAGACGCCCGACAACCGGACACAGAACCAGCCGAACACCACAGCGCCGGCCCCTGCCAAGGCGAAGCCGACGCCGAGCGCCGGCAGCATGGAAAACCCGAGGTATTTGACCGCCAGGGCCGCTCCGTAGGCGCCGAGGCCGAAATAGGCGGCGTGGCCGAACGAGACCATGCCGCCGGTGCCCATCATGAAATGCAGACTGGCGGCAAAGAGCGCGAAGATCAGGATCTCGCTGCCGACACTGAGTGCGTAGTCGCCGGCGACGACGGGCAGTAGCGCCAGCAGGGCGACCAGGGCCGCGACGCCGATGCGCACCTCCCGCGACCATGGGCGGATCGGCAGCTCGGCGCCGCCGCCGCGGATCGGCCCCTCCGGCTTGCCCAACAGGCCCCAGGGGCGAATGACCAGGATCACCGCCATCACCAGGAACGCCAGCACCAGGGTGATCTCGGGGAAGACGAGGATGCCGAAGGCGTTGAGCTCGGAGATGATCACCGCCGCCAGATAGGCGCCGGCGACGCTTCCGAGCCCGCCGATGACGACGACGACGAAGGTCTCGACGATGATCTGCAGGTCCATGGCGTGGTGGATGGCCTCGCGGGGAAGCTGCAACGCACCGCCGAGCCCGGCGAGGAAGGCGCCGAGGGCGAACACCGAGGTGAACAGCATCGCCTGATTGACGCCGAGTGCCGCGACCATGCGCCGGTCTTGCGTGGCTGCACGGACCAACACGCCCCAGCGGGTGCGGTGAAAGACCAGCCACAGGATGCCGAGCACCGCCGGGCCGAAAAAGATCAGAAACAGCTCGTACTCGGGAAACGCCTGGCCGAAGATCTGGACCGCGCCCTCGAGACCGGGGACGCGCGGGCCGAGCAGGTCCTCGGCACCCCAGATCACCAGCACCAGATCCTGAACTACCAGCACCACGCCGAAAGTGGCAAGAAGCTGGAACAGTTCGGGCGCGTGGTAGATGCGCCTGAGCAAGGTGACTTCCAGGGCGAGGCCGATGACCGCCACCGCCACCGCGGCGATGACCACGCTGACCCAGAAACCGACGACGCCGCCCAACACGTTCTCGACCAGGGTGTAGGCGATATAACCGCCCAGCATGTAGAACGAGCCGTGGGCGAAATTGACGATACGGGTGACGCCGAAGATGATCGACAGACCGGCGGCGACGAGGAACAGGGACGACGCGCTGGAGAGGCCGTTGAGGAACTGAATGGCCAGAAAATCCACGGTTCTATCCCTTCGTCTTTACGGGCGCGCGCAGGCGGGTGGTGCCGGCGGACGGCGTTGGCCGCCCGCCTTGACACCCTTGGGGTTCGAGCGCCGGCTTAGTTGCTCGGACGCAGGTTCTTCACTTCTTCCGGCGTCGGCAGGTAGTCGGCGCCGTCGGCATAGCGCCAATCGACCATGACGCCACGACCGTCCCTGACGGCAGTCTTGCCGACGTAAGCGCCGAGGGTCGCCTGATGGTCAGCGGCACGGAAGGTGATCGGGCCGAACGGCGTATCGACCTTAACGCCCTTGGCCGCGTCGACCATTTTCTCGGTGTCCGTGGTGCCGGCGGCGGCGATGATCGCGGCCATGGATTTCATGGTGACGTACCCGACAATCGATCCCAGCCGCGGGTAGTCGCCGACCTTGGCCTGATAGGCTTTCAGGAAGGCGTTGTGCTCCGGGGTGTCGATGTCGGCCCAGGGATAGCCGGTGACGATCCAGCCCTCGGGCGTTTCGTCCTTCAGGGGATCGATGTATTCCGGCTCGCCGGTGAGCAGGCTGACCACCGAGCGGTTGGTGAACAGGCCGCGGGTGTTGCCCTCGCGGATGAACTTTGTCAGGTCCGAACCGAAGGTCACGTTGTAGATGGCGTCGGGCTGGGCGCGGGCCAGCGCCTGCACGGTCGAGCCGGCGTCGATCTTGAACAGCGCCGGCCACTGCTCCTCGACCCATTCGATGTCCGGACGCGCCGCCGACATCACCTTCTTGAACGCAGCCACCGCCGACTTGCCGTACTCGTAGTTCGGCGCCACGGTTGCCCACCGCTTGGCCGGCAGCTTCGCCGCCTCTTCGGCCAGCATCGCCGCCTGCATGTAGACCGACGGGCGAAGCCGAAAGGCATACCGGTGCCCCTTCGCCCAGGTCACCGCATCGCTCAGCGGCTCGGCGGCGACGAACAGTACCTTCTTCTGCCTGGCGAAGTCGGAGACGGCGAGGCCGATGTGCGAGAAGAACGTACCCATCAGGGCGACGACGTTTTCTTTCGAGACCAGCTCATTGGCGGCGGTCACCGCGTCTCCGGGCTTGCCGCCGTCGTCGCGCGAGATGACCTCGATCTGCTTGCCGAGCACGCCGCCGGACTTGTTGATCTCCTCCAGCGCCAGCTGCCAACCCTCGCGGTACGGCAACGTGAACGCCGGCAGCCGCGAATAGCTGTTGATCTCGCCGATCTTGATGGTATCCGCCGCCGCCGCGGGCGCCGGAGCCCACCAAGCCGCGGCGACCGCCGCCGCGATGGCGCTGAGAACAATCCTTCGATGAATCATATCCTGCCTCCCCTGGCTCAAAGACTGCTGCGAGTTGTTTCCCATATCGGGCGGCGCGTCAACGCAGCCCGTCTTCTCCCTTCACTTCGTCCTTGGTCAGTCCGCCGACGCGCGGCAGCGGTCGTCCCGAGTCGGTCACCGCGACGGCAACGACGATCTCGCCGGCCTTGGGCGCGTCGGATACACGCACTTCCATGGCATCGAAGTGCGTGCGCACATAAGCGGCGTCCTTGTGTCCCAAGGGCACGTCGATGGCGGCGCCGATGCCGCCCATTTTCTTCGATGACGGCACCAGCGCGGCGCCCTTCTCGACCGCGTTGCGCAGCGGCGCGCCCAGCTTCGGATGGAGGATCGCCGCGGCGTGTTCCAGCTCGCCGGCCTCGCCGACAATGGCGGCCTTGCCGTAGCTCTCGATATCGGCGGGCGCGACGCCGAGCGCCGCGACGGCGCGTTCGCCCAACAGCGCGCCCATCTCCTCGCCGACGGTCATCAGGTCCGAGAGGTCCTCGGTGTAGCCGCCGGCGAACGGGTTCTCGATCACCGCCAGCGCCGCGGCCTTGCGGGTCGGCGGAGCGATGGTCTTGCCTATTTCGACGGCGGTTTCCTCGACGACGACGACGATTTTTCGAATCTTCGCGACCGACATGGTGCTGAGTCCCCCTTCCCTGGTCTCTATCCCGCGCGGCGGCGCTCGATCACCGCCGGCCCGCCGACGGCGCTGAACCGGCCGCGCAGGCCCATCACCGCGCCCTCGATGAGTCCGGCGCTACGCATCCGCCCGGCTTCCATACGACCTGCCGCGAGGGCGGCATCGATCTCCGAATCAGTCAAGGTGCCGACGTCGACGACCACCGGCAGGTCGCCGAGATCGGTGTCTTCGCGCACGTCGCGCGCCGGGGCGCGGGTTATGGCAGCGCTGTCGACGTCGACGGCGTTGGCGATCAGCGTCGCCGCGACGTCGGCGGTAGCCGCGTCGGCGGCCAGCACGGTCACCGAATCGGCGATGCCCAGCGACAGGCTGCGCCCGCCCCGGCCGCTGGTGGCGATGCCGCGCACCGGCATGGCCCAGTTGATGGCGGCGGCGCCGTAGAGGGCCGGGGCGTCGACGTCAGAGACCAAGCCAACATCGAACCGATGGCCGGACTCGAGATGGATGGCGATGTCGCCGCCGTCGTTGACGTAGGCGCGGTCGAGCACCCGCCCTTCGATCATTGCCGCCAGGACCTCGTCGGCAACGGCGCCGGCGACGGCGGCCATCGGCGTCACGTAGACGGCGCGGTGGCGATGCACGGAGCGGACCATGCGCCGCGCTACCGGGCCGCCGACGAAGGGCGGCACATCGCCGATGGGCGTGCGCAGGACGTCAAGCTCGTCGACCAGGCGCTGCAGCAGCCCGTCGAACGCCCGCGCCGCCTGGCGATAGGCCTCGACCACCTCGGCGGTTGGCCCGAACGCCTCGACGATCAGGTCGATGGGGCCGTGGTGCATGTGAAGCCGTCGTCCGTCGGCGAGCATGGCCACCTGCGCACCCGAGGTCATTCGCCGCTCTCCCACCGATAATGCTTGGTGGCGTAGGGCCAGGGATTATCGGGGCGCCATTCCACCTGCCGCAGGCGATCCTGGGTCGTCGCCACATCGTCGAGATGGACAACGCTGTCCATGTGACCGCCCATGGCCCGGTAGTCGTCGAGCCGGAGGGTGAACTCGATCGGCGCGACGATGGCCGGTGTCGGCACGCTGCCGAACGAATTGTCGGGCATGCGCAGCACGTCGACCATGTAGGTGATGCCGCCGCCAGGCCAGACGAACACCGGCGCGCCCCCCGACGACACGTAGGTCAGCGAATCCTTCACCGAGCGGGTCAGCCTGACCGGGTTCTCGGTGACACCGGCCCGGAGCGATCCTCCGGCGCCGGCAATGAACAGCACCGAGGTCATCGCCGGTTCGCAGTTCTCGCGGATCAGTTCGACCGACTTGGCGAGATTACCGGGCATCTCGGCGGCGACCGGTTTCAGGTCGTCGTCGAGCACGAAGTAGGCGGCATCCTCGCCCGTCGTGCTGACCATCATCAGCGTCATGCCGGGGCGAGCCTCAGCCGGCTTGAAAGGCTCGAGGATGGCGAGCGGATCGGTGATGTCGGTCCCACCCCAGCCGGTCCCGGGCTCGGCGACCTGGAAATAGCGCCCCGGTGTCGACTTGCGTCCGCGTAGGCGGATGCCGGTCGGCTGGACGTCGATGTATTTGCCCGCCTTGTGCTCGGACAGCACGCCGGTGATGTGGTCGTCGACCACCACCACGTCGTCGACCCGTCCCTGCCACTGCTTGGCGAACATGCCGATGGTCGCCGAGCCGCAGCCGACCCGCATGCGTTCTTCCTGGACGCCGTTGACGATCGGCGGCTTGCCGGCCTGGACAACGACCTCGGAACCGCCGTCGATGGTCAGCGTCACCGCCTCCTTGTTGCCCAGCTCCAGCAGCGTCTGGCAGGTCATCACGCCTTCGCGCTTGCTGCCGCCGGTCAGGTGGTTGACGCCGCCCAGGGACAGCATCTGCGAGCCGTATTCGCCGGTGGTGACGTGGCCGACGGCTTCGCCGTCGCGGCGCACGTTCGCCTGTTCCGGGCCGAGATGGCGGTCGGTGTCGATCTTCAACTTGATGCCGCAGTAGCTGAAGATGCCCTCGGTCACGACCGTGACCATATCGACTCCCTCGTGCTCGCTGGCGACGATGAAGGGTGCCGGCTTGTAGTCGGGATAGGTGGTGCCGGCACCGATGCCGGTGACAAAGTTGGCGCTGTCCTTGAGCAAAGAGCCATCCCACTCGCGATCGGACAGGAACGGCACCATGGCGGTGTTGCGCTCGCTCGCCAGCTGGGCGACGGCCAGCGGATCGACGCGGGCGAGGACGCCGTCGACGTTGGCGTAGCGGTCACAGGCGCCGGTGGCGCCCGGCGAAATCCGGCACAGCACCGGACAGGCGTCGCAGGAAATCTTCTCCGCCTTGGCGGCTGTCTGCTCAGCCATCTCTCGCTCCTTGCGCCTCGCGGATGGCCTGCCGGACCCGATCGGGCGTCGCCGGCACCCGGCGGACCCGCGCCCCGGTGGCGTGGCGGATGGCGTTGAGGATCGCCGGTGCCGTCGGAATCAGCGTGTGCTCGCCGATACCCTTGGCACCGAACGGGCCCAAGGGCTCGGCGTCCTCGACGATGATCGTCTCGACCTCGGGCATGTCGCCGGCGGTCGGGATCAGGTAGTCGTGGAAGTTCTCGGTGCGGCCCTGGACATATTCCTCCATCAGTGCCAGTCCCAGACCCTGGGCGACGCCACCCTCCACCTGTCCCTCGACCAGTGTCGGATTGATGGCCCGGCCGACATCGTGGGCGGCGGTGATGCGCAAGACCTTCACCGTGCCCAGCTCGGTATCGACGGCGACCTCGGCAACCTGGGCGCCGAACCCGAAGGTGGCGTAGGGATCGCCCTGGCCGTGAGCGTCCTGGGGGGTGATCGGCGGATCGAAGGTGCCGATCCCGTCGAGGACCAGACCGTCCTCGTCGGCGGCGAGGTTGGACAGTGCGATCTCGTGGACGACCTCGCCCTCGATGACCCGCATCATGCCGTCGTCGATCTCGATCAGCGCGTCCGGGCCGGCATTGGCGGTCCTGAGAATGTTGGCCCGGAGCGCCTCGCCGGCGAGCTGCGCGGCGCGGCCCGAGACGAAGGTCTGCCGCGAGGCCGAGGTCTTGCCGGCGTCGGCTGTGAGGTCGGTGTCGGCGGGGACGAGGGTGAACAGCTCCATGCCGACGCCGACGGCATCGGCGCAGATCTGGGTCATCACCGTGTCTGCACCCTGGCCGATGTCGACCGCGCCCTGGAACAGCACCAGCGTGCCATCGCCCTTCAACGCCGCGCGCATGGTCGACGGATTGGGCAGCGAGGTGTTGCCGCAGCCGTACCACACGCTGGCGACACCGACGCCGCGTCGGACCGAGCCGCCATTGTCACGGTTAAACGCATCCGCGTCGGCCAGAGCCCGCTCCCAGGCCGGGCGCAGGGCGTCCAGGCACGCCGCCATGCCGACGCTGGTCTCCAGCACCTGACCTGTCGCTGTCTGCTGCCCGGCGCACAGCGCATTGGTGACGCGGAACTGCAGGCGGTCATGACCGAGGCTGTCGGCGATCTCGTCGAACAGCCCCTCCTGGGCGATCGCTGACTGAGGCACGCCGAAGCCGCGGAACGCGCCTGACGGCGGATTGTCGGTGTACATGGCGCGGCTGCGCAGGCGCAGCGCCGGGTAGAAATACGGCCCCGATGCGTGGACCGGCACGCGGTTGGCCACCGTCGGCCCCCACGAGGCATAGGCACCGGTATTGAAGGCACCGAAGAAATCGATCGCCAACAGCGTGCCATCGGCCTTCGCCGCAACCCGCGCGGTGATCCGCGCCGGATGGCGCTTGGTCGTCGAGGCCATGGATTCGGTCCGCGTGTAGATGCAGCGAACCGGCTGGTCCAGCGTCCACGCGGCGAGCGCGATGTAGGGCTGCAATGACAGGTCGAGCTTGCCGCCGAAGCCGCCGCCGACGGCGGTCGGGATGACCCTCACCTGCTCCTGCTCCAGGCCGAGGATCGCGGCGACGTCGTCACGGTCCATGTATGGGGCCTGGGTACACGCCTGAATCTCGATGCGATCGCCGATTCGCCGCGTGAACCCGGCCTCCAGTTCGATGTAGGCGTGTTCGACGAACGCCGTCTCGAAGGTGCCCTCGGCGCTGACCGCAGCGCCGGCGAACGCGTCGTCGAGGTCGCCTCGTTCGACGATGCCATCGAGCAGGACATTGCCGGGGTTCTTCTCATGCAGGCGGGGCGCGCCCTCCGCCGCGGCCTCGTCGAGAGTATCGACGGCAGGCAGCACTTCCCAGGAGATGGGGAAATCCGAATCCTCGAACGCCTCGATGGTGGCGTGATCCCCGACCACCGCCGCCACCGCCTCGCCGCGGTAGCGGACAGCACCCTCGGCGAATACCGGCTGGTCCTTTGCCACGGGAATGACCCCGAAGCGGTTGGTGCCCGGAACGTCGGCAGCAGTGAACACGCGGACGATGCCCAGATACGTCTCCTTCAACGAATGAAGATCGCCGAGCGTGAATCTGGCGCGCGGATGCGGTGAACGAACGACCTTCAGCCACAGCGACTCGTCGGGCGCCTCGTCGGCGCCGAAGATCGCCGTGCCGTCGACGCGGACTTCGCCATCGACCCGGGAAGCGCGGGCGCCGACGGCGAACCCGGCGTCGGGTGCCGCCGTGGTCGTCTCGAAACGGTGGGTGTTCATCACCGCCTCGACGATCTTGCGGTAGCCGGTGCACCGGCAGAGCACGCCACCGATGGCGTCCAGGGTTTCGGCCTCGCTCGGTGTAGGTGTCTCAGTCAGCAGCGCCGCCGCCGAGATCAGCATGCCGGGCGTGCAGATACCGCACTGGGCGGCGCCGTAGTGGTGGAAGGCTTGCTGCAGGCGGCGGTACGCCGGATCCTCCTTCAAGCCCTCGACGGTGAGGATTTGCGCGCCACCGAGGCGCCCTACCGGGACCATGCACGCACACACCGGTTCGCCGTCGATGGAGACGGTGCAGGCGCCGCAGTCTCCGGCGTTACAGCCGACCTTGGTGCCGGTGAGACCGAGGTCGTTGCGCAGGACGTCCGACAGCCGCCGCATGGGCGGAGCCTGCACGGTCACCGCCTGCCCGTTGACGTTCAACTCGACGACGGCGAACGCGGTTTCAAGCATGTACGCCTCCCGCGGCGAGATCGAGCGACCGCCGCACCATCGTGAGTGCCGCTTTGCGCCGGTAGCCGGCGGTTGCGCGGATGTCGTCGATGGGGCTGAGCACGGCGAGATGGTCCTTGGTGACACCGTCGCCGAGGCCCGGCGCAAACGGCTTTCCGGCAAGCGCCGCTTCCAGCGCGGCGAGCCGCAAGGCAACCACCGAGCATGCACCGACCGAGACGCGCGCCCGCTCGACATGGCCCGTCCCGTCATTCTCGAGCACGGTGGCGACCATGACGATGGAGATGACCAGGTAGGTCCGCGAACCGAGCTTCAGGAAGCTGCTGGTCGAGCGGCCGGCCGGCTTGGGGACCAGCACGGCTGTCATCAGCTCGTCGGGGCGCCGCTCGGTCTGGCGGTTGCCGGTGATGAAGTCTGCGAGCAGCATCGCCCGCGTGCCCGCGAGTGAGCTGAGTTCGACCTCGGCGTCGAGGGCCAGCAATGGCGGCACCCCGTCGGCGGCCGGCGAGGCGTTGCACAGGTTGCCGACGACGGTCGCGGCGTTCTGGATTTGGATGGAGCCGAGCTCGACCGCCGACAGTTTCAGGGCATCGAAATAGGGCGGCAGATCGGCCCGGGCGATGTCGGTCCAGGTGGTCAGGAAGCCAATGCGGAAATGGTCATCCCGTTCCACGACGCCGCGGGCGCCGGCGATACCGGTAATGTCGACGATGCGTCCCCGTGACGGGCCGTCCCGGAGATCAGGGAAGTAGTCGGTGCAGCCGGCAACGATGGTGGACGGCGCCGCAGCCAGATGCTCCACGGCTTCCGCGACGGTTTCGGGTCTGAAGTAGCCCGCCGACGCTGCCATGCTCTCCTCCCCTCCTCGGACGATTGCTTCGCCTTCTTATAATTGTTCGTATACGAACAAATTTGCACAAAGGCCGCGTGGTGTCAAGGCAGATGTTCGCAGGTGCGTCACATGATTCTGCGAAGCAGTTTAGTCAGCGTTTCGCGCTCGCGCGGAGACAGCGGTCCGAGGGTCTCTCGCGAGATTCCGTGACCAATTCCGATGTTTTCCGCAACGATTGCCTCCCCGTCTTCGGTCAGGCGCAGGACCAGCCGGCGACCGTCATGGGGATCGCGGGTTCGGACGATCAGCTTGCGTTGCGTCAGACGCTTGACCACACCCTGCAGGGTGGCGAAATCCATGGCCACCAGCCGCCCGAGGGAATTCTGAGAGATTTCGCCGACCTCGCCCAGCTTGAACAGCACGGCCCATTGGGTCGGCGTCAGTTCGGTCGCGGCCATGCGTTCGACGAAGATCGCCGTGGCCCGCTGGTGCGCGCGTCGGAGCAAATAACCGATCTGGTCCTCGAGCTGGTAGTCGGTGACCGGAGTTGTGCGCAGCGCGCTTTCGTTCGCCACCGCAAACGCTCCCTTCCCTTATGGCTTCCGGCACTCGCCGTCGGCTCGTGTGTTGTTATTCGCATACATATGAATTACCGGCGAATTGTCAAAGGTGAATCATCGACGGCTTGCCGGTACCACGTCTCATAACCATCATCTCCGCATGACTTCGCCGAAAATTGTCGTCGTTCTGGCGTTTCTCGCCGTTGCGGCCGATATCCCCGGCGCCCGGGCCGCATGCGATGCGCCCGCGCCGGTGTGCGCTGCCGCCGACCGGGTTTTTCGAATTGCCGCCTACGACCCCCATGCGAGCGCCGTCGTTGTGAGAGACGACCTCCTGGTCACCAACCGCCACGTCGTCGCCGACGATATCGCCACCGAGGTGATCCTGCCCGATGGCCGGACGGTGGCTGCGGACGTGATCCCCACGACCTACGCCGGCGATTTGATTCTCCTGAGCGCGTCCGGCCTCGACGGACCGCCCCCGTTGCCGGTCGCATCGACCGACAGTGAGACCGACCTCTACGCCGTCGGTTCCGACATCGGCCGCGGACGTGTCCGCATCTATGCGCGGGGACGGTTGATCTGGCCGCTCGCACAGAACGCGCCCCGTGCCCGCTACCATCACACCGCAGTCAGTGGTCCGGGAAACAGCGGCGGCGCCCTGGTCGATGCCGACGGTCGGCTTGTCGGTATCGTCACCTCCGGCGGCGAGGGCCGCAACGAGGCCATCCCCGCCATGGAGATCGCCAAGCTCCGGAGCGCCTCGGGTCCGGAGCACGCGGACGAAAGCATCGCCATCGGGCGCGCCTATCGGTCCTGCGACACGGCGTTGAATGCCATCGCGACCGGTCCGCCACGGCCTTCCGATACGGCAATGGCGGGTTTGGACGTTTGCCGTGATACCGGGAACCGTCAGTTCCTCGACCTCGTCGGTCAGGCCGAAGGCCGCGCCGGCCGGCTTGGCGACGCGGTGAATACGTTCGAACAGGCGCTGGCCATGGATCCCAACGCCGTCAACTCGCTGATCTCGGCGTCGATCACCCTCCATCTGGCGCGGCGCTATGCCGATGCGCTTCCCCTTCTGCGCCGCCTCATCGTCGCCGTGCCGGACGACGCCCAAGTGCTGCGCCTCGCCCTGCAGGCCGGCCACTGGGGCGGCGACGACGAACTGCGCGACCAGGCCAGGGCGCTGATTGAAACCCATCATCCGCCACTCGCCCCCGCGGCCCGAGGCTTCCTCGACAACGTCCCGAGAACGCCCCCAGGAACGCCCCGATAAATTGACTCATCCATCGTCGGCGGGATCGGGGATCCACCCGGCGCGTACCGGCAGTTCCGGGTGATACCGGCTGGGCCGCGCACGCGCCAGGATCGCCGCCTTGAGCTCGGCGGCCCGCCACTCCGGATGCCGTGCCAGCAGCCGGGCGGCGAGCGCGGTGATGCGCGGCACGGCGAAGCTCGAACCGGAGGCCTTGCCCTTGGCGCCGCGGTGGTCGACGACCGGCACCTGCTCGCCCGGCACCATGACGTGCACCGTTTCGCGGCCCCAGTTGGAGCCCCGGGCGAGCCTGCCGAACGGGTCCGAGGAAGTGACGACGAGGGCGTTGGCGAGCCGGAGGGACGCCGGATAGACCGGCTCGACGTCGATGTCGCGGCCGTCATTGCCCGCCGAGAGGATAAACAGCATGTGGGGCTGGGCCCGCGCCGCGGCGGCGAAGGCATCCCACTCCGCCGCGTTCCGGCTGCCCATGGCGACGTTGACGACGATCACGCCCATTTTGTCGGCGGCGGCGATCAGATCGGCCATACGCGTCATGTCGGGGCGCGGGTACCGGTACGGCACGAGCCGCGCCGAGGGTGCCTCGGCGAGCAGGATGCTGGCCACCGCCGTCCCGTGGTGCAGCGGATAGAACGGCGACGCGGCGGTGTCGATGTCGAACGGCCGGTCGTCCATGTCCCAGTAGTCGTAGCCGAGCGCCTGGCCATCGGCATCCCGCGCCAGCCGGGCGCCGATCACCGGCAGCAGGTAGTTGACCCCTGAATCGATCTGCGCCACAGCGACCCCACCAGGGTCGCGGCCCGTGGGTACCGCCGGGTTCAGCGGCTCGATCCGCCCGGTGTCCTCCAGCCGGGAATTGAGATGGACGAGCGACGCCGCCCGGCCGGAATCGTCGTAGTCGATTCGGCGTCCGCCGACGAGGACGCACTCCCGGCCCACCTCGGCGCCGGCCAGCGGCCGCGCCGTCCCGTCCCAGACGGCGACCCGCATCCGGCGCAAGACCCCGCCCGGGAACAGCCTGGCGACGCGGACCTCGGCGCCGTCGGTGAAGCCGATCCTCAGGCGCTGGCGCCCCGGCGAGTCGCCAATCCTGTCGACGCGGTCTTCGATGACACGTGCGCCGTATCGGGCGGCCACATCGCCTGCAGCCGCAGGACCCGCACTACAGAGTGACAGCGCGATCTCGGCGAGCGCGGGCCCGATCGCATCGGACCCGCCGTCCGCCACCGCCGGACCGGCCGCGACGAGGCCGGCCAGCAGCAGGACCGTCATCGTGCGCATGGCGGCGATGGTTCGGGCTTGGGGCCGCGCCTGTCAAGGCGATGGGCGGAAACAGTTGAAACAACAAACACTGTTTCTCGACATCGGCCGGAAACACCTGCGCGCCAACCTGCGATCGTCGCGAGTCCGCGCTGCGATGCTGGCCCGCCGACAGACGATCAACAGGAGGCAAACATGAGACGGAGCAACGACGAAACCGAACGCCGGGCGCCGCGGGCATTGGGCCTGGTTGCGGACGTGGTGCGGCTTGGCAACGCCGTTGCCACCGCCGTGGCGGCCGGCGACCGCCGGCGCTGGTCCGGCGGCCGCGAGACTTTCGCGGGCGTTGGCCGTGCCCACGGGTTTTTCCCCGCGGATCGGTTCTAGTTCGAACCCGTCCGGGACGTTCTCTGCCGGACGAAAGAGGAGACAGACGATGGATCAAGCAGTCGTAACGACCCCGAATGTGGTCAACGGCATCGACGTCGACGCGTTGACCGGTGTGGTCGACGAGGTCAGCAACGATCCGGCAAAGGGGATGGTCGGGTTCGAGGTCCGCTCGGCGTGGACCGGGCAGACCCGCAGCGAGGCGATGGTCGAGTCCTACACCCTCGGCGGCGAAGTCATCGAGCGCCGGTTCACCATGCCGGTGGACGAGCCGTTCGAGCTTCTCGGCACCAACACCGCGCCGAACCCCCAGGAGTACCTGATGGCGACGCTCAACGCCTGCATGATGGTCGGTTACGTGGCCGGCGCCGCTGTCAAGGGCATCACCTTGGAGAGCGTCGAGATCGAAACGATGGGCGAGCTCGATCTGCGCGGCTTTCTCGGTATCGACGAGACCGTGCCGCCCGGATACGAGTCCATGCGCTACACGGTGCGCATCAAGGGCAACGGCACGCCCGAGGAGTTCCAGGAGATCCACGAGACGGTGATCAAGACGTCGCCCAACTATTTTAACGTGTCGCGGCCGGTCCGCCTTGATGCGGAACTGGTGGTTGAGCAATAAGGCGACAGATCTCCTATGTCATCTTGGATGCGGCGACGGGTGAACGGCATCCGCCGCCGCTTTCGTTTGTCCAGTCGGCAAAGAAATTTCAGAAAATTTGCTTTTATATCAAAATACTGCGGTTGGTGCCTGCCGCTATTTCCCAGTGGAAAACCGTAGTATATCGATTGACTCTGAGTTGCTTTCGGTTCGTAATTTAACAAGAAGATGGCGTAAATTTTACGCGGGTTTGCGCTGGCGTTTTTATCCTTTTTTGGGGGGGACCGAATCCAGACCGAAGGCTAGCTGCCGATATCCAACCGGCCCAAGACCGAGAAGCAGCTTGCAGGGAAGGCATAAGACACAGAAGACCAGGTCGACGGAAAACAGGCTGGACGTGAGGTTGCGCCACTGGATCGATCCTGTGGTGGCATGTTCTTGTTGCGAATGCGCGGGCGACGGAAGTGGGTCCGGCTCCTGGCATTGGCCGTTAGCGCCGAGTTCATCCTCTCGCCCATCGCCGTCTACGCCCAGCCGCCGCAGATCGTCCCTGACGGCCGCACCCAAACCCACCTCGCCATCTCAGGCCGCATTACAGACGTCACCACCGGCACCATCCACGGCGCCAACGCCCTTAACTCCTTCTCCAAGTTCGACGTTTACACCGGCAACACGGTCAACCTGCACGTCCCCGGTGCGGCCTCGCGGCTGATCAACCTGGTCCACGACCAGCGCACGCACATCGACGGCATCCTCAACGCCTATCAGGGCGGCCGGATCGGCGGCAACGTTTACTTCTTGAATCCTTACGGTGTCGTTGTCGGCGCCCAGGGCAGCATCAACGTCGGCGCGCTGACCCTGATGACGCCGACCCAGGGCTACATGGGCAGCTTCTTCGACGCCCCGGGGGTTCCCAACATCGGGGCGTTGCGTCTGCTCGACAGCGGCCAGGTCCCGCTCTCCGAAACCGGGCTGATCTCGGTCAAGGGCCGCATCAATGCCCTTGAGGTGGCCTCCCTCGCCGCCGGTCAGGTCAGCGTTGGCGGCCACATCGTCACCGGCCCCGAGGCCTGGGCGCGAGTGCAGTTCGGCGATCTGGTTAACATCGAGGGTGTCCGCCAGGGGAACGAGCTGACGGTCACCGAATCTGGCGAGATTCGCATCGTCGCCGCCGGTGACGTGGCGATCGAAGGACGCCTCGCCGCGGAAGGCGCCGACGGCATCGGCGGCGGCTTCGTCGGCATCGACGCCGGCGGCGATGTCGTGCTGTCGAAAGGCGCGACGCTGTCGGCGCGGGGACACGGAGAAGACTCCGATGGCGGCACCGTCGATGTCTGGGCCGACAACGATGCCACCTTCGGCGCCGGCGCGGTCATCGACGTGCGCGGCGGCGAGGTGTCGGGCGACGGCGGCTTCGCCGAACTGAGCGCCGAGAGGACGGTCAACCTGGAGGGCGGCCAGTTCCGCGCCTCGGCCATCGACGGCCTCGGCGGCATCGTCGTCATCGACCCCGACGAGATCAACATCACCGTCGATCAGAGCTTCGACGGTGCCGATCACACGTTCGCTGCCGACAACCGCATCACCGTCGCCACTGGCGTCACGGTGTCGAGCCGGCAGGTGGCCGCCGGCGACCACGGAACCGCGGCATCAACGGGTGATTCCGGCGACCTGACATTCGAAGCGCAGGAGATCGCCGTCGGCGCCGACGCCCGCATCCTTGCCCACGCGGACGGTGGCTTCGAAGCCGGCGACGTGGCGCTGACCGCTGAGTCCGCCGGTACCGCGGCAATTTCGGTCGAGGACGCGGAGACCACCGAGGTCGACCGCTCGACGCTGACCCGCGAGGTCGAGGACGGCCACGGCCTGTTCGTCATCGCCCAGTCCAACGAAGCGGTCCATTCGGTGCCGGTCGGCGTCTCCGTCGGCTTCGTTGGGCTGCAGGCGACCGTCGGCGTCAACGTCGTCGCCAGCACCACCGAGGCCAAAGTCGGCAACGGCACGACGATCAACGCCGACAATGCCGGCGCCGGTGCCGACCAGCAGGTGGCAGTTCGGGCCCGCGGCGACACGCATCTCACGACCGATGCGGTCACCGCGTCCTTCGCCGCCGGCGGCGCCAACAGCGGCACGGTGGCGACTCAGGTTCTGGCCAAGACCGTGACCGCCTCGCTTGGCGGTACCGTCGATGCCCGCGGCGGCATCGATGTCGACGCGGCCTCCCACGAAGCGGTCCGCACACTGGCGGTCGACGGCAGCATCGGCACGAGCGCCAACGCCGGGGCCTTGGGCGTCACGGTGGTATCCAACGACGTGTTGTCCGAGGTGGCCGAGGGTGCCGTCGTAACGAGCGATGGCGACCTCTTCGTCGAGGCGTCCGACGACTCCGACATCGACCTCATCGCCGGCCAGGCGACGGCGGCTTTGGGCGGGGTCAGCGGTGCCGGCCTGACCGTCGGTGTCGCCTCGAACCGGGTTGAGGCACGCATCGGCGGCGAGGCCGAGACCGACGCTAAGGGCACGACCCGCGTCGCCGCGACGGCGAACCAGGACTTCGACGCCGTGACGATCTCCGGCACCGTCGCCGGCGGAATCGTGATCGGCGGCGCCCTCGGGGTCAACGTCGTCACCACCGACACCCGCGCCTATATCGGCGCCGATGCCCAGGTCAACCAGACCGAAGCCTATACGACCGATATCCAGGACGTGGAGGTCGCCGCCACGACGACCACCGATGTCGACAGCTTCTCCGGCCAGTTTGGCGTCGGCCTCCTCGGCAGCGCCGGGATCTCGGCGGACGTTCTCGTCGTCCGCAACACCACGGCCGCCTACATCGGCGACGACGCCGACGTTTCAGCCGGCCGCGACGTCCGCGTCACCGCCGACGCCGACCGCACCATCAACAGCACGGCGATCGCCGGCACCGGCGGCATTGGCGTCGGCATCGCCGGGTCCATCGATATCCTCGCCATTGGCGCCGAACTCGACGACGAGTCGAGCGAAGAACTTAACAACGACAACGGCGACATGGTCGCCGGCATGGACGCCCAGACCTCCCGGGACCACCGGGGAGACATGGAGGAGAGCGACAAGTTCACCGTCGTCCAGACCCAGCAGACCGAGGGCAACCAGAAAGACGATTTGGTCGCCGAGAAGACCACCGGCATCGGCGGCAACATCAATCCGTCGGACGATCCGCGGCCGGGCGGCACCGCGGCCTACGTCGCCAGCGGCGCGACGGTCACCGCCGGCCATGACATCGACATCCGTGCCACCGACCGCACCCGCTTCCACGGACTCGCCGGCGGCGGCTCGGTCGGTGCCGTCAGCGTCGGCGGCATGTTCGCGGCCGGCCACATCCGCCGCGACACCCGCGCCTACACGGGCGTCGGCGCGACTCTGGAGGCTGGTAACACCATCACCATCGAGGCCAAGGCGCTGGACAACGGCGCTCCGTCGCGCATCGAGGCGATCGGCGTCTCGGCCAGTGTCGTCGGTGGCGTCGGCACCATCGCTATCGCCGACGTCGACAACCGCACGACGGCCGAACTGGGCGACGGCACCACGGCCGAAGCGGAGGGCGACGTCTCGGTGACGGCGACAACGGACACCAACCTGGTCGTCGAATCCGTCGGCGCCGCGGTCTCGGTCCTCGCCTCGGCGGGCACGGCATCGGCGATCGCCAAGGTCGGCGGCGAGACGGCCGTGCGCACCGGCACCGGTGTCGAAATCATGGCCACCGACGACGATGAGGATGCGGAGGTCGCGCTGACCGCGACGACCGATGGCAGCACGACGGCCGAGGCCACTGCGGCGTCCGCCGGCATCGGCGCGGGCGGCGCCGGCGCCATCGCCTCGGTCACCGATACCGCTGATACCCTCGCCGAGGTCGGCCTCGATTCGTTCGTCACGGCGGCCGGCGGTATCGATGTCGCCGCCACCGACGACGTCGAGAACGCCGCAATCGCGACCGGCGGCGCCATCGCCGGCGGCGCCGCGGCCGGCGGCTCCATCGCCGAGGCAATCACCGATAAGGACATCGTCGCGACGACCGGCGCCGGGGCCGAGCTGCAAGGCCACGGCATCGCCATCACCGCCGAACAGGGGAACAAGGAAGGCACACTGGCCCGCGCCGAGGCGAACGCCGGCAGCGGCGGCATCCTCCTTGGCGTCGTCGGCACCGCCGCCAATGTCGACGCGACGGTGAACGTCGAGGCCTCGACCGGCGCCGACACCACGCTGATCGACACCGAGGACGACGATGGCTTCGGCATCACCATCGCGGCGACCAACGCGGCCCGCACCCGCGCGAAGGCCTTCGGCGTGGCGACCGGCATCTTCGCCGCCGGCGGACACACGGCGATCACGACGACCGATCTCCACACCACGGCCCGGCTCGGCGCCGACGCCACGGTCCGCACCGACGAGGCGTTCGTCATCCGCGCCATCAGCGACGAGAACATCCTCGCCGAGACCATCGCCGGCGCCGGCGGCGCCGCCGTCGCCCAGGCCGGCCTGACGACGGTCAGCCACTCCGCCGACGTCTGGGCCGGCCTGACGACGGTCAGCCACTCCGCCGACGTCTGGGCCGGGACGGACGACAGCGAGTCACTCTCCGATATCATGGCCGAAAGCGTTACTGTTACGGCCTTCAACGAAGGCCTCTACGACGGCAGCCTCGACTCGACCGGCGTCGCCCTTGCCGCGGCCGATGCCGGTTTGCTCGTCGTCAACGGCAACGTGTCGGTGACCGCGCGGCTCGGCGACCACACCGGCATCGTCACCCACGGGCTCGACGTCACCGCCGACAACAGCGTCCGCAAGGACCTCGTCGACGGTGCCAACTTCAAGGTCCTGCAGGGTGGCGCGTTCGCCGCCGCCGCCGGCGGCTCCACGGGCATCCTGACCGCCACGTCCAAGGCCTCGGTCGGCGAGTCGGCGCCCATCCTCGTCACCGGAACCCCCGAGGACCAGGGAACCGCATCGGTCGTGGCACTGAACCGGCCGGTGGTCGACGACGAGTCGAAGATCGATTCTGGCGGCCTGCTGCTGGCGCCGTTGGCGTCGTCGGCGCAGAGCGTCGGCCTGACCACCGAGGTCGAGATCGGGGCGTCCACCAACCTCGCGACCCAGGCCGGCAACGTTGTCCTGGCGGCCCGCGGCGACGCCGACGTCCATGCCCGGGCGTTCGCCAACACCTATGGCCTCGCCGGCGCCGGACAGGGCGCGTCGTTCGCCACTGTTAACGCCGTCGACCGGCTGTTCGTGCGCGAGGGCGCCGACATCGTCGGCATGGGCGAAGTGTTCGTCCTCGCCGGCGCGAACGCCGAAGGCGCCGGGCTGATCGAGCCGTACGCCGAGACCCGGGTCCACAACCGCACCGCCTTCCCGTTCAACGGCGTGCCGATCGCCGAAGCTCTGGCGACCCGCACGTCGACTGTCGAGATCGAGTCGGCGGCGCGTGTCGCCTCGTTGCGCCATATGACGGTGCAGGCGAACGACGGCGGGTTGCTCGCCCATCACCTCGGCCGCGCCACCGACCTCTGGAAGGAGGCCGCGGAGACCATCGCCGGCTGATTCGGCACCGACGCCGAGGGCGCGCTCGACATCAAGGGCGGCCACTCGACCAACGTCGGAGTCAGCAGCATCAACATCGACGGCACGCTGCGCACCGGCGTCCGCAACAAGATCGCCCTCACCTTCGGCACCGACTTCAGTCCGTACTATCGGGACGGCGCCGAGAAGGGCAAATACGCGGTCGGCTTCGACGAGGAAGTCGGCGAATGGCGGCTGTTCGACCTCGATGCCCTTCCGGACGATTTCGATCCCGCCAATCCGCCGGACGGCGTTCTCGTCGGCACGCTGACGCCGCTCGAGCAGTCCGAGGGCTTCGAATGGACCACCCTCACCGACCAGAACCTCGGTAGCACGATCCGTGACGAGATCGACCGTCTTGAGGTGGTCAAGGCCCGTTACGGCGCCAAATCGACGTCGGAAAGCGCCCGGGCCAAGGCTGAGATCGAAGCGCGGATCGCCTTCCTCGAAGGCATCCTGGCGACGCGGAACGCCAACGAGTTCGTCGACATCATCGAGGTTGCACCAGCCGAGGCGGCCACGGGCAACGTGTTCCTGTGGGCCGAAAACGTCACCGGCAGCGGCCTGATCGACGCCCCGGGCGACGCCGAGATCCTGATCACCAACGATTCGCCGATGCCGCTGAAGGTCACCGGCCTGACCATCCCGGACGAGCCCGGCGGCCGCATCCTGGTCAACAACGAGATCGTCCACGCCATCGAGGGATTGACGCTGATCGATGCCGAGGTCACGCCCGAGCCGCAGATCATCGTCCAGAACCGCTTCGACAAGAACTCCGGAGTCTACAACCCCGACGGCATCCCCAACCTCGGTGATCCCGATCTCCTGGTCGCCGGCCAGATCAACAACGTCAACGGCCTGGCGGCGATCCTCAACGACACCGGCAGCGTCATCGCCACCGCCGACGTCCGCGCCGACACGGTGATCATCGACGCCGGCGGCGACTTCGTGTTCGATTCGCCCGAGACGCTGCTGAACATCGGCCCGCATCCCGAAGCCGGCTTCGGCCCCACCGCGGATTTCTGGGAAGCGTTCCCGGAACAGGCTTTGCCCACAAGTCCCGGTCAGAACACCATCCAACAGTTGCCTTCGGACAGCTTCACCCTTGCCGCCAACAACGTCTACATCAACGCCGACACCATCAACCTTAACGGCGTGATCGAGAGCGGGCTCCCGGACAAGACGATCCACATCAGCCAGGCCGAGGTTAACGCGGCGTTGGCCAAGGCGGCCTCGACGGGTGAGCGGTTCGTGCAGATCGATGTCGTCGATCCGTCGCTCAACGGCGCCCGGATCGTCACCGGCGGCATCAAGGCAGAGCTCGACGCCGAGCTTGGCGAGATCCGCATCCTCGACGCCGAGGTCAAGGGCGGCACGGTGCTGCTCTCCGGCCGCATCGCTTCGACCGGCGACGGCAAGGTCAACGTCGTCGACGGCTTCGGACGGATTGTCGTCACCAACGACTCGACCCTGCCGGTCAGCATCGAGGCGATCAATACGGGCGGTATCGAGGGGCAGATCACCCTGATCGACAAGGCCAAGAACAACGGCCTCGGCCTGCCGCTGGTCACCGAGTTCGAACGTGTCGGCGACTCGATCCAGATCTACGACAACCTCAATCTGGAGACGCTGGTCGCCGAGCGGCTGGCCGGCGGCGCGGGCGACCGGACGAGCAGCTACGATCCGCAAGCCAATCTCCGCTACAACTGGATGACCGGTAAGGCGACGACGACACAGACCGAAGAGAGGTGGCGCCGCGAGTACGACAAGTTCCTCGGCTTTATCCCGACGGGCAGCCGCGAATTCCGCAACCAGGACCGGATCTTCCACCAGGAACGCCAGTTCAGCGACGCCGAACTGCCCGTCGGCGATTACGTGGCGCCGCGTACCGCGTCGCAGGAATACACATACGGCCGCGAAAACCACGTCCTCTCCGACGAGGTCATCCGCCAGACCGACACCGACGGCGTCTATTGGGAGTGGCGCTGCTGGGCGATCTTCTGCGCCCCGTTCAAGACCTCGTGGTTCGCGCGCACAAAGGTCACCGAGAAGGGCGACGTCACCTACAACTTCCATTCCGTCGCCGCGGACCGGCGGATCGGCATCGAGTTCATCGGCTACGACGAGGGCTTCGTCGGCATCGACAGCCGCGGCGGCGTCAACATCGCCGGTTCGATCAACAATGCCGGCGGCGCAACCGAGATCGCGACGACTGAGGGCAGCATTGTCAACAAGACCTCGGTCGGCAGCATCCGCTCCGGCGCGCTGACACTCGAGGCGGCGCAGGGCTCGGTCGGCGCCGCTGACAATCACCTGCGCCTGACCCAGGAAGCCGGCGATACGCTCTCCGTGACTTCGGGGCAGGACATCTATCTCGAATCCGCGCGCGGTGACCTGATCTTCTCGCATCTCGAGACCGGCAGCGGCTCGGTCGGCCTGATCGCCGACGGCAGCCTGATCGGCGACGGCGACGGCGTGATCACCGGCAAGAGTGTCCGTCTCGAAGCCCGCCGCGGCACCATCGGCTTCGGCGAAGCAGGCGTCCGCGTCGACACCGACGCCGAGGGCGGCGGCACGCTGACCGTCATCGCCGGCGCCGGCGACGTCAATGTCGAGGAAGTGTCCGGCGACCTGCGCATCGAGCGGATCGTCACCCCCGGCGACGTCGAGCTGACCGTCAGCGGCAACGTGCTCGACGCCAACAAGGAGGAAGTCGCCGACACAGCGACCATCCAGCAGCTGCGGGCACTGTGGACCGACCTCGGGCTGACCGGCGACGCCGCCGAGCAAAAGAAGGCGGACGAGATCGCGGCTTACGAAAGCTCCCAGGAACAGGCCTACCAGGACTACTGGGGCCTCCGGAACGCGACCGACGATCCCGGCACGTACAACCCAGACTACGCCTATGTCGTCTCCACGGCCGAGCGTCAGGCGCTGACGGACGCCGGGCTGGACGAGGCAGGCATCCAGGAGCACGCCGACAGCCGCACCCAGGCCTATCACGACGGCCACGCCCTGTTCGGTGACGACCCCTACGATCCGGCTTTCTCGTACACCGCGGGCGCCGACGAGATCGCCGACATCACCGAGGGCTACAAGTGGACCGAGGCCGAGCTGACGACCCTCATTCCGTCGTTCGCGATGAAGGATACGCCGGACACCACGGTGGTCATCGAGGGCGCCAATATCCAGGCCCGTCACGTGACCATCAACGCCACCGGCCAGATCGGTTCGGAGAAGGACGCCACCGAGCTCGACCTCACCGGGCCCAGCGCCTTCACCGACGAGGTCAAGACCGCGCTGGCCGCCGCCGAGCAGGACGACATCGTTCGCGAGGGCGACCGGATGATCATCGAGCGCAAGGAGGACGTGGACATCGACGCCGGTGAGTCCATCAGCCTGTCGGCCAGCGGCCACATCTTCCTGGGCTCGGAAACCGACATCAACATCCGCGCCGTGGCCACCGACCAGAACGTCCGCGTCAAGGTCGGCGGTGGCATCTACAATGCCCGCGACGACGACGGCGCCAACGTGACCGCCGATTCGGTGATCCTGGAGGCCTCCGGCGGCGGCATCGGTACGGCCGAGAAGCCGTTCATCCTCGAACAATCCGGTGCCGTCGGCCTGATCGCCCGCGCCGCCGAGGACGTGTACATCGGCGGGCACGCCGGCGACCTCAGTGTCGATTCGGTGTTCTCCAGCCAGACCGTCACGCTCATGAGCCCGGGTCGGATCCTCGATTGGCGCGAGGACACCAAGGTCGACATCGCCGCAGTGGGGATCGTCCTCGAGGCCGGGGCCGGCATTGGCCTCACCGGCGGCGCCGACCTCGCCCTCGACATCGATACGGCGGCCGGCGACGGCGGTACGCTGACGGCGATGGCCGGCGATGGCAGCGTCAACATCATCGAGACCTCGGGCGACCTGCGCATCGAGCGGTTGGAGACCACCAGCGACGCCACCCTCACCGTTCCCGGCAGCATCCTCAATGGCCGCGACGATGACGCCGCCGCCCTGTTTACCGGGACCCTCGATCTGGTCAGCCTCGGCGGCGGCGTCGGTGAAGACGGCAAACCGCTGACCCTCGATCAGGCCGAGGGCGCAGCGCTCAACGCCACGGCGATCGACGATGTGTTCGTCGCCACGGCCAGCAGCGACCTGTTGATCGGCTTCGTCACGTCCGACGCGGATGTCACTTTGGAGAGCGCCGGCGGCATCTTCGACTGGAACGCCGATCTGGACGTCGACGTCCTCGCCCGGCACATCGCGCTCAACGCCACCGGTGACATTGGCGCGGCGGGCGGACCGGAAGGAGCGTTCGACGTCGACACCCACGACCACACCGGCCGCGTCGCGATCGCCAGCGGCGGCGGCGCCTACATCTACGCCCCGTTCAGCCTCAGCGGGTTCGGCGAGGTCGATGTGGGCGGCGTACTCGAAGCGGAATCCGCCGGCGATCTGATCCTGCACGACCGGATCACCACCAACGGCAACGACGTGCGGCTGACCAGCGGCGGCGACATCACGTCGGACGAAACCGGCGGCATCGACTCCGGCACCGGTGCCATCACCCTGCAGGCGGCGAACGATCTGCAGATGAGCTGGCTCAAGGCGCTGGAATCGGTCTCCCTCGAAGCCGAAACCATCGTCGTCGGCGCGCTTGTGCAGGGCGAGGAAGCCACCGCTCCGCTGGTCGTCCGCGCCGGAGGACCCGAAAACGGGGCCGCTGAAGAGCTGGCCATCACCTACGAGGCGCCCAGCGGCATCCGCTTCACAGGCCTCCAGGTCGGGATGGCGGAGGTCGAGGGGATGGGCACCCGGCTGGAAGTCAGCGGCGGAAGGATTTCCGGCGAAGGGCTGTTCTCGACAAGCTCCGTCGATGTCCTCGTCGATAACATGATGAGCGCTGGAGCGCCCAGCGACGTGCAGCTGTTCCCGCAAGGTGGCAGCATCAACTTCACCATCGATGGAACGACGGTCACCACCGATGCCTTCGTTGTCCGGTTCGACGCCGGGTTTACGGTCATCAGCACGGCGGCCGGCGGCATGAACGCCCTCGACGAGGCGACCAAGCAAGGCCAGACCGGCTCGACCGGAGGCGGGCAGTCTCAGCAGACCGGCGGCACCGGCGCCAGCATCGAGGGCGGAGGTGTCAACGTCGATATCGGCGGCGGGCTCGGCGGCTTCACCACCGAAGCGGGCGAAGAAGAGGGAACCACCGAGGACGGCAAGCCCGGCGAGGAGACGGGCGGACCTGGCGAGAAGAAGGCCGAAGAGCAGAAAGAAACCGAGAAGAAGGAACTTGAGTCCGAGGAGAAAAAGGCCGAGGAAGAAGAAAAGGAAGATGAAGAAGAAAAGGAGAAAAAAGAAGAAAAGAAAGTAGACGAAGAAGAAAAGGAGAAAAAAGAGGAGACAAAAGAAAAAGAAACGAAGAAAACTCCAGAGGAACAGAAGAAGAAAGAGCAAGAACCTGCTGAAAAAGAAGCAAAGAAAGAAGAACCGACGAAGGAGCAGCAGCAGAAGCAGCAACCGGTGAAGGAAGAGGCTGAGAAGCAGGCGGAACAGAAGCAGGGCCCGCAGAAACAGAGTCCGTAGGATAAGGCTCCGGAGAAGAAGGTGCCGGAGGACACCGTCGAGAAGAAGGAACAGCAGCAGGGGCCGCAACAACAGGGGCAGCAGCAAGGTCCGCAACAACCACCGCAGCAGCCTCAGCAGCAGACCGGCGAGCAGAAGCCCGGGCAGCAAGGCCCGCAACAGCCGCAGCAACAGCCAAAGCAACAAGGTCCCGAAAAGAAATCAGCGGAGCAGCCACAGAAGCAGCCGCAAAAGCCGGGTCCGCAGAAGCCTCAACAGCAGCCGCAGCAGCAGAGCGCAGTGCAATAGGGCGGCGACCGGCCTGAAACCAGCGCGGCACCAATCCCCTAGCCAGAATGCCAGCGGTTCTCACAGGACGCCCGATTTGGGGCGCTGCACAAATCCACTTTCTCTATGCGGAAATATTAATATGATGGCCACTGGGGGATATTCTACCGATGGTTCTGGTCGACTCGTCGACACCGCTAACACGTCAGTACCGGTCGAGCGGCATCCGCGCCGCCTGCCGGACTTTGCTGGGCGGTCTGATCGTCGCCGTCCTCGCCATCGCCGCAGCACCGGACGTCCACGCCCAGCAGCAACAGCAGCTCGACGAAGGCGCGACGCAAACCCAGACCCCCGAAAGGACCCGCAAGAAGCTCGAGGAGATCCGCCGCGAGGAACGGCTGCGGAAAGGCCCCGGCTTCGAACTTCCGGTTATCGAAACCGAAGGCGAGGGCGTTCGGATCCCCAAGCGGGGCGAAGGGCCCAAGTTCCTCGCCCGGCGCATCGACATCCCCGAATCGGAGATCCTGTCGGCGGAGGAGATCGGCGCCATCGTCTCGCGCTACGAGGGGCGCGAGGTCGAGCTCGCGGACCTCTACGAACTCGTCGCCGAAATCAACGCGCTCTACCGGGAAAAGGGGTTCGTCACGGCGCGGGCGCTGCTACCGCCGCAAACCATCTCCGAGGGCGTCGTCATCATCGAACTGATCGAGGGCATCGTCGGGCGAATTCGGATCGAAGGCAACGCCTACACCCGGCCGGAATTCATCGCTGGACGGCTCGATCTAGAGGAGGGCGACCTCGTCAACCTGGAAATCCTCGAGCGCGCACTGATCCGGTTCAATAAGCTGAATTCCGTCCGCCTCGGCGTGCGGCTCGAACCGGGCGAGGAATTCGCCACCACGGATATCGTCGTGCTCGCCGAGGAACCGCAGCTGTTCACCTTCACGCCCTATTTCGACAGCGACGGGACCGTCGCCACCGGCGAATACCGGACCGGCGGACTGGTCGGCATCGCCGCGGCCTCGGGCAGCGCCGATCCGGTGTCCCTCGGCTTCACCCGGATCAATGGTCTGCACTCCGGCTTCCTCTCGTACGCGGTGTCGCTGACCACCTGGGGGACGCGGTTGAGCTCGACCGTCAGCGTGTCGAAAAGTGAGATCAAGCGCGGTCCCTTTGGCGGCCTCGGCATCACCAGCAGTTCCCGCCAGTTCGGTGTGCGCCTGAGCCAGCCTCTCTTCATCAATCGCTACTTCCTGGTCAGTGTCGATGCCGGACTCGACGAGAGCGATTCGACCAGCGATCTGGCCGGTCTCGAGCAGAAGACCGGCATCGGCAAGGGGTCGGGCGGACTGGTCGTCGAGGGCACCGGCGATACCGCGTTCTGGACAGTCGCCGTCCGCGGCAACCGGTTCTACGCCGAGGTCGAGACGGCCGGCGTCGAGGCACGGACCTACCACACGACGCTGGCGACCGAGGCGGCCTATTACCAACGCCTCGGCGAAACCTTCGCGTTTTTCTTTCGCGGACGCGGCCAATACGCCCACGGCGAACCCCTGCCCCCGGCGGAGCAGTTTTACAACGGTGGCGCCACCTCGTTACGCGCCTACGAATTGTTCGAGTTTGCCGGCGACGACGGCTACAACGCGGTGGTCGAACTGCAGGCCAACATTCCGCTGGCGGAACTGCGCATGGCGAGCCAAGACGTCGATCCGACCCTGCAGCTCTACGTCTTCTACGATCACGGAGGCGCCTTCCCGTTCCGCGCCAAGGGGACGAAACAGATCCAGCGGATCGATTTCGCCAACGCGGCGGGTGCCGGTTTCCGGGTTTTCGATCTCCTGGGCGGCGGGTCCGTAGACGCGTTCTACGCGCGCAGCCTGGACGGGCGCCATCGCGGCGTCGAGCGGGACCCCCGGGTTTAGTTCAGCGTTCGGTTTGGGTTCTAGAGCGTGTTCGGGCCAAATTGAACGATTCTGACCGAGCACACAGAACCTTTGGCCGCAGCCGCGTACGCTCCGGCAGATGGCGACCGCTACGGACCGGCGTCGACGTCCTCAGATGTCCTCCGGCACCATCTTGATGGCACCGCAAGGGCATTCCGCCACACACAGGCCGCACCCCTTGCAGTAGTCGTAGTTGAATCGGAAGCGCTTGCCCGGTCCGAGCTTGATCACCGCGTTGTCCGGGCACACTCCGTAGCAGGTATCGCACTCGAAACAGTTGCCGCACGACATGCAGCGGCGGGCCTCATAGAGGGCGTTGTCCTCGTCGAGGTTGCCGAGGACCTCCTCGAAGCCGGACTGCCGGCGGATCATCTCGAGCACCGGTTGGACGGTCTTCGGCGCGTCGGCGTAGTACCAGTCGTTCACCTTGCCGATGTCGGCGATCTCATGCTTGAGGGGCGCCTGATAGAGCTCCCCCTTGAGGAAGGCATCGATATTGCGGGCCGCCTTTTTGCCGTGGCCGATGGCCGTCGTCATGGTGCGCATCGACAGCACCATGTCGCCGCCGGCGAAGACGCCGGGGCAGCCGGTCATCATGTGCTCATCGACCTGCATGGCGCCGCCGACGACGGTGACATCGGGAAGGTTCTCCACCAGCGACGTCTCGATCAGTTGGCCGATGGCCAGGACCAGGCTGTCGACGGCCACCGATTCCAGCCGCCCCGTCGGCTGCGGCCGGTTGGTGTCGTCGAGCACCATCTCCTCCAGGGTCACCATACCGTTTTCGGCCGCCTTGACGCTGCGAAGGCAGGTCAGCCGGACGCCCTCTTCCAAAGCCTCCTTGATTTCGAACTTGTGGGCCGGCATCTGCTCGCGGGCCTCGAAGACGACGACCAGGACATCCTTGACGCCCAGTCGCACGGCCGACCGCGCCACGTCCATGGCGACGTTGCCGCCGCCGTAGATGGCCGTCCGCTTGCCCAGCGACAGCGCCTCGGGCTCTGCTTCGACCTGACGCAGGATGTGAATGGCCTCGTGCATCGGGATCGAACCATCGGCCGGGAATTCGAGGGTCCGCGCCAATTGCGCACCGATGGCGACAAAGCAGGCGTCATAGCCGCCCTTCTTTCTCTCCGCTTCGATGTCGTCGACGCGGGCGTTCATGTTGAAGGTCACGCCCATCCCGGCGATGCGCCGGATGTCGCCGTCCAAGGCTTCGCGCGGCAACCGATAGCGCGGAATGCCGTATCGCAGCATCCCGCCGGGCTTCTCCGAGGCGTCGTAGACCGTCACCGAATGGCCCAGCCGCGCGAGGTGGTAGGCCGCCGACAGGCCGCCGGGGCCGGCGCCCAGGACCATGACCTTCTTGCCCGTCGGTGGTGCCACCGGGTCCACCGACCAGCCGCGTTCGATGGCAAGATCGCCGAGGAACCGTTCAACGGCGTGGATGCCGACCGCCTCGTCGACGTGCTGGCGGTTGCACGCCGACTCGCACGGGTGGTAGCAGGCCCTGCCCATCACCGCCGGCATCGGGTTGTTGACCATGATCTCCCGCCAGGCGCCCTCGTAGTCGCCCTCTTCCGCCAGATACAGCCAGGCCTGGATGTTCTCCCCCGCCGGGCAGGCGTTGTTGCAGGGCGGAAGGCGATCGAGATACTCCGGGCGTTCGGTTCTCCAGGTGCCGGTCAGGTTGGCGAGGCTGGTGCCGACATCCAGCGTGATCGCAAACGGCTTGCTCATCAGATGCCCTCCTCTTCCTCGCGCAACAGATTGAAGTTCTTGATGTTGGCATCCGCGATCGCCTGAAGCCGGGCGATGCGCTCGACGTCGACGCCGCCCTTCTTGAACAGGTGGGCGAAACGCCGTTGCGGCCTCAGGTACTCCTCCACCGGTATCTTGCGGCGGATGGGCGTGGAGGTGGTGATTCGTCCATGCTCCGCCTCGAACAGCGGAAACAGGCCGCACTCCATGGCCAGCCGGGCGATGCTGATGGTGGCGTTGGAGGCCGTCCCCCAACCCAGCGGGCACGGGACGTAGATGTGGATATAGCGCGCCCCTCGGAACGTCATCGCCTTCACGACCTTGGCTTCGAGATCGTGGAGGCGGGCGACGGTCGCCGTCGCCACGTAGGGGATGTGGTGGGCCATGGCGATCTCGGGGAGGAACTTGCCGGTCCCGAACACGTTGCCCGGCTCGTCGCCGACCGGCATCGTCGTCGCCGTCCGCGCCGTCGGCGGCGTGGCGCTGGACCGCTGCACGCCCGTGTTCATGTAGGCTTCGTTGTCGTAGCAGATGTAAAGAACGTCGTCGTTGCGCTCGAACATCCCCGACAGGCACCCGAAGCCGATGTCGGTGGTGCCGCCGTCGCCGCCCTGGGCGATAACCCGGACATCCTCGCGTCCCTTGACCCGCATCGCCGCGGCGATCCCCGTCGCCACCGCGGCCGCGTTGCCGAACAACGAATGAATCCAGGGAAGCTGCCACGACGTTTCCGGATAGGGCGTGGTGAAAACCTCCAGGCACCCGGTCGCGTTCGCCGCGATGAGCTGGTTATTGGTGGCGCGCATGGCCGCATCCAGGGCATAACGCGCGCCCAGCGCCTCGCCGCAGCCCTGGCAGGCGCGGTGTCCGCTGGTGATCGCGTTGGTACGATCCGTGCTCGCCTGCACCGACCGCTGTTCGGTGTCGATCAGGCGGTTGCCGACAGTGAAGGTGCCCTTCTGGTAGAACTTGACCCTTTGTGCGGTCGTCTCGGTCATCGGAGCCTCCCTTCCTCAGACGGCCTTGGCCACACCGAGGCCCAGGTCTCGCAAAATGTTCTCGGCGGCGGGTCCGGACCGCCGCGATTCCTGTTCGCGCCGCAGTTCCTTGTCGACGACCTCCCGCTCGAGATCGAGGAAATGGACGTCCTCGAGCTCGTCCCTCAGCGCCCGGTCAAAGAGCTCGTGGAGGGAGGGACGAGTGATCGGGCGACCGCCGAGCCCGGCAACAACGGTATGGACGGGCCTGGGCATGCCGCGGAGCGCATACCGGACATCGGACGCGACGACCCCGCCGCGGCCCGGCGCGAGGCTCTTCTCAACAACCACGATCCGTTTGGCGCTTTCGAGGACGTTCCTCAGCGCTTCCAAGGGAAACGGACGGAAAGCGCACAGGCTGACGACACCGATCCGGGCGCCCTCTTCGCGCATCTCGTCGACCACATCCTTGATGGTGCCGCAGACGGAGCCGAGGGAGACGACGAACGTTTCCGCGTCCTCCGTACGGTAGCAATGGATGAGTCCGCCCGAATCGCGCCCGAAGATCTGCTTGAACTCCGCCGCGATGTGCGGAATTTCCTCCAGCGCCAGCAGCTGCTTGGCGTGGGCCAGATAGCGGACCTCCATGAACGCCTCCGGCCCGACCATGGCGCCGATCGAGTAGGGGTTGGCCGGATCGAGGACCTGGCGCGGCTGGTACGGTGGCAGGAAGGCGTCAACCTGCTCCTGGCTCGGGATGTCCACGCGCTCGTAGGCGTGGGTGAGGATGAACCCGTCCATGCAGACCATCACCGGCAGGCTCAGCGCCTCGGCGAGCTTGAAGGCCTGGATGTGCAGGTCTGCCGCCTCCTGGTTGGTCTCGGCGAACAGCTGGATCCATCCGGCGTCGCGCATGGACATGCTGTCCGACTGATCGTTCCAGATGTTGATCGGCGCGCCGATGGCCCGGTTGCCGATGGTCATCACGATCGGCAAGCCGAGACCGGAGGCGTTGTAGACCGCCTCGGCCATGAACAGCAGCCCCTGGCTCGCCGTCGCCGTATACGTCCTGGCGCCGGCCGCCGACGAGCCGATGGCCACGCTCAGCGCGGCGAACTCCGATTCGACATTGATGAACTCGCAGTTCTGAAGTTCGCCGGTCTTCACCATCTCGCCGACGCCCTCGACGATGTGGGTCTGCGGCGAGATGGGATACGCGCAGATGATCTCCGGACGGCTCAGGGCGACCGCCTCGGCGACCGCGTGGGATCCCTCCGTCTGCTTCAGCATGGTCCGTCCTCCCGTCCTAGTTCGCTCTTGCCGCTTCGAAAGCGGCTTCCGCCGCCGCGACGTTGCCGTCGGCGACAGCGCCGGAAAACTTGTCGCGGATCGCCGCTTCCACCGCCTCGAGATCAAGCTGACCCGAGATGGCCGCGAAACCGCCCAGCAAAGCCGCGTTCGGAACCGGGCGCCCGACGTGCTTCACCGCCAGTTCCGTGGCACCGACGGTCCTCACATGGCCTTTCGGAAATCCCCGAACGAACTCGTCCACGCCCAGTTCCTCGAAGCTCTTTGTCGAGTTGATGAGGACGAAGCCGTCCGTCTTCAGGCCCTGGAAGACGTCCACCGAGAACAACAAGGTGGGGTCCTGGATGATCACCGCGTCGGGCTCCAGAATGGGCTCCCGCAGCCGGATCTCCTTGTCGTCGATACGACAGTAGGACACCACCGGCGCGCCGGTTCGTTCCGAGCCGAAACTCGGAAACGCCTGCGCATGATGGCCCTTCCGGAACGCCGCAACCGACATCAGCTCCGCCGCGGTCACCACGCCCTGGCCGCCGCGGCCGTGAATGCGAATCTGAAACATGACCCGTGAAGTCCCTTGTGCTTGCCCGACCTTCGACCGGCGAAGGCTTGGCCCCTCAAGCGCGCACCCGTGCTTTGTTCGCCCCGGTTCGCCCCGCCTGGGTTCAGGCGGCTTGCGAATCGTGCCCGCAGCTCTTGGTGTTTTTCGGCCTCCTTACTGCGCTGACTGTTTCGCCAGGCAGATGCCGGGGGAGTTTAGGGATGTTTCCAGCCGATGAGAAGGGGTGCGGCGCGCATGGCCCTGCTACGCAGGGAACCATGCATGCGCTGGTGCCCGGGCGCTATTTCGGTTGTGGCTTGGCCTTCGGCTTGGGGACCGGCGGCCCGACGTCGGCCGAGCCGGCCTGGGGCGGGACCTTGATTGGCGGTTGCGCCGACGGGACAACTTGCCGAGCCGTTTTCGGGTCCGGAGCCGGCGTCGCCGAAACCACGCGCAAACAGCGAACGTTGATGAGTGTCTGTCCGGCAAGTTAACGGTTTTTTAGAATAGGTCATGATTGAAGAGGGCATCTTCTGATTTTTGTGGAGGGATGCCCGATGTGGACAGTCGAGAACCGCGCGCTTTACGACCGCAAGGGTGGTCGCTATCCGAGCGACCTGACGG
>Ga0209561_1000036_pt1 | contig 43744 bp, 37 predicted proteins | sample WorMettrBAHAMAS2_FD_187393 | JGI IMG/M metagenome (GOLD analysis project Ga0209561, IMG submission 187393) | Marine gutless worms symbiont microbial communities from Max Planck institute for Marine Microbiology, Germany - Inanidrilus... | ecosystem: Host-associated > Annelida > Digestive system... | reverse complement strand
GGGGAACATCTCGAAGAGCTGGAAGGTGCTGATCGTCGACTTGCTCATAGCCTCTCTCTCCTACCATCCTACCGTCGTCTCCCTCAAATACAGATAGAAATAAGGTGGAGTCAAGTATGTAACTCCCTTCAGATACGTGGCATGCACCGGGACCCGCAGCAGCGGCAAGGTCGTCACCGGCACCTCGGCGAGCGGCCCACCCGACAGGTCCCAGCGGTAGGGGTTGAGGGGCCTGAGCCCCTCGCGGAGCCCGCCGAACAGCCCGTCCTGACGCCGCCGTTCCTCTGCATCGAGGCGTGACGTGGCCCGATGGTAGGCCCGGGCGAGCGGACCAAGGATGGTTGGAAAAGTCGTGGCATCGTACCGGTAGCCGCGGTCGTTGAGGACGTCGAGGACGGCGGCGGAAAGGGAAAAGGCCGGTCCCCTGAAGCCGGAAGGCCGCTGCCCGGTCGCGAAACCGATGGCCTCCTCGGCCCGAGCGATGTCCTCGGCGATGCGGTCCTGTGGGTGCCGGTGAAGCCAGGGCGCGTGATCATATGAGTGGTTGCTGACCTCGTGGCCGGCCGCCGCGATGGCCTCGAGCAGCGGCCGGTGATCAGCCTGTTCCGCGTCGCGGCCAACGACGAACACGGTCATCCGCAGGCCGCGGCGCGCCGTTGCTTCGAGAAACCGGGGGACGGCCCGATGGAGGAAACTCGGATATGTCCGCCACTCCTCGTCCCCGTAGCTGCGCAGATAGGCCCAGAGGTTGTCGAGGTCCAGCGACAGGGTCGCACTTGGCGTTTCAGAGGGCGTCATGCGGCGGCCTCTGCCAGCAGCCGCGCCGCCGCGGTGTTGGCCAGGCCCACGGTCTCGTCGACGGCCAGCGCGCCGCTGGTGATGTGGGCGGAATTGACGATGAACAGCCCCGGGACCGAGGTCGCCATCGGCGGAAGGCGGCTCGAGTAGCCGACCGTGGGGACGGCAACGACATGGCGGGTGCGTGAAATCTGCAGGGCCAGGACGTCGTCGTCCGTAAGGTCGGGAAACATGCGAACAAGGCCGGCCATGAATCGGCCGCGGATGGTCTCGTCGTCGAGCTCGAACCAGTCATCGTCCGCCGGCACGTACCGCGGCACGTACACCAGGTGATGGCCGCGGAACTGGGCACGGTCCACCAGGGACGACATCTCGACGACGGCGGTGAACGGGATGGTTTCGTCGGCGATGTAGGTGAGATAGGCGCCACCCAAGGGCCGGCGCAGTAAAAGGGAGGCACAGATCACCCCCTGGTACAGCACACCTTCCAGCAGCGTCCGCTCCCGGTCCGCGAGCCCATGGCAGATGCGTGCCGCGATCGGTGCCGCAAAGGTCGCCACCACACGGTCGAACGCATACGGGCCGCTGGGCGTCTCGACCGCGAAGCCATCGTCTTCGCGCCGCACCGCCTGCACCGGACGGCCGACGTCGATGCGCACGCCCGCGGTGCGGACGACATCGCCGAGCACCGAGAGGACGCGCGGATAACCGCCCTCGACCGTGCCGAACATCTCGGTCTGGCGTCCGCCACGGCGGGCGCCATAAAAGCGGCGGATCACCCCCCAGATGAAGGCGGCCGACGCCTTGTCGTGGTTGCTTCCCAGCTTGGCCCGCAGGAGGGGTCGCCAGACACGTTCGTAGGTGCGCCGCCCCGACCACCGGATCAGCCAGTCGGCAACGGGGATCGCCTCCAGCGGACGGCCATTGGACCGCCGCGACGCGCAGAGGATGGTCGCCGCCAGTCTGGCCTTGTCGAGCATGCCGATGACCGGCAGGCGCAGATAGTCGAAGACGTTGTCGAGAGGGCTGAGCCCCTGCCCGTCGAAATAATTGGTCCGCGTTTCCCCCCACCGGATCTCAGATTCCAGGCCGATCTCCGCCGAAGAGGGCGCGCAATCGCGCGTCCGAAAGGGTGATCACGTGGTAGTAGCGATCCCAGACAACGTCTCCCAGCGACCAGCCGGCGGTCAGCCCGCCGAGTTCGGGTGCCGCCTCCAACAGAGTCACCCGCTGGCCGCCCTGGGCCATGCGGAGCACCAGCGTCAGCCCGAGCATGCCGCCGCCGAGAATCCCCCAATGGGTGGGAGGCGCCATCACCGCGCGCCCGCGCCGCGACCCGCCGGCAAGGGTGTGCCCAGCCATCGGGCAGCTGCCAGCCGCGCGATCAGCCGCAGATGATCGGCGATGGTCCGCACCGTGTTGATCTTCGACCGTCCGAGCAGGCGAGCTTCGAGCACCGCCGGACACTCGACGATACGCGCGCCGGCAAGGTCGAGGCGGCCGAGGATCTCGGCCATGCCACAGAAGCCCTCGTTCGCCAGGGTCATGCCGGCGACCGCTTCCCGGCGGTAGATACGGAAGCAACTCGTATAGCTCGTCGCCTTATGGTGAAGCACAAGGCGGTACAGGAACGCAGCGCCGTGCGACAAGGCGAGGCGCCAGGCGGGAACGTTGACCACCTCGCCCAGACGGTGCATCGGCGAAGCCGAGACGACGTCGACGCCGTCCTCCATCAGCGGCATCATGGTGGCGATCTGGTGCGGATCGAAGGTGCAGTCGGCATCGATGACAGCGACCACGTCGGTTGTCGCCGCTTCGATGCCCGTCAGCACCGCGGCAGCGACGCCGCGATTCGTCCCGTGGCGCACGAGCTGGCAGTCGGCGCGATCGCCGAAGTACTCGCCCAGGATGGTCCACGTGGCGTCCTGGTTGCCGTCGTCCACGAACACGAAACGGGTGTCGTAGGGGGCACCGGCGGTGGCGGCGAACCGCTCCAAGGTGCGTTTCAGGTATGGCAAGGCCGTTTCCTCGTTGTAGCACGGGATCACCACCGTCAATGGCCGGCGCGTTTCAACCGCCGCTGCCGGCGCCTCGGCGGCCGTGCTCGTGGCCGCCACCTCCCGGTCCGAGCTCAAGTCAAGGTGGTCGGCAATACCGGTGAACGGGAAGGCCTCCAGGAATCGCCGCACCCGCGCCGTCATGGCGTCCAGATTCCGGTAGTGACGCAGCCTCTGCAACCGCCCTGCCGCGGCGATGCTGGGCTGGTCCGCGTCCAGTTCCCAGACATGGAAATACATGACCAGCGGCGCGGCCTGTCTGCGTACCCATCGGTCGGCCGCCCAGCGCAACGGCCGTTCGGGAAGCTGCCGCAGGTAGTTGCCGCCGGAAATGGGCACCGACCATCCGGCGACGCCCAGCGATGATACCGGCACCTCCCACAAGGGACCCGCTTCGGTGGGGTGCTGGTGAACCGTCAGCCACCCGGGTTTGTCGGCGAACGCGCGGCCGATGGGACCGAGGCTCGCATCGTAGGCGAACCCGACCTCGGCCAGCACGCCCAGCGCCCACAGATCGCGTGGCCCGATCCAGCCGCGGCCGATGCGAAATCCCTGGACGGGCAACCCTGTCGCCTGCTCGACCGCGTCCCGCGAGCGGCGGACGTCGTCGCGGAAGGTCTCGGGCGTCATGTCGCGGATGTTGTGGTGGACGTATCCCTGACAGGCCACCTCGTGGCCGCGCCGCGCCACCTCGGCGAGGATCTCGGGATGGTGGTCGGCGATCCAGCTGCAGGCGAAGAACGTCGCGCGGCAGCCCGTCTCGTCGAGCAGATCGAGGGTCGTCTCGGTGTTGCCTTTGACCCGGGCTTCGAAGCGGCCCCAGTGGCTGCTCGGGATGACGCGGCTGAAGGCCCCCACCTGATAGTAGTCCTCGATCATCACGGTGAGGATGTTCGGTGCGGCCTCGGCGGTCATGTGGCAGGCGCCGCCGTCGGCTGGGTCGCGTCGAGCCGAGCGACGATCACATCGGCGATGCGGCGGCCGCTCCGTCCGTCGCCGAAGGGATTGTCCACCGGACCGACCGACCGCGCCCAGTCGCCGGTCACCGCGTCTTCGAGTGCCGCCGCCAACCGCTCAGGCGTTCGGCCGACCAGCCGGGCGGCTCCGCAGGCCACAGATTCGGGCCGTTCGGTGACGTCTCTGAGGATCAAAAGAGGCGTTCCGATGGTCGGCGCCTCCTCCTGGACGCCGCCTGAATCCGAGGCGACCAGCCAGGCATGGCGGAACAGGTGCAGGAAGTCCGCATAGTCGAGGGGAGCCACGAGCCGAACCCGTGGTGCATCCCCGAGGACCGAGTCGGCGGCCGTCCTGACGGCTGGGTTGGGGTGGACAGGGAACACCAGCGCCACGTCCGGATGGCGCTCGACGAAATCGCGCAAAACCTCCAGCAGCCGGACCATGACCGCGCCGAAACTTTCCCGCCGGTGCAGGGTCAGCAGAACGAGGCGGCGCCCGTCCAGTTCGGCTAGGAGATCCGTTGCCGCCGGCGACGGCCGGTCGGCGGCGAGGACCTGATGCAGCGAATCCACGATGGGATTGCCGGTCAACGAGATCGCCGCCGGCGCTATCCCCTCGGCGATCAGGGTCTCCACGTTGCCGGACGTCGCGGCGCAGTGCAGCGACGCCGAGGCGGAAATCAGGCGACGGTTGCTCTCCTCGGGAAACGGATTGTTGAGGTCGCCGGTGCGCAATCCGGCTTCCACATGGGTGACCGGGATTTGCCGCATCCGCGCCGCCATGGCGCCGGCCAATGCGGTGGTCGTGTCGCCCTGAACGACGACCATGTCGGGAGCCACTTTGTCAAAAACCGCGTCGAGACCCTCGACGATCTGTGCAAGCAGCCTGTTCAGCGGCTGGCCGTCCGCCATAACGTCGAGACTGTGGTCCGGTGTCACTGTAAATGACCGCAGGAACGCCGGCAGCAGGTCCACCTGCTGGTGCGAAGCGACGGTGATCGTGCGGATTTCGGGGTGCTGTCGCAACGCCGCCAAAACCGGGGCCAGCTTCACCACCTCGGGGCGAGTGCCAAACACGGCCAGCACTTTTGCCTCGGCCGGTCGCACAGCTCGGTCCATCCTTGTTGTGTCCCCAATACGCCCTGCCAGTTGACGATACTAGCCTGGACAGGCAACCGCCGGAAAGCGCCGCCTGCGACGCGCAAAGGGCTTGATTCGGCGACGCAATACCGAAAAGCTCTCGGCAAACAAACGTGGCTGGATGCGTCCGCAGAACCGGCCCGAAGAAGGACGTAGAAGGGGGTCCGACGATGTACCGGTATCGAGGCTTTAAACGCATTCTTGTTGTCTGGTTTGCGGTCTTCGCGTCCCCGGCAGCCGGCGCCGATGACTCTCCGATCAGCCCCTTCCTCGGAGCGTACGAGGGGATCACGCGTGCGGCCGAGGGCGAGGTCAAGAGCCGCGACCTGAGTGTCGTCATTCGCGAATTCGACCGGAACGGGTTCGAAGTGCGCTGGCGCACGCTCATCTTCAAACCCGGCGACGAGCTCAAGGGCCGCTCGCAGGTCATTTACTTCCGCCCTCACGCCGGCAAGCCGGCCGGTGTTTTCGTCGCCACACCATCCAACGTTGCCGCCGGCGCCGCGTCGGATCAGCCGCTCGACGGACGGCCCTTCGCCTGGGTCAATGTGAAAGGCCGAACCCTGACGGTCAACGTGCTGACGATCGCCGAAGACGGTGGCTATGCGATGCAGACCTACAACCGCACCTTGACGGAGACCGGCCTGGCCCTGGCGTTCACGCGGGTCCACAACGGCCGCGTCGAGAAGACCGTTCGCGGCGAGCTGGAGCGACTCGAGGACTGATCCGTCGAGCGGGCGCGCCGGAGCGCCGCCGGCCCAGGGCGTGCGATGCCGGAACTTCCCGACGTCACCATTTACATCGAAGCCTTGGAGCGGCGAATCCTCGGATCGCGACTGGAACACGTCAGGATCGGCTCGCCGTTTCTCTTGCGTTCGGTCGAGCCGCCGCCAGCGGCCGTCGAAGGACGCTACGTCATCGGCTTTCGGCGCCTGGGCAAGCGGATCGTCATCGGCTTCGAAGACGAGTTCTTTGCCGTCCTGCACCTGATGATCGCCGGACGCCTGCATTGGCGCCCCGCGGGCGTCGCCCTGACCCGCAAGACCGACCTCGCGGCTTTCGATTTCGCAGACGGCGCGCTGACACTGACCGAGGCCGGCACCAAACGCCGCGCCTCGCTGCATTTGGTCCGCGGCGAAGAGGCGCTTGCCGGGCACGACCCCGGCGGCATCGATGTCTTTGCGTGCGATGAACAAGCCTTCAAGGCCGCGCTGACGCGGGAAAACCACACGCTCAAGCGGGCGCTGACCGATCCGCGCCTGCTCAGCGGAATCGGCAATGCCTATTCCGACGAAATCCTCCACCGAGCCCGGCTATCGCCGGTGAAGACCACGACGACCTTGGATGACGAGGCGGTATCTCGACTGTTCGCGGCGACCCAGGCGGTTCTCGCCGAGTGGATCGAGAATCTCCGCGGCGAAACCGGCGACGGCTTCCCCGAAAAAGTCACCGCCTTTCGCGACGGCATGGCGGTGCATGGCCGCTACCGACAGCCCTGCCCTGTCTGCAACGCGCCCGTGCAGCGCATCGTCTACGCCAGCAACGAGACCAACTACTGCGCCCGTTGCCAGACCGGCGGGAAGCTGCTCGCCGACCGGGCGCTCTCGCGCCTGCTCAAGGCCGACTGGCCGCGCACCGTCGACGAGTTGGAGAAGCGCTCGTAGCCAATGGACCGCCGGGATCACCGGCAATCGAACACCTGGATCGGGCGGAATTCGCCGTCGGCGGCAACGACCCGATGCTGGAACACCGCCGTCTTTCCGAAGGATGCACAGTGTTCCGTGGCGATTTCTTCCGGGTCTCCAGAACCGACGAACGGTTCCTTGATCCAGATTCCGGTGTCGGTTGCGGAGACGATGCTGGAGCTGACGCACCCTGCCGTGAGCAGGCCGACAACTATGACCACGGCGTATCGCACATTTCCCCTCCCCGATCAGATCCGGACATTGGGATCACGCCACAAGCGGAAGCCACCGTCGAAGGCATTGGCGTTGTCGCCCAAACGGGCGTGCGGCGGTGGTGCGCCGAGATGGCGGGTGTTGCCGCCGCCGATGACCACGTAGTCGACAACGAGCCCGGCGCGCAAGAGCGCGACCACGTTGGCAACCTCTTGGCGCCAAGCCTCGACGCCGATGCGATCCAGCCCGCTCTGGCGCAGGAAATCTCCATACGTGCGGCCATTCTTGTACGGAAGGTGCGACAGCTCCATCGGCTGAACGACGTTGTCGATGACGATCGCCGAGCCGAGACCCGTGCCGAGCCCCAGGAACAGCATGCGGCCGCCCTGATAGCTGCCGAGCGCCTGCATTGCCGCGTCGTTGACGATCTTCACCGGCCGGCCGAATGCGGTTCGGAAGTCGAAATCGACCCACCCGCGTGCGAGATGGTTCGGTTCTTTCGACGGCCGTCCGTACCGCGCCTCGCCGGGATAGCCAAGCGAAACGACATCGAAGGACCAGTCGGAAGCGAGGCTAAGCACGCCGTCGGCCATGTTGTCCGGCGTCATTGCCGGCCCCGACAGCAGACTTCGTGAGTCCTTTTCGCCGCTGCAGCGGATTTTGACTCGCGAGCCGCCGATATCGACGACCAAAACTCCCATGCCCCTTCTCTCCCCCGGCCCGGCCATCCTACCATGGTCGCCAGCCAGTCACAGGCCGACCACGCGCCGGCGACGACCTGCTGGATCGCGCCGATTTGACGGGCCGGCATGCACGAAATGCTCTATAGTAGAGGTGGGAGGAAGGGTCCAGGGCCGTTGGTTGCGGCCCCTATTTTGGTACGCATCGGTTAGGGCTTCGCCAATGAACTTCTTCGAAACCCTCATCCATCCCGACCGTGAGGAACTCGAAAACGCCGAGCGCGTGCTCGTCTGCCGCGCAGCCAACGTGCTGCAGATCGGCGAGTTCCAACTTCTGCAGTTGGCATACAAGGAGTGATTTGGCGAGGACTTGCCCGAAGCGCTCGTGGCGCGGCTGTTCTCGTCGTACATGCTCCACAACGAGGTGCCTCACTGGGCGAGGCACTACGCCCGGTTGGTGTTGATGCGCGAGGAACGCGGTCTCATCGACGAAAATGACGCCGCCTATTACCGCTACGACCACGACTACCATACGACGGTGCCCCAGGGAGTCCGGCGGTTCTGTTATGCGGTCGGGATCCTCGTATTCGTGATGGTCACGGGAATTCTGGTCGCCGGTACGACCGTCGAGGCGCAGAAGGCCAAGCTGGAGAAATATCGTGCGGCGCAGGAGCAGGTGCGGGTCGCCGAAAAGGAGGCGCCGGCAGCGGATGCAGTCGCGCGTCGGTCCTTCTGCTACCCGCCGTGCGTCCGCGAGGCCGAACTGATTCCCTTTGGAAACGCCTTCAGGTGGGGCCGGGCGGACAGCCCGAACGGCGCCGGACATCCGTAGGTCTGGGCCACGGCGGCCCGAGCCTTCCCTTCATCTGCATTCCGAGTTTTGCCGCGGGTTCGGCGCGGCAATGGAGCCGATCCGGCGGCGCCTTCCGATGGGCTCTGCCTTGGAGAGGTTTCGCCAAGGCCCGACGTCAGAAGTGATTCACCAATGTCGGAATATGCGTTAACGTCCCGCCATGTTTGAGTTTGCGGGCGAGTTCGAGGAAGCCTTCAACTGGGTGTTTCTTGCCGTTACCGGGTATATCGCCTGGCACGGCATTCGGTTCCGCGATGCCGACGGGAACACTGACTCCATCCGCCTGCTGTTCGGCTGCATCGCGGCGGTGTTCTTCTTCATGGTGCTGTTTCAGGACGTGCTCGGCGTCATCCGCTTCGGATAGGCCGCGCCGCCAAGCGCGCGCGTTCTACGGCTTGTGCATGCGCTGATCGGCGTCGAGTTCCGGCACACGCATCAGCCGTTCCGACTCCGGAAGTTGGAACTGCTTGATCAAATATTCGGCCCGTTTGCGAACCGTCGCGGGCCTTGGCCGGCCGTAAAGGATCTTTTGGATGACGTCGGGCCCAGCGACGGCTTCCTCGTCGATCTTCAGCGACTGAGCGTAGTCGGCCAGCGCGTCTTCATAGCGGCCGGCGCGGTCACGAAGAATGCCGCGGTTGGCATAGGCGCCGGCGAGCACCGCGATCCCGGTCTGGTCGTCCGGCACGACGTTTTCGGACAGAAATGCAATAAGCCGCGTGAACTCCGCCTCGGCCTCTTCGAAGCGCTCGCTCTGTAGCAAGGCGATTGCCTTGCCCATCATTGCTCCCCGGTGATTGGGCGATTTCTCGAGCGCCACATCGAACCGCTCGATCGCTTCATTGTATTTGCGATCGCCGAGCAGGATATCGCCTTCGCGTACCTCGTAGTCGCCTTCCGGCGACTCAAGATACGAGCCGTACACCATCCAGAAGGTGAACATGCCGAAGGTCAGCAACGCCATCAGGATGATAAAGCGGCGGAGAACTTGAGGACTGGCGTTCATGACGGGCCGTGGATGCTGTTGTAAACGACCTGGACGTAGAGAACGGCGAACACGAAACACAAGAGAGCGGAAGTGATGCTGGCCCGGCGCTTCAACGCGATCAGCCGCCCGTCCTCCGTCGGTTGTCCGGTCTTTCCCTCCTCACGCCGAACGGACAAGACCCAGATCAACTGGCGGACGGGAATGAACAAGGCAACGCCGAGCACGACGGTCCAGAGCCACTGGTATTGGGGCGAAAGCAACGCGTCCATAGCGACAGTACGTGGTGTGGAGCGACCCGGGTGCTGATGCCCCGCCGGATCGCGGCCCGGATGCTAGCAAAGAAAGGGGGGAAGGGCCAAGCCCTTCCCCCGATAGGATTCGACTGGCCGAGTGCTTAGACGCTCGGCTTCTCGAGCGTGGTGTCGCCGATGTCCTCGACCAGAGCGGTAATTTCCGTCTCCGGCACGGTGGACATCTCCATCTTGTAGGCGAGGAACCACATCATGAACACGCCGAGGATCCAGAACAGGATCTGCCAAGCCCAGATGGACGGCATCCCGAAGGTCCAGGCGTCCGGCGTACCGGCATCGGGCGAACCGAAGATGTCGTTGCCGATGACGGCGCCGGGGCCGATGCCGAAGAACATCCACGCGAGGGTAATGATCCACGCAATCGGGATCAGGCCGCGCTTGGATGCCGGCAGCGACGCATGTTCCTTGAGGAAGGTGTGGTACTTCATCCGATGCGCCATCTCTCCCTCGTTCTGGGTCATCGCCGAAATGATGACCGCGATACCGAGGTTGAAGATCATGCCCCAACCAGCCGAGTGGATGGTGAACGGCCAGCGGCCCCACGGCAGTTCCGCACCGAAGAATCCAGCGACCGTCTGACCGAGGGTCTCGGTGAAGATCACGGCCAGCAGACCGGCCGCCAAGCCCCACGTCACACCCTGGCGGGTGAACCACGGGAACCAGCACACCGAAGCCAGAGGCACCCACATCTGGAAGCCGAAGGCCACCGCCAGGCCGCCGAGGAGAACCAGCGCGTCCTTGGAGAAGGTGGCAACCACCAGGGCGCTGACGACGATGAACGCAACGCCGAGACGGCCGAACAGCTTCTGAGTGGTGTGCGAAGCGGTCGGGTTGAGGTAGCGCTTGTACAGGTCGCGGGTCAGCATGCCGCCGGCCGTGGACATGTACGCCGCACCCGTCGACTGCATCGCCGCCAGGGCGCAGACGGCGAGAATGCCGACCAGCCACGGCATCGTGTCGCCGATCAGGTTGAAGTAGTGCGGCACCAGACCGCCCTGCTTGTTGGCCGTCAGGTCAGGCAGGATGAACGCGCCGTCCTTCATGTTCGGCATGATATCCTTGACCAGTTCGGCCGCGTCCGGCGTGGCACCCAGCAGGTGCGCACCCATGCCCTGGAACGCCGTGAAGAAGAACAGGATCAGACCGATGCCGAACGACGAGGCCCACACCTGCTGCGGCGCGAAGGGCTTGGGGTTGGTGTTGGAGAACGACCACATGCTGAACGCGGGGGCGGACTGGATGCCCATCAGCGCGAACATGTAGGTCAGGCACATGATGCCGGTCCACAGACCACCGACCGGCGTTTCCTTGCCGAGGCCCGCGGTCCACTGGATCACGCCGGGGATGGCGAAGTAGGCGTTGTAGTCGCCGCCGCCATATCCCTTCGTCGTGCCCCACTTGCCGACGTCGGACGCCGCCAGCTTGGCGAGACCCGCCTGCAGGGAATCCCAGCCACCGGCCGCGTTGAGCGCGATGATGCCGGTGATGATGATGCCGAGGGCCAGCAGGATGCATTGCGCCGTATCCACGTACGCCACGGCGCGGAGGCCGCCCGAGGCCACGTAGATCAGCACGACCAGCGACAGCAGCCACATGCCGAAGGTGCGGCCGACCAGGTCGTCGGTGAGCACGTTGAACAAGAAGCCCGACGCCCCGAGCTGCACGCCCAGGTACGGGATCGAGTACAGCAGCGCCACCAGCACCGTCAGGATGCGGATACCGTCACCCTGGAAGTAGTCCGAAAGCATCTCGCCCGGCGTGACGTAGCCGAAGCGCTTGCCCAGAATCCACTGGCGTTTCAAGAAGATGACGCCGGTGAACGGAATGGTGATGGTGTAGAACGACGCGTATGCGTACTGGAACCCATCGCGGTAAACCAGTCCGGGGTGGCCCATGAAGGTCCAGCCCGAGAATGATGTCGCGGTCGCCGCGAGCACGAAGACCCACAACGAAAGCTGACGGCCAGCGATAAAGTAATCGCTCGCCGTTTTCGCCATGCGCGCTCCACGGATGCCCCAGAAGATACAGTAGGCCCAGTAGAGTACCACGAAGGCGAACAGCCAATAGACTTTCGGTGTCAAGACAGCTCTCCCCTATCTGTCGGTCCCTATAGCAGCAGCGCGTCGACTGGCCCCAAGGGCCCGACACCCCACTTCACGCAAGATGCCGGCGTCCGCCGCGAACCGCCCTCAGGCGACCGCCGGTGTCGAACGATGACAGGAGGTTGTGCGGGAAAGACGTTCCCTCTGGTCCGAATGGACTCATGGTGTCTTCGGAGACGTTCCGCTCTCCCCTAGGCCGCCTCCGGCTCCGCATGACGAACCGGGGGGACGCCCTACGTTCCCCGTATTTCTCGTTCGACGTTGACCCTGATTTCCGCAGGTATACGACCCCCAGAACCAGAGTACGTCATCCATAACATTTTCCATCAGCGCGCACAATACGCCAAAAAAACACGGCGACGGGACGCAACAAACGTGCGATTTAATGCGGATGAATGCATCATTTGTCAGAATTCGTCTTTCATCAAAACTCAACGGTTCGCGCGAGGTCCTTGAATCCCTTGCCGTCCGGTGGTTTGATCGCTTCTCAGTCTCACGGGGCTTTTTTAGGTTCTTGTTCCGCCGCCGGCTTTGTCATCGCTACGAGCCGGCTTTCTGTGTTTAATGTTCACGGATATTTGAGATGGCACGCAAGGCGCAGAAGGCAACCGAGCCGTCGCAGACCGCGGTGTTTCGCCTGCTTGTCCGCGAAGCGATGCATCCCAGGACGGAGATTCTTGCCGTCCGCGAGGGCACGATCTGCTCCGATCTGATCGCTCGAATCACCGCCGAACGGGCATCCTGCGCCATCGTTGTCGATCCCAATGTGCGGCCCATCGGCATCATCACCGAGCAGGACATCGCGCGCCGAATCGCCTTCCGCATTCCGCCCGAGACGCCGGTCGAATCGGCGATGACATCGCCGGTGATGACCATTCAGCGCCGCGACTACCTTTATCACGCCATCGCCCGGATGCGGCGGAACCGGCTGCGCCACATGCCTGTGGTCGACCGCGATGGACGGCTCGTCGGCGGGCTTCACTTGCACGATGCGCTTGGTGCCGCGTCCGAGCGGCTGATGGGCCAGATCGAACAATTGACCCACGAAGACACCGTCGAAGGACTGCACGAAGTCAAGGACGCCCTGGTCGAACTCGCCGAGGAGTTGTTCGGCGACAACGTCCCCGCGCCTGAAATCCAACAGATGATTTCGCACATCAACAACGACATGTACCGGCGCGTTGGCGAGGGCGCCATCAGCGCCATGGAATCGGAAGGCTGGGGAGCGCCGCCCGTCGTCGCCTCGACCATCGTCATGGGCTCCGGCGGGCGCGGCGAGAACTACCTTTTCCCCGACCAAGATAACGGCTTCATCCTCACCGACTACCCGGATGCCGACCACGGCCGCATCGATACCTACTTCATCGAGCTGGCCGAACGCATGTGCCGCGACCTCAACGACATCGGGCTGCCGTACTGCAACGGGTATTGCATGGCGATGAATCCGCTGTGGCGCAAGACGCTGAGCCAGTGGATCGAGCAGATCACTTCGTGGGGCCGGAAAAGCAACTTCGTCGCCATCCGGCTCTCCGACATCTTCTTCGATTTCCAGCCGGTGTGGGGCGACCGCGCGCTCGCCCGGGAGCTCCGCAATGCGGTCACCGGAATGGTGCGCCACAACCATTTCTTCCTGCGCCAGATGTTCCAGGACAAGTCAGATCACAACGTCGCGCTCGGCATGTTCGGGCGCATCGTCACCGAGAAGGACAAGGACGAATACCGGGGGCAGGTCGACCTCAAGTACACGGGAACGATCCCGCTGGTCGGCGCCATCCGCCTCCTGGCGCTCCGCGAGGGCGTCGAGGAGACATCGACACTCGATCGGATCGTCGGACTGGAGGAACACGGCGTCCTGACGGTGACCGAAAAGGAAGACCTGACCAACGCCTTCCACGTCATCACCGATATCCTGCTGCGCAAGCAGATCAAGGACTTCAAGGCCGGCCGCCGGGTCAACTACCACATCAACCCGGATTCGCTGAACAAGCGCCACAAGTCGACTCTGGTCAATGCGCTGAGGTCCATCGATTCGCTGCGCAAGCGGGTGCACATGGAGTTCACCGCCGAGATTCTGTGACCTCCGCGACCGCCGAAGGGCTCGCCCGTCCGCGTTCGCTGAGGGCGATCCCGGCGAGCACCAGGACAAGGCCGCCGAGCGCCGACCACTCCGGCTCCTCGCCCATCACCGTGACGCCGACGCCCACCGCCCAGACGGGGATCAGGTAATTGATCTGCGAGAGAAAGCTCGGGCCGGCGGCGGCGACCAGCCGGAAGTAGACGACCGTCGCCACGGCCGTCGACATCACGCCGAGGACGGCGACGGCAACCAGCGCCGGGACAGGCACGTCAAGCGTCATCCGGGCATCGCCGGCGGCGGCCACCGGAACCATCAGCACAGCGGCGATGACAGTCACACCGGCGGCCGTGGCGATGGCGTCGGCGGGCGGACGGCGCCGGGCGAGGATGGTGTTCACCGCGTAGCAGACGGCCCCGCCGAGAACGGCAAGCTGGGAGACCAGCGCCGAACGCGAGCCGCCCAGCGCCAGCAGGGCCTCCGGCCCGATCAGCACGACGACGCCCAGGAAACCGACGACGAAACCGGCGACCTTGACCGGGGTCAGCTGCTCGCCTTCGACGAAGACATGCGCCAGCACCATTGTCGTCAGCGGCATCACCGCCATGAGGATGCCGGCGAGTCCCGACGAAATGCCCTGCTGGCCCCAACTGATGAGCACGAACGGCAGCGCGTTGCCGACCACCGCCATTGCCGCCGAATAGGCCCACAGCCGCCGCCCCACTGGCACCCTGCGGCCGAGCGCGACACCGACGACGATAAGGACAACGGCGGCAATGGCGAGCCGCGCGGCGACCACCGCCTCAGGCGCAAGCGCGGTGACGGCGACCTTGGTGAAGGCGAACGAACTCCCCCACATCACAACCAGCGCGAACAGCAGAAGCCAGTGCAACAGCGGGCGGCGGGGTGCGGACATGGGGCGGGAGCCTAGACCACCGCCCCGCCGGCATCAAAACGGGGAACGACAGACCTGCGTCGCGTTCAGGTGTCTAGCTCGCCGTCACGCCCGCCGGACAGCTCACGCCGGTGCCGCCGAGACCGCAATAGCCGCCTGGATTCTTGGCAAGGTACTGCTGGTGATAGGCCTCGGCGTAGTAGAACGGGCCGGCATCGGCGATCTCGGTGGTGATGCGGCCAAAAGTGCCGGCGGTCAGCGCTTTCTGGTAGGCGTCGCGGGACGCCTCCGCGGCGCGGCGCTGCTCGGCGGACGTCGTGTAAATGGCCGAACGGTACTGACTGCCCACATCATTGCCCTGGCGCATGCCCTGGGTCGGGTCGTGGGACTCCCAGAACAGCCGCAAGAGCGCGTCGTAGCTGGTCTTGGCCGGATCGAACACCGCCAGCACCGCCTCGGTGTGGCCGGTGAGCCCGGAGCAGACCTCCTCGTAGGTTGCGTTGGGTGTGAACCCGCCGGCGTAGCCCACCGCCGTGGTGTAGACGCCCGGCGCCTGCCAGAACTTGCGCTCGGCACCCCAGAAGCACCCCAGCCCGAACACCGCGGTTTCGAGGCCCTCGGGGAACGGCGGCTTCATCGGCGTGCCCAGCACGTCGTGACGCGGCGGCACCGGCATTTCGTCCGCGCGGCCCGGCAGGGCGTCGGCCTTCGAGACCATGGCCACCTTTGCTGATTTCAGCGAGAACCACATGTCGCGCCCCTCTCATCGTAGTCGGCGCACGATATGTGGCGCTCAAGCGTTCGGAGCGCAAGCCGAAGCCAGATGAGACGGCTCGCCGAACGGCTCAAGAAAAACCTATAAATTGATGTTTCCTTTAAATAATTTACATTAATTGTAGTATTTCTCATGTTGTCGGTGCTATCATGAATGGATTGGGGAATTACCTGAGAAACGTCGAAGCCACGCGCGGTGGTGCGCCGCTGCGCGCGGTTTGCCGTTTCCAAAGGATCGTCCCCGCCACCGGGAACGAATGCATCCGATGGAGGACGCCATGAGCCGGGTGGAAGTCACCTATACCGGCAACCAGCAATACGAAGCGCTCAATACGCGGAACGCCAAGCGGGTTGCCGTCGATTGCTCGATGACTCGGGGTGAGGAGTTCGGCCCCGAAAGCCTCGTCGCGGCGGGACTCGGGTCCTGCATGCTCATCTCGATGGCCACGTTCGCCGAGCGGCGCGGGCTCGACCTAACGAGTTCGCATGCCGACATCGACGTGTTCTTCGGCGGTCAACCGGAAACCCGGATCACGTCGATCGACGTGACGGTTCATGTGCCGAAGACGTTCGCGAAAGACGTCCGGGCACAACTGGAGACCGCCGCGGCGGCCTGTCCGATCAAACACAGCTTCCGGTCCGACACGACGATTTCGACGCGGTTCGAGTACGGTTCCAAGTCGGCCGAGGCTGCTTAGCACCTCGCCGACAGTCGCCTGCCACGACCTCGAGGTGACGGTGACGCCCCATATCTGGCGTCGGTTGCAAAGGCCGGCGGCAGCGCGAACTACTTGACCTCGAGGTCGTTCTCGACGGCGCGTACACCCTCGACCGCGGCCGCGACCTTGCCCGCCTTGGCCTTGAGTTCTGGCGTATCGACGAAGCCCGAGAGCTGCACCTTGCCCTTGAAGGTGGTCACCTTGATGGACAGCACACTGAGCTCCGGGTCCTGGAGGATCGCGGTCTTGACCTTGGTGGTGATGGCCGCGCTGTCGACGTACTGGCCGGTGCTCTCGCGGGTGCGGGTCTCGGCGCAGGCGGCCAGTGACACGGCAACCAGGAATACGGCGAACAGGCGAAGGACGGTCGGGCGCGGACGCATGGCAATCCCCCAGAACGTGGCAACAGCGGCGGCCAGATAGTGCTCAATTGCGGCGGGATTGTGGATGACGATTGTTGGATAGCTCCCCTACCTCGCCTCTCCCAGATCCGGGTCGTAGGCGAGGTTGGGGGCGAGCCAGCGTTCGGCCTCGGCGACGGTGATGCCCTTGCGCCGGGCGTAGTCGGCGACCTGGTCGCGGTGGATGCGCCCGACCCCGAAATAGCGGGCCTCGGGGTGGGCGATGTAATAGCCCGACACCGACGCCGCCGGCACCATGGCGAACGAATCGGTGAGCGCGATCCCGGCGTTCTTCTCGGCCTCCAAGAGCGCGAACAGGGTGCGCTTCTCGGTGTGGTCGGGGCACGCCGGATAGCCGGGCGCCGGGCGGATGCCGACGTAGCGTTCGGCGATCAGGTCTTCGTTGGTGAGCGATTCCCCGTCCGCGTAGCCCCAGAACTCGGTCCGCACCCGCTCGTGCATGCGTTCGGCGAAGGCCTCGGCGAGGCGGTCGGCGAGCGCCTTGACCATGATCGCGGCGTAGTCGTCGTGGCGGCCCTCGAAGTCGCGGACGACGTCGTCGGCGCCGTGCCCGGCGGTGACGGCGAAGCCGCCGATGTGGTCGACGACGACGCTCTCCCGGGGGGCGACGAAATCGGCGAGCGCCCGGTTGGCCCGGTCGGCGCGGTCGCGGGCCATCTGCTGGCGGAGCGTGTGGATGGTGGCGAGCACGCCGGAGCGGTTCCCGTCGGTGAACACCTCGATGTCGTCCTCGCCGACCGTGTTGGCCGGCCACAGCCCGATGACGCCCCGCGCCGTCAGCCACTTCTCGCCGACGATCCGCTGCAGCATCGCCTGGGCATCGACGTAGAGCGACCGCGCCGCCTCGCCGACGGTGGCGTCGTCGAGGATGTCGGGGAAACGCCCCGCCAGCTCCCAGGTCTGAAAGAACGGCCCCCAGTCGATTCGGGTGACCAGCTCGGCGAGGTCGTAGTCGTCGAACACGGTGATCCCCGGCCGCGCCGGTGCCGACGGCGTATAGGCCGGCCAGTCGATCTTGGTGCGGTTGGCGCGGGCGTCGGCGATGCTGATCCGTTTCTTCTCCGCCTGGCCGCGGCCATGGGCGTCGCGGATGTTGGTGTATTCGTCGCGCACATCGGCGGCGAAGGTGCCGGCGTCGGTCTCCGACATTAGGCTGCCGACGACGCCGACGGCGCGCGATGCATCGGTGACGTAGACCAGAGGGCCGTCGTAGTTGACGGCGATTTTGACCGCGGTGTGGACCTTGGACGTGGTTGCCCCGCCTATGAGCAGCGGAGTCTCGAAGCCCTGGCGCTTCATCTCGGCGGCGACGTAGCACATCTCGTCGAGGCTCGGCGTGATCAGCCCTGAAAGGCCGATGATGTCGGCGTTCTCGTTTTTCGCCGTCTCCAGGATGGTCGCCGCCGGCACCATGACGCCGAGATCGACGACCTCGTAGTTGTTGCACTGGAGCACGACGCCGACGATGTTCTTGCCGATGTCGTGGACATCGCCCTTGACCGTCGCCATGACGATCTTGCCATTCGACGACGATTCGCCGGCCGCCTTCTCCGCCTCCATGTAGGGCAGCAGATAGGCCACCGCCTGCTTCATCACCCGCGCGCTCTTGACCACCTGCGGCAGGAACATCTTGCCCGAGCCGAACAGGTCGCCGACCACGTTCATGCCGGCCATCAGCGGCCCCTCGATGACCTCGAGCGGGCGGGCGGCCCGCGCCCGCGCCCGCGCCCGCGCCTCTTCGGTGTCGGCCTCGATGAACTCGGTGATGCCGTTGACCAGCGCGTGCGAGAGCCGCGCATCGACGTCGGCCTCGCGCCACCGGAGGTCGACAACCTTCTCCTTGGCGCCGCCGCGGAACTGTTCGGCGATCTCCAGGAGGCGTTCGGTCGCGTCAGCCCGGCGGTTCAGCAGAACGTCCTCGACCCGCTCCAGCAGGTCCGCCGGGATCTCCTCGTAGACGGTGATCTGGCCGGCGTTGACGATGGCCATGTCGAGGCCGGCGGCGATGCCGTGGTAGAGGAACGCCGAGTGCATGGCCTCGCGCACGGTGTTGTTGCCGCGGAACGAGAACGAGACATTGGAGACGCCGCCCGAGACGTGACAGTGCGGCAGCGCGTCCTTGATCCGCCGCGTCGCCTCGAAGAAGGCGACGGCGTAGTCGTCGTGCTCCTCGATACCGGTGGCGACGGCGAAGATGTTGGGATCGAAGATGATGTCCTCGGGCGGGAAGCCGACGGTGTCGACGAGCAGCCGGTAGGCGCGCTCGCAGATCTCGAACTTGCGGTCCGCCGTGTCGGCCTGCCCTTCCTCGTCGAAGGCCATGACCACCGCCGCGGCGCCGTAGCGGCGCACCTGCCGGGCCACCTCGATGAAGGCGTCCTCGCCCTCCTTGAGGCTGATCGAATTGACGATGGCCTTGCCCTGCACACACTTCAGCCCGGCTTCGATCACCGACCACTTCGACGAGTCGATCATGATCGGCACCCGGCTGATGTCGGGCTCGGTGGCGATGAGGTTGAGGAAGCGGGTCATCGCCGCTTCCGAGTCCAGCATCGCCTCGTCCATGTTGACGTCGATGATCTGGGCGCCGTTCTCCACCTGGTCGCGGGCGATGGCCAGCGCCGCCTCGTAGTCGTCCTCGAGGATCAGGCGGCGGAACTTGGCGGACCCGGTGACGTTGGTCCGCTCGCCGATGTTGACGAAGATGCCGTTCACGACGCGAGCTTGAAGGGTTCGAGCCCGGAAAGGCGAAGCTCGCGGGGCAGCGTCGGGACGGGCCGTGGCGGCAGCCCGGCGACGAGGTCGGCGATGTCGCGGATGTGCGCGGGCGTCGTGCCGCAGCAGCCGCCGACGATGTTGACCAGCCCGGACGACGCCCACTCGCGGATGTGGCGGCCCATCTCCTCGGGCGTCTGGTCGTAGCCGCCGAACTCGTTGGGCAGGCCGGCGTTGGGATAGGCGCTGACGCGCACATCGGCAGCGCGGGCCAGCTCGGCCACGTAGGGCCGGAGCTGCTCGGCACCGAGCGCGCAGTTGAAGCCGATGGAGAATGGCTTGGCGTGGCGCACCGAGTTCCAGAACGCCTCCGGCGTCTGGCCCGACAGCGTCCGCCCCGACAAGTCGGTGATCGTGCCCGAGATCATCACCGGCAACACGACGCCCCGCGCCTCGAACACCTCGTCGATGGCAAACAGCGCGGCCTTGGCGTTCAGGGTGTCGAAAATGGTCTCGACGAGCAGAAGATCGGCGCCGCCCTCGATCAGACCGTCGGCCGCCTCGCCGTAGGCCTCGCGCAGATCGTCGAAGGTGACGTTGCGCAGACCCGGATCGTTGACGTCGGGCGAGATCGACGCGGTGCGGTTGGTCGGGCCGATGGCGCCGGCGACGAAGCGCGGCTTGTCGGGGTTCTTCGCGGTCCACGCGTCGGCGGCCTCGCGGGCGATCCTGGTGCCTTCGACGTTGATCTCGCGGGCCACCGCCTCCATGCCGTAGTCCGCCTGCGAGATGGTCGTGGCGTTGAAGGTGTTGGTCTCGACGATGTCGGCACCGGCGTCGAGGAAGGCGTCGTGGATGTCGCGGATGACGCCCGGCGCCGTAAGGCTCAACAGGTCGTTGTTGCCCTTGAGGTCGCTCGGCCAGTCGGCGAACCGCTCGCCCGGGTAGTCGGCTTCGGACAAACCCCGGTCCTGGATCATCGTCCCCATGGCCCCGTCGAGGACGAGGATGCGGGTCTCCGCCGCCGCCTTCAGCGCGGCGATGCGGTCGTCGCCGGTGGTCATGTGGGCGCCTCCGCGGAGCGTTGAACTGCTTCGGGCCGGCGGTCGATGTCCTGCCATGGCCGCACGCCGAGAACGTGGCAAATGGCGAAGGCGAGCTCGGCGCGGTTCAATGTGTAGAAGTGGAACTGTCGGACGCCGCCGGCATGCAGCGCCCGGCATTGTTCGATCGCCACCGAGGCAGCGACCAGACGCCGGGTCTCCGGCGCATCGTCGAGGTTCTCGAACACCTCCGCCATCCACGCCGGCACCGCGGCACCGCAGGCGTCGGCGAAGCGGGCGACCTGGGCGAAATTGGTGACCGGAAGGATGCCCGGAATGATCGACACCGAGATGCCAGCCGCCCGCGCCCGCTCGACGAAACGGAAGTAGGTGTCGACATCGAAGAAGAACTGGGTGATCGCGCGGCTGGCGCCCGCGTCGATCTTGCGCTTGAGGTTGTCAAGGTCGGCCTCGGCGCTCGCCGCTTCCGGGTGGGTTTCCGGATAGGCGGCGACGCTGATGTCGAAATCGGCGATCCGCTTGAGCCCGGCAACCAGGTCTGATGCATAGGCATAGCCGCCCGGATGGGGCTCGTACCGGTCCGCGTCCTCGGGCGGGTCTCCCCGCAACGCGACGATGTGGCGGATGCCGGCGTCCCAATAGGTGCGCGCGACCTCGTCGATCTCGTCCCGGTCGGCACCGACACAGGTCAGGTGCGCCGCCGGCTCGAGACTGGTTTCGCTGCGAATCCGCAGGACCGTCGCGTGGGTGCGTTCACGGGTCGAGCCGCCGGCACCGTAGGTCACGGACACGTAGGCCGGCTCCAGCGTCGCCAAGCGCTCGATGCACGTCCACAGGGTTTGCTCCATCTTCTCCGTGCGCGGAGGAAAGAACTCGAACGACACCTCGACGTCGCGGGGCAGCGGCGAGGCGATGGGCAGTCCGCCGTGGGCCGCGGCCAGTGTTCGGGCCAGGTCCTTCAAGTCCGTCATGGCTCAGGCCGCCGAACGCGATTGGGCCGCTGGCCGAGAGGCCTTCCAGACGGTCACCGTCAATGTCTTGCCGGGCAAATGCACGACGTCCTCCACCTGAAGACCGCTCGAGCCGCACCACGCGTCGACCTCCGAAACATCGAAGCCGAGACGGCGGTGGGCATGTTCGGAGCGGAGGTTTTCGAGGTCGTGGGGCGCGAAGTCAACCACCAACAACGTGCCGCCCGGGCGCAGGACGCGGGCTGCCTCGGTGATCACGCTTCCCGGATTCTCCGCAAAATGCAGAACCTGGTGGATGGTGACGGCGTCGAACGAGGCTTCACCAAATGGCAGACGATACATGTCGGCATGGCGGACCGAGCAGTTGTCGAGCTGCGCCCGCTCGAGGTTCGAACGCGCCACGGCGAGCATCTCGCGCGACAGATCGATGCCGTGGGCGCGGCGGAAACGCGGCGCCAGCACTTCGAGCATACGTCCCGTTCCCGTGCCGATGTCGAGAAGATCGCCCCCCGTGACGCCTCCAAGCAGGTCGCCGACAACACTTTCAATGTGCCGTTCGTCCACATAAAGCGTGCGCAGGCGATCCCATTGGCCGGCATTGCGGCTGAAATAGGCGCTGGCGATGCGCGCCCGGTGCGCTTTTACGGCGGCCAGGCGGTCGGCATCGGCGGTGAGGGTCTCGTCGTTCCGGGGCGCCATGGCGACCAGGCGACGCGCCGCCGCCGCACCCGGATCAGCGCCAGCAAGGCGATGGAAGACGAAGGCGCCTTCTTGAAACCGTTCCAGAAGGCCTGCATCGACGAGAATACGTAGATGCCGCGAAACCCTGGGCTGGCTCTGCCCGACGATCCCCACCAGTTCGCTGACGGTCAGTTCGCTACCGTCGCACAGCGCCAACAACCGGAGCCGCGTCGGGTCCGCAGCGGCGCGCAACGCGGCAAGCAAGCTCTTCATCGTGTCGGCCATGTTTTTTTGGCGCCTTTTGAATGAAAATATAAAGATATCTTTATATTATAGAGAACGCGTTGTCCAGGCTCTTTTTCTTGGCAGCCCCGGGAGCTTTCGACCCGCCGTTCGGCGGGGTGGCGCGTCGTAAGAAGGACGGAGTTCAGCGACTGTTGCAATTCCGCAACGGGTGGGTCTGTTCGCGGAACCACGGTCCGTGGTGCCGCTGGTTTTCGCCCCGCACCTATGGTAGGTTGTTAACACGTGTGCGTGATTGGGGACCGGCCTGCGTGGGTTCGCAACCGTCGTACCGCTGAGGGGACTGCGTATGCGGTTGGCGGTATGACCAGGTGAGTAAGTCGGACCTACGGAGCGAGGATGGTTGCAGATATGATCGGATGGGGTGACGTCGTTTCGGGTTTTCGTGGATCACGTCTCGGCGTCGCGTTGGCCGTGATCGGGCTGGTTGGCGGGTGCGCAACCCCTCCTGATCCATCGGACTCCGAAGCCGCCGCCGAGTACCGCGAGATCAACGATCCGGCCGAACCCTTGAACCGGGCCATCTTCTCCGTAAACCGCGGCCTCGACACCATGTTCTTGAAGCCGGCGGCGGAGTTTTACGGCGGGATCATGCCCCCTCCGGGGCAGGAGGGCGTGCACAACACGCTCAACAACCTGCGCACGCCGATCATTCTCGCCAACGACTTGCTTCAAGGGGATATGGACCGGGCCGGCACGACGGTGATGCGGTTTGTCATCAACACGACCTATGGCATTGGCGGCTTTTTCGATCGGGCGGCGGAACTCGGCCACGAATACCATGGCGAGGATTTCGGCCAGACGCTCGCCGTTCGGGGTGTCGAAGAAGGCCCCTATCTGATGCTGCCGATCATCGGTCCGTCGAACCCGCGCGACGGCATCGGTTTCCTCGTCGACATAGTGATGGATCCGTTCTTCTGGTGGTCGTACAACACCGACACCGGTGACGTCGCAGCCGGCATAAAGACAGGTGCCAACGTCGTCGACTTCCGGACCCGTAACTACGACGCCCTCGAGGACCTCGAGAAGTCCTCGTTCGATTTCTATGCCGCTGTGCGGAGCCTGTACCGCCAGCGCCGAGAAGCCGAAATCAGCAACGGCGATCCGTCACTCACACCGACCCCCGGCTTCGGCGCCCTGCCCTCGCCGAAGATGCCCTCCGCCGAAGAAAAAGCGTCGGTTCCCGCACAGTGACAGGGCCAGCGCGGCGGCGGTTCCTTGCGGGGCTTGTCGCGGCGCTTTTGGCGCCCGCGGCCTTCGTTCCGGCAGCCGCTGCTTCCACCGATCGCGCCGAACAGTTCATCCGACAACTTGCCGCGAAGGGAATCGAACTCCTGACCGAGGAGGGTCTCGCGCATGACGAGCGCGTGCGGCGCGTCCGCGGCCTGATGACCGACTATTTCGACATCGAAGCCATCGGCCGGTGGGTCCTGGGCCGCCACTGGCGGCGGGCGACCGTCTCGGAACGGCAGGAATTCCTCGCCCTATTCGAGGACTGGATTGCGCTGGGCTATGCCGCTCGTTTCGGCGAGTATGCCGGCCAAACGGTCCACGTCATCCGATCCGTTGACCTGGGCCGTAACACGGTCGTCGTCAGGTCCGAGGTCGTGCAACCCGGAGGCACCCAACGGATCCTGGTCGACTGGCGGGTGCACGGAGGGAGTGAGTCCCTCCGCATTGTCGACGTCGCCGTGGAGGGAACGTCGATGAGCCAGACGGTACGGTCGGATTTCGGATCTACCGTGCGCCAGGGGGGCGACAAGGTATCGGTCCTGATCGAGGCCCTGCGAGACAAGGTCGACGCGTTGAAGGTTGAGGCCGCGGCGCAGAAAGCGGCCGTCCGGATTCCCATCTGTTCGCGCCCGTGCCGTTGAGGCGGCACAACCGCTCCCGAAGTGCAAACTTCGCGCCTTCGTCGCTTGCGCGCGTCGGCGTGGCACGGTAGGGAAGAATGCCCCTGTCGGCGCCCCGAGGGATCCCGGTTCGATGCGCGCGTTTCTTCCGCTGCTGATCATCGCCGTCACGGCTCTTGCGCCGCGGGCGGGACATATGGCCGAGGCCGACGCCGCAATCCGCGAATTCTTCGGCGACTTTCGGGGACGTACGCTGTTTCCCATGGGCGAGGTCAAGAACCGCGACCTCCGGGTGCTGGTCAGTGCCTACGGCTAGTTCGGCGGCTTCACCCTGCTTTGGGAAACAACCATCCACGAGCCGGGCGGCAAAAAACGCCTGGATCGCCACCTCTACAACTTCCGGCCGTCGCGGAACCCCAACGTGTTCACCGTCGCCCGCACCGATGGCGAGGGAAAGCCGGTCGTCGTCGATCCGATGACCGGTGCGCCGGTGGTTTGGGCGCGCATCGCCGGCGATACGCTCTCGGTCATCCTGGTCTCGATCGCCGAGAACGGCGATCTGGAAACGCAGATCTATGACCGCACGCTTACCGAGGACGGACTTCGCCTCCTGTTTCGCCGGTTCGTCAATGGCGAGAAAGTCCGCGAGATCAAGGGAACGCTTAAGCGCATCGCGCGGTAATTCGCGACCTGCAGAGAGGTCCAATCCCATGGCTGATTGGCACGTTTCGCTCGCAGACATCATCGACGCGATCGACGCCTCGCCCGACGGCCCGCGCTTCCACTACCCCGTCCGGCACGGGACCATGCGGGTCGGGGTCTATGCGCCGCGTGGCTCCGATCCCCAATCGCCACACACCCAGGACGAAATCTATATCGTCATCGCCGGCGAGGGCTGGTTCGTCCGCGGCGACGATCGGCGGCGGTTCAGTCCGGGCGATGTGTTGTTCGTCCCTGCCAGAGAGGTCCATCGCTTCGAAGATTTCACCGACGACTTCGCCACCTGGGTCGTGTTCTGGGGCCCCGAGGGCGGCGAGACGCCTTGACCCTGATGTCGGTACCGCCGCGGATGCTCTCCCCTACCCGCGCTTCAGCGGCTTGTACTTGATGCGGTGAGGCTGATCGGCATCGGCACCGAGCCGGCGGCGGCGATCGGCCTCGTAGTCCTAGTAGTTGCCCTCGAACCACACCACCTGGCTGTCGCCCTCGAAGGCGATGATGTGGGTGGCGAGGCGGTCGAGGAACCAGCGGTCATGGCTGATGACCACGGCGCAGCCGGCGAACTCAGCGAGCGCATCCTCGAGCGCCCGCAGGGTCTCGACATCGAGGTCGTTGGTCGGCTCGTCGAGCAGAAGCACGTTGGCGCCCGACTTCAGCATCTTGGCCAGGTGCACGCGGTTGCGCTCGCCGCCCGAGAGCTGGCCGACCGGCTTCTGCTGGTCCGGCCCCCGGAAGTTGAACTGGCCGACGTAAGCACGGCTCTGCATTTTCCGCTTGCCGAGTTCGATCTCGTCGAGACCGTCGGAGATTTCCTCCCAGACCGTCTTAATCGGGTGCGAGAGTGTCGCGCGACTGATCGACGTAGCCGAGCACCGCCGTATCGCCGACGCGCAGGCTACCGCCGTCCGGCTGTTCGCTTCCGGTGATCATGCGGAACAGAGTCGTCTTGCCGGCGCCGTTAGGGCCGATGACGCCGACGATGCCACCCGGTGGAAGACGGAAGTCGAGCCCCTCCATCAACAGCCGGTCCCCGTAGTCTTTGCGGAGATCCTTGGCCTCGATGACCAGATCGCCGAGCCGGGGCCCCGGCTCGGCGATCTGGGCCGTGCCGAGAGGCTTGTCGCGCGCTTCGGCGAGCAGAGTCTCGTAGGCGGTGATTCGGGCCTTGCTCTTGGCCTGGCGGGCCCGCGGCGAGGTGCGGATCCATTCCAGTTCGTGCTTGAGCACCCGCTGGCGGGCACTCTCCTCTTTTTCCTCCTGGGCGAGCCGCTTCTGCTTCTGCTCCAGCCACGACGAGTAGTTGCCCTGATAGGGGATGCCGCGTCCCCGATCGAGTTCGAGGATCCAGCCGGTGACGTTGTCGAGGAAGTAGCGGTCGTGGGTGACGACCATCACCGTGCCGTCGTAGTCCTTGAGAAACCGCTCGAGCCAAGCCACCGATTCGGCGTCGAGATGGTTGGTTGGCTCGTCGAGCAGCAGGATGTCGGGATGCTGCAGCAACAGCCGGCAGAGCGCGACGCGGCGGCGCTCGCCACCCGACAGCGTGGCCACGTCGGCGTCGCCCGGCGGACACCGCAGGGCATCCATCGCCACCTCCAGAGTGCGCTCCAGTTCCCAGCCGCCGACCGCGTCGATGCCCTCCTGCAGCTCGCCCTGCTCGGCCAGCAGCGCATTCATTTCGTCGTCGTCCATGGGTTCGGCGAACCGCGCGCTGATTTCGTTGAAGCGGTCGAGCAAGGCCTTGGTGTCGCCGAGCGCGTCCATGACGTTGCCCTCGACGTCCTTTGCGGAGTCGAGTTCGGGTTCCTGTGGCAGGTACCCGACGCGGATGCCTTCGGCAGCCCAGGCTTCGCCACCGAAGTCCGTTTCGAGGCCGGCCATGATCCGCATCAGCGTCGATTTGCCGGCGCCGTTGACGCCCAGCACGCCGATCTTGGCCCCCGGCAGGAACGACAGCGAGACGCCCTTGAGGATTTCGCGCCCGCCCGGAAAGGTCTTGGTCAGGCCCTTCATCACATAGACGTACTGATAGGAGGCCATCCGGTACCCCGTTGTGGTGAGTTCATGCCGATTCGGCGCCCGTTGTAGCGCCTGCACCACCAGCACTGCAACCGGGCCTGATGCACCGCAAAACCTTGGCGCGCCGCATCATACGGGATGGTATATTGGATGGTACTGTCGTAAGGATGTGGCGACAACAAGAAGCTACCGGTCGGGGCCAGCCGGAGGCGCTGGGGCGAGGAGGCTTTAGGAGGGGATGACGAAATCAATTCTCGTCGTCGAGGACGAGCCCAACATCGTTTTGTCCTTGCAATTCTTGATGAAGAAAGCGGGTTTTGATGTGCGGGTCGCCCGCGATGGTGAAGAAGCCCTGCAGGCGGTCGAGCAGAGAGCCCCCGACATGGTCCTGCTCGATGTGATGATTCCCAAACGGGATGGTTACGACGTCTGTCAGACGATCCGGTCCAATCCCGAATGGTCGGACATCCACATCATCATGCTCACGGCGAAGGGGCGCGATGTCGATCGCGAGAAGGGGCTCGCGCTCGGCGCCAACGACTACGTCACCAAGCCGTTTTCGACCCGCGACTTGACCGAGAAGGTGAAGGAAATCCTCGGCGCCGACGAGTGAACGGACGGTGCGAACGGGATCGGGTATCGGCGTTATGGGACCCCGTATCTTCCTTTTGATCTGCTTCGCCGCGTTGGCTGCGGCGTCGATCGTCGCCGTTGCCGCCGGCACCTGGCTGATCGCCTACAATCTACCGGAGAACGCCAAGGACTTTACCGAAACGGTGATCGTTTACGGGGGCGGCCTCGCCTTTCTTCTGGCGGCGGCGGTCGCCGTGCTGTGGGCCTACTTGGACATGGCAATGGCACGGCCGCTGGCGACGATCGTCCGCGGCGTGCAGACCGTCCTCCACGCAAACCCTGAGCACCGGATCGAGATCGACGACGAGCACCAATTGGGCGGCCTTCCCGAGGCGGTCAAGGCGCTGGTCGGACGCGTCGCCGAGGAACGTGGAACAGTCAACGAGGCGATCGCCGAGGCGACCGAGCAGGTGGAGGACCAGAAGGCCCAATTGGAGACGACCCTGCGGGACCTGCATGAAGGCGTCGTCGTCTGCAATCTCGGTCACAAAATCCTGCTCTACAATCATCGTGCTCTCGAGCTTCTGCACGTCGCTGGCGAGCTTGGACTGGACCGCTCGCTGTTCAACTTCACCAACCGCCAACCATTTCTCCATGCCCTCAGCCGGCTGACCAACCGGCTGACCGAGGGACGCCATCGTGAGCATCCCGAGGGCGTCAGCGCACCGTTTGTCGGCTCGACCACCGACGGCCGACATACCCTGGAAGGGCGGATGAGCCTGATCCTCGACGCCGAAGAGAACCCCACGGGCTACGTCATCTCGTTCGAGGACAAGACCGAAGAACTCGCCGCACTGGGCACCCGCGATCATCTGTTGCGCGAGGCCATCGAAGGCCTGCGGGGACCCGTCGCCAACATTCGCGCCGCGGCGGAAATTCTCTCGGGCTTCCCCGAGATGAGCACCGAGGAACGCAGTTCGTTCGAATCCGTTGTGTTCAATGAAAGCACGCGGGTCAGCGAGAAGCTCGAAGGCCTATCGACCGACTACCGCAAGGTGATCACCGGGCATTGGCCCATGAGCGATCTCTATTCCGCCAACCTGTTCAACAGTATCGAAAGACGTCTTCGCGAGGAGAAGGACGTCAAGGCGGTGATGATCGGCATCCCGCAATGGCTTCATGGCGACAGCTACACGTTGGTCGAACTCATCGATCGTTTGGTCCACCGTGTCAGCGAAAACACCGGCGCTGATTCCTTTGAACTCGAAGCCATCGCCGGAGAACGGCACGTTTACATGGATTTGGCTTGGCACGGAACGACGGTTTCGGCGGCGGACCTGACGGTCTGGCTGAAAGAAGAACTTGTCGGTCCCCTGGGCGGCCTGACGCTCCGGGACGTTCTTGACCATCACAAGACGGATGTCTGGAGCCTGACGCACCGTGACAACATGGCCCGGCTGCGCCTGCCGCTGCCACGTCCCGTGCGTCCACCGACGCATGGCGAGGGCCGGGTGCGCTCGGCGCGGCCGGAGTTCTATGATTTCGAGTTGCTGCAGCGGCCCCCGCATCTCGACGAGCTCGGTTCGCGACCGCTCAAGTCATTGAACTACGTCGTTTTCGATACGGAAACCACTGGTTTGCAGCCTTCGGGTGGCGACGAGGTCATCTCCATTGCCGGTGTTCGGATCATCAATGGGCGAATTCTCACCGGTGAATCCTTTCAGCGGCTCGTCGATCCGGGCCGCCCCATTCCGAGGGAATCCATCCGCTTCCACGGTATCACCGACGAAATGGTCAAGGACAAGCCTCCGATCAATTTGGTGTTGCCGCAGTTCCGTGAATTCGTCGGCGATGCCGTGCTGGTTGCCCACAATGCCGCCTTCGACCTGAAATTCCTGAAGCTTCGCGAGGCGGAATCTGGCGTCACTTTCGATATGCCGGTCCTCGATACGCTTTTGCTTTCGGTCTATGTCCACGACCACACGCCGCGCCACACCCTGGACGCTGTCGCCGAACGGTTCGGCATCGAGGTTCATGGCCGGCATACGGCCTTCGGTGACGCCTTGGTCACGGCCGGCGTATTCTTGAAGATGCTAGACGTGCTCGCCGCGCGCGGAATCGAGACGCTCGACCAGGCCATCGAGGCATCCAATACGATCGTCGAGGTTCGGGCGAAACAGGCGAGTTTCTAGACCGCCGACCGGCTTACGGGAAGGAAAAGGCATGAGGGAGATTCGCAGCACCGGCGAACGGATCGGCGCCCTCTTCCTCCTCGGCCTGGTGCTATTCAACCCACTCATCATCAGCGTCTTCGATGCCGGTGCGGACGCCCGCGTGATGGGCATTCCGCTCCTCTACCTTTACCTGTTCGCGGCCTGGGGCCTGCTGATCACGTTGGTCGCCGTCGCCATAGACCGGCCGTCCAACATCCCCGCACCGCCGCCGCCGACGGTACCACCCGGCGGCGACGAGATCTGATCGGCTGTCGCGATGCTTCCCGGGTGGCTCATCGTCGTTACCTCGTTCGGCTACCTGAGCCTGCTGTTCGCCATCGCCTACTACGGGGACCGCCGTGCCGATACCGGCCGCAGCGTGATCGCGAATCCGTACATCTACGCATTGTCGATCGCCGTCTACTGCACATCCTGGACGTTTTACGGCAGCGTCGGTCGGGCGGCGTCGACCGGGGTTGGGTTCCTGCCCATCTATCTCGGCCCGACGCTGATGTTCGCCCTCGGCTGGTTCGTGCTGCGCAAGATCATCCGTATCAGCAAGGTCCACCACATCACGTCCATCGCCGACTTCATCTCGTCGCGGTACGGCAAGAGCCATCTCCTCGGCGGCATGGTGACGGTGATCGCCGTGGTCGGCATCATGCCCTACATCACCTTGCAGCTTCGCGCCGTGTCGTTGAGCTTCAACGTTCTGCTCAACTATCCGGACGTCGCCAATCCGGTACCGCCGGCGCTGCCCCTGTTCGGCGACACCGCATTGTGGGTCGCCATCCTCATGGCGCTGTTTGCGATCCTCTTCGGCACCCGCCACATCGACGCCACCGAACATCACGAGGGCATGGTTGCGGCCATCGCCTTCGAGTCGGTCGTCAAGCTGGTCGCCTTTGCCGCCGTCGGGATCTTCGTCACGTGGGGACTTTTCGACGGTTTCGACGACCTGTTCGGTAAAGCCGCGGCGATGCCCGAGCTGGCCAAACTGATGAGCATGGACGTGCCCGGTGCGTCGTGGATACCGCTGACGCTGTTGTCGATGATGGCGATCATCTGCCTGCCTCGACAGTTTCAGGTCACGGTGGTCGAGAACGTCGACGAGGGCCACTTCAACAAGGCCGTATGGCTGTTCCCGCTCTATCTCTTGATCATCAACATCTTCGTCTTGCCGATCGCCTTCGGCGGCCTGCTGCGGTTCCCCGACGGCTCGGTCAATGCGGATACCTTCGTCCTCGCCCTGCCGATGGCAGAGCAAAGCCCGTGGCTCGCCCTGTTTGCGTTCATCGGCGGCCTTTCCGCGGCGACGGGCATGGTCATCGTCGCCTCGGTGGCCCTCAGCACCATGGTCTGCAACGACCTGGTGATGCCGGTCCTGCTGCGCTTCGCATGGCTCCGCCTGGCGGAGCGAAAGGACCTGTCGCGGCTGCTTCTGAACATTCGCCGCACCGCCATCGGAATGATCCTGGCGCTCGGCTATCTCTACTTCCTGCTGATCGGCGAGTCGTATGCGCTGGTCACCATCGGGCTGGTGTCTTTCGCCGCGGCAGCGCAATTCGCCCCAGCGATCTTCGGCGGCATGTATTGGAAAGGCGTGTCACGGCGCGGCGCCGTCGCCGGCCTCGCTGCGGGCTTCGTCGTCTGGGGCTTCACGCTGCTGCTGCCGTCCTTCGCCCGTTCGGGCTGGTTGCCGGTCACGTTCATCGAGCACGGCCTGCTTGGCATGGATCTTCTGAAGCCGTACGCGTTGTTCGGGCTCGAAGGACTGGATCCCATCTCGCATGCCCTGTTCTGGAGCATGCTGGCCAACATCGGCTTCTACATCAGCGTCTCGCTGATCGACCGGCAGAGCACGATCGAGCGCATCCAGGCGACGCTGTTCGTCGAGGTGTTCCGTCAGAGCGAACCCGGAATGGCCGTCGGGTTCTGGCAGGGAAAGGCCGCGGTGAGCGACCTGCGCGGCCTTGCGGAACGATTCATCGGCCCCGAGCGAACGCAGGAGGCGTTGAACGACTACGCCCGCCGCCATCGGCTCGACATCGACAAAATCGTCGAGGCCGACGGCGAACTGGTGCAGTTGGTCGAGCGCCGGCTCGCGGGCGCCATCGGCGCGGCTTCGGCGCGGGTGATGATGGCCTCGACGCTGAAGGGCGAAGGTGTCGGTCTCGAGGAGATCATGGAGATCCTCGACGAGACGTCGCAGGTCCTGGAGTACAGCCGGCAACTCGAACAGAAGTCCCGGGAGCTCGAAGCGGCGACGGCGGAGCTCAAGGCCGCAAACGAACGGCTCACCGAACTTGACCGATTGAAGGACGAGTTCCTGTCGACGGTGACCCACGAATTGCGCACGCCGCTGACGTCCATTCGCTCGTTTTCCGAGATCCTCCACGATTCGCCCGATCTGGACGACAGCGAACAGCTCCACTTCCTCTCCATCATCATCCGCGAGAGCGAACGCCTGACGCGGCTGATCAACCAAGTCCTCGATCTCACCAAGATCGAGACCGGACACATGGACTGGCAGATCGGCGACGTCGATCTCGGCGAGGTCATCGAGGATGCGATCGCGTCCCTTCACCAGCTGTTCGAAGAGAAGAATGTCGCCATCGAGGTCACCGCGCCTGAGGCCGTGCCGGCGGTCCGCGGCGATCGGGATCAGCTGATTCAGCTGGCCATCAACCTGCTGTCCAATGCGCAGAAGTTCTGTCCCGAGGGAACCGGATACATCCACGTCGCCTTGGAACACGACGACGGCTCGCTTCGCGTCAGCGTTGCGGACAACGGTCCCGGCATTCCGCCCGAAGAGCACGAGCAGATTTTCGAGAAGTTCCACCAGGTTCGTGCCGGCGCCACGGGCAATCCGCTGGGGTCCGGGCTGGGCCTCGCCATCTGCCGCGGTATCGTCGAGCACCTCGGCGGCCGCATCTGGGTCCAGAGCCAGCTCGGAGAAGGCGCGACCTTCTATTTTACCGTCCCCCACGGCCGCGCCTGACGGCGTCGGCGCCGCAGATGACATCTCCCGATCCGAGCATTCGACGGGTTGCCGCGGACCGGGGCGTCGAATAGCATCGCGAACCCAAACTGGGCGTGATTCCAGGGCCAAATCGCGCCCGGCCAGGGAACCGGCGCAACGTCCGATGATGCGATACGCCGAGAGGGAAGCCGCGTGCTGTCGATGCCGAAGACCGGTCGTGCCCTGTCCAATTGGTCACCAGGGTTGGCCGATGCCCCGACCCCGGAGACTGTTGCGACCCGGTCGTTTGCATAAGCCCGAGCCGCCGGACCCAGATGAATACCTTCAAGAAAGACCCTGAAATCCCAGGGCGAATGGCCGAAGGCTCCCTCGGCGCGCCGCCCGAGTTCCCAGACCTCGTCCGTATGCTGCGTTGGCGGGCCGATAACCATCCGGATCGGCTTGCGCTCATCTTCCTCGAGGACGGCGAAACCGAGAGCGAGCGCGTGACATATGCCGAATTGGACCGGCGGGTCCGGTCGATTGCCGCGTTGCTGCAGGACCAGGGCATAGTCGGCGAACGGGTCCTACTGCTCTACCCGCAAGGCATCGAATTCGTCGTCACCTTCTTTGCCTGCCTCTATGCCGGCGCCATCGCGGTGACGTCGCCCCCGCCGCGCTCCCAGCGCGCGCTCCCGCGGATTGCCGCCATCGCCCATGACTGTGGACCGACGATGGCATTGACCACGCCCGAAACCATTACCATCGCCAAAGGGGATGCCGGCCTGTCCCCGGGCCTGGAAAGCATGGACTGGGTCATCGCCGACACCATCGACGAGGCGACGGAAGACCGCTGGCGCGCGCCCAACCTGGGCGAATCGGACATCGCGTTTCTCCAGTACACGTCCGAATCGACGGCCGCGCCCAAGGGCGTGATGGTCAGCCACGGCAACCTTACCCACAACCTGCGGATGATCGCCGCGGCACAGGGCCACACGGACGAAACGCCGTGGCTGACGTGGCTACCGGTGCACCACGACATGGGCCTTATCGGCGGCATCCTCGAGCCGTTGTTCACCGGAACCCATTGCACGGTGATGCCGCCGATCCGGTTCATTCAGCGGCCGATCCGGTGGCTGCGCGCGATCTCGCACTACCGGCCCCATACCAGCGGCGCCCCGAACTTCGCGTACGAGCTCTGCATTCACAAGACGACACCTGAGGAACGGGCCGGCCTCGATCTCTCGAGCTGGCAGGTCGCGTTCAACGGCGCCGAGCCGGTCCGCGCGCAGACGGTGAGGGACTTCGCCCGGACCTTCGCCGAATACGGCCTTCGAGCCGAGTCGCTGTATCCGAACTACGGCCTCGCCGAGGGTACGTTGATCGTTACTGGCGGGCGGAAATGGGAACTCCCGGTCGTACGGGCATACCGCGAAGAAGCCCTGGACCAGGGCATCGCCGAACGCGCCGAACCCGCCGAGGTCGGCGCCCGCACATTGGTCAGCAGCGGCCGTTCGGTTCCCGAACAAGAGGTCGCCATCGTCGATCCCGAGACGTGTGAGCCCAAAGACGAGCGGCGCATCGGTGAAATCTGGGTCCACGGTCCCAGCGTCGCCCAAAGCTACTGGGGACGCCGCGACGACACCGAGCGCGATTTCCGCGCGCGGATCGCTGGGTCGGGAAAGGGGCCGTATCTCAGGACGGGGGATCTGGGATTCATTGATGAGGACGAGGTGTTCGTCACCGGCCGGACCAAGGACCTAATCATCTTCCACGGCCGGAACATCTACCCCCACGACATCGAGGCGGCAGCCCAGCAGAGTCACGAGCTGTTGCTCGGCGGTACCGGCGCGGCATTTTCCGAGAACGGCGATGAGGAAGGCCGGGTCATCCTGGTCCACGAGGTCGGCCGGAAATTCCGCAAGCTGGACTTGGCTCAGGTCGTTACCGGCATCCGCGCCGCGGTTTGGGCCGAGCTGGAAATCCCGCTTCACGCCGTCGTATTGGTTAAGCCCAGCGCCCTGCCGAAAACCTCGAGCGGCAAGATCATGCGGCATGCGGTCCGCACCCGGTATACCGAGGACGAGCTCGAGGCGGTCTGGCTCGATACTCTTGACTCCTTTACAGACGTCGAGGGCGCCGTTCCCGCCGCCGCGCCCCGCACCGAGGCGGACGGCGACGCCACCGAAGTCTTCGGATATGTGCGCGAAAAGGTCGCTGCGGCCTTGGAACTGCCTGCAGAGCGCACCGATGGCGGCCGCCCGATCTACTCGATGGGGCTGGATTCGTTGACGGCGGCGCGCCTGGCCGCCGACGTCGAGGCCGAACTCGGAATTTCGCTGCAGATCACCGCCTTCTTGCAGGAACGGACGCTGGACGAACTGACCGAGGACATCCGGCGCCGATTGCCCGGAGGCCGCCTGCCGGACCTCGATTCCGGCGTCAACCGCCCGGTGAGCGGTGTCGCAGTCGAGGACAAAAGCGACGCCGAAGAGATTCCGCTCACCCGGGGGCAGAAGGCGCTGTGGTTCCAGCAACAGCTTATGCCCGACAACGCCGCGTACAACGTCGTCGTCGCGATGCTCCTGCGGGGTCGGCTCGATGTCGGTCGTCTTCATGACGCCATTGACCGGCTTGCCGACCGCCATTCACTCCTGCGCGCGCCGCTGGTCGAGCGACGCGGCGAACCACACTTCGCCGAGCCCAATGGGCACAAGGTCCCGTTCGAGTCGGTCGACCTGTCGAGCCGAAACGTTTCGGAGCTCGAGGACCTCGTTCGCGAGATCGCCCGCCAGCCATTCGAGATGCAGGATGCGCCGCTCAGTCGAGTTTCTCTCGTCACCCGAGGCCCGGAAGAGCAGGTGCTCGTTTTCTGTTTGCACCACATCGTGTGCGGCGGCTGGTCGGTCAACGTGCTGTTCGATGAGCTGAAGTCTCTCTATGACCACCCGGACGCCCCCCGTCCGAGAAACCCCCGGGGTCGTACGCGGAGTTCCTGCGCCGGCAGGAAGCGACATTGGCCTCCGAAATGGGCACGGCAGACCTGGATTTCTGGCGCCATCGGCTCGACGGGGCGCCACAGGAGCTGGATCTGCCGGTTGCCCGACGCAGACCGCCCGTTCAGACGTTCGCCGGCGAGTCGATACCCATCGAACTCGACTCCTCGGAAGTCGAGGGTGTGCGGGCACTGGCGGTTGAAACGGGGGCGACGCCCTTCGTCGTCTTGCAGGCCGTGTTCCAGGTGCTGATCCACCGATACACCGGTCGCACCGACTTCCTGGTCGGGACGATCATGGCGGGACGGACCGGCCCCGGTTTTGACCGTACGGTCGGTTACTTCGTCAATCCGGTCGTTCTGCGGGCCGAGCTCGCCGCGGAGTCGAGCTTTCGGTCACTGATCGTCGATGTCCGAAAAACCGTACGATCGGCGCTCGAACACCAGGATTTGCCGTTCGCCGTGCTGGTCGAACAACTGAACCCCCGACGCATCGCCAATCGCTCTCCTTTGTTCCAAGTGGCGTTCGGCCTGACCCAGCTGCCGTTCGAGGCGATGGATTCGCTGGAATCGGCCAGAGGTTCGACATCGGCCGCGGCCGACGGGCAAATCCAATTCACGCCGTATTTCGTGCCCCAGCAGGAAGGGCAATTCGACCTCAATCTCGAATTCCTGGAAACACCGTCCCGCGTTTTCGGCTCGTTCAACTACAACTCGGACTTGTTCGGTGCCGAAACGATCGAGCGCTTGATCGGTCACTTCCGAACCCTTCTCGACGCCGTCCTCGATGAATCGGACACGGCCATTTCCGCGTTGCCGATGTTGACGGAGGCGGAACGCGCGGATCTGGCGGCGTGGAACGCACGGTCCGATCAGGTCCCGGCATACCGCGCTGATGAAGCGAATACGTTGCCGCAACTGTTCGAGGCCCAGGTCGCGCGAACGCCGGACGCCGTCGCGGTCGAGAGCCGCGGCCGATCGTTGACCTACGCCGAACTGAACGACCGCGCCAACCGCCTCGCCCACCACCTGCGACGGCTCGGGGTCAGTCCGGATGACCTGGTCGGCATCTTTTTCGAGAAGTCCATCGAGATGGTGATCGGTCTCGTCGCCATCCACAAGGCCGGCGCCGCCTACGTGCCGATGGACCCCGACTATCCGGACAGCCGCATCGACTACATGCTGGCCGACAGCGGCGTCCGGGTGCTGCTGACCACGCAGCGCCTGCGCCACCGGTATGTCGCCCGTCCACAAGACACCGTCTATCTCGATGCAGATGTATCGACGATCGAAGCGATGCCGTCGGACAACCCGGCAACGCTGGTTAGCGGCGACAACCTGGCGTACGTCATCTATACGTCCGGTTCGACCGGAAATCCCAAGGGCGTGATGATTCCGCATCGTGCGGTCTGCAACCGTCTGAACTGGAAACGGGAAGCGCTCGGCATCTCACCAGCCGACCGTGTCTTGCAGACCATCCCCTACAGCTTCGATCCCTCCGTCTGGGAGATCTTTACGCCGCTGATCGCCGGCGCCCGCGTGGTGATCCCCCGGCCCGGCACCCAGCAGGAACCGTCGCAATTCGTGCAAGAAATCATCGACCATGGGATCACTGCGTTCTCCTGCGTTCCTTCGCTCCTCGAGCATCTCGTCGAGGAAAAAGGTTTCGACGCGTGCACGACGTTGCGGGTCGTCGTCTGCGGCGGCGAACCGCTGGCGCCGAGCCTCGTGGACCGATTCTCGGCCCGTAGTTCGGGGACTATCCATCACTTCTATGGCCCGACCGAAGCCACCATATTCGCCACGCACTGGCCGTGCGTACCGCAGCCGGCCGGAAGCCGGGTGCCGATCGGGCGCGCGGTGTCCCACGCCCATGTTCATATTCTCGACGACAATCGGCAGCCGGTGCCGATCGGCGTGCCGGGCGAACTGCATATCGGCGGTGTCGCGTTGGCTCGCGGATATCTCAATCGCCCCGAGTTGACCCGCGACGCCTTCATCGATGTTCCGGACGGGTGCAACGAGCGTGGGCGTCTCTATCGATCGGGTGATCTTGCCCGTTTCAGGGGCGGCGGCGTCATCGAATTCCTAGGCCGTACGGACACCCAGGTGAAGCTCCGTGGGTACCGGGTCGAACTCGGCGAAATTGAGAACCGCCTGAGGGCATTTCCTCGTCTTCGCGATTCGGTCGTCGTGGTCCGTGGTGATGGCCCCGGCCAGCAGCGTCTTGTCGCCCATCTGGTCGCGCGGGATTCCGATACGCCGTCGGTCGGAGAGGTCGGGGCGTTCGTCGCCGAGGCGCTTCCCGACTACATGGTCCCAACGTCATTCGTGTTTCACGATGCCTTGCCGGTCTCGCCGAGCGGAAAGATCGACCGCAACGCATTGCCCGATGCCGAACCCGTGGTAGCCGAGCGCCCCGTGATGACGCCGCCGGCCGATGCCTTGGAAACCAGCTTGGTTCGAATCTGGGAGAACGTACTCAACGTCAAACCGATCGGAACCCAGGACAATTTCTTCGATCTCGGAGGCCATTCGCTGCTCGCCATGCGCATCCTTTCGCGCATAGAGAAGCAGCTCGGCGTCCGGCTCCTGGCGCCAACCCTGTTCGAGTCTCCGACCGTAAAGTCGCTGGCGGCAGCGCTGCGCCAAAAAGGCACGCCGGGGGCTTCGTCGTCGGTCGTGCCGATACAACCGGATGGCCCGCGGCGTCCGCTATTCTGCGCTGCGCCCGGCCATGGAGATGTCATTCGCTTCGCCGCCCTGGCCCAACGCATGGGCGTGGAACGCCCCTTCTATGCCCTGGTCCCGCCGCATCCCGCCGAAGGCGAACGGCTGCGGATCGACATCGGCGGCCTGGCACGGCGCTATACCGACGAGATCATCGCGATCTCCCCGAAGGGCCCCTATCTGATCGGCGGCTTTTCGGTCGGTGGGGTCATCGCCATGGAGGTCGCCCGCGAGCTCACTCGACGCGGCCATGACATCGGCGCGACGGTCCTTCTGGACACCGTCTATCCGACATGGTCGGCCGGAAGCTTCTTCTTGTATCGGATGATCAAGGTGTTGGTGACCCGACTGGGATTGGGATCGGCGCACCTGGTCGGCGGCCGCGGCTTGCGCGAGATCTTCACCGACAAGGGTTTGGAAGGCCAGCTCGAAGCGATGCGAAGCTATCGGTTCGAACGCTACGACGGCGCCGTCGATCTGATCATGTCCCGCGGCAACTCCCGATTCCACTTCCAGTTCTTTTCGAAGTGGCATCGCCGGACCTCCGGCGGCGTTCGCGAGCACGTCGTTCCGGGATGGCACGGGTCCATGTTCCGCGCGCCCTATATATCCGATCTGGCGCGCATCTTGAGCGGCATCCTCGCGCGCGCCGACGGCGGACCAGAGCACGAGAGCGCGGGACGCCCAACCGAAGCGATCGGCAACGAGTCCGATACCGCCGGTCTTCCCTCCCCGGACCGATGAGCTGGATTTCGCGCCGCCTGATCAACGGGAGTCAAACCGTTCGGAAACAGGGGGTTGTCATCAACTAATCTGTACCACTCGGGAGGCATCGACGGTACGATTGGCTGCGTAGGGTGTGCGCTGTCGGCCACCGGTCCGGTCGGCACTCGGCGATAAGGAAACACCGGAGAAGGAAACGGGGAGGGCTCAGGGGCATGGCGGCACCGTCAGAAGCCGAAGGTATGGCGCAATCCATTTCCGAAGCGATCATCCGCCTGCGCTGGGTGGTCATCGTTGCTTGCCTGGCGGTGACTGTCGTTTGCGCCCTCGGCATGCGCTTCCACGTGGACGAGGCAACCGGCAAGCCGGTCGTGGAAACCGACAGCCGGGTCTACTTCGGTCCCAACAATCCCGACCTGATCGCCCTGGAATCCCTCGAGGCGACGTTTACCAAGGACAACAACCTGCTGATCGTGCTGGCGCCGAAGAACGGCAACATCTTCACACGCGAGACCTTGGCGATCGTCGAGGACCTGACCGAGCAAGCGTGGCAGACACCGTATTCGCGCCGCGTCGACTCGGTTACGAACTACCAGCACTCCTACGCCGAGGGCGACGACCTGATCATCTCGGATCTGGTCTCCGGCGCCGCGGACCTGACGGATGAGGACCTCGAACGAGTCCGTGAGATCGCCAACGCGCAGGTCGAGCTGTATCGCAAGATCGTGTCCGAAAAGGGCGACGTCACCGCAGTCAACATCACGGTGCTGAATCCGGGCGAAAGCCTCAACGAGATTCCTGAGATCGTAACCTACGTCCGGGATCTTGCGGCGAAGACTCGCGAGGCCCATCCCGAGGTCGATGTCTACTGACCGGCGGGGTGATGACCGACATGGCGTTTGCCGAGGCGTCGGAACAGAATTCCAAGACCCTGATCCCGGCAATGCTGGGACTGGTCGTGCTGATCGTCGGGGTGGCGCTGAGAATGATCGTCGGCACCCTGGTCACTGTTGTGGTCATCGCCATGACCGTGCTGACCACGATGGGCCTCACGGGCTGGGCCGGGCTGATCATCAATTCGTCGACGGCGATCGCGCCGGTCATCGTCATGACCTTGACGGTGGCGCATTCCGTTCACCTGCTGGCCGCGCTCCGCTACAACATGGGCGAAGGCATGGAGAAGCGCGCGGCCCTGGTCGAAGCGCTGCGGGTCAATCTCGAACCCATCGCCATTACCAGCCTGACGGCGGCGGTCGGCTTCCTTTCGCTGAATTTTTCCGAATCGCCGCCTTTGCGTGAACTCGGCAACGTCGTCGCCGTCGGCATGGTGCTGGCGTTCCTCTATTCCATCCTCTTCACGCCCGCTGCGATGGCGATCCTGCCGAGCCGGTCCAAGGCCAAGGCGTCGAGCGGGAAATCGGCGATGGGCCGCCTCGCCGACGTTGTCGTCGCCAAGCAGAAGCCGCTGCTCTATGGCTGCACCGCCGTCGTGCTGTTGGCCTTGGGCGGAATCACCCAGATCAAACTCGACGATGATTTCTTCCGCTATTTCGATCAACGGTATGACTTCCGCGTGCACGCCGACTTCACCATGGACAACCTCACCGGCCTGCACATGATCGAGTATTCTCTGCCATCCGGTGAGGAGCAGGGCATCCTTCAGCCGGACTACCTGAAGAGGCTCGACGAGTTCGCCGAGTGGTACCGCCAGAGCGAAAAGGTCGTGCACGTCTCGGCGATCACCGACACCATCAAGCGGCTGAACCGGACCCTGCATGCCAACGACGAGAGCTACTACTCGATCCCCGACACCAGTGACGAGGCAGCCCAGTATCTGATGCTCTACGAGCTGTCGGTGCCCTACGGCCTCGACCTCAACAGCCAGATGGACGTCGGCAAGTCGGCGTCGCGGATGACCATCACGCTTGTCGACGTCAAGGCATCCGAGGTCCTCGACCTCGCCCGCGTGGGTGAAGCATGGTTGAAGGAAAACGCGCCCGGAATCTGGGAAGCAGCCGACGAGAACCCAGTCCGCGCCACGGGCATGTCGGTCGCCGTGTCGACCATCTCCGCGCACAACATCCAATCCATGCTGGGCGGCACGTTCCTCGCCCTCTGCCTGATCTCGCTCTTGCTGCTGTTCATCTTCCGCAACGTTCGCATCGCGCTCATCAGCCTGGTGCCGAACCTGACGCCGGCGGCGATCGCCTTCGGCATCTGGGGCTATCTGTTCGGCGAGGTGAACCTGGCGATCTCGGTGGTCATCGCGATGACCCTGGGCATCGTCGTCGACGACACCGTGCATCTGTTGAGCAAGTACCTCCGCGCCCGGCGCGAACATGGCGAAGACCGCGAAGGCGCGGTTCGCTATGCCTTGCACACGGTGGGTATGCCGCTTTGGGTGACGACGGTGGCCCTGGTCGTCGGCTTCGGCGTGCTCGCAACGTCCGGTTTCGCGGTCAACGGCGACATGGGGCTGTTGAGCGCGATCACCATCGCCGTCGCGCTGATCGCCGACTTCCTGCTGCTACCACCCATCCTGATGCAGTTCGATAGGAGAAAGATGACATGATCCGATCGATCGCGATTATTCTGGCCGCCGCGCTGGTGATGCCCGGCCTGGCGACCGCCGAAACGCCCGAGGAGAAGGGTCTGCGAATCGCCAACGAGGCCGACGCCTCCGACACCGGGTTCGGCGACAGCGTCGCCGTCGGCACGATGGTTCTGCGCAACAAGCAGGGCAAGGAAAGTATCCGGGAGTTCGAAGCCCGGACCCTGGAGTCCGATGACGGCGACAAAATCGTCAACCTGTTCCACAAGCCGCGCGACGTGAAGGGCACCGCGCTGCTGACTCACAGCCATGCCGACGGCAACGACGACCAGTGGCTGTTCCTGCCGGCGCTGAAGCGGGTTAAACGAATCAGTTCGTCAAACAAGTCCGGCTCGTTTGTCGGCAGCGAGTTTTCGTACGAGGATCTGTCCAGCCCGGAAGTCGCCAAATACACCTACAAGTGGCTTCGCGACGAGAAGTGCCCTGGCGCCGAAGATCTGGAATGCTTTGTGATAGAACGTTTTCCGACCGACAAGTCATCCGGCTATAAGCGTCAAGTCTCGTGGATCGAGCAAAAGACGTATCGCGGTTACAAGATCGATTACTTCGACCGCAAGAACGCCTTTTTGAAAACGTTGACTTATCACGACTATAAAGTATACCTCGACAAACACTGGTGGCCGGGAAAGATGGTTATGTCCAATCACCAGACCGGAAAAAGCACCGACATGGTCTGGGGCGAGTACAAGTTCAAAACCGGTCTTCGGGGAAGTGATTTCGTTTCGGGAAGGCTGAAGAATCTCCGTTGATATGACCTTCGTTCGCGCCTTCGTCATCGCCGTCATCGTCGTCGCGGGCGGCACGATTGCCGCCAGCGCCGAGGACGGCGGCTCGGATGGCGCGAGCCTCCTGTTCGACGGGACGTTCGAGTTTTCGGGATTCGTCGGCATCGAATCCCGTTTCTTCGCCTATTCACCCGAGTTCGGCCAGGACCCTCAGCGCGTGCAGCCTTCGGCCATGCTGCAGGGCGAGGCCCGTTACGAGTTCAATGATGGCAACGACCTGCTAACTCTGATTCCCTATGCGCGCCTCGATGACGTCGACGGCCGGCGAACACATTTCGACCTGCGCGAGGCAAATTGGCAGCACCTTGCCGACGACTGGGATCTGGTGATTGGTCTTGGCAAGGTTTTCTGGGGAAAGACCGAAGCCCGTCACCTCGTCGATATCATCAATCAGACGGACTACGTCGACGACTCCGATGCCGAGCAGAAGCTCGGCCAGCCGATGATCAATCTCAACCTCCATCGCGATTGGGGGTCGCTGGCGCTTTTCGTGCTCCCGGGATTTCGCGAACCCGAGTGGCCGGGACGCAACGGTCGGCTGCGCACCGCCCTGCCGGTTTCGGTCCATGATCCCGAACCGATCTACGAATCAGGCGCGGAAGACCACCACGTCGACTTCGCTGGGCGATGGACGCATACCCTCGGCGACTGGGATCTCGGCCTCTCTCGTTTTCACGGCACCAGTCGCGAACCACGTCTGAACGTTGCGTTCGACCAGGGGGGGCGTCTCGTCCTTCAGCAGTCCTTCGACATCATCGACCAGACCGGGGTCGACATTCAGGCGACCAAGGGCACCTGGCTGTGGAAGTTCGAAGGCATCTCGCGGTGGAGCGGACAAGCCGATTCGCATTTTCTCGCCGCGGTCGGTGGCTTCGAGTACACGATCTTCGACCTGTTCGAGACGGGCAGCGACCTCGGCCTGCTTTTGGAATACCTGTACGACGGACGGAACTCAGGTGCACCTCAGACGGCCGCTCAAGACGACGTCTTCGCCGGAGCCCGTGTGACCCTGAACGATGTTCAGGATACCTCGTCGCCCGTTAACAAGCCTCTTTTTCCGCTGTTCGCGCTATCGATGCGTGGATGACGGCGAGCAAGAAGCGACACCAATAATCCCTCAACCACCTGAGGATGAGGCGGAAGTTGTATCCGACGGCGG
>Ga0209561_1000032_pt1 | contig 45025 bp, 35 predicted proteins | sample WorMettrBAHAMAS2_FD_187393 | JGI IMG/M metagenome (GOLD analysis project Ga0209561, IMG submission 187393) | Marine gutless worms symbiont microbial communities from Max Planck institute for Marine Microbiology, Germany - Inanidrilus... | ecosystem: Host-associated > Annelida > Digestive system... | reverse complement strand
CGCGCCATCAGGGTCAGCGAACTCGAGCGCCGTCAGATGCGCGCTGTCAGAGAGGAGCTCGACCGCGAATACGAGGCCCAAAACGGTCTCGATGCGAAGACCTCAGCGCCCGCACCCCAGAATAAATTGTTCGCTTAGTCCCCGGCCAACGCCGGTTGCTGATTGCCTTCCCATTCCATTACGCCGATCACAAAACCTGTAACTGAAAATCCAAAATCCCCCGTATCCCAATTACGGTTTCTTGTCATCAACTTTTTGTGAGCGGTGCCGGAGCCGGACTCGCTGAAATAAGCTGAGTTCGGCTCCGGGTCCCGAAAAAAACGCCGACCCTAAGAGGGTCGGCGAGTTCAACAGGGAGGTTGACCGGGGTGCTCTGGGGGAGGAGCAAGAGGAGAGGTTCACCCCCCGGTCAGTCGCCATAAGACCATCTGTGGGGAAAACCCTCAGTGACCAAGTCACCCAGTCGGAAAAATGCGAAAAACTTTTTTTTGGGGCCCAAATCACGGTCCGATCGGAGCGGTATCGTCAGTTCGGGGTGGCGCGCGGCACCAAGGGCACGAAGGCGACGGGCAGGATTTTCTCGGATTCGACCCGGCCACGTGCATCCTTGCGGAGCAGCACCAACATTTGCCGCGAATGGGGGCGGCCGATGGGAATGACCATGCGCCCGCCGGGTTTCAATTGCTCGACCAGGGTCTCCGGTATCCGTTCCGGCGCGGCGGTGACGATAACCGCATCGAACGGGGCCTCTCCCGGCCACCCGCCATATCCGTCGCCGGTAAGCACTTCGACGTTCGAGAACCCGAGACGATCGAGACGCTTGCGGGCGCCATCGGCAAGAACCTCGACTGTTTCGAGGGAATAGACGCGGCCGGCCTCGGCGACCGTCGCCAGCACAGCCGCCTGATATCCACAACCGGTACCGATCTCAAGAATCGTCTCGGCGCCCTCAAGGTCGAGCAGATCGGTCATCAAGGCGACGATATAGGGTTGCGATATGGTTTGGCCGTGCCCGATACGCTGCGGTCGATTGACATAGGCGGCGACCTGATCCTCGGGGCGCACGAATTCGTGGCGAGGTACGGCCTCCATGGCGGCCATGACCCGCTCGGAAAATGCCTGCCGCCCGGTCCAGGACGCCGTATCGCGGGCATCGCTGGCGATTTCCTGCATCAGGCGCCGCCGCGCCTTCTCCAGGCGTTCATCGATCATGCCGATCCTCCGTCGCCATAAGAGTAGCTACGGAAAAACGCCCGGCGCAAGAGACTTGCGGAGGCCGTCCGCTTGCGCCATATGAGGCGCGGAAATTTTATTTTTTGTTTCGGACACCGGGGACCTTTATCCATGACGAAGGAGACCTTCACCTTTCAGGCGGAAGTGAGCAAGCTGCTCGATATCGTCGCGCATTCGCTTTACAGCCATAAGGAAATCTTCTTGCGCGAGCTCATCTCCAATGCATCCGACGCCTGCGACAAGTTGCGCTACCGGGCCTTGACGGAGCCAGAGCTGATCGCCGGCGACGGCGCATTCGCGGTTTCACTGAACGTCGACAGCAAGGCCAAGACATTGACCGTATCGGACAACGGCATCGGCATGGGCCACGACGAACTGTCGGAGACGCTTGGCACCATCGCGCGCTCCGGCACGCAGGCCTTCATGAACCAATTGAGCCAGGCCAAGAAAGACGACGGCAAGAAGGGGAAGGACGGCAAGGGGCCGGAAGGCGTCGACCTGATCGGCCAGTTCGGCGTCGGTTTCTATTCCGCCTTCATGGTTGCCGATACCGTCACGGTCGTCACCCGCAAGGCCGGCGAAGAGAGCGCCTGGGTGTGGACATCGGACGGCAAGGGCCAGTTCACCATCGAGGAAGGTGAGCGGGCCTCTCGCGGCACAGACGTCATCTTGCACATGAAGAAGGAGGAAAAGGAATTCCTCGAGGCGATGCGCATCGAGACCATCGTCAAGACCTACTCCGATCACATCGGCATCCCGATCGTCTTGAAGCCGATCAAGAAGGACGACGAGGAGCGCACCCTGAACACGGCGTCGGCGCTGTGGACCCGGGATAAGAAGGACATCACCGAAGATCAGTACAAGGAGTTCTACCACCACGCGGCGCACGCCTTCGACGATCCGTGGCTGACGCTCCACAACCGGGTCGAGGGCGTCATGGCCTATACGAACCTGCTGTTCGTGCCCTCGACGCGGCCGTTCGATCTTTTCCATCCCGATCGCAAGACCCAGGTCAAGCTCTACGTGAAAAACGTCTTCATCACGGACAACTGCGAGGAACTGCTGCCGGGTTATTTCCGCTTCGTCCGCGGCATCGTCGATTCGGAGGATCTGCCGCTCAACATCAGTCGTGAGATGCTCCAGAATAACCCGGCACTGGCCAAGATCCGCAAGGCCCTGGTCAAGCGCCTGATCGGCGAGTTGAAGAAGAAGGCCGAGAAGGTGCCGGAGGAGTACAAGGATTTCTGGGAGAACTTCGGCCCGGTGATCAAGGAAGGTCTCTACGAGGATTTCGAGAATCGCGACAAGCTGATCGAGATCGCGCGGTTTCGTTCGACCCACGGCGACGATCTGATCAGCCTCAAGGATTACGTCGGGCGCCTGCAACCGGGCCAGGACGCCATCTACTACATCACCGGCGAGGATGCCGAACAGGTGGCGCGCAGCCCGCAGCTGGAAGGCTTCCGGGCCAAGGGCGTCGAGGTCTTGCTGCTCACCGATCCCGTCGATGAATTCTGGTTGCCGTCGGTCGGTGAATTCGAGGGCAAACCCTTCAAATCGGCGACCCGCGGCGGGGTCGACCTGGACAAGATCGAGGCCAAGGAAGGTGACGACAAGGCAAAGAAGGACGAGCCGGCGAAATCCGACGTGTCGCCGCTGGTCGCCGCCCTCAAAGTGGCGCTCGGCGATACGGTCAAGGATGTCCGCGCCTCGGAACGGCTGACCGATAGCGCTGTCTGCCTGGTCGCCGAGGAAGGCGACATGGACATACACATGGAGCGCCTTTTGAAACAGCACAAGCAGCTCGACCATTCGACACCGAGGATCCTCGAGGTCAATCCGTCCCACGGCCTGATCAAGGCACTCAACACGGCGGCCCAGGAAGCGGACGGGCTCGATTCGACCGTCGAAGACGCGGCCTGGTTGCTGCTCGACCAAGCCAAGATCGTCGAGGGGGAACCGGTCTCCGATCCGGTCGCCTTCTCACGGCGCATGGCGGCGGTCATGGAGAAAGGCCTGTCCGTCTCCTGACCTTTCGACGCCGTTGGGTTTAATACGAAAAAGAAAAGCCGCGGATTTACCGCGGCGACCGCATCAGCGGTCCAAGTTAAGCCGTGCCGAGAGTGGGGCGCTCTCTTGAGGCCGGCTGACGGCCGTCAAACCTGTCGGGACATTACAGTGTTGCGGACCGTCTCGATTAATTGGGATAGCTCGGCATGGCTCACACCGTCACGAGCCATCATCAAGCCCAAGGTCTTCCCGGACATCAGGTCGCGTAGAGGCGGTTCGTTTCGCAGGTCGTTTTTCGTCTTCACCTGGGCTTTCCCCAGGGTCCTTACGTTGCCCATGCTGTCACCTCCCTGGAGGCGAACGGGTTCCAGCGCCGTGGTTCGCTCGTTTACGACCGCATTTCCGATCGGTAACAGTTTTGCTTCGGTTTTGTGACAAATTCGTGACAGGCGGCTGGCGCCCGGGGGGACCTGTGCCTGCCGCGGACTGGCCGCGATCCTTCTCAATGGGAAGCGCGGCCCCATGTCGTCACTTTCTGCACTGTCAATTTTTGTCGAGGCCGACGACGGCGGCACCAACGATATGTCCCGACTGCGCCGACTGCAGGACGATGGCGCAGGCGTCGGCCATGGCATGTTCGACCGGGATATCGATGTTCATGGCCTCGCCGCGCCAGACGGCGATCGGGTTGATGTCGCGGACCACGTTGTAGTAGGCGAGCGTGCGGCCGCTGTTCTCGCCGCGCTCGATCGAGGTCTCGTGCTTGTGGTCGAAGAACACGGAGAGCACGCGCACCTCCTCGTGCATGGCGGTTTCCGGCAAGCCTAGGGACACCCGGTCCTTCGACTGTTTCAGGGCCACCGGCACCCTGGGCAGGCGGTTGGCCTTGGCCAGCACCTCCATGACCTCGGCGCGGTGCGAGCCGACCAGCTGGTAGGTCCCCTGCACCACCATCTGCGGCGTATAGACGTACTTGAGGTCGAAGCGCTTGGCGTATTCGCGCTGGCGCATGCCGTGTTCCGGCCGGGCGAAGGGGTCCTTTCAGCCGATGTAATCCCAGTAATCCACGTGCACGGAGAGCGCCAGCACGTCGTCGCGCTTGGCCAGTTCGCCCAGCATGGCATCGGCCGGCGGACAGGACGAGCAGCCCTGCGAGGTGAACAGCTCGACCACCGTCAAACGCTCGCCGGCCCAAGCCGGCAGCGCCGCCGTCACGGCCGCCAAGGCCAGCACGAACGCCAGCAGGGAATTTCGCAATGCCAACATAAACCGTGTGGATACAGGAAGCGGCCGTCGGCGGCCAATCACATGCGAGTGAGACCGCCAGCGCCGTTCCCTTTTCACGGGGAAGTGATCATCCGGCCCGGCAACGGCCGACCCACCAAGCAAGTCGCACCTGGTCATAGCCTTAGGCCGCATCGTTCATCATGCGCCGGAGCACGTAGTGGAGGATGCCGCCGTGCAGGTAGTAATCGACCTCGTCGAGCGTATCGATGCGACAGAGCAGCCTGTGTTCCGCCGTCGATCCGTCGGCCCGGGTGATGACCATGTTGACGTCCATACGCGGCGTGATTCCGCCGGCGAGGCCGGTCAGATCGACCGTCTCCGAACCATCGAGATTGAGCCCCTCGCGGGTGACGCCGTCGGGCAGCTGCAGCGGCAGGACGCCCATGCCGACCAGGTTGGAGCGGTGGATGCGCTCGATGCTCTCGACGATGACCGCCTTGATGCCCAAGAGGCTGGTCCCCTTGGCCGCCCAGTCGCGCGACGACCCGGTGCCGTATTCCTTGCCGCCGAAGACGACCAGCGGCACGCCCTCGTCCCGGTAGCGCATGGCGATGTCGTAGATGCTGCCTTCGTCGCCTGACGGGAAATGCTTGGACAAACCGCCCTCGGTGCCGGGGACCATCAGGTTCTTGATGCGGATGTTGGCGAAGGTGCCGCGCATCATGACCTCGTGGTTGCCGCGCCGGGCCCCGTAGGAGTTGAAGTCCTCGGGCCGCACTTGGTAGCCGAGCAGGTATTCACCGCCGGGGCTATCCTTCTTGATGGCGCCGGCCGGGCTGATGTGGTCGGTGGTGATGGAATCGCCCAAAACCAACAAGGGTCTCGCGCCGGTGAAGTCCTCGGGCTCGTTGGGTTCGGGGCCCATGTCCTCGAAATAGGGTGGGTGCTTGACGTAGGTGGAGCCGTCCTGCCACTGGTAGATGCTGCCGCCCGACGTCGTAATGTCGCGCCACGCCTCCGGCCCTTCGTAGACATTGGCGTAGCGTGCCTCGAACATGCTTCGGTCGACGCAGGCCGCGACCGTGTTGGCGATCTCCCGGTTCGTCGGCCAGATATCCTTGAGATAGACCGGCTCGCCCTCGGCGCCCTTGCCGAGCGGATCGGTGTAGAGGTCGCGGGTCATGGATCCGGCGATGGCGTAGGCGACGACCTGCGGCGGCGAGGCCAGGTAGTTGGCCTTCACATGGGGATTGATGCGACCCTCGAAGTTGCGGTTGCCGGACAGCACTGCCGCCGCGATCAGGTCGCCGTCTTCGATGGCGGCGACGATGGGGTCGGCCAAGGGGCCCGAGTTGCCGATACAGCTGGTGCAGCCGAAGGCGGCGATGTGGAAACCGAGACCTTCCAGGTCGTCCAGCAGCTCGGCTTTTTTCAGGTAATCCTCGACCACCTGCGAGCCAGGCCCGAAGGAGGTCTTGACCCAGGGTTTGGTTTTCAGGCCTCTGGCCACCGCGTTCCTGGCCAGGAGCCCGGCCGCCACCAGCACGGACGGGTTCGAGGTATTGGTGCAGGACGTGATGGCGGCGATGGCCACGTCGCCGTCCTTGAACTGGTAGTCCGCACCCTCGACCGGTCGCGCCCGCGGCTCCGAGGCGCCGGCCATGGTCTGAAGCGTATCGGCGAAGCCTTGGGCAGCGGCCGACAGCGCGATACGGTCCTGCGGGCGTTTCGGCCCGGAGACGGCGGGCTCCACCGTCGAGATGTCGAGTTCGAGGGTATCCGTGAACGCGGGCTCCGCCGTCGCCGCGTCGCGCCACAGACCCTGCTCTTTCGCATAAGCCTCGACGAGTTGGATGGTGTCGCCGTCGCGGCCGGTCAGTTCCATGTACTTCAGGCACTCGGCGTCGACCGGGAAGAAGCCGCAGGTGGCGCCGTATTCGGGCGCCATGTTGGCGATGGTCGCCTTGTCGGCCAGCGCCAGCTCGTCCAGGGCGGACCCAAAGAACTCGACGAACTTGCCGACCACGCCCTTCTCGCGCAGCATCTCGACGACGCGCAAGACGAGATCGGTCGCCGTCGTCCCTTCTTTCAGATTGCCGGTCAGCTTGAAGCCAACGACTTCCGGGATGATCATGGACACGGGCTGGCCGAGCATGGCCGCTTCCGCCTCGATGCCGCCGACGCCCCAGCCGAGAACGGCCATGGCGTTGACCATGGTGGTGTGGCTGTCGGTGCCGACCAGGGTGTCGGGCATGACCACGGTGCGCCCGCCCTCGTCCTCGGTCCAGGCCACCTTGGCGAGGTACTCCAGGTTCACCTGGTGGCAGATGCCGGTGCCCGGCGGCACCACGGTGAAGTTGTCGAAGGCGGTCTGGCCCCACTTCAGGAACGTGTAGCGCTCGCCGTTGCGCTCGAACTCCTTCTCGATATTCTTGGCCATGGCGTCCGGCGTTCCGGCGAAATCGATCATCACCGAGTGGTCGATGACCAAGTTGCAGGTGGAGAGCGGATTGATCTTGGAAGGGTCGCCACCCATCTTGGCCATGGCGTCGCGCATGGCGGCCAGGTCGACGACGGCCGGCACGCCCGTGAAGTCCTGCATGAGGACGCGGGCCGGCCGGTAGGCGATCTCGTGGGTCGAGCGGCGCTCCTTGAGCCAGTCGGCGACGGCCTTGACGTCGGCCTCGGTAACACTGCGTCCGTCCTCGTAGCGGAGCAGGTTCTCGAGCAAGACCTTCAAGGTATTCGGCAGGCGCGAGACGTCGCCCAATCCGGCCTCCCCGGCTGCCTTCAAGCTGAAATAGTCGTATTCCTTGCCGTTAACCTCGAGCGTCCGACGCACGCCCAGCGAGTCGCGACCGGTAATTCCCACGGCAGATCTCCTCTCGGAATTTCCTTTTGCAGTGAACCGGCCCAGAGTCACCACAAACGGCCGGATTGATCCAGGGCCAAGGACGCTTGGGCGGCGGTCGTCATTTCCGCAGCCGAAAAGACGACTTTTGCTGCGTTTCCATAACGAATGTCCACTTTTTCGGGAAAATCCCGGTCGTCATTTGTCGGCATTCTGCTGAAACTCCAATCCGGTGAAACCCGTTCCAATACACACCGAAACACGCCGTCGCTCCCTGCTTTCGTTCCGCTGCCAGTCATCGTCCTCGCGATCATCGAATATAGGAATTTATACTATGATTAGGTATTGATTGTCAAGTCAAAAAGGCCTTCCCTTGCGGCCCGAGATTGCGGTCACTGTCTGTTCCGGCGCCATGAATCGATGGGAATCGGTGGTGCGGACGTCTTCGGCAGTTCCTCCCCCCGTCGGCAATACGGGGCTTTCTTGGTCGAGGGCCGCTCAATCCGATATGCGGACCTAGGACGTCATCCGTTTCTTCGTCTGGGTTTGACCCGAATGGACTTTGGACAAGCCGCGCTTAGTGGATGAGCACCTGTAAACACGCTGGCGGTCGTCTTTACTGAGGCCAGAGCGCAGTTTGAGGATGGAACTGCGACCAGGCAAACCAGAATGCCTGATGGCTACCAAGATCAGCACCATTTGCACCTACAGCTTTTATGCCACCGGCCTCAAGTTGCAGACGAACATTTTCAAAAGCAATCTCATCGCCTTTTTTCAATGCCACGAATGCCTTGCTTGGCTGAAATGCCACCGGTTTACCAGACGCCGTTATGACGCCAATGATGTCTTCGTGAACCGGCAAACGTGGATCGACATCACCGACCGGAAATATCGGACCATTGGCATCCCGGCCATTGCGAAAATCAAAATCGCGACCAAGTGCGAGCGCCTCGACCAGCACGGTTGTTTCAGGGTGTTCTTTCTTCCAGCTACCCCAGTCGGTGGTAACGACACTGGCTTGCTTCAGTTGCAAATTTTTCTCCGCAAGTGGCCCCGTCACCGCGTTGCCCAAAAACGTATCGAACACCGAATATGTATTGACGTCGTACATCACCTTATTGGACCGGATTAAAAGTCCTGACGTGCGCAGTATGGGCCGGTCAATTCCGTCAGGCAGTTGGTCGGTGAAATAGGCCTGCGCCGCACCGCACAAAGTACAATATGGAATTCCGAGATGCCTTCCGCCGAGTGTATCGTTGACCATCTCGCGTACTTCCATGATGCGTCGCGGATAGGCCCGGTACTCACCGTTTAACCCGATACCAAAAACGATATCGTCGTCTTTAAGCCACGTGGCATCTTTTGCCGTACTCACTTTGGGGTTGTCGGCTGCAGGAATGCAGTTGCACAGATTATCTGTCCTATCGTACTTGCGGTCATCAATCAGCACGCCACCCCATGAAACGTGTCTCCAGTCGATATCGCCTTCAACGAAGATCTTTTCCCAGCCAGGCACAAAACTCGTAAATATGGCTCGCTTTACCCGCAAATAATCAGGGGGTGCTGGAATATCCCATGCAATGAGATGATCCGTTACCACGCCCCAATGGTTTCCAATTGGCGACTGAATACCCAGCAACTTGGAGGCAGCATTGGTAAGTTCTGCGTTCAACTGGGGACCGGATACGAACCGCATCAAATCGGCGATGAGCCAGACCATCCGTGGATCTTTTGACTCGACGATTTCGTTCAGGGCCGTCGTCTGAACTTTTCGCCAGGTTTGGGGCGGTGTAGGAAATTGATATTGAAACTGGTCGTCACCGCGAGCTTGACCTCGCCGACGGCACTCAGCACGACGGCATACATGTTGGCGTCGGCGAGCATCATCATGGTCGGCCCCGACACGGTACCGCCCGGCCGGAGCATGTCCTTCCTATAGGGTAACCGCATGACCGCCGTACCCTTTCCAATCTCATCGAGGACGAGGCCCGAGTCCAATGCCCAGGGCATTTCTGTTTCCAGAAGCCGCTCGAATTCGGTGATCGTGATTTTCGGCATTGGTCCCTCCAATTTCGCCATTGCCGTATTTACGTTTACGTTAACGTAAAGCCATTGGCAACGCCGGTGATTGTCGGCCCAGTATTCTCAGGCTTCTTTAGAATTGATTGACGTTCCCAGCGATAATGTTCAATTAGAGTGTCTTAAATATTTCAAAGGTGGGTTTTGAATGCGGGTATTGGTTGCTGACGATCATTCCATTGTTAGGAGCGGCATGTCGCATCTCCTGTCCGAACTCGATTCAAATGTCGAGGTTGTCGGCGTCGAACGTTTCGATACGGCTCGCGAAGCCAGCACTGATGGTTCTACCGACCTGATCATCCTTGACCTCAACCTGCCGGGCTATAACACCAAGAAGGACCTGGAGGCGTTCGTCACAGGTGCCGCGCCGACGCCGATTGTCATCTTCTCGACGTCCGAATCCCTGGCCGACATGCGCCGTTGCCTGGAAGCCGGGTGCCGGGCCTATATCCCCAAGGCTATGAATGACGAACAGATCTTGGGGGTCTTGCGCCTGGTCATGGCCGGCGGTACTTACGTCCCTCCCTATCTGAGCGGCGTCGGTGATTCTGGCGGCAGACGTACCGGCTCTCGTGTGGCGGCTGACACCGCTATCGGCTCGCTTACGCCCGGCAACTCGAGGTCCTGGATGCTATGGCCGAAGGTCTGTCCAACCAGGCAATCGCCGAGAAACTCGAAATGTCGAGCAACACTGTAAAGACCCACGTGGCGGCTATTCTCAAGGCTCTCGATGTGGAGAACCGCACGCAAGCAGTGATCGCCTATAACGAAACGAGGAACTGAAGCGCAGTCTAATCGTTACCCGGACTTCCGATGGGCACCGTCAGAAAGAAAGAGGTGCCGCGCCCGACGACCGAGTGCATTTGCAGATCATGGCCGAGAAGCTGCGAAAATCGGCGGGCCGTTGGTAGACCCAATCCGATGCCAGCGCTCCGGTCTCCGCCTCCCTCTTCAAGCTGGTAAAACTCCTCGAAGATCCGCTCCCGCATGCCTTCGGGTATACCCGGCCCGGTATCGTGGATTTCCAGGCGCAATGCGCCGGCCCGGCACCGCGCACCAAACAGGACGCCGCCCGCAGGCGTGTGCCGGACCGCATTCGAGAGTACGTTCCGCACGATCCTGTTGAATAACACTGGATCGGTCCTGACCCGGACGTGAACGGCGACAAAACGAAAGCGCAACCCCTTTCCTTCCGCCTGGGTCCGGAACTCGGCAACGAGGGGTTCGAGAAGTGTATCCAATGAGATGGTCACGACCTGAGGAACCACGTCACCGACCTCGAGGCGCGACAGATCGATCAACTGGCCAAGCATGGAACGCATCAGCAGCCCGCAAGTCGCGGACAATGGCCTTGGCCCGCGGGCTAATGGCCTTGGCCCGCGGGCTGATGTCCTCGCGGCCAAGCATTCCAGCGAAAAGCGAAATCGCCTCGAGCGGCTGCTGTAGGTCGTGACCGGCGGCAGCGAGAAACTTCGATTTGCCGAGGTTCGCCTGTTCCGCCGAGAGGCGGGCCGCTTCAAGGTCGCGGGTTCGCTCATCGACCCGCTTCTCCAACATTAGGTTGGCGTCCCGCAGGCGATTTCCGAGGGCTTCGAGTTCACGGACCTGACTGTCGACCCGCCGGACCATGGGGCGAAAATTCACGAAGGCCTCGATAACGAGCAGGGACAATGTCGCCATTACGGTAATCGTTTGAATAATCAGCAGTTGTGTCAGCGCTGTTTCGCCCTCGGCTTGTTGGCGTTGGACGACACGGTCGAGCGATTCGAGCAACCGTCCCGGCCCCTCAACCAGGACATAGCGAACGGCTTCAGATGAAGTATCGATCGCCCGACCCGGAACCGAGGTGATCTTTCGCAGAGAAGTGACGTATTGACGAACCTGCCGATCGACTTCCCAGGGCTCGTCGAAATACATGGTCCTGACCGCATCCGGCAGCACTGTTGGCAAGTTGCGTTCAGGGTCGCCCCGGCTCAAACCTGCGTGGTCGCGCTCCAGCTCGTCGACAACCTCGATCAATGCCCCCCTCGCCCGTTCGAAACGAATGTTCGAGGAGGCATGGGCCATCTGTTCGACGAACAGGGCGGCGCGCTGGGTAAGCATGCGCTGGCGCCCGCTGATATTGATCAGTGCCGCCATGCTTTCGTGCTGGCGGATGACGAGATTGAAAAAAACGTACCCGGACGCGACCAGACCCGCCACGATCATCAAGGCCAGTACGTAGCGGCCCGTCATCCAGCGTGCACGTGCCCCCTCGCCCCAATAAGAATCCTTCATTCGAACTCCCTAGCCTCCGGCGGGTTCACTCTGGCGTCTCGGAAACCTTAAGGGTTTCGGTCGTCGACGACAAATTCGGGAAAACCTCGGAGGCCGACAAGGCATTTGGGTAATGCCTTTGGGATTAGATAAAAAAGATGAATCTTTTTTGTCGGATTAACCTAGATCAATCGTTCCCCCAATTTTATTGTGTAAATTACCTCCTTCAAGAGAGCGTCGGGATTTCGCCGCGTGAACCATCAGATATCGAGAGCGGATCTGTTTCGAGGGAGGATCGACAAACGGTCGGCGCCGTTGCGACCGCCTTGGGCCCGTTCCGACCGCCCGTTCGTCAATTTATGTGGCCGCACCGGCGCCTGCGTAGAGGCTTGCGATGAACAGATCATCGTGGTCGGCGCCGGTGGATTTCCCGAGATCGATTTTTCGGCTGGCGAATGCACCTTCTGCGGTGCCTGTGTCGACGCGTGCGTGACTGGCGCGCTTGGACCAGTCGTTAATGACGACGATTCGCCCCAGCAGCCTTGGAAATTCGAAATCGATGTGTCGGAAGCCTGCATGTCGGTGCAAGGCGTGATCTGCCGAGTCTGCCCCGAACACTGCGATGTCGGCGCTATCCGCTTTGCGACTCCCGCCGCCATTGGCTGCCCAGAAATCGACAATCAGAAGTGCACGGGCTGCGGCGCTTGTGTGGCGCCCTGCCCGACCGGAGCCATTTCAATTCAACCCGCGGGATGAAAGGTCAAGAATGAACGAAACCCAGAACAACGAGTTTCACGTCTGCGGAGTCTTGGTGCAATCCCGCCCCGACGACATCAACGCCGTCGAGGCCGGGTTACTCAAGATACCAGGTGTGGAAATTCACGATCGCGCCGAGGACGGGCGCCTGATCGTGACCATCGAAGACACTGAAGACGCACCGGCGAGCAGTTCGCTGGCCGATGTTTACAAGGTAGACGGCGTGCTTGGCGCATCGCTGGTCTACCACCAATGGGATGTAGAAGATGATCAGCCGTCGGAGGGCATCACATCATGAAAATGAATAGACGCGACTTCATCAAGACCAACGCTGTCGCTGCCACCGCCGCGGCCGCGGGTATGGCCTTACCCGCGACCAAGGAGGCGGAAGCGGCAACGGCCGGCATTCGATGGGACAAGGGCGTGTGCCGGTTCTGCGGAACCGGTTGCGGCGTCCTGGTCGGCACCAAGGACGGACGGGTTGTCGCCACACAAGGTGACCCGGACGCTCCCGTCAACAAGGGCCTCAATTGCATTAAGGGTTATTTCCTCTCCAAGATCATGTATGGCGAAGACCGCCTGACCAAACCCTTGCTGCGTGGCAAAGGCGGCAAGTTCGACAAGAACTCGAACGAATGGTCCGAAATCACCTGGGACCAAGCTTTCGACATCATGGCCGAAAAGTGGAAAGCCGCCATCGATCCGGAAGACCCGAAAGGTGCCACCAAGGTCGGCATGTTCGGTTCCGGGCAATGGACGATCTGGGAAGGCTACACGGCCGCCAAGTTCATGAAGGCTGGATTGCGTTCCAACAACATCGACCCCAACGCGCGCCACTGCATGGCGTCCGCGGTCGGTGCCTTCATGCGCGCCTTCGGCATCGACGAACCGATGGGTTGCTATGACGACCTCGAGCACGCCGATGCCTTCGTGCTGTGGGGTGCCAACATGGCCGAAATGCACCCGATCCTGTGGTCCCGCCTGACCAACACCAGGCTGACCAAGAAGGGCTCACAGGTGCATGTGCTGTCGACCTTCGAAAACCGCAACTTCGAACTGGCCGACAACGGCATGGTGTTCGTACCGCAAACGGACTTGGCGATTCTCAACTACATCGCCAACTACATCATCGAGAACAAGGCCTACAACAAGGAGTTCGTCGAGAAGCACGTCAACATCACCAAGACCGTCACCGACATCGGCTATGGTCTTCGCCCCGAGCATCCGTTGGAGAAGAAGAAAACGGGCAAGGGCGGCAAGTTGACCAAGATCAGCTTCGACGAATACGCCAAGGCGGTCTCCAAGTACACGCTCGACTACACCTCCAAGCTGTCCGGCGTGCCGAAGAAGAAACTCGAGAAGCTGGCCAAGGTCTATGCCGACCCCAATATCAAGGTCGCATCCTACTGGACCATGGGCTTCAACCAGCACACCCGCGGCGTCTGGGTCAACGGGCTGCTCTACAACGTGCACCTGTTGATGGGCAAGATCGGCGAACCGGGCAACAGCCCGTTCTCGTTGACCGGCCAGCCTTCGGCCTGCGGCACGGCCCGCGAAGTCGGGACCTTTGCCCACAGGCTGCCGGCCGACCTCGTCGTCATGAAGCCGAAGCACCGCGAAGCGGCCCAGAAGATCTGGAAGATTCCGGAAGGGGTCATTCCCGGCAAGCCGGGCTATCACGCCGTGCTGCAGAACCGCATGCTGAAGGACGGCAAGCTCAACGCCTACTGGGTGCAGTGCACCAATAACATGCAAGCCGCCCCCAACATGAACGAGGAAGGCTATCCGGGTTATCGCAATCCCGATAACTTCATCGTCGTGTCGGATCCCTACTTCACGGTGACGGCTCAGGCTGCCGACCTCGTCCTGCCCACCGCCATGTGGATGGAAAAGGAAGGAGCCTACGGCAACGCCGAACGGCGCACCCAGTTCTGGCGCCAGCAGGTCAAGCCGCATGGCGAATCGAAGTCCGACTTCCTGCAGATCGTCGAGTTCTCGAAGCGCTTCAAACTGTCGGACGTGTGGCCGAAAGCGGTCATCGCGGCCAGCGGTTATTCGCCCGACAAGAGCCTCTACGAAGTCCTTTACGCCAACGACCAGGTCAACAAGTTCCCGGTCGAGGAAATCAAGGACGGCGCCGGCAACGTCTACGACAACGAAGAAGCGGCGGCGCTCGGCTACTACGTCCAGAAGGGCCTCTACGAGGAATATCGGCGCTTCCAGTTCGAAGGACCGAAGCCAGGTCACGAGATGGCCGAATTCGACGTCTACCACAAGGCCCGTGGCCTCAGGTGGCCCGTCATCGACGGCAAGGAGACCCTGTGGCGGTTCCGCGAGGGCTACGACCCGCACGTGCCGAAAGGCGCCGGGGTCAAGTTCTACGGCAAGCCCGACGGCAAGGCGAATATCATCTTCGCGCCGTACGAGCCGGCCGCGGAAAGCCCGGACAAGGAATACGACCTGTGGCTCTGCACCGGCCGTGTCCTTGAACACTGGCACTCGGGCTCGATGACCCGCCGGGTTCCCGAACTCTATCGGGCCTACCCCGACGCCAAGGTCTACATGCATCGTGACGACGCCAAAGCGCGCGGCCTCAAGCGCGGCATGGAGGTCAAGTTGCAGACCCGGCGCGGCGAATTGCTGACCCGTGTCGAAACCCGCGGAAGGAACAAGGTGCCGAAAGGCCTGATCTTCATTCCGTGGTTCGACGCCTCGCAACTCGTCAACAAGCTCACTCTTGATGCGACCGATCCGCTCTCCAAAGAGACGGACTTCAAGAAATGCGCTTGTAAGGTGGTCAAGGCCTAGACCGTACCGTCGAAGCGGACCCGCGGGAAACCGCGGGTCCGTAGCGAACGATGCCGAAGGATCAATTAGGTGCGCCAAGAGCAAGAAAATAACCGCAAGACCGTCAACCGCAGGAAGTTCCTCACCGACGCGGCGAGGACGGCCTGTGGCGCCGGAATTGCGGGGCTGGGACTGGTATTCTTAGCCAAGCAAGCCCAATCCCTGCCCGCGACAGCGATCCGGCCGCCGGGCGCCGGCACCGAGAGCGAATTTCTCGGCGCCTGCGTGCGTTGCGGCCTGTGCGTCAATGACTGCCCCTACCCGACCCTCAAGTTGGCCGAACTCGGTGAAGACGTCGCCGTCGGCACTCCCTACTTCGTGGCCCGCGATTACCCGTGCGAGATGTGCGAGGATATCCCTTGCGTCGTCGCCTGCCCGACCGGTGCGTTGGACAAGCGGTTGACCGATATCAACGACGCCCGCATGGGCCTCGCGGTGCTCATTGACGAGGAGACCTGCCTCAACTTCCTAGGTCTCCGTTGCGACGTCTGTTACCGGGTCTGCCCGTTGATCGGAGAAGCGATCACCCTCGTGCGGGAAGCCAACCTCAGGACCGGCAAGCACGCACGCTTCATTCCTACCGTACATTCCGACAAGTGTACCGGTTGCGGAAAGTGCGAGCGCGCCTGTGTCCTCGAGGAAGCGGCCATCAAGGTGATACCGGGACCGCTCGCCAAGGGCGCGATCGGTAAACACTACCGCCTGGGTTGGGTTGAGAAGAAGTCTCGGGGCGAGTCGCTGATCAAGGGAATCGTCGATCTGCCCGATCGCATGCCGGAGGTTAAGCCATGACCGCCAAAGCGAATCCGGGCCATGAGGCGGTTGAGGTCAAAGGCTGGTTCGGGGCCCACAAGTGGCTGCTGGCGAGGCGTTTCTCGCAAGTTGCCATCCTGGCCCTGTTCCTCGTCGGCCCTCTGTTCGGCTACTACATCGTCAAAGGGACGATCGCGTCCAGCCTGACATTGGACGTGCTCCCCCTTACCGATCCGTTCATGCTCATCCAGTCCTGGCTTGCAGGACACCAGTTGGAAAGCACGGCTCTGATCGGTGCGGCGATCGTCGTTGTCACGTACTTGATCGTCGGCGGGCGGGTCTATTGCTCGTGGGTCTGCCCCGTCAATATCATCACCGACGCCGCACACTGGGTGCGCCAGAAACTCGACATCCGGGGCGGTCTCAAGCTGACCCGGGGGGCGCGTTATTGGCTCCTGGGCACGGCATTGGTGACGGCGTTTGCCGGCGGCATCATCGCCTGGGAACTGGTCAACCCGGTAACGCTTGTTTTCCGGGCCCTGGTCTTCGGCGTTGGTTGGGCATGGGGCGCGGCCCTGGCCGTATTCCTGTTCGACCTATTCGTCAGCGAACGCGGCTGGTGCAGTCACTTGTGCCCGGTCGGCGCGTTCTACAGCCTGCTCGGGTCATCGGCGGTCCTTAGGGTCCGCGCAACGCGGCGAGACGCCTGCAACAATTGCATGGACTGCTTTGCCGTCTGCCCCGAACAACAAGTGATCACGCCGGCTCTCAGGGGTGCGGACAAGGGCGTCGGCCCCGTCATACTGTCGCCCAATTGCACCAACTGCGGCCGTTGCATCGACGTTTGCAGCCTCGACGTGTTCGAGTTCGGCACGCGTTTCAACAATCGTTCGCTCACGACGGACAACAAGGAGAATGGACCGGTACTCGGTAAGGCCGCCTGACCGCGGTTGCCGGTACCGGGATTTGGGAACATGGATTTTTCGAGATTTCGATCAGGAGGTACCATCATGAAACGACTGATGATCACGACTGCGGTGGCTTTCGCTGTAGCGATCGCAGCCGGATTTTCGGGAACGCCCGCCTTGGCGGACGGCGCCACGTCTCTCCGAGGCAAGGTCGACTTACCGACGCAGGAAGCGCCGGCGCCGGTCTACAAGCTCAGCCTCAACCAGGAGAGCTTCCCGCGCAACTTCAAGGAACAACCGCCGCTGACACCGCATAAGGTCGAGAAATACAGGATCAACCTGAAGGCCAATGGCTGCCTGAAGTGTCACGACAAGGACACCTACAAGGAAGAGGACGCGCCTTTGGCTGGCAAGAGCCACTACATGGGCAAAGACGGCAAGGAGATGGAGACCATCAACATGGGTCGCTATTTCTGCAACCAGTGCCACGTGCCGCAGGTTGACGCCAAGCCGTTGGTGGCCAACACCTTCAAGGGCGTGCCTGTAAAATAACGAAGATAAGCGCCTGAAATTCGGCTGCATGCCGGTACCCGGAACGATTTTCGGGTACCGGCACAGCCTTGGCGTTGAAAGGCGCAAGGGTTTACCTCTGGGGAACGGAGCAATCTTTCGCATGAAAAAGGTAAGGTTATGACAAGCGAGGAACGAAACACGCAATCCAGAGGTTTCTTCGGCCGGTTCTGGAAGGCCATTTGGTCACCCACCTCGAAATACTCCCTCGGCGCCCTACTCGCCGGCGGCATCGTCCTCGGTGTCGGTGGATGGGGTGCTTTCAACTGGTCCATGGAACTAACCAACACGGAGACCTTCTGCATCACCTGTCACGAGATGCGGGATTTCGTGTTCGAGGAATACAAAGAGACGATTCACTACAACAACCGCACGGGCGTGCGCGCCACCTGCCCAGATTGCCACGTTCCCAAGGAGTGGATCTACAAGGTCCGACGCAAGATCCAGGCCTCCAACGAGCTCTATCACAAGGCGTTGGGCTCCATCGACACTCAGGAAAAATTCGAGGAGAAACGCCTGCAATTGGCGAGAAACGTTTGGAAGGCCATGAAGGAGACGGACTCGCGCGAATGCCGCAACTGTCACAGCTACGAATTCATGGACATGACCAAACAGGAGCGCCGCTCCCAGAAACGGCACGCCAAGGGCCAAAAGAAAGGCGAAACCTGCATCGATTGCCACAAGGGCATCGCCCACGAATTGCCCGAAGGCTGGGACGAAGAAGAGGAAAGCTAAACCGGCCCGGTGCCGGTCACGGCGCCCGAGGAGAATTAGGAGAACCGGCCGGTTAGGGCCGGTTCTTTTTTATGCTCCGTTGGTCCTGAGCCGGAAGTCGTAGCCCTGCCCCTTCAAGTCCTCGCCCAGGGCCTCGACATAACCGCGGTCGACGGGCACCTCGGCGAGTGTGCCGAGAAGTTCGACACCCAACGGCGTGAATTTGAAGGCCGGCAGCGTGAACATCGTGCTTTCGGGGTGACGGACGATCAAGTTGAAGCCGCGGAAATCGAAGGTCAATCCCTTGGTCGGGGCATAGAAGGTCACACTCAGGTCTTCCGACTGCTGGACCAGGCTGAGGACCTGCAACCGGGCGATATCATCCTGGGAAACGCCGTAGTCGTCGAAATGATTGCGACCGCCGATCTTGATCAGGTAACCGGTCGGAAAAGAGATCCGTCCGACGCGTTCCCAAAGATCGATATCGCCCGCCGTCATCTCGGCGAGGCATTCGACGGCCTGGATGCTGAACGTCCCCGGCGCCATCTGTTCGCGGGCCAGCACATGCCCCCAGACCTGATGCATGTCCGGATTGCTGACATCCTTCGCCAAGTCGATGAAGCGGACCAGCCAATCCTCGTCGACGACCGGTTCCTCGGCGCCCGCTTGTTCGACGCCAGCCGCCTCGAAGGCCGCCTGTGCGACGGACTCGATGTTTTGCTGGCGCCGGAGTTCCATGGCGACAAGCCGCTGGTTGAGGCGGTCGCGAAGCGCCTTGTCCGCAATACCGCCCGCGACCTCGCCCGGCTGGTATTGCGCACCCAGGACCCGGCTCAGGCTGTCTGACACCCGCTTGACGGAGTCGGGGGGGCCATTCTCGGCGACCTTCGCGGCACCTTCAGGGGCCGTGGTTTCGGTATCCGTATCGGCCACGTTAAGTATCCTCCTCGATGCGGTTTAGGGTACTCAATCCGAAGTCGTGTAACGCAAGGTATAGCGCCGGAACGACGAGCAATACCAGTACCGTCGACGCCAGCAGCCCGAAAACGAGACTGGTGACGAGCGGGATCAGAACCTGCGCCTGGATGTTGGTTTCGGAGAGGATCGGCAGCAACCCGGCCAACGTCGTCAACGATGTCAGAAGGATCGCACGGAACCGCGCCCGGCTGGCTTTCGGTGCCGCCTCGGCGATGGCTATGCCCTCTCCAACCATGCGTTTGACGAAATTGACCAGCAGGATCGAATCGTTGACGACGACGCCGGCCATGGAAACGAATCCGAGCATACTCGGCATGGTGAAATCGAGCCCCATGATCAGGTGACCGGCAATGGCGCCAATGAAAGCGAACGGAATGGCGATCATGACGATCAACGGTTCGACAAAGCTTCGGAACTGGAAACTGAGCAGCAGGAAGACGCCGATCAGGCCGATCAGGAACCCCTTGGCCGTTGAACGCTGGGTCGTTTGCGCCTCTTTCTTCTGACCCTCGAGAGCCAAGCTGACGCCCGGGTAGGGTTCCAACAGGCCGGGAATGAACTTTTCGAGGGTATCGGCGACGATGGCGTCCGCATTACCGATGCGACGGTCGACGTCGCCTTGGATGGTCACCGTCCTGAGGCCGTTGACGCGGTTGATACGCGACACCCCGCGCGCCGTCTCGGCGTCCGCGACGACGGTGATCGGAACCAAATCGCCAGACGGTGTGGCGACGGTGAAATAGTCGAGATCGGCTAGTGAATTGCGATCGGCGGCGACCAAACGAACGTCGACCTCGTAGGATTCCGACCCGACCTGGATTTCGCTGACGGTGGTGCCGAAAAAGGCCGTGCGCAACTGATCGGCAATCATCCGCGCGTCGATACCCAGTGTCGACGCGCCCTCCTTAAGGCGCAGCCGAACCTCGCGTTTTCCTGGCCTGAGATCATCGCCGATATCTTGGGCGCCACGGTAGCGGCGCAGCCAATCCTGCAGTTCTTCGGAAGCCTTTTTGAGCGTAATCAGGTCATTGCCTTTAAGCCGTATGTCGATGGCCAAGCCGCCTGGGCCGATGACGGGTTCGGTGAATTTGAGACCGATGACGTCCGGGATGTCGCCGGTTTCCTGGCGCCACAGATTGAGGATTTCGTCGATGGTGGATTCGCGTTGTTCCGCACCAACCAGGTCGACGGTGACGGTAGCAACATGAGCCCCCTGTTCGAACGCATCGACGTTCTTGTTGAACTGCAAAGTGACGTTTTCGATGAGCCCCGTGCCGTCCAGTTGACGCTCCTTGAGCTTGTCTCCGACTGTATCGTGTGCATCGACAATTCGCCCGACGACCGCTTCGGTTCGCGCCAACGGCGTGCCCTGCGGGAGCAAGACGCGGACCTCCAGCGTATCCCCTTCGATATCGGGAAATACGGTGAACTTGAGAATGCCGCCGACCGGAAGGGAAACGGCAAACAGGAAGACCCCGACGGTGACACCGATGGTCAGATAGCGCCATTCGATGCAGCGGTCGGCAATCCGCCCGACGACGCGTTCGCGTACATCCTCAAACCAGGCATTGACCCGTTGTTGCACACGACCGCCCGTGCGAGTCCCCTTTCCCATGGCGTGGTTTAGGTGACTGGGCAGGATGAGGAAGGCCTCGATCAGGCTGATCGACAGCACGAACAGCATGACAACGGGAACGACCTTGAGGATCTGCCCGATATCTCCCTTGAGGAAGGCCAGGGACCCGAATACGCAGGCCGTCGTCGTAAAGGACGCGAGAATGCTGGGAAACACCTGGCGCGCGCCCTCCGTTGCCGCATCCAGCGGGCTAAGCCCGTTTTGCCGCAAGGCGGCGACGTTTTCCGAGATGACAATGGCGTCGTCCATCAGGAGCCCGATGGCGATTAGCAATCCGACCATGGTCAGCATGTTGATCGAATAATCCATCAACAGCATCAGGGCGATGGCGCCGAGAAACGACACCGGCAATCCCATGGCAACCCAGAAGGAATATCGAAAACCGAAGAACAGCCAGAGGACCAGAAAGACCAGGAACAGGCCCTGAATGCCGTTCTTGACGAGAAGATTGAGGCGGTCACGAACGATCGACGAAAGGTCCTTGGTGACTTCCATCTCGACGCCGGGGGGCGCAATCTGGCGCTCATGCTTGAGGAATGCGTTGATGGCGTCGATGGCATCCAAAGTGTCCTCGGTGTCGGTTTTCGAAACCTCCAGAAGGGCCGCCGGTCTGCCGTTGAACAGGATCTTGTCCTCGTCCAGTTCAAAACGGTCGGTGATCGTTGCAATGTCGCCCAAATGGACCTGTCCACCCTGCTCGCCTGAAACCACGACCAGATCGAGAAACTCGAACAGTCGTTTGCGTTCGTCAGCAAAGCGGACCAGAACCTCCCGGTCCGAGGCCTTGATGCTGCCGGCCGGCAAATCGACGCTTTGGCGAGATATGGCGTCGGCGATGTCCGATGTGCTGAGACCGAACTGCCGGAGTGTGCCGTCCGCCAACTCGATGCGGATCTGGTGGTCGGAAAAACCGCTGATCGAGACCTTGGAAATGCCACCCCATTGAAGCATGCGGTCCTTGACCGCTTCAGCGTAGGCCTTGAGCCGGGGGCGGCTTTCCGGGCCGGTGATGGCGACCGAGGCAACGAAGTCCGTACGCCCCAACTGTCTGATGATCGGCGTTTCGGCCTTATCGGGAAAATCATCAATGGCGTCGATTTCCGTGCTCACCTCGGCAAAAAACCGGTCCAGGTTCTGGCCTTCGGACATCTCGACGACGGCCCGGCCGATCCCTTCCTTCGCCTCGCATTCAATCTCGGAAACGTTGTTTATGCCGTCGATGGCATCTTCGATTCGCTGACATATGGCCTCTTCCACGTCTTCCGGACGGGCGCCCGGGTAGGCGACCGTAACTTCGACCCGACGCGGTTCGGTCCTGGGGAAGGTCTCTCGGGACAAATCGGGCACGGCCAGGAAGCCGATGACGAGAAAAGCGATCATCATCAGATTCGCGGCGGTCGGATGACCGGCGAAATAGCGGATCATTTGACCAGCCCCTGCCCCGACGCCTGACGTCGCAAATCAGCCGCCAAATCTTCGTCGAGGCGCGCGTTGATCCGCATACCGTCGACGGCTGGACTGAGATCGGAGACGATGACCTTGGTCCCCGGCGTAATGCCGGACGCGATGACGGCCAGCCCACCCTGTACGATATCCGTTTCGACTTTCCTGATTTCCAAGCGGTCGTCGTCGCCGACGATCAGCAGTCGATTGTCGGTAAGGGCCGAGCGCGGCACGACAATGACACCTTTGACCGCTTTGGTCCGGATCTCGACCTCGACGAACATGCCTTTCGCCAGTGGCGGCCGTTCGCCCGGCACCGCCATGGCATAGCTGCCATCAACGGCGACGATCACGCCGACGGTCCTGGTCTTCGGATCGATGGTGTCGCTGATCCTGGAAAACCGGCCCTCCCATTCGACGGTCCGCCCCCCCAAGCGAAGGCGGACCAGGGCCCGAATGCCGAACCTTTCCGCCAGTTCGACAAAACTCCTAGGCGTCAGCCCGTTCCCGGCGCCGCTGCTGCCGGCCGCTTCCAGAAGCATGCGGAAACGGGATATGGGCACCTGTGCCTCGACTTCCGCCGTTTTCACACTGTCGACGACGCCGAGAATCTGCCCGACTTGGGCGTACTGTGTTTCCTCGACGTTGGCTTCGGCGATCCGGCCGTGGAACGGCAGTCGGATGACGGTGCGCTCGAGGTCCAGCTTGGCAGCTTCCAGCTCGGCCTCGAACACGGCTTTCTGTTCACGCTGGACCGCCGTCTGGGTCGGTAACAGATTGAGCTTGTTCTCCAGGTCGCGGACCTTGTTGCGCTGGGCCAGGGTATCGCGTTGTTCCTGGTCGACCGAGGACTGCGACGCCGCACCCCGACCAAGCAGTTTCTGCTTCCGGGCCAGTTCCTTCTCCTTGACGGCAAGGGCCCGTTCTTCGATCGCCAACGATTGCCGCGTGTTTTCCTCGGAGACAATCAGTTCCCGAAGCTGGGCTTCCGCCGAGCGGATGTTTGCCTCGGCCCGGGCGATGGCCAGTTCGTAATCCACAGGCGCGATGCGAACGACCTCTGTTCCCGCTTCGAGGATGGCACCCTTGCGGAAATTGGGATGGACCCGGATCACCGTGCCGGCAACCTGGGGTACAGCGTTCCAGACCTTTTCGGGTTTGGCCGTCCCGTACCCGATAATCCGCGGCAATAAGTCGAGAGCCTCGGCTTCGATGATGCGGACGTTGTGGACGCGCTCCTCGGGCGGCGTTTGTTCGGGACCCCGTTTGTTGGCGACGATAAACACCAAGACAGCGCCGCCGAGGATGACCGGCACGATCCCCAATAATTTCCTTCCCAGGTTCATCCGTTTCCGCCTCTTCGCCTTAGCCTGAATTCTGACGATTATTTATGGTCCTGGAAGGAGCGGCAAGAGCCGGGTCAACGGAGCGGAGACCGCTCGACGTCGGCAAATCCCCTTGCCAAGGGGCCGGTAAAGGCGGAACATTTCTCCAACCCGATCCGCCAGTGGTGATTGCCATGCCGGACAACCCGACTCTTGAAAACGAACCCCTGCTCCTCCGTTCCGACGAGGACGGGATCACGACCCTGACGCTTAACCGCGGCAACAAGTTCAATGCCCTTTCATCGGATCTGATGACCGCCGTGCAGGACGAACTCGACGCCATCGCCGGGGACACCAGCGTCCGCGTCGTCATCATCGCCGGCGCCGGCAAGGCCTTTTGCGCTGGGCACGACCTCAAGGAGATGGACGCCGACCCGGAAGCGGACACGATCCGGGCGTTGTTTGCGCAATGCAGCCGCATGATGGTGACCCTGACGCAGCTACCGCAGCCGGTGATCGCCCGCGTGCATGGAATCGCCACGGCGGCCGGCTGCCAGATGGTGGCGCAATGCGATCTCGCCGTCGCCGCCGATCACGTCACTTTCGCCACATCCGGCATCAACGTCGGTCTCTTCTGCGGTACGCCATCGGTTGCCGTGACCCGAAATCTGCCGCGCAAACAGGCCATGGAAATGCTGCTGACGGGTGAGTTCATCGATGCCGCAACCGCCCTCCAATATGGCCTGGTCAACCGTGTCGTCGCCGCCGATCATTTGGACGATGCGGTCATGGCCCTCGCCCAGCGCATCGCCCGGCAGGGTCCGGCCTTCATTGCCAACGGCAAACGGTTGTTCTACCGCCAGCTCGAACAGGGTCTGGAAGCGGCATACGAATTGGGTACCGAATGCATGGTCGAGAACATGCAGATCAAGGAGGCCCGCGACGGGCTGAAGGCCTTCATTTCAAAATCGCCGATGCCGGAGTGGCCGGATCGATGAACGACGGTAACGCCGGGGTTCTTGACGGTGGCCCCCTCCACTACGAAGACGACGCGATCCGCAAAATCTTGCGAACGGTGCGCACCGTTGCCATGGTCGGCGCCTCACCGAAATGGGTGCGGCCGTCGAACTTCGCCATGAAATACCTGCAGGGTAAGGGTTACCGAGTCATACCGGTCAATCCGGGCCAGGCCGGAAAGGAGATATTGGGCGAAACGGTTTACGCCACCCTGTCGGACATCCCCGGCTCTTTCGAAATGGTCGACGTCTTCCGTTCCTCGGCGGCGGCCGGACCCATCGTCGACGAGGCAATCCAACTGGCCAAGGAGAAAGGCATCGCGGTCATATGGATGCAACTCGGCGTCCGCAACGATGAGGCGGCAGCGCGCGGCGAAGAAGCCGGGCTTACCGTCATCATGGACCGCTGTCCGAAGATCGAATACGGGCGCCTGTTCGGTGAACTGAGTTGGAGCGGTGTCAATTCCGGCATCATCACGGCGAAACGGCGGAAGCTCGGCTGATGGCCAAGGACGGCAACGGCGCGAAATCAGCCGACGGTCCCTGGCAGTACGGTCCCGAGACTCGGGCCATCCATGCCGGCAGCCAGCCCGATCCGATCACCGGCGCGCGCAACACACCGATTTACCAAACCACGTCTTACGTCTTCGACGACGTCGATCACGCCGCCGATCTCTTTAACCTGCAGACCTTCGGGTTCATCTATTCGCGTCTCACCAACCCGACCGTCGCCGTTCTCGAGGAACGGCTCGCCAATCTGGAGAACGGGCGGGCCAGCGTCTGCGCCGCGTCCGGCCATGCGGCCCAGTTCCTGGCCTTCTTCTCACTCCTGGAGCCCGGCGATGAGTTCATCGCCTCACGCAACCTTTACGGCGGCTCCATCACCCAGTTCGGAGTCAGCTTCAAGCGTCTGGGCTGGCACTGCCAGTTCGTCGACCCCACGAACGCGGAGAACTTTCGCAAGGTGCTGACACCGAAAACCAAGGCCATCTTCATCGAGGTCCTGGCCAATCCCGGCGGTCTCGTTCTCGATCTCGAGGCCATCGCCGCCGTCGCCGAGGAGGCGCATGTCCCCCTGATCGTCGACAACACCCTGGCCACGCCCTACTTGCTGCAACCCATGGATTGGGGTGCCGATCTCGTCGTCCATTCGACGACCAAGTTCCTGTCGGGACACGGCACCTCATTGGGCGGCGCACTGATCGAATCGGGACGCTTCGATTGGGCCAAGGACGACCGCTTCCCGACTATGACCCAGCCGGACCCGGCCTATCATGGCCTGACCTTCTACGGGACCTTCGGCGACTTCGGCTTCACCATGAAGGCGCGCACTGTGGGCTTGCGTGATTTCGGGCCCTGCATGTCGCCGGCAAACGCCTTCTATACGCTGACCGGCATCGAGACGCTGCCGGCCCGCATGGACCGCCACGTGGCCAACGCGCAAACGGTCGCCGAATTCCTGGAGAGCCACCCGGCCGTCGCCTGGGTCTCCTACGCCGGCCTCAAGTCGAGCCCGCACCACGACTTGGCCAAGAAATACCTGCCCAAGGGCGCCGGCGCCGTCTTCACTTTCGGTCTCAAGGGCGGTTTCGATGCCGGCGTCAGATTGGTCGAAGGCGTCAACCTGTTTTCGCACCTCGCCAACGTGGGCGACACCCGGTCGTTGATCCTTCACCCGGCCTCGACCACACACCGCCAATTGACCGACGAACAGCGGGAGGCGGCCGGTGCCGGGCCCGACGTCATCCGCCTGTCGATCGGCTTGGAAACGCCTGAGGACCTGATCCACGACCTCGACCAGGCCCTGTCGATGGCATAAAGGAGGCGAGATCCGGTGGCGGACGAGACGCTGAGGCGAAGGGTTTACGACATCCTTGAACCGCGGGAAGGCGAAAACTTCCTCAGCCTGTTCTTCGACCATTTTATGGTCCTTCTGATCGTCACAAATGTGATCGCCATTGCGCTCGAAAGCGTGCAGGAGATCGGCGCGACATACGGAACGTTCTTTTTCTGGTTCGAGTTGGTCTCGGTGGCCATTTTCACGGTCGAATATGTGCTCCGCGTCTGGTCGGTAACGGAAGCGCCGCGCCGCGAGTTTCGCAACCCCGTAAAGGGCCGCCTACGTTTCGTCATGACGCCCTTGGCGGTGATCGACCTGATCGCCATCCTGCCCTTCTATCTGGCGTTTCTCATTCCCGTCGACCTGCGCTTTTTGCGGGTCTTCCGCCTGCTCAGGCTGTTCAAGTTGACCCGTTACTCGCCGGCCTTGGCCAGCGTCGGCGCCGTCCTTGCCGAGCAGCGGCGCCAACTGGGCGCGGCACTGGTGATCATGGTGACCCTGCTCGTCTTCTCGGCCAGCGTCGCCTACATCCTGGAGCGCGACGCGCAACCGGAGAAGTTCGCCAGTATTCCCGACGCCATGTGGTGGGCCATGGCAACCCTGACCACGGTCGGGTTCGGTGACGTCACGCCGGTCACGCCGGGGGGCAAGATCTTCGGATCGGTCCTGATGATCCTTGGCGTCGGCATGTACGCACTTCCGGCCGGCATCCTGGCCACCGGTTTCGCCCGCGAGTTCAGCAAACGGGAGTTCGCGGTGACCTGGCGCCTCGTCGCCAAGGTCCCTGCGTTTTCCAAGCTCGACGCCCTGACCATTGCCGAGATCGCCGACACGTTGATTCCGAAGGTCGTGCCCCCACGCTATACGGTCGTGCGCCGCGGAGAAACGGCCGAGGCGATGTATTTCATTGCCTCGGGCGAGGTCGAAATCGATATGGTCCCCCATATGGAGACACTCAGCACCGGTGAATTTTTTGGCGAGATCGCGCTATTCAAGAAATGCCCGCGCCTGGCTACGGTCACCACATCGACCGAATGCCAGCTTCTGATCCTGGAGGCCGGTGATTTCCACCGCCTTGTCGAAAAACACGACAACCTCAAGGAACAGATCGAAAAAGTCATGAACGAGCGGCTGGCCGTCCTGGAAAAACTCGGCCATCCGGTTTGATGAGGACGATTACGGAAATCTATGTCGACGCCGATGCTTGCCCGGTCAAGGACGAAGTCTACCGGGTCGCCGGGCGGCATGGCCTGACCACCCATGTAGTGAGCAACGGCGGCATTCGCCCGCCAAGCGATCCTCTGGTCAAACTGGTCATCGTCCCGGAAGGACCGGATGCCGCAGACGATTGGATTGCCGAACGAATCGGCGCCGGCGACATCGCGATCACAGCCGACATTCCCCTGGCGGCGCGATGTATCGAGAGAGGCGCGCGGGTGCTCAGACCCAACGGCGAGGCGATCACCGAACGCTCGGTCGGCATGGCGGTGGCAAATCGCGATTTAATGACACACCTGAGGGAGACGGGCGAGATTTCCGGCGGCCCGCGCCCGTTCTCCAAAGGCGACCGGTCGCGCTTCCTCGATGCTTTGGAAACGGCGGTTCAGGGCGTGTTGCGGGGTAGAAGCTGACTGATCGGGAGAGAATGGCGTCCCCAACGGGATTCGAACCCGTGTTGCCGGCGTGAAAGGCCGGTGTCCTAGGCCTCTAGACGATGGGGACGCAGAACGCGTTTGGTATACGCCCTCCCCGACAAAATCAACCCTTTCGAATGCCTTTTCTGCGCCTTTTTTCCCAGGGCTTTTTCGCGGAGGGAAACTGACGCGGCCACAGTGTTAACAGGTGTCAACGGCGTTCATTTCTCGTTCATACCGGATTGAGCCCCGGGTGGTAGTCTTTTCGGCTAAAAGGAGGCTGTGGTGGTTTGGGCTGCGGGCAATGGATCGATCGGGTAGCTTCGGATCTATTCCCCATATGAACACGATTGAGACGAAATACCGTTCGCGCCGGGAATGCCCGTGGTGCGGGGAAAGGCGATGAAGATCGGAATGGCGGAAAACCTTATGCTCGACCAGACAAACTCCGTTGACGAGCGGTTCCGCGACTTCGCCGAGTCGGTTTCCGATTGGTTTTGGGAACAGGACTCGGATCTGCGTTTCACCTATCTCTCGCCGATGCATGAAGTCGTGACGGGGATTCCGCCGGCGAAGCTTCTTGGAAAATCGCGCCGCCAGTTGTTCGTGGAACGCGGCGGGGAACTGGACGACAACTGGCGCGAGCACTTCCGAACCCTCGAACGCCACGAGAGTTACCGCAACTTCGTTTACGTCATGACACGGCCCGATGGCGAGCGGCGGGTCATCCGCAACAGCGGCAAGGCGATTTTCGACGATAACGGCGTTTTCATCGGATACCGCGGTGTCGGTACCGACATCACCGAGCAGGTCAACCGCGAGGAAGCCTTATTGAAAGCCAAGGACGCGGCTGAAACCGCGGACCGGGCCAAATCGGATTTCCTCGCATCTGTCAGCCATGAATTGCGCACCCCCGTGACGTCGATCCGCGGGTCATTGGGATTGTTGCGGGGCGGAACCTTCGGTCCGTTCCCCGAACAGGCGGTCGAGATGATTGAAGTCGCTCATGACAACGCGGTGCGGCTCGCCAATCTGATTGACGATATTCTCGACATGGAACGGATCACAGGCGGCAGCATCGAGTTCGACATGGCGCCCGTGAACCTTCGCCAACTGGTCGAGACGACCGTATCGGCGAACCAAAGGTTCGCGGACAAGTTCAATGTAAACCTGGAATTTAGACAGGAACACGCAGACCCGGTTGTCGTTCTCGGAGACAAGCGGCGCCTTCGTCAGGTCATGGACAACCTGCTGACCAATGCCGCGAAATTTTCCTATGAACACGGCCGCGTTGCCGTCTCCGTCGGCGAAATCCAGGGGTTGGCGCGGATTACCGTCGCCGACGAGGGGAAAGGTATTCCGGAGACTTTTCGATCCCAGGTCTTCGCGCCGTTTACGCAGGCCGATCCTTCGGACAGCCGTGCGCGCGGTGGAACAGGGCTTGGACTTGGAATTAGTCAGGGAATCGTCAAGAGCCATGGCGGCAGGCTCCACTTCCTGTCGCAGAACGGCAGTGGTACGCGCTTCTTCGTCGACCTGCCTTTGATTGCTACTTGCGGGCCCGAACAACCCTCCCTTCGCTGATCAGTTACCCTTTCTTTTCGGTCGCCGTTTGCCCTTCCCTCAAGCCGAGCAGACGAATAAAATCGTATCAATCTCTGCAGTCCGGCGCTCCGCCGGATAGAAATCACGGAAGGACCTATCAGACATGTTGCAAGGCAAAATCCTGGTCGCCCAAGGGGGCGGCCCAACCGCTGTGATCAACCAATCCGTTGTCGGCATCGTCTTCGAAGCGAGGAAATTCGCCGGCGTCGAAGCCGTTTACGGCGCACTTCACGGTGTCAGCGGCATCGTCAACGAAGACTTCATCGATCTCGGCCAGGAAACGCAGTCCAATCTGGAACTGGTCGGCGCGACACCGTGCTCGGGTCTAGGATCGACCCGTGACAAGCCGGATGAAGCGTATTGTCATGAAGTCTTCAAGGTGTTGCAGGCGCACGAGATCAGTACGTTTTTCTACATCGGCGGCAACGATTCTTCGGACGCGTTGCGAATCCTGGCCGACGAAGCGAAGGCGGCCGACTACGCGCTTCGCTGCATCCATATCCCCAAGACCATCGACAACGACCTGATGGTCAACGACCACACCCCCGGTTTCCCGTCGGCCGCCAAATTCGTAGCCAGCGCTTTTGCCGGGGTCAACCAGGACAACCGGGCGCTTCAAGGCGTGTATGTGGCGGTCGTCATGGGCCGCCACGCCGGATTCCTGACCGCCGCCTCGGCCTTGGGACGCCGCTATCCGGACGACGGTCCGCATCTGATCTACTTGCCGGAACGCGAGTTCGACATGGACCGCTTCCTCAGCGCCGTGAAGGAAACCAACGACAAGTATGGCCGCTGCATCGTCGCTGTTTCGGAAGGTATCCACGACTCTAGTGGCACGCCGATCGTCACCAAACTGGCTGAGAACGTGGAACATGATGCCCACGGCAACGTCCAACTCTCGGGAACCGGGGCGCTTGCCGATCTGCTGACCGACCAGATCAAGGAAAAGACCGGCATCAAGCGTGTCCGTGGCGACACCTTCGGGTACCTGCAGCGCTCCTTCCTCGGCTGCGTGTCCGACATCGATCAGCGCGAAGCGCGCGAGGTCGGCGAAAAAGGCGTGCAATTCGCCCATGCGGCGGGCCGCGACGGCACGGTCACCATCCATCGGGTTGGCAACTACGCCACCGAATACCAACTCACCCAGTTGGAAGAAGTGGCAGGCAAAACGAAAGTGATGAGCGATGACATGATTGCGCCGTCGGGAAGTGATGTCACAGCAACTTTCATCGACTACGCGAAGCCGCTTCTGGGCAGTGGCATGCCCGAAGCATCACGTTTTCAAGCGCCGCGCGTCGACAAGATCCTTGTCTGACGGTAGACGACTGGAAATACCGCGCCAGTGCCAAAAGCGATGGCGCGGTGTTTCTTACCGGCTTCTCTTGCTCACTCGGGGTCGACGTACTCGACCTCGACGCCGGCTTCGTTGAACATCTCTTCCGCAATCCGGCTTTGTGTCGCCCAGGGCTCGTGGGAAAAGTCCGGAGTCGGGCAAACCACCCGTTTGATCCCAGCCTGGATGATCAAGACCGCACATCGTGCGCAGGGCGGTAAGGGCGTCACGTAGAGCGTACCCCCCTCTGCCTGCGGTCCGGCGAAAACGAGCGCATTCTGCTCGGCATGAACGACCATTTCATACTTGATGGCGCGGTCCTTGAGTCGCTCCTCGGCGTCTTCGACACCCGAGGGAAATCCGTTGAACCCGGTCGAGACGATCCGTTTCGTCTGTGGATGAACGATGACGGCGCCGACCTTGGTCGACGGGTCCTTCGACCAATCGGAAATAAAGTCGGCGAGGTCAAAGAATCTCCGGTCCCATTTGTCCATCACGTCGAAACCTCCTCGTCAATTATCACCACGCCGGTGCCGCGTCGTCGATCAGAATCTGCGGGGAATCGCTGCCCTGCCAGCGGTTGACCCGCAGGCGGCCCGCCAAGTGCAAGGGCCGTCCGCTGGTGTCGAGCAAGAATTTTCCCAATGGGCGGTCCAGGCACCGAAACGCGATCCCCTTCAATTGGCGCCCTCCCTGATTAGCGACGCTGACCCGAACATGGTCCGTTCCGGCAACGGCGGCATAATCGAGATGGACGTTCGGCAGGGCGAACCGGGGCTCCGGGTTGCCGGAACCGAACGGACCGACGCGGGCCAATTCCCGGATCAATTCCAGGTTGACAGCGCCTGGTGCGACGACGCCATCAAGGCGCAAGGTCGGCACGATACCGCCCTCGGCGATTGCGGTGCCGATCCGCTCGTCAAGAAAGGTCTTCAGGCTCTTGAGCATCGGCCTCTCGACGGTGAAACCGGCCGCCATCTGGTGGCCGCCGCCCTTGACGAGCAGGCCCGATTGGCGCGCCGCGATGACGGCGGCACCGAGATCGACCCCGGTGACCGAACGTCCCGACGCCGAACCGATGTCGCCGTCGAAGGACACAACGCAGGCGGGCCGGTTGTATCGGTCTTTCAGACGGCTGGCGACGATTCCGATAACCCCCGGATGCCATCCTTCGCCGACCGCAAATAACACGGAGCCCGGGTCGTCACCGGCTTCTGTGGTTTCGATGGCCTCGGCGAGAACCTTTTCTTCGATCGCTTGCCGTTCCCGGTTGAACTTGTCGAGCCGTTCAGCGATCTCAACGGCCTCGCCGCTGTCGTCGGTCGACAACAAACGCGTCCCCAGGTCCGACGCACCGACGCGTCCGCCGGCGTTGACGCGCGGACCGAGCACGAACCCCAAATGGTAGGCACCGGGCGCCTCGTCCATACGCGCCACGTCCGACAATGCGCGGATGCCGGGATTTCGCCTCCCGGTCATGACCTTCAACCCCTGAGTGACGAAGGCCCGGTTGACGCCGGTCAGCGGCACCACGTCGCAGACCGTGCCAAGGGCAACGATATCGAGCCACTGGGTCAGGTCGGGTTCCGGCCGCGATTGATACCAGCCGGCGTTCCGAAGGACTCGGTTGACGGCGACGACGAGCAGGAACGCGACGCCGACGGCGGCGAGCTGCCCCTGGCCGCTGTCGTCATCGATGCGGTTGGGGTTGACGATGGCGGTGGCGGACGGAAGGCTGGGTTCCGCCACGTGATGGTCGACGACGATGACGTCTAGTCCCGCCTCCTCGGCGAGGGCCAGGGGATCATGGGCCACGGTTCCGCAATCGACCGTGACGATCACAGAGGCGCCTTCGTTCTTAAGTTCGAGAAGTGCCGGACCGTTGGGTCCATAGCCTTCACGAATGCGATCCGGGATGTAGACGCGGCAGCGGCCGCCGACAACCCCAAAGAACCGGCTGAGCAAGGCCGATGAAGTGGCGCCGTCGACGTCATAGTCTCCGAATACCGCAATCCGTTCGTCCTGCATGACAGCGCTGGCAATCCGCTCAGCGGCCACGTCCATATCCGTCAACGCCTCAGGATCCGGCAAAAGGTCCCGTAACCGGGGTTCAAGAAAGGAGGGCGCCGTGTCGGCATCGATTCCACGCGACGAAAGAATACGTCCGACGATTTCCGGCAGGTGCAGTTTTTGCGACAAGGTCAGCGCACGGCGTTCGTCGGTTTCCCGTCCAACCCACCGTTTTCCGGCAAGCGAACGCTCGATCCCCAAAAAGGGTTCCGCAGGACCGCTGAACCTGGTTGCCCTAATCTCCTTGGTCTCGCCGGAGGAAGTCATGGTGACCTTCGATCAAGCGAAGCGTACGGGTCGCCGACCGCATGACGAGGGAATGGGTGACCGCGCCGTCGAGTGTGGTGCGCACGCCGTTCAGAATGGCGCCGTAGGTGACGCCCGTCGCCGCGAAGGTGGCGTTTCCGGAGGCCATTTCCTCCGTCGTATATTTCCTCTTTACGTCTTCGATACCGGCGGCCTTGGCGGCAGCGCCCTCGTCGTTGTTTCGGATTACCAGCCGGCCTTGCATTTGACCGCCGACGCCGCGCAAGGCGGCGGCAGCGAGGACGCCCTGCGGAGCCCCGCCGATCCCCATGTAGGCATCGACGATGGTGTTTTTCTCGGTGACCTGAATGACACCGCTGACGTCACCGTCCTGGATCAACCGTATCCTGGCCCCGGCTTCCCGGACTTTGGTAATCAGCTGCCCGTGGCGCGGCCGGTCGAGCAGGCAAACGACGAGGTCCGATATGGCGACACCCTTGGCTTCGGCCAAGCTCGCCAAGTTTTCGTCGGGTTCACGGTCGAGATCGACGACATTGTCCGGCAGGCCAGGACCGACGGCGATCTTTTCCATGTAGATATTGGGGACCGACAGGAACGCGCCGTCCTCGGCCATGGCGATGACAGAGAGCGCGTTGGGCCCGCCGCGGGCAACGATGCTCTTCCCTTCCAGCGGGACGACGGCAACCTGCGCTTTGAGCCCGTCACCGGTGCCGACCTTTTCGCCGACGAACAAACGGCTGGTTTCGCCCTGGGCCCCTTCGCCAATGACGATGGTGCCGTCGATCATCATGTTGTGGAGTGCCATGTGGGCGGCCTTGACGGCGGCCTGGTCGGCGGTTTTTTCATCCCCTTGGCCCATGAAACGAACGGCCGCGATGGCGGCCGCTTCGGTTACGCGCACGGCTTCCATGGCAAGATTGCGGTCTGCGGCGGTTTGATCGGTCATCGCGCTACTGTGGACTGGAAGCGGTGCGGTTGCCAACCCTTTCCCCGTATCGTTCATTTGAGGAAATTCTCGATGCGGATCAGAACCGGGGGTTCAACCACCGCCTCGAGCGCGGCGATTTCCGCAACCGTCCGCAACATCGCATCTTCCTCTGTATCGTGAACGGTCATGACAACAGGCACCGGTTCGCCCGGATCCCGGGCCTGCTGCAGGACCTGTTCCATCGACACGGCATGGTTTTTTAGACTCGTCGCGATGTCAGCGAAGACGCCGGGTTTGTCGACGACCATCAGCCTCACGTAGTAGGGCCCGATGTGACGCCCCATCGGCAAGGTCGCCGGTCTGCCCAAGGCCTTGGCCGGCGTGCCAAAAGTGGGAACCCGTTGGCCACGCGCGATATCGACGATATCAGCGACGACGGCCGATGCGGTCGGCCCGGCCCCGGCGCCTCGGCCCTCGTAGATGGTGTCGTCGACGAAGTCGCCCTCCACGACGATCCCGTTGAAAACACCGGAGACGTGATTAATTGGTGCGTTTATCGGCACCATACAGGGGTGTACCCGTTGCTCGATCCCGTCGCCGGCCCGGTTGGCCACGCCCAAAAGCTTGATCCCGTATCCAAGGCGCCTGGCAAATTCGATATCGACCGGCGACAGGTGCCGGATTCCCTCGATATAAACGGAGTCGAAATCAACTTCCGTGGCGAAGGCGACGCTGGCCAGAATGGCTAGCTTATGGGCCGTATCGATGCCGTCGACGTCGAAGCTGGGATCGGCTTCCGCATAGCCCAGATCCATGGCCTCCCGAAGGACCTCGTCAAAGGCCCGGCCAGACTGGGACATGTCCGTGAGGATGTAATTGCAGGTCCCGTTGAGGATACCGAATAGCTTGTCGATGCGGTTGCCGACCAGACCTTCGCGCAGGGCCTTGACGACGGGGATGCCGCCCGCGACGGCAGCCTCGAATGCGAGTACGGCGCCGGCTTCCTCGGCGGCCAAGGCCAAACTCTGGCCGTGATGGGCGATCAACGCCTTGTTCGCCGTCACCACGTGTTTGGCCGCGGACAAGGATCGATCGACGAGTTCTTTTGCGATTCCGTCCTCTCCGCCGATCAGTTCGACCACGACGTCGACCTCGCCGTCGCCCGCCAGATCAACGGCGTTGTCGTACCACGTCATGGCATCCAGCGGCACGCCGCGGTCCTTCGAGCGGTCACGGGCGGATACGGCGGTGACCTTGATGTCGCGACTGGCCCGTGCGGCAATCGCGCCGCGATGGGTGTCGAGCATCGCCAGTACGCCGGCGCCCACCGTACCGAGGCCGGCGATGCCAATTCTCAGGGGTTGTGTCATGCAGCGGAGGCTTTCTTCTTTTTCGCCGGTTTACGGCTTTCACCGCGGGCGTTCTGTAGAAACGATTTGATGTTGCGGATCGCCTGGCGCGTCCGGTGCAGGTTCTCGACCAATCCGATGCGGACGTGGCCGTCGCCGTGTTCACCGAAACCGATTCCCGGCGCAACCGCGACCTTGGCTTGATCGAGAAGGAGCTTCGAAAACTCGAGGGAACCCCGTTCGGCGAATTCTTCGGGTATGGGCGCCCAGGCGAACATCGTCGCCGGCGGTGACGGAATGTCCCACCCGGCGGCAGCCAAACCCTCGATCAGGACGTCGCGCCGTTCCTTGTAGAGAGCCCGCATATCGTCAATGCAATCCTGCGGCCCTTTCAACGCCGCCGCCGCCGCCACCTGAATGGGCGTGAAGGCCCCATAATCCAGATAGGATTTGACCCTCGCCAGTGCTTCGATCAGGCGCGCGTTGCCGGTAGCGAAGCCGATGCGCCAACCCGGCATGGAGTAGGTCTTGCTCATCGAGGTGAACTCGACGGCAATATCCCATGCCCGTCGAATCTGCAAAATAGACGGCGGCGGGTCGCCGTCGAAATACACCTCGGCATAGGCCAGGTCCGACAATACGTAAATGCCATGAAACGCGCAAAAATCGACAACCTGCCCATAGAAGTCGAGGTCGGCGCAGATGGCCGTCGGGTTGTTCGGGAAATTGAGAACGATCGCCGTCGGTTTCGGAACGCTATGCTGTACGGCACGCTCGAGAGCCGCCAGGATATCGCCATCCGGCGCCACCGGGATGTTCCTGACCGCGGCACCGGCGATGATGAACCCGAACTGATGGATGGGATAGCTCGGGTTGGGGACCAGGATAACGTCACCCGGCGTCGTGATCGCCGAGGATAAGTTGGCCAACCCTTCCTTCGAGCCAAGCGTGACCACGGTTTCCCGTTCGGGATCGACCTCGACCCCGAAACGCCGCTCGTAATAGGCGGCAAGAGCCTTGCGCAAACCGGGAATACCATGCGAGTTCGAATAGCGGTGAACCTTCGGATCGAGGGCGGTTTCGCGCAGCTTCTCGATGATGTGGGGCGCCGGCGGCTGGTCCGGATTACCCATGCCGAAGTCGATGATATCCTCGCCGGCAGCCCGCGCGCGAGCTTTCATGGCGTTGACTTCGGCAAACACATACGGCGGAAGCCGCCGGATTTTATGAAATTCCTGGTCCATCGTGTTCACATGCCAGATGACCGTGGCCATCTCAAGGCAAAATGGCTCAATCCCTCTTGTCGAGGAGCGGCCCCGCTTCGTCAGCTTTCCAAATAGATCTCCGCACGCCGGTTTCCGGCCTCGCCCGAGGGCATGAACTCGTAGAAACGCGGCTGGCTATCCGATACGGCATCGACCTGAATGTCCATCTTCGGGGCGCCGAGGCGCACCAGTTCCCGCGCCACCGCGTCGGCCCGGGCCGCGGATACCTGGAAATTGATCATCTTGTGGCGGACCGGGTCCGTATTCCGGGTCCGACTGCTGGCATGGCCGATAACATGGATCCGCCCGCCCCGTTCCTTCTGCAGACGCAGGACATCCCTCAAGATGCTGCGGTCACGGGAATTCAGGTTCGAGGAGCCGTTGCCGAAATGGATGGTCGCGACCTTGACCGCACCCTGTGCAACGGCCGGCGCGCGGCGTTGCCCGAACGCGGGCGCCGAGGCGGTTTCAACGGGTGCCGCCGAGGGTGCCAGCGCCGGGCTTGCGTACCCGGCTTGAACGCCATCGGCCGAAACGATAACGGTGTCGAAGCCGCCAGAACCGATGGGTTGCGTCGCAACAAGCGGCAATGCCGGACCGCCTTCGCTGGCCCGCGCCCGGATCTCGGACAACCGTTTGGCGAACCGTTCCTGGAAATTCCCTTGATCGGCCGTGGAAAACACGGTTTCCGGCGATGTCGTTGCCGGTGCCGAGGCGACCTGCTGGGGCGGTTCGGCCGTCACCGGTGACACCGGCATTGCCGGCGGAGCCGGTTGTGCCGGTGCTGCGGCCATCGCGGGTGCCGGCGGTTTCTTGGGCGGTTGGCCGAGAACGTTCAATGCTTCGCCCTGGCGAGGTACTGCGGGTGCATATTTGCGCCCCTCGACGTCCGCAACCAAACCCTGTGCACGGGCTTCATAACGTTGCTGCTGTTGGTCGACGCTTGAGAGTTTCGGAAATTCGCCGTCGTTGCCCGGTGGCGGCGTGCCGCGTTCGGCCACGAGGGCGCTACCTTTTTCTTCAGATTTCGAGGCCGAAGCGTCGTCCTCACCGGAGAAAAACTCGACGGTGTTATCGTACCATTCGACTGGGTTCACGGCGTCCGGTATCTGCGAACAGCCGGCAGCGAACAGGGCGGTCACGAAAAGGGCGCCGGGCCCGGTCAGTCGACCGGCCAATTCTCTTGATTTTCTATTTGTCTCGTTGTTGGCCATTTCTGTGCCGCTCCCTCAAAATCCCTAGAAATTCGCAGTTTCCTGCTTGATTTGCACGGTGGCTTAAAATAGTTAACCTTTTACAAAGACATTTCGCAATTGCGAAATCTGGACCGGCCAACGTGATCATAGCCGGACCGAATGGATTTTTTCGCCAACCCGAGAGACCTATTGTCTCCGACGAGACGATCATAGAGGATTGGGCCATGACCGATCAACAAAACACGTCCCCACAACTCCCTGATCCAGCTGAGCTTTCCAAGTCGCTCGCGGGTATCGCCGAACGGTCGCAACGACTGGTCGCAGATTTTGTCGCCAAACAGACCGCGTCCGGTGAGATTCCCAGCGCCGATCCCTTGAACGTGGGTGGCGCGTTCATGGAAATGACCGCCAAGATGATGACCAATCCGGCGCAGGTCGTCGGTGCCAGTCTGTCGCTTTGGCAGGACTACGTGAGTCTGTGGCAGAGCACCGCGAGCCGCATGGTTGGACAGGATAGCGACCCGGTGGTGGCGCCGGCCCGTGATGACCGTCGCTTCAAGGATGAAGCGTGGAACGACAACGGGGTGTTCGATTTTATCAAACAGTCCTACCTGCTGACCGCCAAGTGGATGGAAACGACGGTCAACGATGTCGAGGGCCTTGACGAAAAAACGGCCAAAAAAGTCGACTTCTATACCCGGCAGTTCATCGATGCCCTATCGCCGAGCAACTTCGTCATGACCAACCCGCAGGTCCTCAGGGAGACACTCGATTCGGGTGGTGAAAACCTGGTCCGCGGTTTGGAGAATCTTCTCGGCGATTTGGAGCGGGGCGACGGGCAACTCAAGATCAGCATGACCGATTCCGAGGCCTTCACCATCGGCGAGAATATCGCCACGACCCAAGGCAAGGTGGTCTACCGCAACGATTTGATGGAGCTCATACAATTCAATCCGTCGACGGATGAAGTGCAGAAGACGCCGCTGATGATCGTACCGGCGTGGATCAACAAATATTACATCCTCGATCTCCGAGAAAAGAACTCGCTGGTCAAATGGGCCGTCGACCAGGGCCACACGGTGTTCATGATCTCCTGGGTCAATCCGGACGAGAAACTGGCCGAAAAGACCTTCGACGATTACATGCTGGAAGGGCCCCTGGCGGCCATCGACGCCATTCAGGAGGCGACCGGCGCGGAAAAAGTCAACGCCGCGGGATACTGCATCGGCGGCACCCTTCTCGCCTGTTCCTTGGCCTATATGGCCGCCAAGGGCGATGACCGCGTCAATTCGGCGACCTATTTCACGACGATGATCGACTTCGAAGAGGCCGGAGAGCTCGCCGTCTTCGTCGACGAGAGCCAGATCAGTAAGCTCGACAAGGTCATGGAAAAACGCGGCGGCTTTCTCGAGGGCGGCGAAATGGCGAGCACCTTCAATATGATGCGCGCCAATGACCTGATCTGGTCGTTCGTGGTCAACAACTACCTCTTGGGCAAGGATCCATTTCCCTTCGACCTGCTCTATTGGAACTCGGATTCGACCCGGATGCCGCGGGCTATGCACACCTACTATCTGCGGACCATGTATCTGGAAAACAAACTCAAGGACCCGGGCGGGATGGTTGCCAACGGCGTCCCCTTGGACCTCGGCCAGATCAAGGTTCCGACCTACATCGTCGCCACCCGCGAGGATCACATCGCACCGTGGAAGTCGACGTTCGCCGCGACCAAACTGTACGGCGGCCCGATCCGCTTCGTATTGTCCGGTTCCGGCCACATTGCCGGTGTCGTTAACCCGCCGGCCGCCCAGAAATACGGCTACTGGACCAACGGTCGAAAAGCGGCGACGCCGGACAAGTGGCTTGAAGGCGCCAAGGAGAACATCGGTTCCTGGTGGCCGGACTGGGACGACTGGATCAAGAAACGCGGCTCCAAGGCCAAGGTCCCGGCCCGGGTTCCGGGTGACGGTGGATTGAAGGTCTTGTGTGACGCGCCCGGCGAATACGTGCTCACGACGCTGGATTGACGAGGATCGCGGCCGCCTTTCGCATGGCGGTGGTCATCTCGTTTTCAGTAAACCCGGAGTAGCCGAGAATCAGGCCTTGGCGGGTCGCCGTTCCCGCGTAGAACCGGGATAATGCCAGCGCGATAATCCCGTCATTCGCCAAGCATTCAGACGCCGTTTGGTCATCAATCGGGCATCGCGGTCCGGTTGCGGCAACCAAGTGCATGCCGGCTTCGCTTGGCCGCGCCTCGAGCAAACCGTCGGCTTCGGTACGGATCACCCGGATCAGGGTTTCCTGGCGCTCCCCGTAAAGCGCGCGCATACGCCGGATATGGGCGGCGAACTGGCCGTCTTCTATGAACTGGGCGAGCACCGGTTGCATGGCGATCGACGGCTGATCATCGAGGGCGGCACGGACCTTGAGGAAGGGCTCGATCAGTGCCTCTGGAAGCACCAAGTAGCCGAGCCTGAGCGCCGGAAACAGGACTTTCGAGAACGTCCCCGTGTAGATGACCCGCGAACCATCGTCCAGTCCCTGCAATGCTGACAGGGGTTTGCCGCTGTACCGGAACTCGCTGTCATAGTCATCCTCCAAAACCCACGCCCCGGATTCTCTCGCCCAATCGAGGAGCTCCAGTCGACGCCCCAAGCTCATTGTGACACCCATGGGATACTGGTGAGATGGGGTGACGGCGGCGAGAACCGCGTCCGGCGCCGTTGTCCGCCCGTAATCTACGGACAGTCCTTCGCCGTCGACCGGCACATCGACCAGACCCGCGCCGGCGGCCGTGAAAGCACCCCGCAGCCCTGCATAGCCCGGGTCTTCGACCCAGACCCGGTCGCCTGGGTCGATCAGGGTCCGTGCGATCAGATCCAGCCCTTGTTGGGCGCCAGCGGTGATCATCACCTGATCGCCTGAACAATGGACCCCACGAACGGCGCCGAGATAAGCGGCGATGGCGTCGCGCAACGGTTGGTAACCGGCGAGATCGCCGGCGACCAACAGGTTGGTTGGCGGGCGACGCCAGAACTTGGCATTCAAACGACTCCAGGTTTTGAACGGGAAGTTTTCGAGATCGGGTACGCCGGGACGGAAAGCTCGCGCCGGAATGTCGGTCCTGCGTCGGGTTCGCCGACCGAGACGCAGGACCAATCTTGATACCTTTCCGGCTGTGCCCGATGATTCCGCGGCGGCAGCCGATATGTTTCGAGCTGTCAGCAGGTCCTCCGGCAATACCCGTGAGACCCGGGTTCCCGATCCCGTGCGGCCTTCGATGTAACCCTCGGCGTACAAACGGTCGTAGGCGGCCAACACGGTGTTGCGCGAAACACTCAGCTCCCCAGCTAGGAGCCGTGAAGACGGTAACCGGAATCCGGGTGCCAGGCGACCCTCGAGAATGGCGTCGCGAACTTGATCAAAGACCTGCCCCTGCAATGGCGTTGCTCGTTCGCGGTCGAGCGCAATGGCGATCAACGGTGATTTTTGGGCTCGCTTAACCATGCGATCCTCTAAATGGCTCTATGGTTTTTCTCGAAACGGAACTTACTTACATACCAATTTGTAAGTAGTTTGTCTCCAAGCGTGCCGTAGCACCAACCTTAGCCGCCCCAATGGAGACACGAGAAATGTCCATGGAACTTCCCAGCGTCTGCCCGCTGGATTGCCCCGATACCTGCAGCCTGACCGTGACCGTCGAAGAGGACCGCGTCGTCAAGGTTCGCGGCTCGCACGTCAATCCGATCACCGAAGGCGCCATTTGCAACAAGGTGGCGCGCTCCTTCCCCGAATTCGTACACGGCGAAAACCGCCTGACGCACCCCCTGGCGCGAACCGGAGCGAGAGGGTCGGGCCAATTCGAGCGGATTTCCTGGGACCAAGCTTTGGACCGGGTTTACAAAGGCTTTACCAAAGCCATCGACCAATACGGTCCGCAATTGGTGGTGCCGTTCAACTACGCCGGTCCGCACGGGTTCTTGGCCGGGGGATCGATCGATTACCGGTTTTTCAACAAGCTCGGCGCCACGCGCCTCGACCGGGGTCCCCTTTGCGGCGGCGTCAAGAGCATCGCCTACGAGAGTCTTTTCGGGACCATGCCGGGCACGCCGATGGAACAGGCACGTCACTCGAAGCTGATCGTCGTCTGGGGCAACAACGTCACCGTCTCCAACCTGCACCTGAGTTCGATTATCAAGGACGCCCGGCGCCAGGGCGCCAAGCTGGTGGTCGTCGATCCGAAACGAATCAAGATCGCCGAGCAGGCCGACCTGGTCATTCAACTCAGGCCTGGCACCGATGTGGTGCTGGCCTGGGCCGTGGCCGCCGAATTGGAACGCCTCGGCGCCGTCGATCACGCCTTTGTCGACAAGTGGGTCCTCGGTTTCGACGCCTTCATGGATCGCGCGCGGCGCATGACCATCGACCAGGCCGCCGATATCTGCGGCATCGCGGCCGAGGACATCCGCACGCTGGCCGGAATGTTCGCGGCGCAGTCGCCGGCCGCCATCGCCATCGGCAACGGCATGGAACGCAACCGCAATGGCGGCGCCTGCATGCGCGCCGCCATGGCGCTGGCTGCGATCACCGGCCAATTCGGGACCAAAGGCAGCGGCGTCATCGCCAAGGCCGGATACGCTTTTCCGAAGACGACGGCACGCCTGCAACGTCCGGACCTCCTGGAGGGCGACACGCGGACGCTGAACATCATCGACATGGCCAAACACATCCTCGACGACGGTCTCGACCCGCCGATCAAGGCCCTGATGATCTACAACCACAACCCCATCGGCGTTCACCCGGACCAGAACCGCATGAAGCGCGCCCTCGCCCGGGAAGACCTGTTCATCGCCGGCTGTGACGTCGCCATGACCGACAGCATGCTCTATGCGGACGTAATCCTGCCGGCGGCCAGTCATTTCGAATACGCGGATCTCTACGCCGCCTATGGCCAACAATACCTGCAACGGGCCGGCGCGGTGATCCCGTCGGTCGGCGAAGCCCTGCCCAACACGGAGATCTTCCGGTGCCTGGCCAAACGGTTCGGGTTCGATGACCCGGCGTTCACCGCAAGCGACGCGGAACTCATGGACGATGCCCTCGACCGCGACGACCCGCGCGTCAAGGGCATCCAGCCAAGCCAGCTCGCCACGGATTCGGCCCTGCGGATGGAATTCGAGGGCGAGGAAGCGATCCCGTTCGTCAACGTCTTTCCGACGACGCCGAGCGGCAAGATCGAACTCTACTCGGAAGCCCTGGAGGACAAGTACGGGCAAGGCCTGCCGGACTACAAACCTCTCGACGCCGGCCCGCCCCTGATCATCGTGACGCCGTCATCGGACAAGCGAACCAACGCGACATTCGGCGGCACCAGCCAGTCCGACGGCATGGAAATCCTCGAAATGCACCCGGACGACGCGGCCCGGCGCGGTCTTGAGGACGGCATGACGGTCCGCGTCTGGAACGACCTCGGCGAGGTGGCCTTGGCCTTGAAGATCAGCCAATCGGTACGGCCGGGCGTCGTCTATTCGCCCAAAGGGACCTGGCTGAGAACCAGTTCGACGGGACAGACGACGGCGGCGTTGATTGCCGTCGACAAAGCCGATATCGGTGAAGGGGCGTGTTACAACGACACCCGCGTCGACGTGGCGGCGTTCGCCGACGCCTGAACGGCGGTCCGCTGTTATCGCAAGGCTGCCATCACGGTCAGGTTGCCGTTATAGCCGGGTTATCCCAATTGCCGCCCAAATCCACTATCGCGACGAATGTCTGCTTTCTGAACAGGAAGCGGGGAACGTAGGCTTGGCATCTGATGGACTGGAAAATAGAAAAGGCGGAAGTTCCGTCAATAACCGCACAAGGTCCGGTAACTATGAACAACAATCTGTGATCGCGTGCGAGCCGTCACCTGGGAAATAGAAACTCAAAACCTAATTTTCATAAAACCTAAATAAGACAGAAGCCTTCTCTTGGCTTTTCCATTTGAATTCACCCGCAACTCTCTTGTCCGCCAATTCAGAGACGACCTTAAATGCTTCCTTTTCGATTCGCCTAAGCTCTTGATCTTTCCATACTTGCATATGTGGCGCCATCGTCTCCATAACGTCACCCTCAATCGTTAGGTAGTGAAGCCCTACGATCTTTCCCGACGGAACCCCAGAGACCTCGGCGACGACGTCCAGAAATTTCTTGTTCAAGCTGGTCGGATCGATGGTTCGCTCCACCAACACAACACCCAACGCATAAGCTCCTGCGACGCCATCGCCCTCGTCTTCTTTCAACTGCAGATACTTCTTCCGTTCAGCACGGGATAAATCGCGATACATCTCCTCGAACTCGCTGGAGTTTCTAAAATACGAGTAGAGTTGAGATCGGGGCCAAGCCAACGTTTTCGACCACTGTCTTTCGATGTCCGAATACAGAGGTGTTGTCTGCGCCTCATCGATCGGTATCGGTGCCCCGCTAAAGAGCGAAAAAAGAAGCCACACCGGATCCCGTTTTTGTCCCTCATCCCCTGACACCAGATACTTGTAACGTCCGAATTCGCGGGTGGACAACCGGACCGTTTTTATCAGCGTTCCATTTTCACTGAGACCGAAGGGTTGATCAGAGGGAATCCCGATCGCGTCCTTTCTTTCCGTTTCGTACGTCTGTTTGTAGTCCTGGTAGAGACGCACTTGGTCGAAATGTATCCGTTGTCGTTCCAAGGAGTCTTTCTCCAGTACCGACGGGAACGACAAAAGCCTGTCCAGTTGCGTCTTGAGCCGCTCATAACGGTGAAAGAGATCACGGTTCCTCGCCGCCACTTCGTAACCGTCCGGTGAACCCGCTCTGTTTATCGGCGTTGGTCTGGCGATAGTGTCCATTATCGATAGTGGGCATTTGTGGAGTGGGGCTGATGGGCCGGGCTCGACGGTACTGGTCGGCGGATGAGAA
>Ga0209561_1000028_pt1 | contig 45568 bp, 51 predicted proteins | sample WorMettrBAHAMAS2_FD_187393 | JGI IMG/M metagenome (GOLD analysis project Ga0209561, IMG submission 187393) | Marine gutless worms symbiont microbial communities from Max Planck institute for Marine Microbiology, Germany - Inanidrilus... | ecosystem: Host-associated > Annelida > Digestive system... | reverse complement strand
AAGTCGTAGAAGAACTTGCCCTGGTCGTCCGACAACCGCCCCATCATCGTTCCGCCCTCCACCGAATCACTCGGGAAACGGAATCACGATCTCAGAAACCGATCAACAGGGGTTTATCAACAGTATCCCCTCATGGCGGACCTGCAAAGCCATTTCGGGTCCCTCAATGGGGCCGACGTGGTCTTCGAGTTCGATATGGTCTACTTCAACAGCAGTTCCGCCCGCTTTATCCTCCATATATTCGAACTCCTCGATGCCACCGCCGAGCGCGGGAACAACGTCCGCATCGTCTGGAAGTTCGACGAGGAGGACGACACCATGGAGGAACATGGTGAGGAGTTCGGTGAGGATATCGAATTCGCGGCCTTCGAAATGAAGGCGGTTTCCGACGAACCGGTCTGATGCGGTTCGGGCCGCCGTTGACGGTGTCAATGGGGTCCGCTCCCAAGCAACCGCCTGGATCTACACTTTGCCGGCTGACCAATGGCTTTCAGTCTTCGGCGTCTCGTGGAAGCGGTCTCGATAGCTTTAAGCGTAAATCCAAGACAGGACCGAGGTAATACGACTATCCCTCTACCTGTCCTTCTTTTACCTCCACGGTCGCTTGCCAACCGTTGGCGGTTTTTTTTTTACAAGGACCGGCAAGATGACACAGGCGATGGAGCGCGACCTCGTTTGGTCAGATGATTTCCTGATCGGAATCGAGGAACTGGACTACGAACACCGCAACCTCATCGATAACATCAACGAACTGCATGACGAGTTGCTCGAGCAGGTGGACATGGACCGCGTCGCCGACACGTTGGGCAGCATTCATGCCCGCATTCAGGCGCATTTCGCCCTCGAGGAGCATTTCATGCAGTCCCGCAAGTATCCCCATTTCGACGAACACAAAGCGGAACACAACAAATTACTCGACGAGTATACGGAACGCATGACCAAGTTCCGTCGCAATCCCAATCTCGACGACCGCCGCGCCATGGAAGAGGTCCTGCGCAAATGGATCCTCCATCACATCCTAACCAGTGATAAGAAAATGAGCCTGATGGTGGGTCCCGGCAGCTGATCGAAGCCGCATCGGGCGCCGCCGACCGGGTCCGCACGCCGGCAATCGGCGATGCCCTCGTTGACCGCGACGAAACGGTTGTTCCGGCTGGTTTTCCATGTTAGCCACTGTTGCCCTCATCAACCGGGAGAAACGAAATGGCGGACGAAACCGAAACCCCCGAAGGCGCAGCCGGCCCCGGGCCGGAACCACAGCCCCTCGTTATCAATGCCCAGTACATCCGGGACCTGTCGTTCGAGGTGCTGTCCGCGCCCGGTATTTTCCAGTTGATGCAGCAGACGCAGCCCGACATCCAGTTCAACATCAAGGTCGACAGCAACAAGTTCGAAGATCCCGGCAATGTCTTCGAGGTGATCTTGTTGATGGAGGCGACGGCCAAGGTGGGCGACGATATCGCCTTTATCCTTGAGCTCGAATACGCGGGGCTGTTCGTCCTCAACGTGCCTGAGGAACACCTTCAGCCCATGGTCTTCATCGAGTGCCCCAGGCTGTTGTTCCCTTTTGCCCGCAACATTCTCGCCGAGATCACCCGCGACGGCGGTTTTCCGCCGCTGATGCTGGGTCCCGTCGACTTCGTCGCCATGTTCCAGCAGGAAATGCAAAACCAGGACGGCACAGACGCCGAGGCAGTCTCCTAGGATTTGCTTCGCCGCCGTCCGAACGACGGAAATCGATTGATGGGCGATCGGGCCGACCGATCGGCCGGCCCTATTCGGGTACCAGCCACAAAGGGTCCTTGATCTTCTCAAGAAAAGCCCGGTGTGCGGACTCTTCTTCCGGCGTCGCCGCGTGGGGCCGTGCCGCCCGGTGGTTTCGCTCGCTGACGACTGCCGCCTCGGCCGCCTTGGCCTCTTCTGCCAATTCCAGGTCCGGCTGACGACCACCGATCAACTCCAAATAGACATCGGCCAGCAACCGGGCGTCCTTGAGGGCCCCGTGCAGTTCCCGGTCAGAGTTGTCGATCTGGAACCGTTTGCACAATGCATCCAGGTTGGCCGGCGCGCCGGGGAACTTTCGCCGGGCGATTTGAACGGTGTCGACGGCGCGAGCCTTGCCCAGGGCATCTCGCCCAAGTGCTTGAAGCTCGGCGTTGATGAAGCCCATGTCGAATTCCGCATTGTGGATGACCAACTGAGAGTCCCTGACGAAGGCCAGGAAATCGTCAGCGATCGCCGCGAAAACCGGGTGGCCGCTCAGGAATTCCTGGGACAGGCCGTGAACCCGATAGGCCTCGTCGGGCATGTCCCGTTCCGGGTTGATGTATTGGTGATAGCTGTTCCCGGTGGCAACATGGTTGACCAGCTCGACGCAGCCGATCTCGACGATGCGATGACCGCTTTTGGGATCGAGACCCGTGGTTTCCGTATCAAGGACGATTTCCCGCATGATGTCCCTTACCTGATTTGGCTGCCGGGGCGAATCCTTCGGATCGCGGCCGGCAACGGTGGCCAATGGTGACCCTCCCAGGTCCGGGTCTCGGCAATGATCTTACGGATTGTGCGTAAACTCTCAAGGCGCCCGTTGCCGCTTTCGATGATGAAATCGGCGCGTCGGCGTTTGACCCGGTCGGGGGCCTGTTTGGCCAGGATGTCCTGGAATTTGCCTTCGCTCATGCCGGGACGGGCCAGCACCCGGTGGCGCTGGACGAAGGCCGGCGCCGACACGACGACGACGGCATCGACCCGTCTGTCGCCGCCGGTTTCCAGGAGCAGGGGAATATCGAGGACGACGATCGGTGCCCGGTCGGCCGAGGCGTGGCGCAGGAAGGCCCGTTCGCTACGGCGAACCAATGGATGAAGAATGCCTTCCAACGCATTGAGACTTTTTTCATCTCCGAACACTCGGTCGCCGAGCTGGCGGCGGTCGATGACGCCGTCGACGACGGCGTCTGGAAAGCGCTCGGCAATGGCCGCGAAGGCTGCTCCGGCCGGCGCCATTAGGGCATGAACGGCGGCGTCGGCATCATGCACCGGGACGCCTAACCGCCGGAAGGTCGCGGCGGCCACGGTTTTTCCCATGCCGATGGATCCGGTGAGGCCGAGGATGACCATGGCCTTAACCCGCCGCCTTAACCGGCCAGGCCCGAGAGAACGAAGGACCGAAGCTCGGTGTCGACCTCGGGCTCGTAGCCGAACCATTGGGCAAATCCGGGCCTCGCCTGATGGAGCAGCATGCCGAGGCCGTCGACGGTTGGATTACCCCGCGTTTGGGCGTCGCCCAACAATTTGGTCTTAAGCGGTGTATAAATGATGTCGGTGACCAGGGCGTTACCGGGCAGGGCTTCCAGATTCAGGTCGAGAGACGGCGTGCCGGACATGCCCTGGGTCGTCGTGTTGACCAATAGGTTGGTTCCACCAAGGCTCTCGGTCCGTTCCGGCCAGGGAATTACCGTGATCGGCCCCCCGAGATCACGGGCCAGGGTCTCGGCCCGTTCGTAGGTCCGGTTGGCCAGCCTGACCTCGGGAACGCCGGCATCGACGAGCGCCACGATGACCGCTCGGGCTGCGCCGCCGGCGCCGATAACGACAGCCGGCCCCCCGTCGGCCCGCCACGCCGGCGCCTCCTGGGTCAGGTTCTCGAGAAAGCCGAAGGCGTCTGTATTGCTGCCTCGCAATCGTCCCTCCGGGGTCACGAAAACCGTATTCACGGCGCCGATCCTCTTGGCCAGAATGTCGACCTCGTCACAAATGGCGAGCGCGGCTTCCTTGTGGGGTACGGTGACGTTGGCCCCAAGAAAACCGAGTTTCGGCAAGGCCCGGAGCGCCGTCTCGAAGTCATCGGGTTCGACGGCGAGCGGCACATAGGCGCCATCGATACCATATCGTTGGAGCCAGAATCCGTGCAGGCGCGGTGACAAGGAATGGCCGACAGGCCATCCGAAGACACCGGCCAGCTTAGCCTTTCCCGTTATCGGCATGGCATTCTCATGGTTCGGCGATCCCGATTTGGCGCAGGAAACCCAGAAGCGGCAGCAGGGGAAGACCGAGGACCGTAAAATAGTCACCGTCGATGCGTTCGAAAAGCTGTGCGCCCGGTCCTTCCAAACGATAGGCACCGACCGATTCGAGGATTTCACCACCGCTGTTGCCCAGGTATTGGCTGAGAAAACGGTCGCTGAAATCGCGCACGGTCATTTTCGCCGTTTCCTCCCATGACCAAATCCGTTCGCCGTTGCGGACGATGGCGAGGCCATTGACCAGATGGTGGACTTTTCCGCGAAAAGCCCGCAAGTGTTCGGCAGCCTCGTCACGGTCTCGCGGTTTGTCATACCAAGTTCCGCCGAGGTCGAGGATTTGATCAGCTCCGAGCACATAGGCGCCGGGATACCGCGCCGACACCGCGGACGCTTTCGCTTCGGCCAGTTCGAGTACAGTTTCCCCGACCGAACGGCCGACGGCGCAGGATCGGTCCTTAGTCAGCTGTTCATCGATATGGGCCGGTTCGATATCGAAAGACAGACCGGCGTTTTTGAGGATCTCGGCGCGCGATCGGCTCTGCGAAGCGAGGACAAGGCGATGGTTCGGGCTCAGGAGAGGATCTCCCGTTTCTCGTTGTAGAGTTGCATGATCGCCGATGCCGTTTCTTCGATCGATTTACGGCTGACGTTGATGACCGGCCAATCGTGTTTGGTGAATAGGCGGCGCGCGTCATTGATCTCCTTGGAGACCATGTCGAGATCCACATAATCCGTGTTTTCGTCCTGGTCGAGCAGCTTGAGGCGCTGGCGGCGGATTTCAACCAGGCGTTTCGGGTCCTTGGTCAGGCCGACGATCAGGGCGTGATCGGCCTCGTACAGAGCCTCGGGGATCGGGCAGCCGGGAACGAGCGGCATGTTCGCAGCCTTGAGACCGCGGTTGGCCAGGTAGATACAGGTCGGTGTTTTCGATGTGCGCGAAACGCCGAGCAGAATGATGTCGGCCTGGGTCAGGTCCCAGGTCGACTGTCCGTCGTCATGAGCGAGCGCGAAATGCATGGCGTCGATGCGTTCGAAATACTCCGCATCGAGGGTGTGCTGGCGGCCGGGTCGGGCCTTGATTTCCGTGTCGAAGTATTTAGCGAGTGCGGTGACGACGGGATCGAGCAGCCCGATGCAGGGCACGTTGAGGCGCCGGCATTCCTCCTCGAGGGCGGCGCGGACTTCTTGGTTGACCAGCGTGTAGAGAACGAACCCCGGGTTCTCCTTGATCGCCTCAATAACCCGTTGGACCTGTTCGCGGGACCGCACCATGGGCCAAAGGTGCTCTTCCGTCTCGATGTCGTCGAACTGCACCAACGAGGCACGCGCTGCCGTACAGATGGTTTCGCCGGTCGAGTCGGAAATCAGATGAAGGTGAAAAGGATCCATTCGTCAGGGTGCTCCGCTCTTCCGGATAGAATGTGGATAATTAGTCATTTTCGAGAGATCAACGATTTAATGCCCACAAACCCCTTCGTCATACCCCCGGTAACCCGGAACCACCGGGATTTTTCCCGGTCTCTTGATAAATTTCGATCGTCCAGAACTGTCCCCATGATTCACGGAATTATTGGTCCGATTGTCCCGCTTGGCCGGCTCTTGAAATCATCCAGAACCGTAAAAGGATCCCTCGATCGTCCACAGGATTTGTCCATGGCGACCTGGCCCTTTGCAGGCCGTGAAGGAATCGGGATAACTCATTAATCCCCGTTATCCACGCCCCCAACAAATACAACAATCTTTTCTTATTATTTATATACATTATTAAGGAGGTTCGCCCATGTGAGCCTTTCCTCAGGAAATCCGTCATGCGTACCGATGACAAGAGAATGATCCAAGCGCTCCGGCGGCAACCCCTCGACCGTCCGCCGTTTTGGTATATGCGCCAGGCCGGACGTTACCTACCCGAATACCGGGAGATCCGGAAGAACGCGCGGAACTTCCTCGATTTCTGTTACACGCCGGATCTGGCGGTCGAGGTGACCTTACAGCCGTTGCGCCGCTACGCTATGGACGCGGCGATCTTGTTCTCTGATATCCTGGTCATCCCCGACGCGCTCGGCCAAAAGGTCGAGTTCCGCGAAGGTGAAGGACCGGTCCTGGAGCCGGTGCGTTCCGTCGAAGCGCTCGCCGGTCTCGACCGGGCCCGGGTGCTCGATCACTTGGGGCCGGTATTCGAGACGCTCGGCCGTTTGAGCCGGGAGATTCCAGAGGAAACGGCGCTCATCGGATTTGCCGGGGCGCCCTGGACGGTCGCCGTTTACATGGTCGAAGGCCGCGGCGGTACGGAATGCGGGACGGCGCGGACCTGGGCCTACCGTGACGCCGAGGGATTTCAGCAACTGATCGATCTCCTGGTCGATGCCACCGGTGATTATCTTTGCCAGCAGGTCGAAAGCGGCGCCGAAGTGATCCAGCTGTTCGACAGCTGGGCCGGTGTCCTCTCGGAGAGCCAATTCCGCCGCTGGGTCATCGAACCCAACCGCCGGCTTGTCGAGATCCTGAGGGCCCGCCATCCCGATGTCCCGGTGATCGGATTTCCCCGCAATGCCGGGGCCCTTTACGGGGAGTTCATCGAGGCGACGGGTGTCGACGGTGTCAGTCTCGACCATGGGGTTCCCTTGGACTGGATCCGCGATACGGTTCAGCCCCGATGTACGCCGCAGGGAAACCTGGACAACCATCTCCTGATCGCCGGCGGCGCCGAACTGGATCGGGCTGTCGAAGAATCGCTTCAAACGCTGTCCGGCGGTCCGTCGATCTTCAATCTCGGACACGGGATCCTGCCCTCTACACCGCCGGAACACGTGGCCCGGGTTTCTGAAATCATCCGGGGCTGGAGCCATGGCGGCACCTGAAACGCCTAATCGCAGGATCGCCGTGGTCCTGTTCAACCTCGGCGGACCCGACGATCCGGACGCGGTTCAACCCTTTCTGTTCAACCTGTTCAACGATCCGGCCATCATCGGCCTGCCTGGCCCCTTGCGTTGGCTGGTGGCGCGCCTGATCTCGAAACGCAGGGCCCCCATCGCTAAGGAAATCTATGCCAAGATCGGCGGAAAATCTCCGCTCCTCGAACTGACGGACAAACAGGCCCGTGCCCTTGAAGACCGCCTCGCCGGCCTTGGTACGGTCAAGGTTTTCGTGGCCATGCGCTATTGGCACCCCTTCGTCATCGAGGCGGCCGAACGGGTCCGCGATTTCGGAGCCGACGAGATCGTCCTGCTGCCGCTCTATCCGCAATTTTCGACGACGACCACGGGTTCGTCCCTGAAGGAGTGGTACCGAGCCGCGGATGTCGTCGGTCTGAGGGCGCCAGGCCGAGCGATCTGCTGTTACCCGGACGAGACCGGATGGATTACGGCGCAAGCATCTTTGATGGTCGATCCGCTGCGGCAGGCTTCAAAAGCCGGGTTTCCACGTGTCCTGTTTTCGGCCCATGGTCTGCCGAAGAAAATCGTCGACAAAGGCGATCCCTATCCCGGGCACGTCGAGCGGACCGCTCGGGCTATCGTCGATAACTTGAAGGACAACGTCATCACTTGGCCTGGCGAAGATTGGGTCGTGTGCTATCAAAGCCGTGTCGGACCGCTCGAATGGATCGGCCCGTCGACCGATGATGAAATCGGGCGGGCCGGAAAGGACGGCGTCCCGGTGGTCATCGTTCCCCTCGCCTTCGTTTCCGAACATTCGGAGACGCTGGTCGAGCTCGACATGGAATATGCGGAACTGGCAGCCGAGGCTGGTGTCCCCGGATATTTCCGGGTGCCGACGGTCTGTGACCATGCCGACTACATTGCCGGTTTGGCAGCGATGGTAAAGATGGCCTTGACGGCCGACGAGCCCGTGATTGCCGGTGCCGACCCGGGGGCACCGGTGTGCCCGAAGACCACCGGGCCCTGCCCCTACCACTCGATGACGAGGTAAGTCCGTGCTGATCGAACTCTCCGGTACCGCCTATCTTTGGATCAAGGCCCTGCACATCATCAGCGTCATCGCCTGGATGGCCGGTCTGCTCTACCTGCCCAGGTTGTTCGTCTACCACACGGGTGCCGAACCCGGTTCCGACAAATCGGAAACCTTCAAGATCATGGAGCGGCGCCTGCTCCGGGCGATCATGAACCCGGCCATGATCGCGTCGTTCCTGTTCGGCGGAATCCTGTTGGCCAACCTGGCGGAAGGCTACTGGGAGGAAGGCTGGATCCACGCCAAGCTCCTGTTCGTCGCCGGGCTGGTCTGGGCCCACATGATGATGGCCCGCTGGTGCAAGGCCTTTGAGGCCGACGCCAACGAGAAGAGCGAGACATACTTCCGGGTCATGAACGAGGTGCCGACGGTGCTGATGATCGGTATCGTCATCTTCGCCGTCGTCAAACCGTTTTAAGGCGAATTCCAGCGATCCGAATCGCCATTGACAGGGTTGCGGCGTTTCGGTAATCCTCTTAGCCACCAAATCAAGTCCTACGCGTTCTACGCAATTTTATTCCCTTTACGGATTCTTTCGGGCGCCAAGCCTTTACTTTTCCGTTAGTGATTTGGGTTCCGACTTTTTCCCTCACGACCCGACTCTCTTTTCCCATCGACACCGAACCGGACAACGGCAATGAACCTCAAAGACCTGAAAGCCAAATCGCCCGCCGACCTGCTCGCCTTCGCCGAGGAGCTGGAAGTGGAGAACGCCAGTTCGCTGCGCAAGCAGGACATGATGTTCGCCATCCTCAAGCACCTGGCCGACGACGATGTCGCCATCTTCGGTGACGGAGTGCTGGAAGTCCTGCAGGACGGTTTCGGCTTCCTGAGGAGCCCTGAGGCCAATTACTTGCCGGGTCCCGATGACATCTACGTGAGCCCGAGCCAGATCCGCCGCTTTAGCCTGCGGACCGGCGATACGGTTGAGGGCCAGATCCGGGCACCGAAGGACGGCGAGCGCTATTTCGCGCTGCTCAAAATCAATCAGGTGAATTTCTCGGATCCCGAAGACGTGCGCCACCGCATCAACTTCGACAACCTGACGCCGCTCTATCCGGACGAGCGCCTGACCATAGAGATCGACGATCCGACCCACAAGGACCCGACGTCGCGGGTCATGGACCTGATCACGCCCATCGGCAAGGGCCAACGCGCCTTGATCGTGGCGCCGCCCAGGACCGGTAAGACAGTGATGCTGCAGAACGTCGCCCAGTCGGTCGCCGCCAACCATCCGGAATGCTACCTGATCGTGCTCCTCATCGACGAACGGCCGGAAGAGGTCACCGACATGGACCGTTCGGTCAAGGGCGAGGTCATCAGCTCGACCTTCGACGAGCCGGCCTCACGCCACGTGCAGGTGGCGGAAATGGTCATCGAAAAGGCCAAGCGGCTGGTCGAACACAAGCGCGACGTGATCATCCTTTTGGACTCGATCACGCGCCTGGCCCGCGCCTACAACACGGTGGTGCCGTCGTCCGGCAAGGTGCTCACCGGCGGTGTCGACGCCAATGCCCTGCAGCGCCCGAAGCGTTTCTTCGGGGCGGCGCGGAACATCGAGGAAGGCGGTTCCCTGACCATCATCTCGACGGCGCTCATCGACACCGGCTCGCGTATGGACGAGGTCATCTTCGAGGAGTTCAAGGGCACCGGCAACTCGGAAATCATCCTCGATCGCAAGCTATCGGACAAACGCACCTGGCCCAGTATCGACATCACCAAGTCCGGTACGCGCAAGGAAGAGCTGCTGGTCGATCAGGGCACGCTCTCGAAAATGTGGGTGCTCCGGCGCATCCTCATGCCCATGGGCGTCACCGATGCCATGGATTTCTTGCTCGACAAGCTCAAGATCTCCAAGAACAACGCCGACTTCTTCGATTCCATGAACAGCTGATCGTTCGAGCACCGTAGCCGCTTACGCTTCCGACGAACCGAACCACTTCACCCGTCTGCGGGCCTCCGCACGCGCCGCGTCTTCCGTTTCGAAGACCAGGCCGCCGTGGGCTGCGATGGCCCGCCAGCCATGGGGATCCTCCGGGTCGCGCCGGTACTCCTCGAAGCCGTAGGTGCCGTCAGGGCGCCGGAACAGGTCGACGCAACGGGAGCCGTCCGCCGTCTCGCTCGACTCGATGACGAGGTTTTTCGCACTCATAAGACTGAAACCGTTAGAAGGACGGCGGGAAAGACGGCGGGACTCGCGATACGGGAAACCGTTGCGGTTTCGAATCGGATAACGGGCCGTTGCGATTGCGAATCAATCGGCTCGGTCAGGGCATCAATACCGTCGATCCGGTGGTGTTGCGGGCCTCCAGGTCACGATGGGCCTGGGCCGTTTCGGCCAGCGGATAGGTCTGGCCGACGGTGATCTTGACGGCACCGCTCGACACCACGTCGATCAGGTCGCCGGCGCATTCGTCGAGAACCTGCCTGTTCCGGGTGTAGGTGGCCAACGTCGGGCGCTGCATGTAGAGCGATCCCTTGAGGCCGAGAATACCCGGATTGAAGTCGGTGATCGGCCCCGAAGCGTTGCCGAAGGTGACCAAGGTGCCGCAGGGCGCCAGACTGTCGAGCGACGCATCCAGGGTGGCCTGGCCGATGGAATCATAGGACACCGGCACGCCGGTGCCGTCGCCGACCGCCTCGATGACGCCGGCCCCTTCCATGCCGAGCGTCTTCGGCAGGTCGCCGAGGGGATAGAGGCCGGTACGCTGGTAGACGTCGATGAAGTTGAGGCCGACGGCCGTATGCTTGAGACGCACTTCGCCCGGCCCCGGGTCGCCGACGTCGACGTCTTCCCACTTCAGTTCCTCGGGCCCGCCATGGGCGTGGATGCGAATGGCTTTGGTCATTGTCTCCCCCTGATCTCGAATATCGATGAAATTTCCGTCATTGTGCGACCTGACCGAAGTGCCGACAAGAAGCGATCCGACACCAATCCGTTTCCGCGACGGCAACGGCCGACGTGACGGGAGGCCTTGCGTCCGACTGAAGTTGCTCTTACTGAATTCGCCGGCATTGCAGCGAAGGGGTATGACTATGCGCTGGTGGGTTTTTCTCGGTCTTCAGATTGTGATCATCGCGGCGGCGGTCGTCCTGGTGCGGATGCACGACGACCATGTCATCGTCGCCAAGAAACCGCCGCCGTCCATCGCCGAATGGTACAGGCCGGCAAGCAAACGGCAGGTCTGGCTGCACACCATGTTCGAGTTGCGCCGTGACATGCTGGCGGTGGAGACCTATGCGGTGGCGGAAGATGCGGCGAACCTTGAAAAATGGTCCGCCAAGCTGGACAAGGACTACCGCAAGATCGCCGCCATGGTGCCGGAATGGACACCGAGGCTGGATTTGAATGCTCTGGACATCCTACGCAACGTAGTCAGGGAGGAACGCTACAAGGACGTGGTTGGCGCTGTGGCAATCCTGGACGAGAGCTGCCGCTCTTGCCACGCCGACTTCCGCACCGTAACCGCCGCCCTCTACCGGGCGCCGGACTTCTCCGGGAGGAAAGTCGGCGACGGGATACCGCTCAGCGAGCATATGGCCGCCCTCAGCCGCCAGGTCAATCACATCAAGATCGCCTTTGTCGACGGACGCGACGGAGACGCCCTGGCTGCCTTTGCCGATCTTAGCGCCGGCATGACCGAACTCGGCAGGACCTGCACCGCCTGTCACAACAAACTCGGCGAGAAGGCCTATCCCGACCCGGTCCTCGCTGACGCCCTGGAGACGTTGGGGCGGAACCTGAGGACCGGCGATTTGAGGTCTAAAGGCCGGTCGCTGGGCATGGTCGCCGTGTTGGGCTGTGCCCAATGTCACGGCACGCACAGACAGGCGTTTGATGCGAAGCTGCTGTTCGATCGCGAGGCCGACTGGCCGGTGTGCTGCTCCGCCACCGGCTCTGGTGATCCAGCCTAGAGGAACGTTGGCCCGCCGGGTTCGGCGCCCTCGAGCCTGAGCAGGAACCGTTTGGTCTCCACACCCTCGCCGCCGGAATAGCCGGTGAGTTTGCCGCTGGCGCCGACGACCCGGTGGCAGGGCACGATGATGGGGATCGGGTTGTCGCCGCAGGCGATGCCAACGGCCCGGGCGACGCCGCCGATCCCATCGGCGAGCTCGCCATAGGTCCGCGTCTCGCCGTAGGGGATTTCGGTCATGGCCCGCCAGACGGCGACCTGGAAGGGCGATCCGTCGAGGTCGAGCGGCAGGTCGAAGTCTTTGAGCTTGCCGTCGAAATAGGCGTCCAGCTGGCGGCGCGCCTCGTCGAGCAACGGCGATCCGTCACCCTCAAGCCCCCGGCCCCATTCGATCGCCGTCAAGGCGCCGCCGATCTCAAACAGGGTCAGGGCGCCGACCGGCGATGGGAAACTCAGCGAACGCACCGGTGGTCCCGGATTGTCCAGGGGTTCAGGCATCGACCCCCGCCTCGGCCAACTGTTGAGCCAGGTCTTCGGCTTCGGTGACCGGTAGGCCGCAGGTGGTGGCGATGCAGACGTAGGCCGTCGCCTTGCCGTCGATAGCGGTCTTGCCGGCGGCCGGGTGGCCGTCCGGCAGGGCCTGGTCGCCGTCGACGGTCATCAGGATGGCGGTCGGCGGCGCTGTCCGGAAATAGGCGCGCCTGAGGGCGGCAATGCCGTCGGGATCGGTTCCGATGAGCACGACCTGCACGGCCCGGTCCAGGAACTCGAAACCGGCCAGGATGGACAGGTGGTGGACGGCGCCTTGGATCTCCTTCGGCATCAGGGCCGTGATCAGGGCGTCGGTGCGTTCGCGGTAGGACCTGTTTCCGGTGATCAGGTAGAGCCGGGCCAGGACCTCCAGGATGGTCCCGTTGCCGGGCGGCGTGGCGTTGTCGTGGACGGTCTTCAGGCGCGCGATGACATCGCCGGTGTCGTCGGCGCCGAGGAAGTAGCCGCCGCCCTCGTCGTCCCAATAGTGTTTGTCGGCGACGGCGACCCAGTCGATGGCATGATCCAGGTAATCGGCCGCTCCAGTGACCTCATGCAGGTTGAGGGCGGCGCGGGCCATGTTGGCGTAATCGTCGATGCTGGCCGGATGGTTGGCCCGGCCGGCGCACCAGGCATGCCGGAGGCGGCCGTCGACGGTCATCCTTTCGCGGACGAACAGATAGGCCTCGACGGCGGCTTGCAACCAGTCCGGCTTGTCGAAGACGGCGGAGACCCGGGAAAGGGCGGCGATCATCATGCCGTTCCAATCGGCCAGCACTTTGTCGTCGCGGCCCGGCGGCACTCGTTCGGCGCGCCGTTCGAGCAAGACCCGGCGCTGGGCGGCCAGGATCCGTTCGGCCTCGTCGCTGAGCAGTTCCAGGCGGCGCGATCGGTTGAGGATCGTCTTGCCCTCCCAGTTGCCGCCCGCGGTGACGTCGTAGACGGTCTTGAAGGGATCGCCGTCGTCGCCGAGAAGCGCGTCGATCTCGGCCTCGGACCAGACGTAGAAACGCCCCTCCTCCCCTTCGCTGTCGGCGTCGTAAGCACTGGCGAAGGCGAGGAGACCGTCGTCGCCGTTCCTGAGATCACGGAGTGCCCAGTCGACGGTCTCGCGGATGCGGGTCTCGTAGAGCGCCGAGAGGGTGGTCTTGCCGACCTCGGCCAGGAGTTCGATCAAGAGCGCATTGTCATAGAGCATTTTCTCGAAGTGCGGGGCCAGCCACACCTCGTCCGTCGAATAGCGTGCGAAACCACCGCCGAGATGATCATAGATGCCGCCCTGGCAGATATGATCGAGGGTCAGGGTGACGGCCTCGCGGTAAAGCGGCGAGCCGGCCCGTTTGTGGCCCCGCCAAAGAAAGGAGAACAAGGACGGCTGCGGGAACTTGGGGGCGCCGATGGTACCGCCCCGATGCGGGTCGATGGAGCGCAGCAATAGGGATGCGGTCTGGTCGAGCACCTCGACCGAGAGCGCCCCGCCGCCTTCCGGTCGGGCCAGGCTCTTCAGTCCTTCGCGCAGCGCCTTGACGTTCTCGCCGATGCGCTCCGGGTTCTTCTTGAAGGTCGTGGAGATCTGCATCAGCAGGTCCGGGAATCCGGGCCGCCCGTACCGCGGCGACGGCGGGAAATAGGTGCCGCCCCAGAAGGGGTCGCCTTCGGGCGTCAGGAACATGGTCAGGGGCCAGCCCCCCTGCTCGCCCATCATGGCCAAGGCCGACTGGTAGATATGGTCGATGTCGGGACGTTCCTCGCGGTCGACCTTGATGTTTATGAACAACTCGTTCATCAGGGCGGCGATCTTCGGGTCTTCGAAACTTTCGTGAGCCATCACGTGGCACCAGTGGCAGGCGGCGTAGCCGACCGACAGCAGGATCGGCTTGCCGGCCTCCTGGGCGGCCTGGAAGGCGTCCTCACCCCAGACCTGCCAGTGGACCGGATTGTCCTGGTGTTGCAGCAGATAGGGTGAGGTTTCTTGGCTGAGGCTATTTTGGTTCAAGGCGGTCCCCCGGATCGTATGGTGCCGACGGGGGCCGGTTGCCAGAAGTCCCGTCCTTGCTTACTTTGGGTAGGTTCCTCGGGAACACAACCACTTTTTCAACCGCCATGTCAGTCGCCATATCATCAGTCGGGGGGGTCCATGAAAATTAACTTCGATGTCGAATGTACACCGGAGGAAGCCCGCGCTTTCCTCGGCCTTCCCGACGTCAAGCCGATGCAGGACGCCGTGCTCGAGGAGATCGAGGACCGCATGCGCAAGAACCTCTCGGCCATGGATCCGGAGACCCTGTTCAAGACCTGGCTGCCCATGGGTGTGCAGAGCCTCGAACAGCTGCAGAAGATGTTCTGGTCGCAGATTGGCACGGCGACGGGTCAGAACGTTTCCGATGATGGGGACACGGACAAGTGACGGCGCGTGACGACGACCCGGCGCTTTTCTACGAGCGCCACGTGTTTTTCTGTGTCAACGAGCGCCCGGAAGGCCACCCGCGCGGCTGCTGCAAGGCCAAGGGCTCGGAGAAGCTTCGGAATTTTATGAAGGCGCGGGCCAAGGAATTGGGATTGGAACGAGTCCGAATCAATCAATCGGGCTGCCTGGACCGTTGCGAATTGGGGCCGACGATGGTGATCTACCCGGAAGGGGTTTGGTACAGATGCGAATCAATGGACGATGTGGAGCGCGTCCTGCAGGATCACCTGGTTGGCGGCGGCCGGGCGGCCGATCTGATGCTCGGACCGGACGAGTGACCCGACGGTCCGTCGCGCCCGGCCCTTGAGGCGGCGGACCGCGGGGCGGCCATGCGCTCGGAAACCATCTACGCACTGTCGAGCGGCGTCGGTAAAGCCGGTATCGCCGTGGTCCGCCTGTCCGGAAGCGAGACCCGCACCTGTCTGATCCGCCTCTGCGGCACCCTGCCCGAACCCCGGACCGCCACCCTGGCGGCGCTCCGTGACCCGGAAAGCGAAGACCTCATCGACAAGGGCCTGGTCCTGTTCTTCCCGGCGCCGCACAGCTTCAGCGGCGAGGACATGGCCGAGTTGCACGTTCACGGCGGCCGGGCCGTGCTCGACGGGGTGTTCGGGGTGCTGGCCGCCTTCGATGGCTGCGCCGCCGCCGAACCGGGCGAGTTCACCCGGCGCGCCTTCGAGAACGGCAAGCTCGACCTGACCGCAGCGGAGGGCATCGCCGACCTCGTCGAAGCGGAAACCGAGGCCCAGCGGCGCCAGGCCCTGAAGCAGATGGGCGGCGCCCTGACCGCTCTTCACGAGGACTGGCGGGCGCGGCTGATCGCCGCCGGGGCCCATGTGGAGGCGACCATCGATTTCAGCGACGAGGACCTGCCGGACAATCTGGCCGTTGGCGCTGCCGCAACGCTGGCGACCCTGCTTCAGGAGATCTCCGCCCATCTGGATGACGACCGGCGCGGCGAACGCCTGCGCGACGGTTTCGCCATCGCCATCCTCGGCGAGCCCAACGCCGGCAAGTCGAGCCTGCTCAACCAACTGGCCCGACGGGACGCGGCGATTGTCTCCGAGCACGCCGGTACGACACGGGACGTCATCGAGGTCCATATGGACCTGCACGGATACCCGGCACTCCTGGCCGATACGGCCGGTGTCCGCGATGGCCGGGACACCATCGAAAGGGAGGGCGTACGCCGTTCACTGGAGCGGGCCCGGGATGCGGAGTTCAAGCTGGTCGTGGTCGACGGCAGTGAATGGCCCGAATTGGATGAACCCGTACGCGAGTTGATCGATGAGCGCAGTCTGATCGTCTTCAACAAGAGCGATCTCGACTGTCCGCCACCGCCCAAGCAGGTTTCGGGCCGGCCGGTGATTCCGGTCTCCAGCCTGACCGGCGACGGGCTCGGGCGTTTGTTGGCGGCCCTGGAGACGGAAATCCGCGACCGCTACGCGCCTGGTGAGAACCCGGCCATCACGCGGGTCCGCCACCGCGAGGCCCTTCTCGCCTGCGCGGAAGCCTTGCAGCGGGCAATTGGCGGACTGCAGCGGGCGGCGGCCGTCGAACTCGTCGCCGAAGACATCCGCCTGGCGGCCCGCGAACTCGGGCGCATTTCCGGGCGCGTCGATGTGGAAGACCTGCTCGATGTGGTGTTTCGGGACTTCTGCATCGGCAAATAGGCCGGCTCTACTTCGGCCGCCACGGGCCGCAGGCTTCCGGGCGCCCACACTTGTTGTTTCACGTGAAACAATTGATGAGAAGTAGACACTAACCGGTGTTTGACTCGCTCACCCCCCGTCCCTACATTCCGGCCATGCCGCGCTACGATGTCATCGTCATCGGTGGGGGCCACGCCGGATCGGAGGCGGCGGCGGCGGCCGCGCGCGTCGGGGCGCGCACCCTATTGTTGACTCATCGAATCGAAACCATTGGCGAAATGTCCTGCAACCCGGCCATCGGTGGATTGGCCAAGGGGCAGCTGGTTCGCGAGGTCGACGCGCTGGACGGCATCATGGGCCGGGCCATCGACCGAAGCGGCATTCAATTCCGTATGCTCAACCGCTCGAAAGGGCCGGCCGTTTGGGGCCCACGGGCGCAAGCCGACCGGGCGCTCTATCGTGCCGCCGTGCAGGACCTGCTCGCCGAACAGGCGAACCTAGACATCATCGGCGACCCGGTCGAGGACCTGATCCTCGACGACGGAGGCCGGGTTGCCGGCGTGACCACGGAGAGCGGCAAAATGTACGACGGCGGTGCGGTGGTGGTGACCACGGGCACCTTCCTCCGCGGTCTCATCCACGTCGGTGACCAGAAGATTCCGGCCGGCCGGGTCGGCGACCGCCGTGCCGTCGGTCTGGCCTATACCTTCAAGCGTCTGGGCTTCCGCCTCGGCCGCCTGAAGACGGGAACGCCGCCACGCCTCGACGGCGGGACCATCGCCTGGGACGGGCTAACGGAACAGCAGGCCGACGACCCGCCGGTGCCCTTCTCCTATCTGACCGATGCGGTCACGGTGCCGCAGATCTCGTGCTTCATCACCCACACCACACCGGCCTCCCACGCCTTGATCGCCGACAACCTGGACCGTTCGGCCATGTACTCGGGTCAGATCAAAGGCACCGGGCCGCGTTACTGTCCGTCGATCGAGGACAAGGTAGTGCGGTTCGCCGGCCGGCAGCGCCACCAGATCTTCCTCGAGCCGGAAGGTCTGGACGATCCCACCGTCTATCCCAGCGGTATCTCCACGTCGCTGCCCAAGGACGTGCAGCTGGACCTGTTGAAAACCATTCCCGGCCTGGAAAAGGCGCGCATGGTCCGCCCGGGCTATGCCATCGAATACGATTTCGTCGATCCCCGCGAGTTGCGGCCGAGCCTGGAGACGGTGCGTGTACCGGGCCTGTACCTGGCCGGTCAGATCAACGGCACCACCGGCTATGAAGAAGCGGCGGCCCAGGGCCTGCTCGCCGGGGTCAATGCGGCGCTTCGGGCTGGTGGATCGGTGCCCCTGATCATTGACCGGGCCGAGGGCTACATGGGCGTCATGGTTGACGACCTGGTGACGCTGGGTACCCGCGAACCCTACCGCATGTTCACCTCGCGGGCCGAGTACCGCCTCCGGCTCCGGGCCGACAACGCCGACCAGCGCCTGACAGAAAGGGGTTTCGAGGTCGGCTGTGTCGGCGCCTTGCGGATGGAAGCCTATCGCAAAAAGAAAGACGCCCTGGCGTTTTGGACGGCACGCCTGGAAAACCTCGACCAGACGCCGTCCCAATTGCAGGGTCATGGTTTCAAGATCAATCAGGATGGTGTGCGGCGCAGCGCCCTGGATGCGCTCGCCTATGCGGATAGCGACTTCGAGCGATTGGTCACCGTATGGCCTGAACTCGCCGCCGTCCCGGAGGATATGCGCCAGCAGCTGCGGATCGAGGCGACCTATGTCGGCTACCTGGAGCGCCAGGACGCGGATATCCGCGCTTTCCGCCGGGACGAGGCCCTGAAGATCCCGGCCGGCATCGACTACGACAGCCTGCCGAGCCTGTCCAATGAGGTCCGCGACAAGCTGAAAGAGGCGCAGCCGGCAACCCTGGCCGCCGCCGCCCGCATCTCCGGCGTAACGCCGGCGGCCCTGACGGCGCTTCTCGCCCACGTCAAGCGGTCGGGCACCCGGATGAGCGCCTGAGGGCGGCCGTGGTGCCCTAAAAATGAAATCCCGATGTTTCACGTGAAACAATTTGGTCCGGCGTTTTTGAATTGACTCATTCCGAATCCCTTAATGATGACGTTTTCCGAGCTTCAAGATCAATTAGGACTCTCTATAGGAGAGTCCGAGGACCTGCGGGCCTATGGTGACAACCTCCTCAAGTGGCAAAAGCGCATAAACCTCATTGGAAAGGCCACGGTCAACGACATGTGGTCCCGCCATTTCCTGGATTCGGCCCAACTTTTCGAATTATTGCCGAATAAGGTCGAGACGTTGATCGATATTGGCAGCGGTGCCGGGTTCCCCGAATTGGTCCTCGCCGTCCTCATCAAGCACCGCGGCGGCCCGAAGGTGCATCTGATCGAGGCCGACGGCCGCAAGGCGGCCTTTCTTGGTGAAACCAACCGGATCCTCGGCGCCGGCGCCGTGGTTCACCGCTGCCGGGCGGAATCCCTGCCGGACCTGGAAGCCGACGTGATCACCGCCCGCGCCGTGGCGCCCCTGGACCGTCTCATCCAGATGTCCCGGCCCTTTTTCAAGGACGGCACGGTCTGCCTTTTCCCGAAGGGGAAAAAAGCCCACGAAGAATTGACGGAATCCCGAAAACGATGGACAATGGTGGCCACAGAATCAGCGAGTCTCAGCGATTCTTACGGAACCGTATTAAAATTGGAAGGTATTGCCCCCCGTGGATGATAATCCTGCGCTCGATCGGACCCTCGGCACCCGCATTCTTGCGGTGGCGAATCAAAAAGGCGGTGTCGGCAAGACGACAACGGCGATCAATCTGGGGACGGCACTGGCCGCGATCCGCCAGAAAGTCCTGATCGTCGACCTCGATCCCCAGGGCAACGCCAGCACCGGGCTCGGCTTTGCCGCCGACGACCGGGCCGTCAATAGCTATCACCTGTTGATCGAGGACCGCGAGCTCCTCGATACGACGCGCGAAACCGAGATTCCCGGCCTCGACATCATCGTCTCCGGCGCCGACCTCTACGGCGCCGAGGTTGAGCTGGTTGATTTGTCGCGCCGCGAGTTCCGGTTGCGCGACGCGCTGACCCATGGCATCGGCGCCTATGACTACATCCTCATCGATTGTCCGCCGGCACTGGGTTTTCTCACGGTCAATGCGCTGGTCGCGGCGCAGGCCGTGCTGGTACCGCTGCAATGCGAATTCTATGCGCTGGAGGGAATCTCGCAGCTGGTCAAGACCATCGATCGCGTGCGCACGGCTTTCAATGCGGGTCTGGAGATCCAGGGCATCGTGCTGACCATGCACGACAAGCGCAACAACCTCTCCGATCTCGTTGCCAACGACGTCCGCGAGTTTTTCGGCGACAAGGTTTATGACACGGTCATCCCGCGCAACGTCCGTGTGTCGGAAGCGCCGTCCCACGGGCGCCCGGTTCTGCTCTACGACATCGAGTGCCCGGGATCGCAGGCCTATCTGATCCTCGCTGGCGAAGTCATCCACCGCGAGAAACGGATGACCGCCTGATGACCGCGAAGAAAGCCAAGAAACTGGGCCGCGGTCTGGCGGCGCTTCTGGGCGACCAGGCCGAGGACTACCAGGCCCTCGATAAGGTCCGCTCGACCAAACAGGTGGCCATCGAGTATCTCAAGCCCGGCCGCTACCAGCCGCGCCGGCTGATGGACGACGGGCCCATCGCCGAACTGGCCGCGTCGATCAAGGACAAGGGCATCATCCAGCCGATCGTGGTCCGCCGCCATCCCGACGACGCGGCCCATTTCGAGATCATCGCCGGTGAACGGCGCTGGCGCGCGGCACAGGTGGCGCAATTGCACGAGGTTCCGATCCTGGTCCGCGAGTTCACCGACCAGGAGGCCCTCGAGGTGGCCCTGGTCGAAAACCTGCAGCGCCAGGACCTGTCGCCGCTGGAAGAAGCCGAGGCCTACCAGCGCCTGATGGACGAGTTCGGCCACACCCAGGAGGAACTGTCACAGGGCATCGGCAAGAGCCGCAGCCACATCGCCAACACCATTCGCCTGCTGGGCCTGCCCGATGAGATCAAGGCCATGCTCGATGACGGCCGCCTGACCGCCGGACATGCCCGTGCCATCCTGGTCAGCGATGATCCCTTGAGTCTTGCCCGCAAGGTCGTCGCCAAGGCCCTCAACGTCCGCGAGACCGAACGTCTGGCCAAAAGCGGACCGGCGAAACCGGCGCCCTCGAAGGCGACCACCAAGGACGCCGATACCCTGGCCCTGGAACGGGACTTGACCAATCTCATGGGTGTGCGCGTCACCATATCGCCGAAGGGTCAGGGCGGCACCCTGGCGCTCTCTTACAAGACGCTCGATCAGTTAGACGAGATTCTCGGCCGCCTGCACGGAAAGTCGGTCTGACATAACCCAGGCCCCGTCCCGGGTGCTGCGAGCATCCGATGTGACGCCCCCGGGGCCGGCTCTCAGGCCGCGAAGGCGATGCGCATCAAAGTCCGATTGCAGAGCAGTTCCGCTGGCATGCCCGTCGACTTGCAGTCAATTTCACACTGGGTTATTATTCCTAGCGCCCAAGTCAAACGTTCGCCATTCCAACCGCTCGCCTGCCGCAGAAAACTCTCTTTCCTCTTGAAGAACACGGGTGGCCGCAATTGGCCCATCGCCCGGTCTTGGGTCATCCCTTTGGAAAGAAGGCCGTTCACCAACTGAAGACGTTGGAAATGTCTCTGCACGGCCCGAATCACGGCGATCGCCGATACGCCCTCCGAAAGCGCCTTTTCGAGGATCTCACCCACACTCTCCTGGCGACCTTCCCCGACTGCGTCGACGATGGCATCAATCGAGGATTCCCGGGAATCGCCGATACACCGTTGGGCGCTTTCGAACTCGATCCGCCCCGAACGCTCGGATTCCTCCAATGCATAGAGACACAGTTTTTCGACCTCGCGCCTGACGACCATACGGTCGCCCCCGAGATTGCCGGCCACAAAAGCCAGGGCTTCAGGTGAAATGGCCAGTCCAAACTGCTGGCAGATCTCGGCGACGACCTTTTCCAGGCTTCGCCCCTCTTCGCTGTAACATCCGAAAGCGGCCGTGTTCTTCCCGCCCTCGAACAGTTTCCTGAGCTTCGACCGCGGCGGCAATTCGCCGGCCTCGACGATGATCGGCCATGCCGGCGACGTCGACGAGAACACGTCTTCGAGCGCCGCGGTGATCGCGTCCGTCCCCTCGCTGACGACGACAACACAATCACCGCCGGTCAATGCCATGGAAAACGCGGCATCGTGAAGGGCCGCCCCGTCGGACTTGATTTCCGCACCGGTCAACCGGGTTACCGAAAAGGGATCGTTGGGATCGGATACGAACTTTTCGGATAACGTTTTCGCCAACTCCCGGACCTGACCGCCATCGGGCCCAAAAAGCAAATAGTTGGAGCAGGACGGCTTCACCGCCTTCAGGTAGTTCTGCAATTCCCTGCTGGACAGCTTCACCGGGCTTTTTTCTCCTCGGAACCCAAAACGGCGCCCAGTGTGACGCGAGCCTCTTGGGCCAGTTCCTGGACGGCCCTTTTGCGGGCATCCTTCTCGGCCATCAGCGTGGCGAACTCGGAATCGAGGATGTTGTAGCTAACCGTGATCGTGTTGGTCCACACTTCGACAGAACCACCTGTTCGCAAGACTTGGAGCTTGAACCGGCTTTGCAACAGCAAATTGGCGCGCGTCGCTACGGCGCTCTTCTTGACGGCTAGCGAGCTCTTGGACTCGTTGAGAACCGCCGAAAGACGGTAACGAGGTTTGATCGATTTCCCCCGCGAGTGAAGAAGCAGCTCAAGTTCGTTTTTCAGCTGCGGGCCAATTCGGTCCTTGATCGGAGCGACCTGGATCTCGGAAAAATCCTGGATCACATCTTCTCGGCTGGTCTCGCCGTAGAGCGGCCGAAACCCGCAACCGGCAAGTTGAAAAACCAGCAGAACGCCGAAGACCGCCTTAGACAACGACATTGACGATACGGTTCGGAACAACGATCACCTTCCTCGGATCCTTGCCACCCATGGCGGCGATGACGTTCTCGACGGCCAAGGCCGCCTTTTCGACTTCCTCGTTGGCGCAATCCTTGGCTACATCAATCGTCCCGCGCAGTTTGCCGTTCACCTGAACCGCCACGGTAACTTTTTCATCGACCAACAAACTGTCTTCGAATTCCGGCCAACCCGTCCCCGCCAGTAGGGTCTCGTGTCCCAAGCGGCGCCACATCTCCTCGGCGAGATGAGGCATCATCGGACCGACCAGACGGGCCAGTGTTTCCAAACCGTCGCGGAGAACCCAGGGCGCTCCCGGATCACTACCCTCGAGGCGATCGAGCTCATTGCTCATCTCCCGGATCCGCGCTACGGCTTTATTGAAGTGGAATTTTTCCAGATCAACGGTCACCGCGGCAATGGTCTTGTGGACGAACCGATAGATCTCGTCGGTCACCGCCCCCATGGTTTGTGGTTTCGGCATTCCCGGGTCCGGGAGTGCCATTGCCGGTTCATCGACCATCCGCCAAAGCCGGTTGACGTAGCGCCAGGCCCCTTCGATGCCGGACTCGGTCCAGTCGAGGTCGCGGTCGGGTGGGCTGTCGGACAACATGAAGAGTCGCGCCGTGTCGGCCCCGTAGGCATCGATGATCGCCTCCGGGTCGACGACGTTTTTCTTCGATTTGCTCATCTTTTCCGAACGACCGGCCGACACCGGTTGTCGGGTCTTGATCGAAACGAACCCTTCGTCGCCGTGGCGTTCGACCTCGTCGGGAAGTAGCCAAGTGCCCTTCTCGTCCTGAAAGGTCGCATGACAAATCATGCCCTGTGTCATCAGGCCGGCGAACGGTTCGTCCAGGTCCAGATAGCCGCAGCGCTTGAGGGCCCGCGTAAAAAACCGGGAATAGAGAAGGTGCAGGACGGCGTGTTCGATGCCGCCGATGTATTGGTCGACAGGCAGCCAGTAGTCAACGGCATTGCGGGTGAAGGCCTCGTCGGGTGCCAGGGAACAAAAGCGGGCGAAATACCAGGAGCTCTCATAGAACGTGTCGAAGGTGTCCGTATCGCGCTCGGCCGCCTTCCCGCAGTTCGGACAATCGACGTGTTTCCATGTCGGGTGTTGATCGAGTGGGTTGCCGGCGACTTCGAGATCAACGTCTTCGGGCAGGACGACGGGAAGGTCGGCCTCCGGAACCGGGACGATGCCGCAGTCGCCGCAATGAACCACGGGTATGGGGCAGCCCCAATAGCGTTGCCGAGAAACGCCCCAGTCGCGAAGACGAAAGTTGACGGCCCGCCTCCCGGCATCGATCTTTTCGAACTCGTCGATTATGCGCGCCTTGGCGGCCGGAACATCGAGGCCGTCGAGGAATTGCGAATTGATCATCACCCCGTCGCCGACATAGGCCTCGTCGCCGATAGTGAAACCGGCCGGATCCATGTCGCGCGGCGCCACCACCGGGATCACGTCGAGACCGTACTTACGAGCGAAATCCAGGTCCCGTTGGTCATGCCCCGGGCAGCCGAAGATGGCACCGGAGCCGTATTCCATCAGAACGAAATTGGCGACGAACACCGGCAACTTTTTATCGCCGAGCAGCGGATGGGTGCAGGTGAGCCCGGTGTCGTAACCGAGCTTTTCCGCCGTTTCGATGGCTGCTTCGCTGGTGCCCAAGCGGTTGCACTCGGCCACGAATTCGGCGAGGCCCCCATCCTTTCCGGCGAGTTCCAAGGACAGCGGATGGTTGGCGGATAATGCGCAAAACGTTGCGCCAAAAAGCGTATCGGGCCGCGTGGTATAAACCTCAAGCTTGTCGTCGCGTCCGGGAAGGTCGAAAACGATGTGGGCCCCTTCCAACCGGCCGATCCAGTTCTCCTGCATGACGCGGACTTTTTCCGGCCAGCGTTCGAGGGTCGTGAGGTCATCCAGCAGTTCCTGGGCGAAAGCGGTGATCTTGAGGAACCACTGCGACAGTTCCCTTTTCTCGACAAGCGCACCTGAGCGCCAACCTCGGCCGTCGATGACCTGCTCGTTGGCGAGCACTGTGTTCTCGACCGGATCCCAATTGACCCAGGACGCCTTGCGGTAAACCAGCCCGTTCTCGAGAAAGTCGAGAAACATCTTCTGTTCATGGCGGTAGTAGTCCGGTTCACAGGTCGCCAACTCGCGCGACCAGTCGTAGGAAAGCCCCATGGTCTTCAGCTGGCGGCGCATGGTGTCGATGTTCTCGCGCGTCCACTTGGCGGGATGAACCTTGTTCTCGATCGCCGCGTTCTCCGCCGGCAGACCGAAGGCGTCCCACCCCATAGGATGCAGAACATTGAAGCCCCGCGCTTTCTTGTAGCGGGCCACGAGGTCGCCGAGGGTGTAGTTGCGGACGTGACCCATATGGATGCGACCTGAAGGATAGGGAAACATCTCGAGCACGTAATACTTCGGGCGATCCGAGTCCTCGGTCACCGCGAAACACTGTTCCTCTTCCCAGACCCGCTGCCAGCGGGTCTCCGTTTCCTTGAAGTTGTATCGCGCCATAGGCCGTGGATTCCCGGATTCCGTCTAACGATGTCTGCGATGGGTACTCATTGGCGCCGTGCCGTTCAAGACCGATTTTTCCGGAACCGCGGTTTCGATAGCCGTCGCCACCGGAACGTCAGTTTTCCTGTTCGACCAGTGTGGCGCTTCTGATCTGGCGGGCCCGTGTCAAAATCGAATCCTCGATCTGGGTCGATGCCCCTTCGGGGACCGCCGCGTCCCGCCATTCACCGGCGGCATCACGGGCCTGTCGGAAAAGCGCGACCCGCACCCCGTCAGCACGAAGCGTCCGTCCGAGAATGTAGACGTTGAGTTTGAACCGTTCGCTCGGCGACTCGGACGTAGAGTGCCAGTCGGTAATGATCACGCCCCCGAAGGGGTCGGCGGAGTTCACCGGCATGAAGGAAATCGTGTCGAGAGAAGCCCGCCAAAGATAGCTGTTGACGCCGAGGCTGCCGCCCCCTTCGGGCGCCACATCGTCGCCGAAGAGATTGAGCCCGCCCTTGCCGAAGATGGTGTCGCGATTTTCCCAGTCGTCCCAGACGTCAGGTTCCTTCGGGTTGGTTTTCTCGACCTCGCCCGGTTCATAGTTTTCACAGGCTCCGAGCATGAGGCCGACCGCCAAACCGGCAGCCAATACGATTCGACTTGCGAACACCTTCATCGTCGTTCGAATTCCCAGTAAAAACGCCCTGGGCATGGCCAAGCCATGCCCTTGACCTCTTTTTTTAAACCAATCGGATTCTTCTTTCTAGAGTCCTACCCGTTTCAATCGACCGAGAAAAGGCCAATTCCCGCGAGCCCATAAGCGCCGGCGGCGGCCAAGCGTCCGGCGTTTGCCGCCTTCACACCGCCAAGGGCATAAACGGGCACTCTCATATCGAATGCCGCCAAGGCGAATCGAAGCGGCCCCATGGCCGCACGTTCGGGATGGCTCGGTGTCGGGAATACCGGCGAAAGAATCACCGCATCGACGCCGGCCCACTCGGCTGCCAACGCCGCCCGGCGCGAGTGCGCCGCCGCCGTCACCAGGGGAAACCGGCTGAGGGCCGTCCCCACCCTGCGGTCCCGGCGTCGGATCCGATGTTCCGGGAAATGCACACCGTCGGCACCGATCCGTCCGGCCAGACGGACGTCATCGGCAACCAGAAAATAGACACCGCGACGGTTTGCCGCCGCCATTCCCACCGCGGCCAGGTGGTCCCGGTCCGGATTTCCGTAATGGCGAAAGATCACCGCGGCCGCCGCCGGCAGCCGTTCGATCAGCGCCACCGGATCGGATTCTCGATCCGGATCGGTCATGGCGATCAAACGCGGCAAACCACCGGTCCCCGACCTGTGGAAATTGAGCCGGACTGACAGGTCTGTTAGGTTCATGTATCAAACCGCTCCCTGTGGAGCGCCTCATCATCCTTCAGGACGCCGGATATGACAGACATCGCCCACAACCTTGCCGATGTCCGGGCCAAAATCGCCGCTGCCGCCGGCGCCGACAACCGGTCCGAGGCGGATATCACGCTGGTCGCCGTGAGTAAATCCCACGCCGCCGAGACGATCGTCCCCGCGCTCGAGGCCGGGCATCGGGTATTCGGCGAGAACCGTGTCCAGGAGGCGATCGACAAGTGGCCCGATCTCAAGGACCGTTACCCCGACGCCCATCTGCACCTGATCGGCCCCTTGCAGCGCAACAAGGCCAGGCGTGCCGTCGAGTTGTTCGACACCATCGAGACGCTCGACCGCCAGAAGTTGGCCACCCAGCTGGCGCGGGTCATGGACGAAACGGGACGGCGCCCCGACTGTCTTATTCAGATCAATACCGGCGAGGAGGATCAGAAAGCAGGTGTGTTGCCGGCCGATGCCGATGCCTTTATCGCGACCTGCCGAACGGACCTCGGACTGCCGATCTCCGGGCTCATGTGCATCCCGCCCGTCGACGACGAGCCGTCCCTTCATTTTGCCCTGCTCCGGGAAATCGCCCGGCGCCACGGCCTCGATCGCCTGAGCATGGGGATGAGCGCCGATTACGAAACGGCGATCCGTTTCGGCGCCACCAGTGTCCGTGTCGGCACGGCGATTTTCGGGGAGCGACCGCCTTACAAACCGGCGGCCTAAGCCGGCGGTTCCTTGATGTCGATACAGGTCTCGGGCGTCACCGTCTCGAGGATCGCCAAAAGGTGGTCGACCCTCAGTGCCACGCATCCCTCGGTCGGTTCGAAGTTTGGCCTGGCCACATGAATGAAAATGGCGCTGCCGCGCCCAGCGACCACCGGGTCGTCATTGTACCCGACCTCGACGATGAGGTCGTATAGCGGGTCTTCACGCCACAGGATCTCGTGGCTGGCGTCGTAGGGCCGCTTGACGGCCATGTTGTAGCAGAGGTCGGCCGGGTCATCGCACCAGCCGTCGTCTTCCTTGATGGGCTGAACCGCTAGCCCGGTCCGCGGCCGACCGATGCGGTCGGGGCGGTACCAGAGACGGCGGAGCGGGAACCGTCCGACCGGCGTGGCGCCGTCGCCCTCGCGCTTTACTGCCGAAGTCCCGCTTCTGCCCAGCGCGCAGCGGTAGAACGCTCCGTCGAAACGGACGACACCAATGGGCAGTACGATGAGATCCATAGCCTCTCCCGGTGCCTCAATACCCCGCCGATCAATTCAACCGAGCCCGCTCGTCGTCCCCCGGCCTCACGGCCGTCGCCGGGTCCGGGTGGTATTTGTCGAGGGCGTCGAGCATAACGCTGGAAAACCAACCGCCGCCCTCGGCCGGTGCGGCGGCCGATGCGTTCTCGAAGGCCCTTCCACCTGCCGGCGCAGCACGGGATCGGGCGGTTTCCGCTGTTGCCCACGCCATGACCGGATCATCTTGCGCCACCGCCGCCGTCGCCGGCGCATCAACCCGGTCGAAGCCGGAATAGCTGGGCCCGCGGTCGCCAGCGGCGACGACTGACTCCATGGCCGGTTGTGGCGGCTCCGTGATCGGTCGGTCGAGGAACGCCCATTCCGGTCCCAGTGCCGGTAACGATGATTGGCCCATCGCCAACTCGGTGCCGGCCGTCTCCGTTTGCGACGGGGCTGCGTGGGTCACGACCAGCGAATCATAGGTACGTTTCGGGGGTTCGAGTCCTTGTTTTAAGGCTTCGGCGCGGCGATATCCCATTTCGGCATGGCCCGTCGGGTCCGTATTGACGACGACGCGGCTCGGCGCCTGACCGACGATTTGGCCGTCCTTGACGATGGCGGCGCCATAGGCCTGATCGCCGCTCTCGACCGCCTGGCGGCGCATGTCCTCGGCACGCCCCATGAAGGCTTCGCGACCGGGCTCCGCCGGTTGTTCGATCGCTGCCTGTTGTCGCTTTCCGCGGTCGGTCATGGAGCCAGACTAATTTGCTCAAGATCGGTCCGCATGCCAAAATCCGACATCAAAAGGCCGTCACCGGCAACATCGGACCGTCATTAGCGGCGACAGGGACCGGGGACCGTCCGCCACAGTCCGAGGTATGCATGCTCGATATTTTCAAGGCCCTGTCCGTCATGATGATGGATTTCCGCCGCGAGACGGAACCGCAGGCGAAAGCGCCGCGCTCTTTCAGCGACAGCGAAAAGCTGGATGACGACAACAAACTGATCGTCCGCGCCATGATCGCCTTTGCCGCCGCCGACGGCCGGGTCGACCTCTCCGAGCGGGACCGTGTTCTGATGCAGCTCGGCTCCCTCGGCCTGTCCGACCGCGACACCCGGTTCATCATGCATGAATTCCAAGCGCCGGCCGATCTCGATGACATCCTCTCCAAACTTCATCTGGCCGAAAGCCGCGCTACCCTGGTGAAACGCATTCGCGCCATGACCGATCTGTCGAATCCGGACGAGGTGGCCTTCCTGAACAAGGTCGAGGGCGAATAAAGCCGCCCGGTCGCTTACCCGTCCGATGCGGTCACGAAGAAACTCTCGTCGGCTTTCGAACGGTCGTCTTTCGGGACCCGGCCCGATGCCATGAAGATCACCTCCTCGGCGACGTCGGTCGCCAGATCGCCGATCCTCTCGATACTGCGGACGACAAGATTGAGGTGGGTACAAACGGTGGCCCGGCTGGAGTTCTCGGTATTGAGGGTCAGGATCTCGCTGAAGATATCGGTGTAACGACGGTCGACCTCGACGTCGCGGGTGCGAACCGCCTCGGCCTTGTCCGTATCCCGCTCGACGTAGGCCTCCACCGCGTCGCTGACGATTTCGCGGACCATGATCCCCAGTTCGATCACGTCGGGTTCGATTCCGACCGGTGCCAGTTCGACGATGGTGAAGACCCGGTTGGCGATGTTCTTGGCCTGATCGCCGATCCGCTCCAGATCGCCGGACGCACGCAAGCCAGCAATGATGGCCCTGAGGTCGTCGGCCATGGGTTGGCGCATGGCGATCATCCGCACCGCCAGTTCTTCGATTTCATGTTCCAGTCGGTTGACCGTCTCGTCGGTTACCGTTGCCGCGGCCGCCGCGTCAGCGTCGCGATTTGCCAGAGCGTCGAGCGCCGCCTGCAGCTCGCCGCCGACGAGCCCGCCCATCTCGGCGATGATGCCGTGTAGGGCCTCGAGCTCGTCATCGAAAGATTTGACGATGTGTTCGGTTGCCATGCAGCCTCCATTGCGGCTCCGGCCGGTTGCAGAGACCCAAACTATTCCGCCAACTGTTACGGTTTTAAGTCAGATTTGTTAAGGCCCGCCCCGGACAGGGTTTCCGAGCCGAATTCGCCGGCCGCCGGACCGTGCCGAGACATCAAATGAGGTGCCCGCCCTTGGCCTTTTTGGTCTGCAGGTACATCTCATTGTGCTTGTTGGCCGGAAAGGTGTGGGCGACCCGCTCGACGACGGTGACGCCGCATAGGCCCAGGGCCTCGACCTTGTCCGGGTTGTTGGTCAGCAACCGGATCGCCGAGAAACCGAGCTGGCGCAGCATGCGTGCCGCCGGAAAGTAGACCCGTTCGTCGGCGTCGAAGCCGAGCTGTTCATTGGCATCCAATGTATCGAAGCCCCGGTCCTGCAGTTCGTAGGCGCGCAACTTGTTGACCAGGCCGATGCCCCGGCCTTCCTGGGCCAAATAAAGAAGCACGCCGGATCCCTCGGCCGAAATCTCGTCGATGGCGCCACGCAGTTGGTCGCCGCAATCGCAGCGCAGACTGCCCAAAAGGTCCCCGGTGAAACACTCGGAATGCAAACGCACGAGCACCGGTTTCGCCGGGTCCGGCTCGCCGATCATGATGGCCAGGTGTTCGAGACCGCCGTCGAGCGGCCGGAAGGCGATGATACGGGTCTGTTCCGCATCGGACAGCGGCACCCGGGCCTCGCTGACCTTCCGCAGGGTCCGTGCGGCGACGTTTTCGTACTGAAAGATATCGCCGGCGTCGACCAGCAGGAGATCGTGCCGCGCCGCCCAGGCGGCCAGGTCCTCGGCCTCGTTGTCGGTTATGGCGGCGGTCACCACGGCCGGAAGCAAGCGCGCGATCTTGGCGAGCGAAACGGCGGCATTCTCGCAGTCGTAGGTCTCCGTTTCTTCGACGTCGATGCTGAGCGCACTGGGGGCCTGGTCGACGAGCGGGTCGGAAAGTTCGTAGACGCCCGCCGCCGACAACGGCGGCGTGGTGCTTAGCGTCACCACCTTGCCGACAGGTCGCGCCAGGTCGAGGACGGCGGCCCGCCGCCCGGTGATCGAAAGGGTCGGAGAACTGCCCGCCGTGCGCGCAAGTTGGTCGAGGCTATCGTCGCTGGCCCCTTCCGCCGCCTGGGCCAGAACGGCGCTACCGCCGGCGCCCTGGATAACGACGAAAAGGCCCCGTCTCAAGTCGGAGACGGCGCGGTCGACCGAGAGCAGCGACACCGGCTGGCGGCTCGCCGGGATCGAAAGGAGTTCGAACCGATTGGGGCTCTCGGACATAATTAACCTGTTCCTGGCCGGTCGACTGCGCTTTATTATACGATAAACCTGGTAACCACCACACCCTCGGCCGTCCGGCTTATCTCAACGATCGGACCGGCGGTGCCGATGGGGCGATCGGTTTCATTGGGGCAGGCGAATACGACTGAGTTTGGACGGGTGGCCGATGACGACGGGTAGACGGATTCTCATCGTCGATGACGACGACACTTTGCGTGAAATGCTCCGCGAGCAACTCGCCCTGCACGAGGAGTTTATGACCGAAGGGGCGGAAACCGGCGCCCAAGCCATCGAACTGGCGAAATCGGATTATTTCGACGTGATCATTCTCGATGTCGGCTTGCCCGACATGGACGGCCGCGAAGTCTGCCGCCTGATGCGGCGCAACGGCGTGACCTCGCCGATCATCATGTTGACCGGTGCCGACACGGACGCCGACACGATTCTGGGCCTCGATGCCGGCGCCAACGATTACGTCACCAAGCCGTTTCGCCTCGGCGTCCTGTTGGCCCGCCTGCGGGCCCACATCCGCCAGCACGAGCGCAGCGACGACGCGGTGTTCACCATCGGTCCCTACACGTTCCAGCCGGCCAACAAGCTTCTCGTCAACAACGACGACCAGAAAAAAGTCCGCCTCACCGACAAGGAAACGGCGATCCTCAAGTATCTCTATCGGACTGGCGATAAGGTCGTCGGCCGCGACGTTCTCCTCGACGAGGTCTGGGGCTATAACGCCTCGGTGACGACCCACACGCTGGAGACCCATGTCTATCGGTTGCGTCAGAAGATCGAGCCGGACCCGTCGAACGCGCAAATCCTGATCACCGAGCCCGGGGGGTATCGGCTCGTTCCCTAGGCGTTCACAGCCGTTTATCCGTTGGTTACAACGAACCCCAACCTTCGCATGCAATGGTGGGAAAGCCGGTTATAATGTGACCGCCCGATCGGCGCCGGCCGAAACGGGTCAGCCCTAAGCTCCGACGACAAGAAAATACCGACGTTGAACGCCTTCCGTCTCCTCACCGCCGTTATCCTGATCTCGGCCTGTCTCGGCACGGTCCCGGTGTCGGTCGCCGCCGTCGGTGGGCCGAATATCGCGGGCCCGGCTGCCCCCGATGGCACGCGCGATGGCGACAGGATCCGATGGTTGGCCCTGAGCGTCATCGCCGCGCTGGCCGCCGCCGGTGCGGTCGGCGCCGCCGTTTTCGCTTGGCATCCGGCGCGACGCGAGTCGATCCGCGAACGCTACCGGGCCGTGGCGGTTCGCCATGCCTCGGAGACCCTGCTGGGCGAGGCGCTGGAGGCGATTTCCGAAGGATTTGTCCTTTACGACAAGGGCGGCCGGCTTGTCGTCTGCAACACCAAGTTCAGGAACTTCTACGGATACAGCGAAGAGGACGCCAAGCCGGGCGTCCATCAGCGCGCCCTGGGGGCGCTCGACATTGAGCGTGGCAACGTCATCCTTCCCGACGGACAGGCCAGCGCCTACGTCGACCGCCGCGAAAACGTCAGCAAGGGGCCGCCGGACTCGTTTGTCGTCAATTTGCGGGACGGCCGCACGCTGCTTTTGCGCGACCGCAAGACGGCGAGCGACGGCGTCGTCAGCATTCAGACCGATATCAGCGACCAGGTCGACGCTCAGCAGGCGATCCTGGTCGCCAAGGAACAGGCGGAAATGGCCAATCGCGCCAAATCGGAATTCCTGGCCAACATGAGCCACGAGCTCCGCACGCCGCTCAATTCCATCATCGGCTTTTCCGAAATGCTGGTGAAACCGACCTTTGGTGCACTGGGCAACCCGAAATACGAGGAATACGCCGGCCTGATCTTTCAATCGGGCTCGCATCTGCTGGAGATCATCAGCGACATTCTCGATATTTCTAAGATCGAAGCGGGCGAGGCGACCCTCGAGGACAGCCACATCGATGTCGGCAAGGCGGTGGCGAGTTGCGTCACCATGATCGAACCGAGGGCGCGCACGGCGGGTCTCGACGTGCGGTTCTCGGCACCGCAAGGGTTTCCGACGCTGCGTGCCGACGAGCGCCACTTCAAACAGATCGTGCTCAACCTGCTGTCCAATGCGGTGAAATTCACCGAACCCGGTGGCGACGTGTCCATTGAAATCGACCTCGAGGCGCAAGACGGAATCGTCATCCGGGTCGTCGACGCCGGGGTCGGCATCGCCGCCGAGGACATGCACCGGGTCATGGCTCCGTTCGGCCAGGTCGCGGCAAGCAGCGTGCGTGCATGACGGCGGCGGCCCGGGCGCCCGGTTATTTGACCGTCACGGTGATCTTGCGCGAAATCAGCGGCGGCGTGTGCGGGATATGGTTGTGATCCCCCAGCAGAAGCTGCAGCGTGTGCTGCCCCGGCGCCAGATTGATCTCCGCCTCCGTTTGTCCGCCACCGAAATGACGGTGGTTGTCATCACTCGGAATCGGTTCTGCGAGGTTGGGGACGGGCGTATCGATCAACAGGTGATGATGCCCGGTGCCCGCCTTTTCGATGCCGGCCGGTGCGACTCCGGCACCCTTGAGGCCAAATCGGACAGTGAAGGGTGCGGTAACGACCGCACCGTCGGTCGGTGCTACGATGTAAAGCTCGGCCCCCTGGGGTGCGGCGGTTCCGGCCAGGGCCGCTGTAGCCATCGGTAAGGTGGCCACGACCGCGGCGATGATGGTCTTTTTCATCAAAATTCTCCTCCCTCGGCAGCGCTCCCATTGGTGCTGCCATCGAATCCCATATGGTTGCTCAACCATGAATTGCCAATTCTCTTTCCGACACGGGCCCCCGATCGATGTACCGTCGGTCGGTTACAACGGCCGAGATCCCGCTCCGGAGGCGGCGTCGGGAACGCCTGTTATCGGCGCTGTCGGCCGGTCGCACGCGGCCGCACCGCCGCTGATGGGGGCCGGGGAGCTGACGCAAATTGAAACACTTCCGCAATACACCGAAGCATTCCACCTCCGCGATTGCGTCTACACTAAGTAGTCCTTTAGTGGGAGGAGAACAGTGGATGGGCAAGGCCGCATAAGGTCTTCGGCCGTACGATCGGCGAACACCGGACAGGATCAAGAACCCGCCCATGAAGGGTGTCCGAAGCTGCTCGGGCTCCTGCACAAGGTCTGCGTGACAGCCAACGAGGCCCACGGCGCCGATGAGGCGATGCAGCGTTGCATCGACGATATCTGCGCTTTCACCGGCTGGCCGGTCGGGCACGTCTATACCGTATCGCCCGGCACCAAAGGTCTCTTGAAGCCGCGGGCGATCTGGCATCTAAGTGATCCAATCGGCTTCGCCCTGTTCCGCCAAATCACGGAACAGACCGATTTCTCGACCGGCGTTGACCTGCCCGGTCGGGTCCTGGAAAGCGGCGAGCCGGCGTGGATCCGCGATGTGACCGACGACCCCAATTTCCCGCGGGCCAAGCAGGCCGGTGATGTCGGGCTCAAGAGCGGCTTTGCTTTGCCGGTTCAGGTCGGCAGCGCCGTCGTCGCCGTGCTGGAGTTCTTTTCGACCCGCATCGACGAACCCGAAGAGCCGCTCATGGAGACCCTTGCCCATATCGGCAGGCAGATCGGCCACGTCGTCGAACGGGAGCAAACTCTTTCGGCTCTCAAGAAGAGCGAACGCTCGCTCCGCGAAATCCTCGATAGCGTCGGCGAGGGCATCATTCGCATCGACGAAAACGGGGCGATCACGAACTTCAACGCATCGGCCGAGCGTATGTTCGGCTACCGCCTTTCGGAGGTGATCGGCGAGGACGTCTCGATCCTGATACCGGAGGACGACCGGGCCAACCACAAGGATTACGTCAAGAAATCCAACATCCATGCGCCCAGGATCATCGACAAGGCCCGCGAACTGTCCGGGCGCCGCAAAGACGGATCGACATTCCCGATGACCCTTACGGTCTATCCTTTCGCCGCCGATTATCACCGCGGCTTCGTCGGTGTCATGCGGGACATCACGCGACGGCGTCAGGCCGAAGAACGATCTCGCCGTCTTCAGGCGACCATCGAAATGATGCCCGGTATCGTCGCCCTTTACGATGCCGCCGACCGTCTCGTCATCTGTAACGAGGGGTATCGGGAGCTCAATGCCGCCGTCATCGAGACGGTCGAACCCGGCGTCTCCTTTGAGGACCACCTGCGGGCGACCATTGGCAAGGGACTGGTTCCAGAGGCCATCAACCGCGAAGAGGAATGGTTGGCTGAACGCCTGGAACGGCGGTCCGGGGAAGGCACCGCTTTCGAACACGAGCGCCAGGACGGCCGGTGGTTGCTGATCACCGAAAAACGGCTCGAAGACGGCTCCATGATCCTGTTCTCCGTCGACATCTCGGAGCTGAGACGGGCGGAAGAGGACCGCCAGGAGGCCCTGATCAAGGCGGAACGGGCGAGTCAGGCCAAGTCCGAGTTCTTGGCCACCATGAGCCACGAATTGCGCACGCCCTTGAACGCGATCCTCGGATTCTCGGAAATCCTCCGCAACCAATACTTCGGACCTCTCGGTGAAAAGCGCTATCGGGAATATGCCGAAGACATTCATGCCTCCGGCGATGACCTTCTGGCGCTGATCAGCGACGTTCTCGACATCTCCGCCATCGAGGCCGGCAAGCGTCCGCTGATCAAGGAGCTGTTCGACCTTCGTGACCTGGTCGCCGATTGCACGCATACGGCGGAAAACGCCGCCGGTGACGGCGGTCTCGTTTTCGATGTTCTGATCGCCGATGGCCTGCCGCATCTCTACGCGGACCGCCGCGCCGTCAAACAGGTTCTGCTCAATCTGCTGTCGAACGCCTTGAAATTCACGCCGGCCAACGGCTCCGTGTCGATCGCCGTCGAGGCGGCGGCGTCGGAGGTCAACATCACCGTCGCCGATACCGGCATCGGCATAACAGCGGAAGACCTGCCCGGCCTCACGGATCCCTTCACCCGGGTGGTCACCGACCCGGGGATCGCCCAGGAGGGCGCCGGTCTCGGCCTCACGATCGTCAAGTCGTTGGTCGATCTGCACGGCGGGACCGTCAGTATCGAAAGTGAGGTCGGTAGCGGAACGAAGGTTTCCGTAACGTTCCCGAACGCGGCGCCTCCGTGTCAGCCGACCGTCGAAAACGCGGTCGGTTCCGAAAAACGACCAAAAACGCTAAACTGACCCGCACCATGGATCGCCGCCGGTTTCTGACGGGCGTTTCGGCGCTCGGGCTCGGCGGCTGGCTCGCTCAGCCGCGCACCGGCGCCGCTTCCGATGGCGGCGACCGACGGCTCGACGCGGTTATCGTCGGCGGTGGTGCCAGCGGCCTCGCTGCGGCTTGGTTGCTCAAGGATTACCGCATACGCGTCCTCGAGGCCGAGTCGGTGGCCGGCGGGCGCACCATCGGCGGTCAGTGGCGGGGATTTCATTACGCCAAGGGAACGGAATATATCGGCGAGCCGGAAGGCGCGCTGGCGGCATGGATCGACGATCTCGGTCTGAAGGCGCTGGCGATCCCGCCGCCGACCGTCAGACCGTCGCCGGCTGGCTCGCCGAGGAAGGCATCCATCCCCTGGTCCGCGCGTTGATCGACGTCGAGAACCGCGGCCTGTTCGGGGCCGCCAACGCCGACCTGTCGCTGGCCTGGAACGTGCCGGAAATGGCCTGGAACCTCTACGATCCGGACGAGGCCGAGACCAGCGGCGTCTACAGCTTCCGTCTCGGTATGCAGGAAATCATCGCCGCCGCCGACCGCGGCCTGGGACCCGGCGTCGTCGAGACCGGCGCCCGTGTCGAGCGCATCGAAAGGGCGGCCGACAAGGAACACCCGCTCCGCATCCACTACGTGAAAGCCGGCCGGCGCAACAGCCTTGCGGCCCGCGCCTGCGTACTGACGGCACCGGCACCGATCGCGGCCGCGGTTGGGGAACCGGTGTTGAGCGGTTCGGCACGGCGGACCCTGGCCTCCGTGCCTTATGCGCCCTACGTCACCGTCAATCTGATGCTCGAGCGCCGCGTGCTCCACGAGACCTGGAGCGTCGCCGCCATTGGCGAGATCTTCGTCACCCTCTATGACGCCCTGCGCACCCAGGTGGCGGCCGATTACCGGGGGCCGGCGGTGCTCGGCGTCTACGTGGCGCCCGAGCACGCGGCCGACCGCTCGCTGATGGCGCTTTCCGACCGGGCCCTCGTCCAGCGTATCGTCGACGGTTTGGAGCGTTACGTGCCGGGTATCACCGGGCTCGTCATCGATGCCGATATCCAGCGGTTCGATTACGCCTTTCCCGTGTTCGACACCGGCCACACGAAGCGCCTGCTGGCCCTCGCCACCGACGGCAGTGTCGCCGGCCCGCTGGTTCTGGCCGGCGACTACATGGTCTATCCGACCTTCGACGGCGCCGTCGAAAGCGCGGTCAACGCGGTCGATCGCCTGGAGGAATATTTCGGTTGACCGCTGGTGGCGAAACCGGCGTCAGGTCGGGAACGCCATGGCATGGTCGAGGGAGCGCAGGCGGCGGATCACGGTCAGCAGCAAGGACAGATAGAACCGCTCGCGGAACGTCGGGTCGCGCTCGCCCATACCGGCGATGAGGTCGCGGTCGATGGAGCGGGTCTGCACCGTGCCCGAGGCGATCAGGGTGGCGCTGGCGCCGATGTGGTCGATGAACGACATCTCGCCGACGGTGTCGCCGGCGGACAGCGGATCGGACAGCTCCTTCTCCGTCCGCCCGCCCTGCAGGCGGACGACCCGGACCTTGCCGTCGAGGATGACCAGGATAATGCCGGAATCCTCGTTCTCGCGGATCAGGATATCACCGTCGTCGAAGGCGACCTTGCGGCTGTTCTCGAGAAGATAGGCGATCTCGTCCTCGTTCAATTCCTGAAAGGCCCGTTGGAAAGCTACCCGAGACATCGTTTCGTCCCTATTCCGTGTCGTCAGTTTCGTCGGCGAAATCGTCGGCGAAGGCGAAGGGGTCGGGGTTCGGCTTGCCAAAATACCAGCCCTGGCCGAAGTCGATGCCGCAGTAGAAAGCCTGGTTGGCGATGTTCTTGTCCTCGACCATTTCGGCCACCGTCTCGACACCGGAAGACGCGCACATCTTGGCCATGGTGGTCAGCAGGTCGCCGCCACGCTTGGAGGCGCAGGCGCGGCGGATCACCGGCCCGTCGAACTTGACGACGTCGACCTCGAGCGCGTTCAGGTAATCGAAACTGGCGGCCCCGGCACCGAAGTCGTCGAGGGCGAACCCGTAGCCCATGTGGCGGAAGTCCTGGATGATGTTGTTGGTCTTCTCGAGCTGGCCGATGCCCGCCGATTCGGTCAGCTCGAACAACAGCCGACCCTTGAGCGACGGTTTGGCCTTGAGGCTCTTCAGCAGGCGGTCGACGAAAGCATCGCTGGACAGGGACAGACCGGACAGGTTGATGGCGACGGCTGGCATCGGGCCCTTTTTCGCGAATTCGTCCAAGAGCGCCGCGGTCTTGTCGAAGACGGCGCGATCGAATTCGGCGATCAGGTTGAGGTTCTCGGCAAGGGTGATGATCTGGAAGGTCGATTTGGCGCGCTCCGTATCGCGGAAGCGGCTGAGCACCTCGAAATGATGGACACGGCCGACGCGCAGGTCGCAGATCGGCATGTAGACGAGATCGAAATCGCCGCTTTCCGTGACCGATTTGATGTAGCGCACGGTTTCGACGGTGCCGTTCATCAGCTCGTCGAGGGAGTCGGAGAGCCGGCGAGTCGTGACCCGCCCTTCGCCGGAGCAGAACTGGTCCATGGTATAAACCAGCGCCTTGGCCACCTGTTCCTCGGTCATGCCGGCGTCGTCGGCTTCCAGGGTCAGCGAACGGGCCCCGACTTTCGCGCCTTCCGGCAGGTGGCTGAGGGCCTGTTCCTCGACCTCGATGTTGACGGTCTCGGGATCGACGGCCTCGTCGTGGGCGTAGCCGAAGCTCTCTTCGTCGAGTTGGCCGGCCGTGTTGCCGCCGATGGAGTGCGCCTTCAACACTTCGCCTACGGCGGTCATCAGGCCGAGCCGTTCGTTGGCGTCGAGCGCCTTCGCCGCTTGTTCCAGGTTTTCGATATGGACCATGGTGACCCTGGCCGCGTGCCCGGCATCGGCGTGCGACCGGAGCCGCGCCGCCGCCTCCTGGCCGAAGCTGGGGCCGGCCAGCAGTCCCGCCTCGGTGACGGCGATCGGTTCGCGTTCGGCCACCTGGACCGGACTCGCCGGACCGACCTTGAGGGCCAGGAAATAGTGGTCGCCGAAATCGGATACGCGGTATCCGGCGAGCGTGCTGACGACGCCGACGCCGTTGGGTCCCTTGATCTTCAAAGTGGCGTCGTCAATACGACCGGCGCCGTCGCCGCCGCTTCCACTGCCGCCTTTGGCGCCGGAGCTCAGCATTTCCTTGACCTTGGGCCGGAACTTGTCGTCGATAAGGGCCAGGAACGAGGTGCCGGGCAGTTCGTCGGGCGCCATGCTGAACAACAAGTCGGTAGCCCCGGCGCCGTAAACGATGGTCAGCTCGCGGTCGAGCTCGAACAGCAGGTCGACCCGGCAGAAAGCCAGCTTGATGAAACGGTCGCGCTCGGCCTTGGCCCGTTCCGGGTCCTGGGCGCTGCTTCCGGTTCCCGTCTTTGCCATGGGTTCGGGCACGTCCCTTTCCTCCCGATCGGTCGGGCCTTGCCGTCAGCCTCCGCCGACGTTCGATCGACGGCCGGCCGCAAGGCAGTCTAGCGCGGCGCCGGGGTGCGAGGCCAGAGTGTCGAAGCGCCGAATGCCTTCCAGGACGGACGGCAAATCGCCATAATGAAAACGCCGCCGTCGAGCCGGGCGGCGCGCCGGACAGGGGGAGCATGGGCGAAAAATCGGAAAGCGGGTTGGCGATTGCCGATCGAGGCGGCGATTTCGGCGCCGAGATCACCGACGTCGACCTCACTGAACCGCTGGTGCAGGGCCTGTTCGAGGACATCCAAGAGGTGTTGGGTACCTATTGTGTCGCCGTGTTCCGGGAACAATTCCTTGATGATGCGGCCCTAGTCGCCTTCGCCGAGCGCTTCGGGCCGTTGGAGGTACCGTTGGCCCGTGACCAGTACGGCGGCGTCGACAGCAAGGTCACGCGCCTTTCCAATGTCGGCGATGACGGCGCCGTGATGGACCCCGAAGGCGAACACGCGACCTATATGAAGGGCAATTTGCTTTGGCACACGGACAGCTCCTTCAAGCCGGTGCCTTGCACCTATTCCATCCTCGCCGCCCATGAGGTTCCGGATTGCGGCGGCGAGACCGAATTCGCCGATTTACGGGCCTGTTATGATGATTGGGTGGGGCCGTTCGGCGAATTCGACAAAGGCGCGCTTGAGGGCCTGCAGTGCGAACATTCCATCATCTATTCCCGCTCGTTGATCTCCGGCGACATCTTCACTGACGCGGAGAAGAGAACTTTCGAGCCGCCGCACCATCCGCTGGTGCGCACCCACCCCCGAACCGGGCGCAAGGTCTACTACGTCGGCAGCCATTGTTCCCATGTCGTCGGCTGGCCGGTCGAAAGGGGCCGGGCCTTGATCCGCGAGCTGACCGGGTTTTGCATCCGTCCGCAGCATGTTTATTCGCATTCATGGCGGGCCGGCGACGTCGTCGTCTGGGACAACCGCTCCGTCCTGCACCGCGGCCGCACCTACGACCCGGCCCAGCGCCGGGTCATGCACCGAGCGACCGTCGCCGGGGCGACCGCCTGACCGGGCCGATGAGGCGTCCGGTGGCGCTCCGGGAACAGGCCGGTCAACCGCTTGTCGGGCGCCCGGGCGCCCGGGCGCCCGGGCGCCAGCGAAAGGCGGAACGTGGAGCCGCGACCGACGTCGCTTTCGACAGTCAGTTCGCTGCCGTTGCGGTCGATCAGCTCCTGGCACAGATAGAGACCGAGACCGGTGCCAGCCTCACCGTCGGTTCCCCGTCTCACCGACTGGATCCCGAGCGTGAACAGGTCCTTCAACCGGTCGCTCGAAATACCGATCCCCGTGTCCCTGACGACCAGCTCGACGGTCTTGTTCGCATGCCGGGTCTCAAGGACGATGCTGCCGCCGGCCGGCGTAAACTTGATGGCATTGCTGATGAGGTTGCGTAGGACCGTATCGATCATGCGCGAGTCCGCGTGCACTGTCAGGTCGTGTCGTCCTTCGGTGCGGAGCTCGACCTTCTTGGATGCCGCAAGGGGCGCGAACCGGCTGAGGTTCGACTGGACCAGGTCCTCGATGTCAAAGGTCACCGGCGCGTAATCCAAATGACCCAACAGCAGGCGTGACCACTCCAGGAGATCCTCGAGCAGCTTGTGGCCGCCGTCGGCGGCGCGGTGTACCAGCGACGCATACTCGATCACCTGGTTCGGCTCCAATTCGGCGGCGCCTCGCGCCAGGAGCTCCGAAAATCCAAGCAGTGCCGTAAACGGAGCGCGCAGGTCATGGGCGATGATGCCGAAGAATTTGTCCTTAGAATGTACCGTGCGCGAACCGCAATGACTATGGCCAATTGTGGTGAGGTCGAAGCCATCAACATTTATGACCGGTCCGCGCGATGACGCCGTTGCCGTTCATAAATTGTTAGGATTTCCGTGTTCTCCTTATCAATCGACAGAATGTCTTAAAGGAGAAAAAAATGACCGCCATTGTTCTCGCGGGTTTGACGATCGCCGCTGGTGTATCGCTATTCGGCTTGATGAAACTGTCGGCCTGAGCGCCGCCCGTAAACAATTCCAGGATCCTTTCCGGGTCCGCTCCAGGGAAACAACGAAACGGCCCCGGTAAAGGCGTGAAATACGCCGCAGCCGGGGTTTTCGTTTAAACAAAGAAGCTAGATGAAAAAGCCTCGGGGATCGACGCCTTCAAATGTGATGGCTTCGAAGGCGATGCCGAGATCACGGGCGATCCGGTAACTCTCCTCCAGTTCACGCCGCAACGGCCGACGCGCGAGCGGTTCGTACTTGTCGCGGTACCCGGGATTTCTCGGGTCCGTGAAGGTGTCGGGGTGGTACTGTGCCATCACGTTAACCGGCGCACCGGGCAGGTTTTCGGCAACCCACTCGAGGACCGGCCGCGTACAGCAATCGACATGGTTTGGCATGACAAGGTGGCGAATGGTGAAGGGCTCGCCCCAGGCGTGCACCGTCGCCAGGTTTCGGGTCACCACCTCCCAATACCACGGCGTGCGGGCCAGTTCCTTGGCGCAGGGTCCGGGCCCAAACTTGAAATCGGGCAGCCAGATATCGATGACGGGGCGCAGGAGATTCATGGCGGCTTCGGACATAATGAAGTTGGAATTCCAGAGCATCGGCACGTTGAACTGCCCCCGGTGACTACTCAACGTGGAATCGTGCGGTCCCCGGTGCACAGGATCGGCTTTCACCCGAACCGCCTCGGCAAGGTCGGAACGGTCCGGCTGGTCCATTTCGTGACCGAGAATGCGGATGGCCTCGAGGATGGTATGCAGGTGAATAGTCGGATCGCCGCCGACCCAGTTGATGTTGTGACACCCCTCACGCCTCAACATCCAGGCCATCGCCGCTAGCGTACGGGCATCGACCGGTTGGCCGTTGTCCTTATCGGTCGAAATATCACCGTTCTGGCAAAACACGCAGCGCATGTTGCAGGACGTGAAGAATATGGTCCCGTAGCCTAGGCGACCGCGATAGATCAATTCCTCGCCCTGGTGGTGGAAGAAGGTCGAGACCCGGCTGGCGTTACCGAGCTTACAGGTTCCGAACTTGGTCTCGGCGGCGCGATCGACGCCGCAATCCCAGGCGCAGAAATCGCATGCTTCGAGGCTGCGCCGCGCCAGCTCCGATATTAGTGAAAGGAGCGACGGTTCTCCCGTGGCCAACGGCGCACCCTTGCCATCGAAGGCCGACCGGCAGAAGTCTCCGTGGGTCGTCGTCACGGCTGCAAGATGTTTCCGCAGGTCCGCTGTCGGCGCCGCCGCCGGCTCGAAGTCGATTGGAATTGAGGCGGCCAATCGGAACTTGGCCGGAATTCGATTGTCGGCGACGCCGAGATACCAGTCGAAACGCCGGCGCCAGTTCGGGTCGTCGCCGATCCCCAAGGCATCAGCCGGAATCATGATCGATGAGTGTACCCCGTCGGGGAAGCTGGCGCCATCAACAGTGGATCAGTCGGCATCGGTTCCCTTGACCCGCAGCATGTCGCGCAGCTCTTGGAGTTCACGTTCCACGGAATCGATCTTGGTCTCCAGGGTCCCGGTCTCGGCCAGCACTTCGGCCGTGACCTGACGGTGCTGGCTTTGCATGGAATCGACGATGACGCCGATGAACAGATTGATCACGGCGAAACTGGTGACCAGGATGAACGGCACGAAGAAGGCCCAGGCGTAGGGATAGACCTTCATCACCGGTCGCACGATACCCATCGACCAGCTCTCCAGCGTCATGATCTGGAAGAGCGTATACATGGACCGCCCGATGTTGCCAAACCAGGCGTCGAATTCCGAACCGAACAAGTTGGTGGCGAGGACGGCGCCGACGTAGAAGATCAGCGAGATCAGGGCGACGATGGAGAGCAGTCCGGGTATGGCGGTGAAAAGGGCCTGGATGACGGTGCGCATCTGCGGCACCACGGACATCAATCGGAAGGCCCGGAGGATTCGAAGCGCCCGCAACACGGAGAGCGGCCCCGAGGCGGGAAACAGCGCGATGCCGACAACCAGGAAGTCGAAGACATTCCATCCGTTACGGAAGAAGGCAAGCCGCCTGTAGACCATTTTCGTGACGATTTCGACGACGAAAATAGCCAGAACCGAGCGGTCGAGAACGGCAAGCACTGTACCGAATTGAGCCTTCAGGGCTTGTGACGTCTCAAGCCCGAGCGTGACCGCATTGAGCACGATCAATCCGGTGATGAGGTGTTGCACCTTGCGTGATTCAACGAATAATCCGGCCCGCTCGATGAAGGTCATGACGATTTCTCCAGGCTTCCGCTATGCCGGGCAATCCCGGCCGCCCCGTGGCGTCGTGTCATAGCGAATTCGCCCCCCTATTCCAACCGGTCATGTTGGCTCCAAGCGCGATTCCTGCCACCATGGCGGCCTGATGACAGGAGCGGGGCGACGTCGTGTCGGATCATGGGTGGCGAGGCAGTGGGCGGTTCCGGGTGGCGCGGTTGGGCGCGGTCCTGTTGGTCCGTTTCGGCAACGTGTCGACCAAGAAGACCCGCCTGAAGGCCGACATCGGTGCTTTCTTCCGCAAGGAATACCGGGCCATGCGGCCGAGTTTCGGCCCCTACCGCGTGCACATTTGGATGGAAGGCCCGAACCTGACCCGCCGGATCGACGCCGACAACATCGCCAAGGCCTGTCTCGATGCGCTGACCGGCATCGTCTGGAGAGACGACAGCCAAGTGACCAGCCTCGCGGTCGAGAAGGTGGAAGCGGAGACCGAGGCCGTCAGCTTGAAGATCGAGAAATGCAAGCACCCGACACCGCCGGACGAACTCCACCATTTGCTCGCCACCGCCGACGGGTTACCATGAACCATGGTTCGTACCTTGATATTCGTCCTTTGCTTGTTCGCCGCCGCCTGTACCCAGCCGGTGAAGCACTGGGAACATCCGTCGGCGACGGAGGATCAGTGGCAGGTCGACCGGGCCGATTGCCGCTCCCGAGCCCGGCGTGACGCGGAAAGGGATTACGTGGGGGCCAGCCGCATTGCACGTCCGACCGACGATGACATCACCCAGACCTACACAAGCCAAATGCGCCTGTTCGGGGCCAAACGAAGCGAGCAGAGTCTCTATGAAAATTGCCTCAAACGACGCGGTTACGTTCCGGCCAAAGCTAGGAAAAGCGGGCAGCCAACCTGAGCGGTGGCCCGCCTACCGGCGGCACCGGAGATGTTCTTCCGTCACGGTCTTCTTCGACCGGTAACCGTCCAATTAGAAAATCGGCCCCAGATGGGACCGCGTTTCCGTCGGCAAATCGGCTTCGCACGTTAGCCGACGAACCGGCCGTTGATGTCCCGTCGTCGGCTCGGCTAGGTCAATCGATGGTGGGCCGTATGACCGGCACCCCATTCCCTCACCGCCCTGAGCAACCGCGCCAGCCCGCGGAACGGCGCGCCCAGGTAGTGGCGTACGGCTTCTGCACGCATCTGGTTGGCGCGGACAATGGCCTTTTCGTATTCTTCGCTGTAAGGGGCGATATAGTGCTGTTCGTAGATCGCAGCCCAGGAAATCCGTTCTTCGTCTCGCAATGTCTTTGTTCCTTATATAGTGAGACCCGTGTTTCATATTGCGGAATGCGCCACCAGTTTGGACTCAGGCGGCACGATCTCCCGATGCCAATCATTTAGACCCGCTGGCGTCGCGCTGGCAGCGCCATCGCCGCAGCGCAGCATTGTGGAAAAAACATGGCTCAAGTCGAGTTTTTGCACTCGGACACCCCCATCTACCCGACGTTTTTCAGGATTGGGGTGCGGAAAGCGGCTTTGGGGGCGATTTGGGCTTGCAATGACCGTTTCGAGCGGTCGTTTTGCCGGTTTTCGGGGTGTTTTCCGGCCTCC
>Ga0209561_1000026_pt1 | contig 46401 bp, 48 predicted proteins | sample WorMettrBAHAMAS2_FD_187393 | JGI IMG/M metagenome (GOLD analysis project Ga0209561, IMG submission 187393) | Marine gutless worms symbiont microbial communities from Max Planck institute for Marine Microbiology, Germany - Inanidrilus... | ecosystem: Host-associated > Annelida > Digestive system... | reverse complement strand
GGAGGCCGGAAAACACCCCGAAAACCGGCAAAACGACCGCTCGAAACGGTCATTGCAAGCCCAAATCGCCCCCAAAGCCGCTTTCCGCACCCCAATCCTGAAAAACGTCGGGTAGATGGGGGTGTCCAGGTCCGGAACTGTATGATTTGATCGGCAACGACCTTGGGGTCGCGCAGGACCTTGGACATGATGATGCCGCCCTCGACGACTCCCGAGACCATATCGGCCAGGGCATCAAGGTCGACGTCTTCCCGCGGCGGATACTTCTCGGCGATCAATTCTAAGTGCCGGCGGAACCGGCGGCGCCACGACAAAACGCCGTCCGCCGTCATCTGCCGGATATCACCGTCGAATAGGCGCTCATTGTAGCAATAGGTGGCGACCAAACATCCTGGATTGCCCTCCGGCATGTCGCCCATCATCTCGGCGAACAGCTTCAAGCCGATCAAGAAACCGTGCAGGGGGTCGTCGTTCAGTTCGGCGGCGCGGCCGAACAGCTCATCGAATACGGCGTCCTCGCGCTCCAGATAGCGGCGCATTAAGGCACGCGCCAGTTGGGTCTTGTCGGGGAAATGATAGAAGAAACCGCTCTTGGTGATCTCCGCCTCGGCAATCAACTCCTCGATGGAGGTGGCGCCGAACCCCTTTTGCAGGATCGCCGCCTCGGCGATATCCATGATGCGCTCGCGCGTTTGCGTACCCTTGGCCATGCCTCCCCCGGTGATTTTACTGTATTGCAGGTACAGTTTATGGCCTCGACGAAGCTCTCACAACCTCCTAGAACGCCTTCAGATTACTCGTAAAGGCTTGATATAAAAGGGAAAAATTCTTATTTCGATTACTGGACCGCAATCTCGCTAGTGTCGAAACACCTCTTCGACGATCTTCCCCGGCGAGTTCAACGGGCGCGCTAATCGCTTTGAGCGCAATCAACGGGGCGCGCCAGTTGGCTGGCGCAAGACGACAAAGAGGAGTTCTAACAATGTCTCACACTAACCCCACGCTGCCGCAACTGAACGGCAAAGTCTTTCTTACCGACGGCGGCCTCGAAACCTGCCTGGTCTTTCACGAAGGGTTCGACCTGCCCTATTTCGCCGCTTTCGATCTCTTGAAAAACGACAGCGGCGTCGACGCCATAAAACGTTACTTCGCCAAACACATGGACGTCGCCCGCCGCCACGGTGTCGGCTTCGTTCTCGAAAGCCCGACCTGGCGGGCCAGTGCCGGCTGGGGCCAAAAGATGGGTTACACGGAGGCGGATGTCGCCGCGGCCAACAAAAAAGCGATTGCACTGCTCGATACACTGCGTCGCGAGTTTGACGACAGTACCATCGAAATCGTGATCAGCGGTTGCGTCGGCCCGCGTGGCGACGGATACGCGGTTTCCGAAGAGATGACGGCGGCCGAGGCGGAGGCTTACCATGCCCCGCAGATCGCCGCGCTCAAGGAAGGCGGCGCCGACCTCATTTCGGCGATGACCATGAACTATATCGGGGAAGCCCTCGGTATCGTCCGCGCCTCCAAGGTCGCGGGAATTCCGGTGTCCATATCGTTCACGGTCGAGACCGACGGCCGCCTCCCCGACGGCAGCACCCTGGAAGCTGCCATCGAACGCGTCGATCGGGAAACTGGAAGCGCGCCCGCCTACTACATGATCAACTGCGCCCATCCGACGCACTTCTCCCATCTGCTGGAGAGTGGCGAAGACTGGCTGTTGCGCATCCGCGGTATTCGCGCCAATGCGTCTGCCTTGAGCCATGCCGAACTCGACGAGGCCGAGGAATTGGACGATGGCGACCCGGTCGACCTGGCCGCCCTCTTCGGGCGGCTCAAGGAAATGATGCCGCACCTCACCGTCCTCGGCGGTTGCTGCGGGACCGACCACCGTCACATCGACGCCATTGCGCAGGCTTGCGTCACCGCCTGACGTGACATCCAGCCGAACGGGGGACCCAGGCGAGGCCCGGCGTCCCCCGCCGTTTATCCTCTCGAGGAACGGCCTGTTGCAGGTCGGTTAGTCCGCCACGTCGTCCGGTGATAAATAGGCGTCTATCAGTTTTTCGAGTTCGACTTTGCGGTAAGGATAGATGATCACGGAAACGAAACCTGTGACCTGTCGACCGTTCTCCGAAAGCGGTAGTCGAACCACACGTTGGAAGTTGATCTCTCTGCCTTTATCGACGATCGAGTAGTGCTCGAAACGGGGGGTCTTGGCCGCGATCGCCGAGCGGTAGGAACGGTCGGCGGGGTCCCTGTAAATGCCTGGCAATTCGCTGACGGTCTTGCCCGTATAGTCGCCGCCGGCGACACCGGTGATTTCGCGCCCCCAGTAGCGGTATCGAAAGGTGTCACCCTCTTCTTCGTAGTCGACGACGAGCGTGGTCGGGAGATACCGCGGCGGTATACGCAGCAGATCGAATGTCTTCCACGCCGGGCCGACGGCGTTCTCCGGCGTGATCGAGTGCCAATACTCGACCAGCGGCGCCACATCTTCCGGAATCTCGGCGAGATCGAGGTCAGTTACTTCAAGCCCGATGGCCACTGGCGATCCCCTAGTCCACCGCGATCAAGGCGGCCGCCGCTGAACGTCCCTCGGCAAGAAGAACATTGAACGTTCGGCATGCCGCTCCCGTATCCATCCATTCGAGAACAACACCGTCGTGTTTCAGGGATTGGCGCAGCCCTTTGGGCGGCACCAGGAATGATGCACCGCATCCAACGATCAGGATCTGCGGTCGGATCGCGGCTTCCATTTCGGTCACCGGAACCAGACTTTCCGGCGTGATGGCGCCGGGATCATCGACCGGCCACGGCTCGGTACGCTCGGCGAAGACCAGAACGGACCCTTCGTGCACGTCCTCACCTACGGTGAAACGGCCGGCGCCGTATTTCCGAATCAGTTGATGACCGCGCGGGACGGCCGGCGTGATATCGAAGGACATAGCCTTGGAATTTAAGGCGTTTCCTCGACGTTTTCATCCCCTGTTTCGCCGACCAGCGCACCGCGGCGTTCGAGCTTCAGGTAGAGCAGCAACGGCACGGCCAGGCAGATCGACGAGTAGGTACCGATAATGACCCCCCAGATCATGGCGAAGCTGAAATCACGGATCACGGCGCCGCCCAGGAAGAACAGCGCTCCCAGGGCCAGCAACGTGGTCAACGACGTCATCACCGTCCGGGAGAGCGTCTCGTTGATGGCCCGGTTGAGGAGTTCAGGCAGCGGCATCTTCTTGAACTTGCGGAGATCCTCGCGAACTCGGTCATAGACCACGACGGTGTCGTTGATGGAGTAACCGGCGATGGTCAGCACCGCGGCCACCGTCGACAGGTTGAACTCGAGCCCCATTAGCGCAAAGATGCCGACCGTCGATATGACGTCGTGAGTGAGCGCGACGACAGCGCCCAGGCCGAACTGCCATTCAAAGCGGAACCAGATGTAGACGAGGATGGCGAGGATCGCCAGGCCGACGGCCATCAGGCCGTCGATGAACAGTTCCTCGGACACCTTGGGGCCGACGAATTCGGTGCGCCGGTATTCGACCCCGGCGCCGAGTGCGTCTTTGATTTTGGCGACAGCTGCTTGTTGCGCCTTCTCGCCGCCGTCCTGCCGCTGGACACGGATCAGAACATCAGTTACCTGGCCGAATTCCTGCAGGGCCACTTCGCCGAGCCCCAGGCCGCCCAGGGTCGTGCGCATGGCAGCGAGATCGGCCGCCTGTTCGGTGCGGATCTCGAGCATGATGCCGCCCTTGAAGTCGATGCCGTAGTTAAGCCCTTTAGCGAGGAACAAAACCACCGACCCGACGATCAGGAGAGCGGAAAAAGAGAAGAAGGCCAGCCGTTTCGGGATGAACGATAGGTTGATACCGGCCGGAATCAGGTGAAGTCCACGCATCTCAAATCCTTAGATCGGCAGTTCCTTGGGCTGCGAACGGCGCAGCCAGGTGACGACGATGAGCCGCGTCAGCATGATCGCCGTAAACAGCGAGGTGACGATGCCGATGGCGAGCGTCACGGCAAAACCGCGTACCGGGCCCGATCCAAACACATAAAGGAGGATGGCGGCGATCAGTGTCGTTACATTGGCGTCGATAATGGTCGTCAACGCTCGGCTGTAACCGGCGTCGACCGCCGAAATGGGCGTCCGCCCCTGGCGGACTTCTTCGCGGATGCGCTCAAAGATCAGGACGTTGGCGTCGACCGCCATGCCGATGGTCAACACGATACCGGCGATACCGGGAAGCGTCAGGGTCGCCTGCAGGGCCGACAGTCCGGCCAGGATCAGGATCATGTTGATGATCAGCGCCGTATCCGCCATCACCCCGAAACGGCCATAGGCGATGCCCATGAAAACGACGACCCCGATCATGCCGACGATACTGGCGATCTTGCCGGCGGCGATGGAGTCGGCGCCAAGACCCGGACCGACGGACCGTTCCTCGAGGATGGTGAGCGGTGCCGGCAGGGCACCGGCCCTGAGCAACAGGGACAGATCGTTGGTTTCCTGCACCGTGAACCGGCCGCTGATCTGACCCGATCCGCCGAGGATCGGCTCGCGGATGACCGGAGCGCTAATCACGCGGCCGTCGAGCAAGATGGCGAAGGGCCGGTTGACATTCTCCGAGGTGACCTTGCCGAATTTGCTGCCGCCGCGGGTATTGAAACGGAAGGTGACGACCGGCTCGTTGGTCCGCTGATCGAAACTGGGTCGCGAATCGACCAGGTCCTCGCCCGACACCATGACGCGTTTCTTGATCAGGATCATGCGCGGCCGGCCTTGCGCGTCGACTTCGTCGACCTGCGGCATCCAACGCGATCCGGCCGGTGCCGGGAGTGACGGGTCGAGGGCATCGGGCCGGTCGTCGACCAGATGGAATGTCATCTTCGCCGTCTTTCCGAGTAGCCGCTTGATCCGCTCCGGATCGTCGACACCGGGTAGTTGCACCAGGATCCGGTCGTCGCCCTGGCGCTGGATGGTCGGTTCCTGGGTGCCGGTCTCGTCGATGCGTCGCCGGATGATCTCAAGGGACTGCTGGATCGCCGAGTTACGCCGATCGGCGATGGCGCGGTCGGTCAGGGTCAGGCGTATGGTGTTTTCGGATGACGTCAGGACCGTATCGCCCTCCAGGCTCCGAAGAAGCTCACGCGCGCGGTCGGCCTTGTCCGCCTGGCGGATGGTGACTTTGACGCCGACGGTTCCATCAACGCCGAGGCCGCCGTACCGGATACGCTCGCGACGCAGCTGCGTGCGCACCTCGTCGACAAGGACTTCGAGCTGTTCCTTAATGACGGCGTCGATTTCGACCTCGAGCAGCAGGTGCGAACCGCCCTGCAGATCGAGACCCAGGTTGACTTGCTTATGGGGCAGCCAATCGGGGATGGAAGCGGCCGTATGCGCCTTCAGGAAATTCGGTGCCGCAAAGGCCAAGCCGAGGGCACAAACCAGCGCGATAGCGACGATCTTCCACTTGGCGAAGTAAATCATCTCGCAGTCCCGCCGTTGCTCCTACTTGTCGCCGTCCGCCGATTTGTCGGGCGCCTTTTCGGCCGGCTTGGCACCGCCGCCGAACAGTCCGCCCAACAGACCGCCCTTCGGCTTGTCGTCGTTGGCCGCGGCCGCCGCGGCGGCAGGTTCCGTCTTGGACATGACCGCGGAAATCAGGTCGCGGCGCACCTTGACCTTGATGTCCTGAGCGATCTCGACGGTGACCTGCATCTCGTCGTCGACCTTGGTCACGGTTCCGATGATGCCGCCGCCGGTGACCACCTTATCGCCGCGGCGGATGGCTCCCAGCATGTCCTTGTGTTGCTTCATCTTCTTCTGCTGCGGGCGGATGAGCAGGAAATAGAACACCACGAAGATGAGGATCAGCGGCAAAAAGGCCTCGATACCCCCACCCGCCGAGGCGCCCGCCGCTTGGGCATAGGCTGGCGAAACGAACATTGAAAACTCCCGAAACCGGGGCCTCTCGAACCCCCATGAAAAACCGGAGGGGACTATACCCGCCCGCACCTGAGTTGCAAATGCAAAGCGTCGCCATCGCGCCTTTTTGATTTCTGAAAACCAACTGGATTTGCTGGTTTTTTTTGCCGTTCCCTGCGACGGTCGGGTCGATGACCGATCCTGCCGTTGGGAAAAACCCTGGATGACCCCCTCGCTCGCCCATCGCCTGCCCTTTCATTACGCCTGGCTGGTCGCCGTGGTTTCCCTGATCGCGGTGTTCGCCTCGTTGGGACTGGGGCGTTTTGCGTTGGGCATGTTGCTGCCGGCCATGGGGCAAAGCCTGGATCTCGACTATCAGGAAATGGGGTTCATCAGTACCGCCAACTTCGTCGGTTATTTCTTCGCCGTCGCCGTCACGGCGGCTCTCGTCAAACGTCTGGGCAAACGGAACTTGATTGCGGCCGGGCTGGTCATCGGCGGGCTTTCCATGGCGGTCGTCAGTCGCGCCGACAGCGTCGTCGCCGTCCTCTTCGCCTACGCGGCGACCGGTTTGGCCAGCGGCTTTGCCAACGTCACGGTGATGACGCTCGCCGTCCAATGGTTTCACGGCAACGTCAGGGGCCGTGCCCAGGGTATCGTCGTCACCGGCAGTGGTGTCGGTATCATGTTCACAGCACTCCTCGTTCCGTCCGTCAACGCCGAACTGGGACCCGAGGGCTGGCGGTTCAGTTGGTCCGTCATGACAGCCCTGCTCATCGCCGTCGCCGCTCTCTGTTTCGTCGTCATGCGCGATACCCCCGACGCCTTCGGCCTGAAACCGGCCGGAAAAAAGACGGGCGCCGACCACGCCGCGACCTTCGACGCGCCCGACCCAAAGCACAGGGCCCGCGTCATCATGCGCCTCGGTGCCGTTTTCATGATGTTCGGCGGCTCCTACCCCATATTCGTCACCTTCATCGTCACCGACCTGGTAACGGAGCGCGGCATGGCGGAAAGCGATGCCGGGACGTTTTGGCTCCTGTTCGGCGCCCTCAGCCTGCTGTCGGGGCCCGTGTTCGGAACCTTATCGGACTTCATCGGCCGCAAGCTCTCAATGGCCATCGTCTATGCCATGCATCTCTCGGCCTACCTGCTGGCGGCCAGCTCGTTCGGTCCCTGGGCCCTCTATGTGGCGATCGTGCTCTTCGGTTCGTCGGCCTGGGCCATACCGTCGCTGATGGGCGCCGCCGTCGGCGACTACCTGGTGCCGGCGCAAGCCGTCTCGGCCTTCGCGGCGATCACACTGGCCTTCAGTGTCGGCCAGATCGCCGGGCCGTTCTTAGGCGGTATTCTGGCCGAAAGGAGCGGCGATTTCGCCTTGAGCTACCTGCTGGCCGCAAGCATGGCCGGCGTGGCCATCGTGCTGACGACCTTTCTGCCCCACCCCCCGGGGCACGGCAATTGACTTCGGTGCCGCGCGCCCCCTACTCTCCGCCATCATGAACGATTTCAATGATCTTGCGTCCGATCTGAAGCGGGTCGCCGACGCCCTCGAACGCCTGACCCCGAAAGCGCCGGCGCAAGCCGACCTTGATGCCGCCGACGCCTTCGTCTGGCACGCGGAAGACGGACGGCTGGAGCCTGTCGCTTCGGTCAACCGCGTCGAACTCATGCTGCTCAAGGGAATCCAGCGCCAGACCGACATCCTGCTCGACAACACGCAACGTTTCGCCCGAGGCTTTCCCGCCAACAATGCCCTCCTTTGGGGGGCGCGCGGCACCGGCAAGAGCTCGCTGGTCAAGGCCCTCCATGCCGAGATCAATGCCGCCGAACCGGGCGCGCTGGCCCTCATCGAGATCCACCGCGAGGACATCCCGTCCCTGCCGCAATTGTTGTCGACACTGAGAAAAAGCGAACGGCGTTGCCTGCTGTTCTGCGACGATCTCTCCTTCGACGCCCAGGATGATACCTACAAGTCCCTCAAGGCGGTGCTCGAGGGCGGTATCGAAGGGCGGCCCAAGAACGTGATATTTTACGCCACTTCGAACCGGCGTCACTTGATGGCCCGCGACATGATCGAAAACGAGCGTTCGACGGCCATCCATACCTCGGAAGCGGTCGAGGAGAAGGTATCGCTCTCCGATCGCTTCGGCCTATGGCTCGGGTTCCACAATTGCGACCAGGATACCTATTTCTCCATCATCGAAGGATACGCCGAACGTTTCGGACTCAACGATCCGTCGATCGATCTGCGGGCCGAGGCCAACGAATGGTCGGTGACCCGCGGGGCGCGCTCAGGGCGGGTCGCCTGGCAGTACATCCAGGATCTCGCCGGCCGCCTCGGCAAGGCCATCGATCTGGACTGACGGAACCGCAGAGGCTGACGGCGATGACCGATACCCATGCCTTCGACGTGCTGATCATCGGCAGTGGCGCCGCCGGCCTCGGTGTGGCGCTGGAGACGCCGGAGACCCTGAGCGTCGCCGTCCTGTCGAAGACCGACCTCTACGATACCAACACCTATTACGCCCAGGGCGGGATCGCCGCCGTCCTTGACGAGACGGACACCATCGAATCCCACGTTGCCGACACCCTGAAGGCCGGCGCCGGACTCTGCCATGAGGATACGGTCCGCTACATCGCCGAAAATGGACGGGCCGCCATTGAACGGTTGGTCGATCTGGGCGTCGCTTTCAGCCAGGAACCACTTCCGGGCGGCGGCACGGCACCGCACCTGACCCAAGAAGGTGGTCACTCGCACCGCCGCGTCGTCCACGCGGCCGATGCCACGGGCAAGGAGGTCGAGACGACGCTCATCGACCGGGTACGCGAAAGGCCCAACGTCACGCTTTTCGAACACATGAACGTCATCGACCTGATCCGCGACATCGGCGAGGACGGCCGGCGCGGACGCTGTATCGGGGCCTATGTGCTCGACACCCAATCGGAGCATGTTATTGCCTTTTCGGCCGGCGCCACGGTGTTGGCGACCGGCGGTGCCAGCAAGGCCTATCTCTACACATCGAACCCGGACGGTGCGACCGGCGACGGTACCGCCATCGCCTGGCGAGCCGGGTGCCGGGTCGCCAACATGGAATTCACCCAGTTCCATCCGACCTGTCTCTACCACCCGGAAGCCAAGTCCTTCCTGATCACCGAAGCGGTGCGCGGCGAAGGCGGGCACCTCCTTCTGCCGGACGGGTCGCGCTTCATGGACCGGTTCCACGAGAAGGCGGAATTGGCACCGCGCGACGTGGTGGCCCGGGCCATCGACTACGAGATGAAACGCTTGGGTGTCGAATGCCTCTATCTCGACATCTCCCATAAACCGGCCGATTTCATCCTCGAGCATTTCCCGACCGTGCATGCCCGCTGCCTCGAATTCGGCTTCGATATGACCAAGGATGCGCTGCCGGTGGTACCGGCGGCGCACTACACCTGCGGCGGTATCGCCACTGACCTCAAGGGGCGCACCGACGTCGAGGGTCTCTACGCCGCCGGCGAGGTCGCCTTCACGGGACTTCACGGGGCCAACCGCATGGCATCGAACTCACTCCTCGAATGCCTGGTCCTGTCCAACGCGGTGGCCCGCGACATCACCACCAGCAACGTCCGCCCGATGCCGGTGGAGACCATCCGGCCGTGGGACGAAAGCTGGGTGCGCGAACCCGACGAAGAGGTCGTCGTCGCCCACAACTGGGAGGAATTGCGCCGCTTCATGTGGGACTACGTGGGCATCGTCCGAACGGCCAAGCGCCTGGAGCGGGCGAAGCGCCGGATCGACCTCTTACACCTGGAGATCGCGGACTACTACGGCAACTTCAAGATCACCGGCGACCTCCTGGAACTGCGTAATCTCGCCGTCGTCGCCGACCTGATCGTCCGCTCGGCCATGATGCGAACGGAAAGCCGCGGCCTGCACTACACCCTCGATTACCCGGATCTCGACGTGACTCACGCGCCGCGGGACACCGTCCTGGTGCCGCCGCAACGGTGAGACCTTAGCAAACTCATATCTGATGGACGGAAAACATGGCGAGGCCGAGGCCGATCATGGAAAGCCATACCGTATTGAGGACGTAGACCAAACGCGATCGGTCGCGGCGGTCGTTCTGGTCGCGCAGGCGTTCCAGCCCTTTTAGTTGGTCTCGCTGTCTGATCTGTTTGGCGAACATGGTCACCGAAGTCGATCCGTAGTCGAAATCGGAGATGGCGTTACCGTCGTGCAGGTCGATACGGATCGTGATGATCATGCCGATGATGAAAATGCCAAACCATCCGAGTACTAGGAACATGATGGCCGACGCCAAGGCCAGCAGCAAAGTGCCAAGGGCTGCTGCGAAGCGGACCGAATAGAGGAATGACCAGGGTTTCATCGGGCGTCCCGCATTGCGACACCCGGAGCATAACAGATGTGCGCGTCCTAGGCGAACGCACTCGATGGCGAAGCGATGTGATTGCGCTCCCGGGCCCAGTCGAAGCGCACGGCATAGCCGTCTTCGAAAACCCGCACCACACTTGCCGGCAACGACACCCGACGATCGAGGCGTAGTTCCACGGATTCGTCGACGTTCAGTTCATCCGCTGTCGCTTTCATGCCCGGCATGTATTTGACCGCCGCACCGCCGCTCGAAAGGTCGTAGAGAACGCCACCCAGGTAGGGAACGCCGTCGTTGACGCAAATCGTCTTTTCGACCACCTGGCGAACGCTCCGCCGCCTGTTCTTCTGGCTGTCGACAAAAACGTTCATCAAAACCTCCGATGTGATGTCTCGGAGGGTAACGAACGGTTGCAAGGCCACGATAACAACTCAATTACTAGGTTGTTAATGGGTGTTTCAATGGAGGTTTGGCGGTTTGACCGCAAGCCCTGCGATTCGGATAATCGAACCCTATCAAAAACCTGCCCAAATGGCGCTGCGAGGTGACGATGATCCGCCTAACGATATCCCTGACTTTCGCCGCTGCGTTAATCCTGTCGGCGTCCGGTTCACGTGCCCTGGAAGCTTACAGCCAATCGCAAACCCAGGAGTTCATGGATTGGTGCACCGGAACCAAAAGCGCAACGGAAAGCGTCTGTTCCTGCACCTTGAAACGGTTGGCCAAGACCGTACCTGTCGCGGCGCTGGCTCAGTTCCTGAGCAGCCAGGGTCAACTGAGCTTTTCCTCGGCCGCTGTAACCACGGCGGCGACAGTCACCGAGGCGATGGTCATCTGCAATCAGTAACGCGGCTGCACACGCGGGCGACGGGGCCTAGGCCCGGCCCTTGAGCAGTTTGCCCGGGTCCCGCGCCTTCTTCCCTTTTCGGATTTCGAAATGGAGCTGCGGGCGCGTGACGCTGCCGCTGCTGCCGACGGTGGCCACGGTGTCGCCCTTGCGGATCTTCTGCCCGCGCTTGACCAGGACCTTGTCGTTGTGGGCATAGGCCGTCACCCAGCCGCCTGAATGTTTGATCAATAACAGGTTTCCGAAACCGCGCAGCTCATTGCCGGCGTAGGCGACGACCCCGTTCTCGGCGGCACGGACCGGGGTGCCGCGGGCGGCGGCGATGTTGATGCCGTCGTTGCGCAACCCCTTGGCCTTGACGCCGAACCGCGAGATCACGCGACCCTTGACCGGCCAGGCGAAACCGCTTGCCGATTTAGGCGGTGGCGCCGGCACGCGCGCCGGCGCCGACGGTGTGTTTTGAGTTACCGGAGCCCGCGCGACTTTCGGCGGCGACGACCAGGCCGGCGGTGTCGCCGGCCGACGGCTGGTCCGCGATGGGCGGCGCGGCACCGTCACCTCGGCCAACGTCTTCGGTGGCCCTGGTGCCCCGGCATCGGAAACGGCCGGAGCGGGATCCGGTATGACCGACACCCCGGGACCGCCGCCGAGGTCGGCGTCGACATTGGGGCTGACGGCAATGGTCTTGACCCGGCCACCGCCTTCGACCGGCAGGGTCAGGGGTTCGCCGATGCGGATGACGTAGGGCGGTTTGACGCCGTTGATCCGCGCCACTTCATAGGGATCGACGTTGTAGCGGTTGCCGATGGCGAGCAGGGTATCGCCTTTCCGGACAACATGGACCGGACCCCGGGGGAGCATAATGCGCTGACCGACGCGCAGGGTGAACGGCGCCTTGAGGCCGTTCGCCTCGATGATGGCGCGCATCGGCACCCGATGTCGGCGCGACAGGGCGTAGACGGAGTCGCCCTTGCCGACGACGACCGCCGTGGCATTGGTGAAGGCCGCGCTGCCGGTATTTCCGGGCGGCGCACGGTTGGCGTCGCGCGGCGCCTCGTCCCGGGGCGGCCACTCGGCATATCCACAAGCCGTGAGGCCGACCAAGACTGCGATCAGGGTAAAACCCCGTCGAAATATACCCGACTTCCCCATGACGGGGATTATCACCATCCGCCGTTGATCCGGCAATGGTCCGGCAACGCTTTGAAACAAAGGGTGAATCTCGTCAGGGTGTGGCCGATCCCGCGATCAAGGGCACGAATCGCGTGGCGCCCAGGTCCTCGGTCTCGGCACCATCCTCGGTCCGGACTACACGGGTCAGGCGCTGATCGTTCTCATCGAGGCCGATGGGAATCACCATGACACCGCCGACTGCCAACTGGCCGAGCAGCACCGGCGGCACGTCCTCAGCCGCCGCCGTCACCAGGATACGTTCGAACGGCGCCTGCTCCGGCCAGCCGGCGGAGCCGTCGCCGGTCATCGCCGTGATATTGGTCAGACCCAGCTCCCGGAAGCGATTCTCGGCCTCGTGCAGAAGGGCCGGATGGCGCTCAATGGTGTATACCCGTCGGCACAGCGGTGCCAGGACCGCCGCCTGGTAGCCGGACCCGGTCCCGACTTCCAGGACCTTCATGCGATCGGAGAGGTCGAGGGCTTGAGTCATCAGGGCGACGACCAGGGGCTGGCCGACGGTCTGGTGGTGGCCGATGGGCAGCGCCACGTTCTCGTAGGACCGCTCCTTGAAGGGATCGGCCAGAAACAACTCGCGCGGCGTTTTTTCGATGACGTTCAAGACCCGACGGTCCGACACCCCCGCACCCTGCAGGTCGAGGATCAGGCGGCCCATGCGGGGATCGAGTGTCACGGCAGCTGCGCCTTAAGCTTTTTGAGCATGGCGGCGTTGGTCAGCTCCATGCCGAGCGGCGTCACCGCGATGGCGCCCCTGAGCACCGCTTCCAGGTCGGTGCCCTTGCGGCCACGGTCTTCCTCACGCTGCGGGCCGATCCAGTAGTAGGGCTTGCCGCGCGGGTCGCGGCCCGGCGTCAGGTCCCCACCGATCTTGCGTCGGCCCTGGCGCACCGCCTCGATACCGGTCACGGCGTTGGCGTTGACGGCCGGGAAATTGACGTTCATCAGGATATCGGCCGGCCAGCCGGTTTTTGCCAATTGTTTGAGAACCGGTCCGATCCATTGTTCCGACGTTGCCCAGTGAACCAGACGATCGTTGTCGTAGACCTGGCTCAGGGCAACCGACGGGATGCCCAGCAGTGTCCCTTCCATGGCCGCGGCGACGGTGCCCGAATAGGTCACGTCCTCGCCGATATTGCCGCCCTGGTTGACGCCGGACAGGACCAGGTCGGGTCGCCTGCCTTTCATCACTTCGAAAACGCCCAACAGGACCGAATCCGTCGGCGTGCCGTCGACGGCGAAGCGCCGGGCCGAGATTTTCCTCAACCTCAGCGGCCGGCGCAGCGTCAGCGAATGACTGGTGGCGCTCTGTTCGGTCTCGGGTGCGACGACCCAGACCTCCTTGACCAACGGCTTGACGGCGCGCTCAAGGACCTTGAGACCGGGTGCGGCGATGCCGTCGTCGTTGGAGATCAGCACCCGGGCCGACTTCAGGTTCACCGTGTCAACTCCCGGGCGCGCCGATGACCTCGAGGCCGCCCATATAGGACCGCAAGGCTTCGGGTATGATCACCGATCCATCGGCCTGCTGGTAATTCTCGAGGACCGCGATCATGCAGCGTCCGACGGCGAGGCCAGAACCGTTGAGGGTATGGACGAAACGGTTCTCCTTGTCGTCCTTGTCTCGGAACCGCGCCTTCATGCGCCGGGCCTGATAGTCGCCGCAATTGGAGCAGCTGGAGATCTCCCGGTAGGTGTCCTGGCCCGGTAGCCAGACCTCGATGTCGTAGGTTTTGCGCGCTGCCGCCCCCATGTCGCCGGTCGACAGCACGACCGTGCGGAAAGCGAGGCCCAGGCGCTTCAGCACCTCTTCGGCAATGCCGGTCATGCGCTCCAACTCGTCATTGGACGTTTCGGGCCGGGTGATCGACACCATCTCGACCTTGGTGAACTGGTGCTGGCGGATCATGCCGCGGGTATCCTTGCCGGCCGAACCGGCTTCCGACCGGAAGCACCAGGTCATGGCACAAAACCGCATGGGCAGGTCGCCGCCGTCGACGATGGAGTCCGCAACGAGATTGGTCAGCGGCACCTCAGCCGTCGGAATCAGCCAGAAACCCTCTTCGGTGCGGAACAGGTCCTCGCCGAACTTCGGCAGCTGGCCGGTGCCGTACATGGTGGTGTCGTTGACCAGCGCCGGGGGGTTGACCTCGGTGAGACCGTACTCGGCCGTGTGCATGTCGAGCATGAAGTTGGCCAAGGCCCGTTCCAGGCGCGCCAGCGCTCCTTTGAGAACGACGAAACGCGAGCCGGACAGCTTGGCGGCCCGCTCGAAGTCCATGAGCCCCAGGGCCTCGCCCAGTTCGTAGTGCTCCTTCGGCGTGAAATCGAACTTCGGCGGTTCACCGACACGGCGCACCTCGACGTTGGCGCTCTCGTCGAGGCCAACCGGCACGTCGTCCAAAGGCAGGTTGGGGATGCCGGACAAGGCCTCGTCCAACTCCTTAGCGGCTTCCGCTTGTTCGGCTTCGGCGGCGGCCTGCGCCTCTTTCGATTGCGACACCTGGGCAATGATCGCGGACGCGTCCTCGCCCTTTGCCTTGGCCTGGCCGATTTCTTTCGATAGCCGGTTGCGTTCCGTCTGGATTTCCTGCGCCCGGGTCTGGGCGTCACGGCGTTTGGCGTCGAGCGCGATCAAGGCGTCTGCTTGCGGTTCGGCGCCGCGTTTCTCGAGCCTGGCGTCGAAGGCTTCCGGGTTTTCGCGGATCCATCTGATATCGAACATGGCGGGGGTCGGTCCCTTAAGCGTGCGTGTGATGCGGTCTTATAGGACCTTGGACCGGATTTGAGAAGCCTCGCCGAAACGATCTCCGTCTAGGCCGTTTCCGTCGCTTCGTCCTCGTCATCATCCTCGGTGTCGACGTCGCGGTTCTTGTCCTTTTCGACCCAGCGCACGGCGAAGATGGAGATCTCGTAAAGAAGGATGGTCGGCAGCGCCAAGCCGATCTGGCTGATCGGATCCGGCGGAGTCAGGATGGCGGCGGCGACGAATGCGAGCACGATGGCGTACTTGCGCTTCTCCTTCATGCCCTCCGAAGACACCATGCCGACGCGGGCCAGCAGCGTCATCACCACCGGCAGTTCGAAACAGATACCGAAGGCGAAGATCAGGCGCATGACCAGGGACAGGTACTCGTTGACCTTGGCTTCCAGTTCGATCGGCATGGTGCCGGCGCCGCCCACCGTCTCGAAGGTAAGGAAGAATTTCCAGGCGACCGGCATGACGTAATAGTAGACCAACGCGCCGCCGAGGAAGAACAGGATCGGCGTCGCGATCAGGAACGGCATGAAGGCCTTCTTCTCGTGCTTGTAGAGACCCGGCGCGATGAACATCCAAAACTGCGTAGCAACGAAGGGGAAGGCCAGGAAGATGGCAGCGAAGAAGGCGACCTTGATGTAGGTGAAGAAGGCCTCGTGCAGCGCCGTGAAGATCAGCCGCCGATCACGCCCCGTCTCCTCCATAATGTCGGCCAGGGGTTGCACTAGGAAATCGTAGAGGTCGGCGGCGAAATAGAAGCAGATGAAGAAGAGCACGATGATCGACACCGCCGAGCGCAACAGCCTCTGGCGCAACTCGATCAGATGATCGAGCAACGGCATCTTGCCTTCTTCCATGGTCTCCTGTTCAGCCACGATGTTTAGCCGTTCGCTTCCTTGGGCGGCGTGTCGCCGTTGCCCCCATCAACGACGGTGTCGGCCACGGCCTCTTCGGCGGCATCGCCAACGGCCGGTCCGTCGTCATCGGCCTCGTAATAATCATTGTCGTCGTCGACATCGAACTCGTGGGCTTCCAGCTCGGGCGGGGCTTCGGCCGCATCCGTCGCATCGTCGATCAGGTTGACGGCGTCGTCGTCCGCCGCATCACTCTCGGTCTTGGCCTTGGGATCGACGTTCATCTGCTCCGCCGTCTCCTTGATCGACTTCTCGACGGCGCTCATGTCCATGTCGTCACCCATCGATCCCGACGGATCGAGGATCCCCTCCATCTCCTTGTCGAAGTCTGCATTGGCGACGCGCGTCGCCTGCTGCTTGATCTCGTCCAGTTCGACCTCGCGGGCAACCTCGTCGATGGAACTCTGAAATTCACGCGCCAGACCGCGTGCCTTGCGCACCCAGTGCATCACCGTCTTCAAAACGCGCGGCAGGTCGCGCGGGCCGACGACGATGACCGCGAGCACCGCAACGATGAAAAGTTCCTGCCAGCCGATATCGAACATGGCGGATCAGTGACTCCTCTTGAGATGGCAGAGGCGCGGGTGGAAAGGGTGCGGGCCGATCGTGATGGGCGGTGGCGGGGGATTCCAGACCCGTCTGACGCCCGGGATCAACTGGCAGCCTTGTCCTTTTCCGACGTCTCCGCCGACTCTTTGACGGCCTCGGACTTCAAAGCCTTGGGCTCCTCGGCGGACGCGACCTCTTCATCGTCGTCCTTCATGCCTTTCTTGAAGGACTTCAGGCCTTTGCCGAAATCACCCATGAGACTGGAAATCTTGCCCTTGCCGCCAAACAAAACGAGGACGACGACCAGAACGATCAGCCAGTGCCATATGCTAAATGCACCCATATTGGATTCCCGTTATCGATAACTGTTTTCTTGTTTTCGTATGCTTGATCGCAAGCCGCCGGATAATGGCAGATTGCCCCGGCCGGGGCAATGCGGGGATTCGGGCCAAAGATACAAACTCGATTTGCCGAAAAAGCCAAATATTGTTACATTTATTGGCTTTCACGGTGGATCGGCGCTCGCCCGGCGCCGATTTTCGTTTTTAGGCTTAACGCCGGGAGCGGCTTCATGTTGAAAGCACCAACCTTGCCATCCGACCTGATCACGCTGGAACTCCGTTCGATGGCCGAAGTGCTGTTCAGCCAGCTTCGCGAAATGTCCTTTGATGGGGTCGGCATCAGCCGGGAAACCTACGGGCCGTCTGAGACGGCAGCCATGCAAGTGATCGAGGCGACCGCCCGGCAGCACGGGTTGGAGAGTACCTGGGACGGGGCGCGGAACCTGCTGATCCGCCTGCCCGGGGCCGGGACCCATCGTCGCCGGTTGTCGCCACCGGTTCCCATCTGGACAGCGTACCCCAGGGTGGCAACTACGACGGCGCGGCAGGCGTCATCGCGGGGCTGGTTGCTCTCCTAGCGGCAAAAAACCAGCCCGCCGGTCACCGGTCGCTGGAACTTTATGCGCTCCGAGGCGAGGAAAGCGCCTGGTTCGGCGGGCCCTGTTATTTCGGGTCCCGGGCCTTGTTCGGGCTGCTTGGGGAAACGGACCTGACCAGCCCGCACCGCGACAGCGGTGCCACGTTGTCCGAACAGATGTCGGCATGCGGTGTCGACATGGGACGGATCGAAAGCGGCAAGCCCGTGCGCCGGCCCGACGATTTCCATGCCTGGGTCGAATTGCATATCGAACAGGGACCGGTGCTGATCGCCAAGGAAAAGCCGGTCGGTATCGTCACCGGAATCCGCGGCAATGTGCGCCATCGGCGGGTCGTTTGCCGCGGACAACCGGCCCATTCGGGTGCCGTGCCGCGCTGGCTGCGCCACGACGCCGTGCTCGCCATGTCGGAGCTCCTGATGCGCCTCGACGAGCACTGGCGGATCCTGCTGGCCTGGGGCGAGGACCTGGTGTTCACCACCGGCATCGTCGAAACCGATCCCCAGGAGCACGCCGTCTCCCGTGTCCCCGGACAGGTGACCTTTGCCATCGAGTACCGCAGCCAGGACAAAAAGACGCTCGAGAACTTCGGCAAGCTCCTGGAGACGGAATGCGACAAGATCGCCGCCGAACGCGGTGTCGCCTTCGAGCTCGGCAGTCCTGTCAAAACGGAACCGGCCCGCATGTCCGATGATCTGATCGCACTGGCCGAGGACCAGGCCCGGGCCGCCGAAATCGACTACGAGGTCATGCCCTCGGGCGCCGGCCACGACACCGCCGTCTTCGCCAACGCCGGCGTTCCGGCGACCATGGTCTTCGTCCGCAACGACAAGGGCAGCCACAACCCGGACGAACGGATGGACATGGACGACTTTTACACGGGCACGGAAGTGCTGGCCCGGACCCTGATCGCCGCGGCCTCTTCGGACGAGGGAAACGAAAATGAACGATGACCCCGGCCTGACGCCGGCCCTGGAGGCGGCACGGATCATCCTCGACGGCGGTGCCGTTTACGTGCGGATGGGCGGCGAACCGTTCTATTTCTCGTCCGGTTGGGCGAGCCCAGTATTCATCGACCTCAAGCGCCTGATCTCGGTGCCGGCGGCTCGCGACCGATTGATCGACCTGATGCTGAAGCGCATCGGGGAGGCGTGGGGTGGTGATAGCCTCGATCAAATTGCCGGTTGCGAACTGGCCGGCGTGCCGTTCGCCTCGTTGGTTGCCGACCGGCTGGGACTGCCGCTGGTCATCGCCTTGAAACAGGCGCGCGGCTTCGACCGCTTGTCGCAATGCGAGGGCACTTTCGAGCCCGGCGCCAGGACGCTGCTCGTCGATGACCTGACGACCGACGGCCGGACCAAGGCCAACTTTAAGGAAGCGCTGGAGCGCGCGCAGGCCGACGTGGTCGGCATCTTTGTGATCCTCAACTACGGCATCTTCCCAGCGGACCCTGAGATCGAGTCCCTGATCGGCCTCACCGATATCATCGCCGGCGCCGAAGCGGCGGATAGTCTCGAAACCGCAGCCCTAGCAGAGATCAAATCCTTCGCCGATGACGCGCCGCGATGGTCGCGTCAACACGGTGGCATCGGGGCGCCGTGAGCGGCAATTGCCTAGATAATCCGACCACGTAGCCGCGCGGGACGCGGTCAATCGAGGAAAAGCAGTCTCTTCGTCTCGCTGTTCCAATACAGAAGGGCCAGCCGGCCGACCAGGTTTTCCTCTGGGATGTAGCCGACGTCTTGCAGGAAACGGCTGTCCCGTGTCCGGTCCCGGTTGTCGCCCATCGCGAAATAGTGGCCGGCCGGAACTTCGTAGACCGGCGTATTGTCCATCAACGCCTGGTCCGTTTCTTCGAGAATGAAGTAAGTTGCACCGTTGGGCAGGGTTTCTCGGAATTGCGGGGTCACCTTGGGTTCTCGTTGCAAAGAGTCCTGACGTGTGTATTCGCCTACCCGTTCGCGATCAACGGGTCGGTCATTGATGTGCAAAATCCCGCCTTTAACCTGAATACGGTCGCCGGGTAATCCAACGATCCGTTTTATGTAATTGACTCTAGGATCTGTCGGCAGTTTGAGGACAGCGATGTCGCCGCGTTTGGGCGGCGTGAAAAACCAGCGCCCTTCATCGATCGGGACGTCAACGGGGAAGGAATACCGTGAGTAGCCATAGGCGTATTTCGAAACAAAGAGATGGTCTCCAACCTTCAAATTCGGCAGTGACGCACCCGACGGAATGTTGAAAGGCTCGAACAAAAAGGACCTCATCAGATGCGGAATGACGGTTTGGGCGAAAAGCAAGACAAAAAGAAAATACCATCGAGCGAACCACTGCACGGGAACGGCGCCCTGCGCTTTCTTGGCGACCACAAAACAATGTCCTGCGGCAACGACTGTGAGAGTCAGAGCGCCAAGCATCATGCAGTGTTTGAGCAAGAGATCGAAATCCCCGTAGTGGGCGGCCAAGGCCGCTAGAAATGCCGCAACGAAGTATGCGGCCCCATATAACAGCCCCAATGCGCCTTTACCGAGGTAGAACAGGCCTCCCATTGGCGCGAGCACGAATGTGACTACAACGGCCGCCCACGGTTTCCGGTTGATGAAAGGCGAGAAAGGTCGAAAGGCCACGTGTCGCTCCATCCCGGGCGCGTTTGACGCGCTCTGTTGGCCGACCTTAGCGGCCCGCTACCGAACTTGAAACCGGCGAGTCGCCATGCTGTAAATCAAGGGCGTACCCTTGATCAAACATCCGAATCTGGCACTTCCTAGCCCTGTGCCGGGGAGCGCGGTAAACTCGGCCCATGAGCCCACCCAACGCTTTGAAGACCACTGTCCTCTCAACCCTCACAATACACAGGACCGGTTTTTCGCTGGCCGTCTATGCCATTGTTTGTGCAGTCTTTTATCCGTCACTACGGTTCATGATCAGCGCCGACACTTTGAACTATATATCCGTCGCCGAGCTCTACGCGAGCGGCCAATGGTCTCAAGCGGTCAACGCTTTCTGGTCACCCGCCTATTCCTGGCTTCTGGTCCCTTTTATCACCGCTGGCGTCAATGGCGTGGTCGCCGTCAAGATCGTCAACATCGTTATTGGGGCCTTGATTCTCACCACCCTATCGTCGCTCGCCGAAACCCTGAAACTCGAAGACGCGTGGACGACCCTGCTGCTTGTCGCAGCCGTGCCCTTCGTCGCCAGCTCTGCATTTCTGATCTCGACTCCAGACGTCCTGGTCGTACTTGTGTTGACCGTCTATCTCCGCTGTTTGCTCCGACTTCACGCCTCGAACCAGACCCGGATGGGGGCCCTCGTTGGTATCATCGGGTTCGCCGGTTATCTGTCGAAGTTTTACCTATTTCCTTTTTGTGCTTCACTTCACGGGAACGGTCGTACTTCGGTTCATAACCCGGTCACCCTCTGGTCCGAATTGGACGGGTTACGCGACAGGATTGGCGCTGTTCCTCTTACTTAGTTCGTTCTGGATTGCCGCCATCCATGTCAAATACGGCGTCTATGCCTACTCCCTGACCGGACCCGTGGCACGGGCCATGTTTTCCCCCTCGCGCGGGCTCCAGAATCCGAATATACCAATCGAAATTCCGCGTGATCGTCTCACCGACCCGGGAGCGAGATCCACCCATTTTCCGGATCCGTCCTATCTCGCGCTCCCCGGCGGCGCGCTGACCGGCAAAACGGACTGGTCCTTGTTCGACGGGCGTCGGGAATTCTTACACCAAGTCGGGTTGACTAAGATCGCATTCCGATATGCCGGCTATTGGATGGCGCGATTCTCACCTTTGTTGATCCCAACCCTTTTCATCCTCATCGCCTTTTCCGTATGGAAGATGAGGTACGAGACGGGTTTCGTCGCCGCATTGCTGGCCTGGTCGGCAATCGCATTGATGAGTGGGTACCTGACCCTGACAATTGAAGGCCGGTTTATCCTGTTTACTTGGATAATCGGGGCAGCCGGAGGCCTTAGGTTGATTCAACTCGCCCCTCCCTTTCCCTTTAAACAGCTAGTGGGAGCGCTTTTCCTAGTTTCTTTTATGGTAATGCCGGCACGGTGGTTGGTCGTGAATATGAGCCTGCATAATGAGCTGGGGAAGATTGCCACGGAACTCGACGGTCGTTTCGGCGTCACCGGAAAGATCGCATCGAGCAGCGCCTTCATGGATACCGCGCAATTGAACCAGCACCTGGGAACCAAATATCTCGGCACCCTGGAAAAGCTGCCGTTGGATCGAATCCGTCACGAACTGCGGTTGCACGACGTCGACTATTTCGTCGTTTGGCAGATGGACGGAGACAAAGAGGATTGGACGAAGGTCGGTCGGGAAATCACCAACGGACAGATTAGCCGTCTGTCCGTCTATCGTGTCGAGTAGCGGCATCGTCCATCGAACGTGCACCGCAATAGCCGACGACAATCAGGTTTTTGCCGATCGGAGGACTAATCCGGGATTCGATCCATCGCGTAATCGGCACAAAGATCTTGTCATAGACCGACATTAATCTCGGATCGAACTTTACGGCACCCCCCAAAGTGTTGAGCAGGTACCATGGTACGATCCCGAGCATATCGAAGTAACTGGAATAGACGATGTCAAAGTTCGCGTCTCTGACCTTTCTCATCAGATCGCCCCTTGCATAGCGACGAAAATGGCCGTGCTTCGAATCGAGATCACTGAACAAGAACGGTAAAGCCGGTACTAGGATCAAGAGTTTTCCATCGCGCCGCAAAATTCGGCGGCATTCCTTAAGCGCGTTTTCGTCGTCTTCTATGTGCTCCAGGATGTTCACCAAGATTACGCAATCAAAAACCTCGCCAGCCGTATCATTTACAAATCCGTCGAAATCCCAGCGAGTGATCGCAATATTGTCGTTCTCAGAAAACTTGATCTCCATTGTTTCAACCAACCGCGAGGATGGCTCGACCAGGAGAAGCGATCTCACATGAGGTGCAATGTGGTGGGCGATATTACCGATTCCCGCGCCGATTTCGACGGCTTCACCGGTCAAATAGGGTTCAAAGTGATTTACGATCCATTCACGGTATCGATGCATGGTCGACAACGCTTCTAAGTCGTCGCCCTCATACTCAACGGTATCGGTCCCGGGGTCGTGTTCCATTTGTGGTTTTCGGCCTACACCCGATCAATAAACGTCCGCCGGTTCAAGCGGTCACCTCAGGGATGTTTGGGTGCCCAGGGCCCGATTTGAGTGGTGAAAAAAGCACACTTACCCCGCCTCCGGATCCAACGGTTCCGGCGAATCCGTACCTTCATCAAAGGCGGCATCCTCGGGCAGCACGCTGTCCGCCTCGCCGCCGATCGGCTGCACGGCCGCCGCGTCCGCCTCGCCGTTGGCCTTATCCCTGGTGAGGAGATCGCCGGATTCGCGGTAGACGTTGATGGCCGGTCCCGACTCGAGGAGCCCGGCCGCCTTCAGTTCGTCCATGCCCGGCAGGTCGCGGATGTTCGAAAGCCCGAAGTGATCGAGGAATGCGTCCGAGGTGCCCCACATGGTCGGGCGGCCCGGCGTCTGCTTGCGGCCGCGCGGCTTGATCCAGCCCGCCTCGAACAAGACGTCGAGGGTGCCCTTGGACAGGCTGACGCCGCGGATCTCCTCGATCTCGGCCCGCGTCACCGGCTGGTGATAGGCGATGATGGCCAGCGTCTCGATGGCGGCGCGGCTCGGCGCGCGGCCGACCTCGACTTCCTTGTTGAGCTGTTCGCTGATATCCGGCGCCGTCCTGAAGGCCCAGGATTTACCCGAGCGCACCAGATTGACGCCGCGCCCGGCATAGGTCTCCTCCAGGTGCTTGAGGATGAGCTTGAGGTCCGTGCCCTCGGGCAGGCGCGCCGCGAGCACACGTTCGGTGACCGGTTCGGCAGAGGCGAAGAGGAAGGCCTCGATCAGGCGCAGATGGTTTTTCTGAATGCCGCTCATCAGGCGTCGGTCTCCGGTTTATCGCTCACAGGTCCGCTTTCGTCGTTGGCCGGGCGGTTGCCGCCGGGGCGAGAACGTAAGAACAGCGGCCCGTAGGTTTCGGCCTGACGGACGACGGCGCGGCCTTCTTTGGCCAGTTCCAGGCTGGCGGCGAATGTGGAGGCGACCGCCGAGCGCGTCAAGAGTCCGTCCTGCAATCCCTTCGGAAGGTAGGACCACAGGTTCTGCCAATCGGGGCTCGACCCCAGCAGGCGGCGGATCCGCGCGATGGCGTCGTCGACCGTATAGACCTCGAAGGGCTCGATGGTCAGCGGCCCCATGCCGGCCTTGTGGCGGCGCTGGTCGCCGTAGGCCTTGAGGAGCTCGAACAGGCTCAGCTCCATGAAGGTGGTGACCCGCGCCCTGAAGGCCTCGGGCTGGCCGCGCCCGAAAAAATCGATACCGAGTCGCCGGCTGGTCATCAGTTTCTTGCCGGCGTCCTGCATGGCATTGAGGCGCCTCAGCTGGTAGCGGAGCGCGGCGGCCATTTCGGCACCCGTCGGTTCCTCATCGGCGTCGAGGTCGGGCAGCAGCAGTTTCGATTTCAGGTAGGCGAGCCAGGCCGCCATGACCAGGTAGTCGGCGGCGAGCTCCAGGTTGCGGCGCCGGGCCTCGGCGACGAATTCCAGGTACTGGTCGGCCAAGGCCAGGATCGAGATCTGGGTAAGGTCGACCTTCTGGTCGCGGGCCATGATCAGGAGCGCGTCGATCGGCCCTTCGTAGCCCTCGAGGTCGACGACGAAGGCATCGACGGCCTCCGGCGCCTCGATGTCCGGTCCTTCCTCGAATAGGTCGTCTTCGTCCATCCGTCCCAATCCGCTCCGTCGGTCCGCCCTATTTTAGGCCGACCAACAGGAATATCCCTTCCATCAATGCCTCCGCCGGTCCGCCGACCAGCCACCAGAAGACATTGAGATCAACCCCGATGCGCTCGCCCAGGTACGGCAGCAGGAAGATCACGCCCAGCAATATGAATATGCCGGCCCGCTCGAGGCGCGCCAGGCGATACCCCAGCGCCGGCGGCAATAAGCCGACGGCGACCCGGCCGCCATCCAGAGGCGGCAACGGCAGCATGTTGAAAACACACAAGAGCGCATTGATCCAGACAGAATTGAACAAATTGGCCGCCATCCAGCGATTGAAATCGGTGTTTTCCAGGTTCAGCGCGGCCAGCAGGCCGATTGCCGAGACAAGTGCGATGGCCAGGTTGCTGGCCGGTCCGGCGGCGGCGACGAGGATCATGTCGCGGCGCGGTTTACGAAGGCGGCCGAAGTTGACCGGCACCGGCTTGGCGTAACCGAACATCATGCGTCCGCCGGAGCCCAAGAGCATCAGGGCCGGCAATAGGACCGTGCCGAAGAGATCGATATGCCGGAACGGATTGAGTGAAATGCGGCCCATGCGCCTCGCCGTGTCGTCACCGAGCCGGTCGGCGGCGTAGCCGTGCGCCGCCTCGTGCAACGTCACCGCTATGAGCACCGGCAGCACCCAGACGGATGCGGTCAGGGCCATGGCCTGCCATTGGAATTCGCCGCCCACGGTCAGAACGCCCCGCCGGTCAATTCGCCCAGCCGGCGCAAATCCGCCGCCCGGTCGAACGGGCCGGCCAGGCGCCGCCCGCGCAGCCTGTGAACCTCAGCCCGGACGAAGCGTCCATGGGCCGTTTCGTTCATCAGCGGCACCGCCTCGGCGACCGCCGTCATTTCGTCGAAATCGCCGCTGCAGTGCAGGGCCAGATCGCAGCCGGCCGCGATGGCCCCGGCCGCCCGATCGGCCATGTCGCCTTGCAGGGCCGACATACCGAGGTCGTCAGAGACAAGAACGCCGTCGAACCCGAAGTCCGCGCGGATCAAACTGGCGATCAGCTTTGCCGAGAGGGTCGCTGGATGATCCGGGTCGAGGTCCGAAAATACGACGTGCGCCGTCATCGCCCAAGGCGCATCGGCCAACCCGCGGAACGGTGCGAAGTCGGAGGCGCCGAGTTCGTCGACCGGCGTATCGACCACCGGCAGGGCTTCATGGGTGTCGACGGTGGCTCGGCCATGTCCGGGAATGTGTTTGATCACCGGCGCTACGCCGACCGCCAGGACGCCCTCGCAGGCCGCGCGGCCGAGAACAGCCGTATCGTCCGGGCCGACCCCGAAGGCGCGGTCGCTGATGATGGCATCGGCGCCGGGGACCGGCAGATCAAGGACCGGCACGCAATCAACCGTGATCCCCAGTTCGATCAACTCGGCAGCGATCAGGCGGGCATTGACGGTAACCGCCTCGGCTACGGCCTTAAGGTCACCGCCGGCATCCCTGACCGCCCGGACCAGGGCAGCGGCCGACGGCGCGTCGCGCCAATGGGGCGGTTTCAGGCGTTGCACGCGCCCGCCTTCCTGATCGATCAGGACCGGCGCGTCGGCGCGTCCGACAGCGGTGCGGAACGCGTCGATCAGTGCGCGGATTTGGTCCGGGTTCTCGCAGTTGCGTTGGAACAGGATCAGGCCCAGGGGATCGGCGTCGGCAAACAACTCGCGCTCGTCCGCACTCAGCACCGGTCCGGCGCAGCCGAATACGACGGCCCTGGGCCGCCGGCCCACCGAAGATCCCGTTTCCGTCACGCCGTTACTTTCCCGGCCGGACGACGAGGCAGCCGACCTTGCGGGCGGCCAGCGCCTTGCACAGCGCCCGAGCCTCTTTTTCACCGGCCAGGGGGCCGACCCGGAGCCGGTAGAAGATACCCTTGGCCGCACCGAGGTCGACCTTGGTCACGGTCAGGCCGAGATCGCCGAGGAGATCGAGGTTCTTGCGCCTGAGGCGGTCCCATTCGCCGCGTGCTGCCTCGGCCGAGCGCGCCGCCGCCAACTGCACCCGATAGCTCGTGCTGCCGACCGCCGGTGCCGTTCGCACCGCCACTTGCTGGGCCGCCGGCGCTGGCGGAATCGCGGCCGGTGCCGGCGTCGATGCCGGCGCCGGCGTCAGGCCTTGCGGCTGGGCCAGGTTCTGCTGGGTCACCGGCTTCGATGGCACTGCCGGTGGTGGCGGCGGCGCCGGTGCCGGTGCCGGTGCCGGTCGTTCGGCCCGGGCGACGTCGGTTACCTTGGGAATGCGGTCGACCCGGGGCGGCGGTTCGATTGGCGCCACGTCCCGGATGGTGGGCGATGGCGATCCGGATGCGGTTTCCAGCGGCGTTTCCGGCGTTACGGTGATGGTTCGCCCGCCGGGGCCCGAACCGCCGTCCGAGCCGGGGCGCGGCAGCGGCGTTTCCGGCGGCGGCAGCAGGCGCTCGACGGAGCCTTCCGCCGTTCCGCCGCCCTGCATGCGGCTATAGACCAGTTTGTCACGGTTTGGCACCTGCAGACCGCCCGGGTTTTCCGGGCGCACCTTGACCGGTGACGCATCGGCGCGAACCACGGGAATCTCCGACTCGGGGTCGTGGAACAGGCCCTTGATCTTGTCGCCGTAAAAGGCCCAAGTCGCGGCACCACCGCCGCCGGCCAGGACCAGGATCAACAGCGTCTTCAGGAACCCGCCACCCTTTCTCATCTTGGCCGCCACCGGCTCGAACTCGAGCGCGTCCGATGCTGTGACCTTCAGATTGCTCTTGGCGTTTTCCATGGATATCCGCCGCCGGGTGTCCGCCGTCCGCGAGATTGCGAATCGCACCCATTATACCATTTCGTGGCCTTTACAAACGACCGATCGTGGTGTGGTTTTTTTATGAAATCCGGGACTGCAGGTCGAACAGGCGGCGGTGTTCGTCGAGGGCAAAGCGGTCGGTCATACCGCCCACGTAATCGGCCACGATCTGCGCCGTCAGTTCCTCGTCGGCACCTTCGACCTTGGCTCGCCACTCGGTCGGCAGGCAGCCGGGTTCGGTCAGCAACAATGTGAACAGGTCCTGGACGACACGGCGGCCTTTCGAGGTCATGCGGTTCAGCTTGTAGTGTCGGTACATGTTGTCGAACAGGAACTTCTTGATGCCGGCGTCATGAGAACGCATGGCCTCCGAGAAACCGGCGACCGCACGGTCATGGGCCCGGATATCCTGGGCGGCCTTCGGGGCCAAGTCGGCGATGCGCGAGCGGGTCTCATTGATCAAGTCGTTGACCATGGCGCCGATCAGCCGGCGGACGGCCTCGTGGATACGCCGGGACTCGTCAAGATCCGGGTACTCGGCCAGGACGTCGGCGAAAATTGGACCGACCAGCGGCACATCGGATAGATCGGCGATGGCGAACAGGCCGGCCCTGAGACCGTCATCGATGTCGTGGTTGTTGTAGGCAATGTCGTCGGAGATGGCGGCGATCTGGGCTTCGGCGCTGGCATAGGTATCGACCTCCAAGTCGTCAACGCCCTCGTATTCGGCGATGGCCCGGGGCAGCGGCTGATTGCCGGAACCGTCGTGAACCAAGGGTCCGTTGTGCTTGACCACCCCCTCCAGGGTCTCCCAGGTCAGATTGAGGCCGTCGTAATCGGCGTAGCGCGATTCGAGCTTGGTGACGACACGGAGCGACTGGGCATTGTGGTCGAAACCACCGTAGGGTTCCATGAGTTCTCTGAGCGCGTATTCACCGGCGTGGCCGAACGGCGGATGGCCGAGGTCGTGGGCCAGCGCCAAAGCCTCGCCCAGGTCCTCGTTGAGGGCGAGATAACGGCAGACGGAGCGCGCGATCTGCGCCACCTCGAGGGAATGGGTCAGGCGTGTTCGGAAGAAATCGCCTTCATGGTTGACGAACACCTGGGTCTTGTAGGCGAGGCGGCGGAAGGCTGCGGAATGGATGATGCGGTCGCGGTCGCGCTGGAAACATCCCCGCGTCAGGCTTTCCGGCTCCTCGAACAGGCGTCCCCGGCTTTCCGTCTCGTGGCAGGCAAAGGGCGCCAGCTCGCGGGGCGGTACCCATGTCCCGTTTTTCCTGTCGGTATCGGGAAGGTCGTCGGATAGATCAGGCATGTACCGAACCTAGTCCGACGCGGAAGACGGGGCAATGGGGCTGTGCGCGTATCGACCGATCGCCCTTGATGCCCGCACGTGAAACCGTCATCTAGTTTTCCATCGCGCGTTTTCGATGGAAGAGCGGATGGATGGAAATCTCCGGATGACACCCGCGGGCTCGATCTTGGAGAGCCGCATCTTCGACGGTTTCAGTATCGACCGGGTTCAGTATAGGAGCGCCGGGTACCGGATCATCGGATGGGTGATGCGCCCCGGTGGAGCGGGCCCGTTTCCGGTCGTCGTCTACAACCACGGTTCGCGCACCGGGCCCGACGGCAGCGTCGACTTGGCGCGCCCGACCATCTCCTTGTCCACTCCCGCCTGGCCGGGCGTCGCTGCCGCGCGCTGTCTGGTCTTCTTTCCCGAGGGCCGGGGGTACGCCGGTTCCGAGGGCCCGAAACTCACCGATTGTGGCAGCGGCACCGAAGTCATGGCCTATCTACAGGGCCGCGCCGCCGACGTCTCGGCCGGTCTCGCCTGGCTCGGCGGTTAGGCCTGGGCCGATACCGGACGGGTTGCGCTTACCGGTTGTTCGCACGGTGCCGCGGTCAGCTTGCTCGCCGCGCCTTGGGGCGCCTACGGTGCCATCGTCCTCCAAGCACCGGGCCTGTCAGCGGCGGAGCCGTCTCTCGGCATGGCGTTATTGGCCGAGGCGATAAGCGGCTGCACGGCGCCCGTCCATTTCCAGCACGCCGTTGACGATTTGCTGTCCCCGATCACCCTATCTCGTGACCTGGTCGCTGCGGGGCGGCGTCAAGGGCGAGCCGTCACGCTGACCGAGTTCCCCACGCAACCGGGCCATTCCGGACATGCCCAGTTCGACTTCGCCAATCGCGCTCTGTGGGCGGCCGATTTCGACCGGGCGCTGCAGCCCATTGTCGGTCACCAAGGCCCAGTGGTCGGGATGGGCGACGATTGACGCGGCTGATTACGGTTTCTGCAGAACGTAGAACACATAGCCGACGTAGTCGTGGTAGCGGCGAAACATTTCGATTTCGATCGTCGAATCCCGGGCGATGGCCTTGAGGTCATCGTCATGCCCGGCTTCGATGTCGGCGATGAGATGTTCCATGGGCCCGTAGAAGCCCTGCTCCCAAACCTCCGGGTCAAGCACGTCGGCATGCAGGAACCGCCAGCCGGCGGCGCCGGCGATATCCAGGTTTCCGGCCACGGTTCCCATGCCTGGGTAGGCCTCCGTCCAGAAGTCCTTCAGTTCCGGCGGCGCGTCGTTGCGGAGCCAGGTCGACTCGGACACTACGGCGAGTCCGCCCGATTTCAGCAACCGCGCGAATTCCTTCAAGGCCACTTCGAATCCGACCGTGAAGACGGCACCTTCCGACCAGACGAGGTCAAGGCTCTTATCCCCTATGCCGCTTTCCGTCATCGACGCCTGAATCAACGACACCCGATCGCCGAGCCCGTGCTCATGGGCCCTCTTCTCAAACGCGTCTAGAAAGGGTCGGTGGATATCGACGCCCGTGACCAGCGCCCCCAGTTCGGCGAGCACCAAACCGGCTGCCCCACTGCCGCAACCCATGTCGGCGGCGGCGGGAATCTCCGGCAGCATCGGCCAGAAGCGGCGATAGAGCGCCGCGGTCACGTCGGCCGACCCGGGCCCTTGGCGGGGCATCCTCTCGAAAAACGCGAACAACGCGGGCGGGATGTCGGACATTGGAACGCTTCAACTGCAATCGCTCATGCCTTGTTTGGCACGCCCTTGGCCGATTTTCCAGCGTTCTCGCCTGTACGAATCGGATCGGACCTCACACAGATATTAATCGCTGCCGCAACTGGCATTGATTTCCTGTTTTTGTAGTTATATTGTATACAAAATAAATACTATATTGGAACAGTATCTTGAATGACATATTCGACCGCCTGCATGCCGACCTGATCACCTGTCGCCTACGGCCCGGTGAGGCGCTTCGCGAAAAGGACCTGTGCCAACGCTACGGCGTCAGCCGCACGCCCTTGCGCGAGGCCCTGGTGGCATTGGCGGGTCGCGGCTTGGTAAAGCTGTCACCCAACAAGGGGGCCTATGCCAGTCCCGTCGACCAGTCGGTCTTGTTTTCCATCTACGAGGTACGTATCCCCCTAGAAAAGGCAGCCGCCGCCCTGGCGGCGCTTCGGGCCAACGAAGATCACCTCGCCCGACTGGCGGCCGCCGGAGAGGCTCTCTCCGCCTGTGCCGAGGCGAATGACCTGGACGCCTATTTCCCCCTTGACCGGAAGGTCCACGCTCTCGTCATCGAAGCTGCCGCCAATTCGGTTTTGGAAGACCAACTCGAGATCCTGCGCCAGCACACCATCAGATCTTGGCACCACTTCAAGGACAGGGGCATCGCTGAGGACATCGACGCCGACAACCTCACCACGCTCATCGAAGCCATCCACGCGCGCGACCCGAACCGGGCCGCCGACGCCATGTTCCGCCACATGCGGGGATACCTGAAAGCCTACGAGGTGATGCTGGCCCGGCCGGCCGATATCCTGGGCGGCATATGACAATGGGAGGGAATCATGGGACTGAATAAGTGGATCCTGGGCGTGCTTCTGATTCTAGTTTTGGCGGCTCCGGCCATCGCCGACGGTTTGACGGGCGAACCCTTACGCTTCACCATCGCGACGGCACCGCCGAGCCCGTTCTGCCTGGCGAAACTGGGACCCGAGGCCTCGACATACGAGGGACCGAAAATGACAGGCCGCCTCCTATTGCCGATCCGGGCGGATCGGGCTCCCGCCCTCGTCCTTGTCCTGCCCTGCCATGACCCGACCGTCTTCCACCCCTGGCTGAAGCGCCTCCGCGAATGGGGCTACGCGACGCTTCGTTTCAGCCGCTGCCGGCAGGATGACCCCACCTTCCGGGGCCCGATCGCAGCTTACGACTGGAAGGAAGGGGCCGACGCCGCCTACGGCGCTCTGACCTACCTGCGAACCCGTCTGGAGATCGATCCGGACCGCATTGCCATCCTGTCCTGGTCGCGCTTCGGCGCCGTGCCCTTAAGCGTGCTCAACCAAGGCGGTGTCGCCCAGTTCCACCAACACCGCTTCAAGGCCGCCGTCGCCCTTTACCCCTTCTGCTCCTTTGCCCGCGGACCGCACCTGGGACCCATCCTTGTCATCGCCGCCGGCACTGACGATTGGGTGTCGACCGGCGTCTGCCAGCGCCTCGGCCGCGAGACGCGGGCCGACAGCTATCCGATCGAAGTCGTCACCCTCGACGATGCCCCGCACGGCTTCGACCTGGAGGCCTTCGGCCGGCCACGATACCGGACCCGTACCATCAATCCGGATGGCTTCAACGCACCGGGGGGAACCATGGGTTTTGACCGGGAGGCCCGGGATCTGGCGATGGAGAAGGTGCGAGCGTTCTTGGCAAAGAACCTCTGAATTCGATTACCGCCACCCATTCAAAGGCGTCTTTCTTCGATTCCCCTACCGGCCTGGGTCGTTTCACCGTAAACAGGGTCACCGGAGAGGCAGGGAAAGGGAAATGACCATGCTGACGGTACAAAGACTCGACTACGACGATGCGGCCCGGCTCATCGAAGGCGCGGAGACAAAGGCCGCCGAGCCTGGAATCCCCATGTGCATCGCCGTCGTCGACGAGTCCGGGCACAAGATCGCTTTCAAGCGCATGGACGGTGCCAAGCAGTTGAGCGTGCAGCTATCCGACGACAAGGCGTTCACGGCCGCCGTCTCCAAGCGGGCCACGCACGAATACAACGCCGACTGCCAGCCGGGCAACATCGTCTTCGGAATCCACACCTCTTCCGGCGGGCGTTTCTCGACCGTCGGCGGTGGTTATCCGGTGGTTGCCGACGGTATCGTAGTCGGCGGTATCGGCGTTTCCGGCGGCCATGCCAATCAAGACATGGAATGCGCCGAGGCCGGTATCGCGTTTTGGAATCACGAGTCGAAAGCGCTGCAAGCGTTGACTTGATAGGCTCCCACACTACATAAAGCGGGTAGGAACCACACAGGAGAACGACCAAATGCCAGACGGCGCCGCACCCATCGACGGCATCGGCCTGACCGAGAATTGCGCCAAGCGCATCGCCAAGCTCAAGGAGATGGAAGGCAATCCGGACCTGATGCTGCGCGTCACGGTACTGGGCGGCGGTTGCTCCGGTTTCCAGTACAAGTTCGGTCTCGACGACACGGTCAATGACGACGACAAGACCTTCGAGCTCAACGGTACCCTGGTCGTCACCGACGAGGTGTCCCTTGACCTGCTCACCGGCTCCGTAGTCGATTTCATCGAGGACCTTGGCGGCTCCTTCTTCAAGATCGAGAACCCCAACGCCACGGCCAACTGCGGCTGCGGCACGTCCTTCAGCATCTAATCCCAACTCCCGTGACGACGCTCCACGTCCGCTGCGGCAGCAATATTGCCGGCGCCTTTGGTGCGGGCGGCATAGATGGCAATTTCCTCGAATTCGGCGATCCGGTCTGCCAGGGACCGGTGCCCGGTGACCTCGACGAAAACGCCTATCGGGCCATGCGCACGGCCTTCATCGTCTCGGAATGGGGCGATATCACCGAAGCCGATTGCCGCGACCGTCTGGAGCGCGAAAACGCGGCCCTTGACGGCCTCGGAGATTACGACCGGGTGCTGTTGTGGTTCGAACACGACCTTTACGACCAGTCCGTACTCATCGACCTGCTGTCGCGGCTGAAGGATCGCAAGGTCACAATGGACAGGCTGCACCTGCTCACACTCGACTCCCACCCCGAGGTCGAACGCTTCATCGGTTTCGGACAATTGTCTCCGGCCCAATTGGCCGATCTGGTCGGCTCGGAAATGCCGGTGACCGACGCCATGATCGACAGCGCCGCCGAGGCCTGGGCCGCCTTCCGCGCCGCCACGCCGGAGGCATTGGCCGCCTTCATCGAGCGGGGCCACTGCCCCCTGCCCTTCCTGATCCCCGCCCTACAGCGCCACCTGCAGGAACTGCCGTGGAACACGGACGGATTGTCGTTGACCGAACGGCTCAGCTTGCAGGCCATCGCCGACGGTGCCGGGACCCCGGCCGAGGCCTTTCGACGCCTTTATCTCGATCTCGAGCCGCTGCCTTTTCTCGGTGATCTCATGTTTTGGTCCGTACTCCGGCGCCTAACGACGGGCACACAGCCGGCGGTGACACCCTTCGAGGCTCACGGCGATTCGATTCAGCTAACGGAATTCGGACGGGATCTCGTGAACGGGCGCGGCGATTGGGTCGAGGCTAACGGGATCGAACGCTGGGTCGGCGGGATCCGTCTTTCCGGCGCACAGGCAGCCTGGCGCTGGGATCCGGAGTCGAACCGACCGGTCCCCGATCCGAAGGCCTAAGCCGGCCAATTTTCCGGCGATCCTGCCGTGACCGGCAGCGGTGTCCGTGGTATGTGAGTTGGCCATTACCGTTGGGGGACAAGGGCTCATGAAGATCGCCACGTGGAACGTCAATTCGATCAAGGCGCGGCTGCCGCGGGTCCTCGAATGGCTCGGCGAATTCGCCCCCGACGTGGCGTTGCTCCAGGAGATTAAATCCATGGAGGAGACCTTCCCGGCCCTCGAGATCGGGGATGCCGGCTACAATCTCGCCATCGCCGGCCAGAAATCCTACAACGGCGTTGCCATCCTGTCGAAGTTTCCCATCGACGTCGAGTTGACGGCACTGCCTGGCGACGACAGCGACGAGCAGGCCCGTTACATCGAGGCTTTCACCGGCGGTGTGCGCGTCGCGTCGATTTATCTGCCCAACGGCAATCCGACCCGCAACGACGACGGATCCAACAGCGAAAAGTACCTCTACAAGCTTCGCTGGATGGAGCGGCTTTACGATCATGTCGAAAGCCTTCTCAAGACCGAGGAGACCTTCGTCCTGGGTGGCGATTACAACATCTGCCCCACCGACGGCGACGTTTACGATCCGGCCGGCTTCGCCGACGACGCACTGTGCCGTCCGGAGAGCCGCAACCGGTTCCGGGCCATCGTCAATCTCGGCCTCACCAACGCCTTTCGGGTCTTCGACACCCAGCCCAACCGCTACAGCTATTGGGATTACCAACGCGGCGCATGGGCCAAGGACAACGGGCTGTTGATCGATCACCTGCTGTTAAGCCCGCAGGCCGCCGACAGTCTCACCGGTGCCGGCGTTGACCGCACCCCGCGGGGTAAGGAAAAGGCCTCCGATCACACACCGGTGTGGTGTGAACTGAAGATTTGAGGGGCGGGTTATGGTGGACCTGGAAGGCGGCTGTTTCTGTGGGTCGATCCGCTATCGCATCACGGCCCAGCCGTCCGTGGTCACCCACTGCCACTGCGCAAGCTGCCGGCGCGCCTCGGGTGCCGCCTTCATCACCTGGATGACGCTGCCGTCCGACGGTTTCGAGATTACGGAAGGCGAGCAAGCGGTCTTCCATTCGAGCCCCGGCGTCAACCGGGGGTTCTGCGGCATATGTGGGACGACGGTCAGTTATTGCCACGACGATTTCACGGACGAGATCGATGTCGCTGCGGCAACCCTCGACGACGCGGAGGCCGTGACACCCGACGATCACATCTGGGCCAAGGACCGCCTCTCCTGGGTCAGGGTCGCCGACGGCCTGCCGCAACTGGACAGCAGCCATTGGGATCACGGGTACCCGGAAAAAGGCTGATCGGGCGGCAATGGTCGAGATGTTTTGATTTCGATCAAGGTTTAATGGGACCATATCGCTAATCTTCTCTTCGAAGTCAAAAACCGGGAGAGTTCGACATGCCGCTACGTATTGGGTCTTTTTGGGCGCTGGGACTGGTCTTGGCCCTGATGGCGCTGGCGGTCTCCGCCGATCGCCCGGCATCGGCCGAAACCACACTCACCTGCCCGAGCCTTGCCGACGCCAAGCCGGTCGGCGAGTGCTTGAGCGAACAACAACTGCGCCGCCAGTTTCGGGCCGTCTGCGGCCGCGAACGAGCGCCCGACGCCCAGAACCCGGATATCTGCGACGCCTACGCCGAATACAAACGCCAGAAGAACACGACGTTCTGGGAATCTTCGAACGGCCTCTTCGACGGCTACCTGCATTGCAGCCTGACACCGACCGACTTGGCCTCGGCGAAGATCCGTTTCGTCACTCTCGCCAGCCGCGGCAAATTGTCGAAAGTGGTTTGCGTCTACGAGGGCGACCGCAGCCTGACCTATCGCCACAAGGGCAAATGCCGTATCGCCGGCTCGGATGCGAAGAAGGCCGATTGCCCCGGCAACGCGAAGGCCTGCACGTTCACTTGCGACTAGGGCTTCCCGTCCAGTCGAGCCAACGGCCGTGGGCGTCACAGGTTGCCAACACGGTCCTTTCGGACTTGTCGCCGTGATGGTGTTCCGCATCGAGGACCACGGCCCCGGCTTCCCGATCCCATTCCATGCCGATCCGGACCACCGGGCGCGCGGCCGCAGATGATCGAAGCCGCGCGTGGAACGACGACTTGGCGGTTTCAGAAAACTGGTTGAGAACAAAGGAATGGAAAACGCAGGCCAATCCCTCTGTGCCGAGGTCGCGGATGGCGCGGACGATTGCCTCCACCCCATCTTCCCTGATCACGGCCGGACGGCGGCTCGGTATCCAGTCGAGCAGCGAGCGTAAGCGCTCAGCCCGTTCCTGGTGCTCCGGCCAGACCAGGGCCTGCAACCATTGCCGGTCGTCGGGGTCACCGACGTCGATGGCAAACGGATCGATCCCCATACGGGTGCCAATAGCCGGCAGCGACAAGTCGATGCCAAACCCTTGGTGATTCCGGACATCGCAATAAAGAACGAACGGCGCCGTTTCGGTCTCGATACGCCCGGCGGCGCCGTAGTCGTAGGCGTATTGGTCCCAAAGCAAATTGAATCCAGCGCTGAGATCGGTGATCGGGTCTTCGAATCGCCGACAGAAGTCGCGAAAGGCGGTGAACGCCCCCTCAACCGCTAGGGGCCGGACGGCAATGTTCGGATAGTACCTTGCCAGTTCGTGGCCCGTGTCGCCGAACAACAGCTCGTGGTGGACGGCGGCCAACAGCATGTTGGACGGCGGCTGTCCCGGACGTACGCGCCGGGCGAGGCTCAGAAGATAGGGATCTTCTGCGATCCCTGCGGCCAAAACCCGGTAAAGCGGTGACGATCCGGGGCATTCGACCACGGAAAACCGTCGAAACCGCGCCGCCAATTCGTCGACTGACCGGTCGGATGAGGCCGCCGCCAACCCAACCTATTCCGCCGCCTTGAGCCGTTGCTGCGAAAGCTGCCCGACGTCGCGGACGGCGCCGCGCGAGGCCGAGGTCGCCATCGCCGCGTAGGCCCTGAGCGCCATGGAGACGGTGCGGTCGCGCTTCGGTTTCCAGCCCTCTTCGCCCTTGGCATCCATGTCGGCGCGTCGGCGGTCCAATTCGTCGGCGTCGACGGCAAGATTGAGCGTACGATTGGGGATATCGATCTCGATGATGTCACCGGGCTCGATCAGACCGATGGTGCCGCCCTCCGCCGCCTCCGGCGAGATGTGGCCGATCGCCGCGCCCGAGGAACCGCCGGAGAAGCGCCCGTCGGTGATCAGCGCGCAATCCTGGCCGAGGCCCATGGATTTGATGTAGCTGGTCGGATAGAGCATCTCCTGCATGCCGGGACCGCCCCTGGGTCCCTCGTAGCGCACGACGACCACGTCGCCGGCCTTGACGTCGCCGCCGAGGATCTTGGCGATGGCCTCGTCCTGGCTGTCGCAGATAACGGCTGGGCCGGAGAAATTGAGGCAGCTTTCGGGCACGCCCGCGGTTTTCACGACACAGCCGTCTTCGGCCAAATTACCGTAGAGCACGGCGAGGCCGCCGTCGGCGCTGTAGGGCGTGTCGACGCTGCGGATGCAGCCGTTTTCGCGATCCAGGTCGAGGGCGTTGTAGCGCTTCGACTGCGAGAAGGCCTCGGTGGTGATGATGTTTCCAGGTGCAGCAAGGTAGTACTGGCGGACCGCATCGTCGTCCGATCGCCGGACGTCCCAGCGGTCGATGGCTTCGCCGATTGTCGCCTCATGAACGGTCGGATTGTCACGTTTGATGAGACCGGCCCGTTCGAGCTCGCCCATGATGCCGAAGATGCCGCCGGCCCGGTGGAAGTCTTCCATGTGATAGAGGTTGGTCGACGGAGCGAGCTTGGAAAGGTGTGGCACCTTACGGCTCAAGGCATCGATGTCGGAGATCCCGAATTCGACCTCGCCTTCCTGGGCCATGGCCATCAGGTGCAGGATGGTGTTGGTCGAGCCACCCATGGCGATGTCGACGGTCATGGCGTTCTCGAAACCGCTTCGCGATCCGATGGAGCGCGGCAAGACGCTGTCGTCCTCGTCCTCGTAATAGCGCCGGGTCAGTTCGACGATGCGCGCCCCGGCCTGGTGGAACAGGCGTTCGCGGTCGGCATGCGTCGCCAGCACCGATCCGTTTCCGGGCAAGGCGAGGCCGATGGCCTCGGCCAAGCAGTTCATGGAATTGGCCGTGAACATGCCCGAGCACGACCCGCAGGTCGGACAGGCCGAGCGCTCGTATTGTCCCGCCACCTTGTCCGACACGTTGGGGTCGGCGGCCTGGATCATGGCGTCGATCAGGTCGGCCTTCTTCTCCTCGCCGTCGATGACCAGCTTGCCGGCCTCCATGGGGCCGCCGGATACGAAGATGGCCGGCACGTTGAGGCGCATGGCCGCCATCAGCATGCCCGGCGTGATCTTGTCGCAATTGGAGATGCAGACCTGCGCGTCGGCGCAGTGCGCATTGACCATGTACTCGACCGCATCGGCGATCAGTTCGCGGCTCGGTAGCGAATAGAGCATGCCGGCGTGGCCCATGGCGATGCCGTCGTCGACCGCGATGGTGTTGAACTCCTTGGCCACCGCACCGGCCGCCTCGATGTCGCGGACGACCATCTGGCCCAGGTCCTTCAGGTGGACGTGGCCGGGTACGAATTGGGTGAAAGAGTTGGCCACCGCTATGATCGGCTTGCCGAAATCCTCGTCGGTCATGCCGGTGGCGCGCCACAGGCCGCGGGCGCCGGCCATATTGCGGCCGTGGGTCGAGGTTCTCGAACGGTATTCGGGCATCGATGCTTCCCCCAGGGTTTGCCTTGGAATCAGGGCGCCGAACATAGCCGAACGCCGCTCCCTGATCCAGGACTCTCAAACGGGCGAAATCCTGTCCTGCGCCGTGCCGCTTGCGTCCCCGGCCCGCGGGCCGTTACCTTAAGCGAACGCGGCCACTGCGGAGACGAGAACCCCATGCCCAGCGACTACGCCAATCAAAGGACGCACGAGCGCAAGACCGTCGTCTTCAAGACTGAGATCGTGGTCGGCGGGGTCGGCGTCAACTGTGAAATTACCAATATTTCATCCGGCGGCGCCCAGATCCATGTGCCCATGGATGCACCGGCCGGTTCCGATGTGACCCTGAAAATCGCGCAACTGGGTGATTTCAAGGCCCGCGTCGTGTGGTGCCGCAAGAAAAACATGGGGCTCCGGTTCGACGACGATCCGGAGCGCATCGCCCAGGCGATGATGATGATCGCCACCTACGGCGGCGGCTGAACGGCGCATCCCATCCCAACTCCCCCACAGTCGTATTAGAGGACGAGTATGACCGAAGCGAAGACCCTGGACCTCGAATTCGTGCGTAGCCAGTTTCCAGCGCCCTGCTGGGACTGGGCATTCTTCGAGAGCGCCGGCGGCGCCTTCGTGCCGAACGCCGTCATCGATCGCATGACCCATTACATGCGCGAGACCCAGGTGCAGCCCGGCGCGTCGTTCCCGGCCTCGGCCCGGGCCGCCGAGCGCATGGCGCTGGGCCACCGGCTGATGGCGGAAGCGATCGGCGCCGAGGTGGAAGAGGTTGTGATCGCCGCCTCGACCTCGATCAACGTCTACGTCCTGGCGCAAGCGCTTAGGCCGCTGTGGCCCGACGGCGGCGAGATCGTCGTCACCAACCTCAACCACGAGGCCAATTCCGGGCCCTGGCGCCGGCTCGCCGAATTCGGTTTCAAGATCATCGAGTGGCCGGTCCACCCGGACACGGCTCAGCTCGAGATCGATCTCCTTGACGACATCCTGACGGAAAACACCCGCTTGGTCGCCTTCCCGCATGTCTCCAACATCACCGGCGACATCAACGACGTCGAGGCGATCACCCGGAAGGTCCACGAGGCTGGCGCCATGGTTTGCGTCGACGGCGTCGCCTATGCGCCGCACCGGGCCGTCGACGTCAAGGCCTGGGACGTCGATTTCTACGCTTTCAGCTTCTACAAGGTGTTCGGTCCGCACATGGGCTGTCTCTACGGCAAACGCGAGCATTTCCTTGCGGCCCGTGGCCAGTACCACTACTTCATCGGTGAGGACGACATCCCCTATAAGCTCAACCCGGCCGGCCCCAACCACGAATCGATCGCCGCCTTGGCAGGCATCGCGGACTATTTCGACGCCCTCGCGCTCCACCATTTCCCGGCTCAGTCCAACACCTTCTATGAGCGAGTGAAAGCGGTCTACGACATCGCGTCGCAGCATGAAGAGCGGCTGGCGGAGCGCTTCGTCGATTTCCTGTCGACCAAACCGAACGTCCGCCTGCTCGGACGGCCCACCGGCGACCGCGACGAGCGGGCGCCGACCTTTTCCTTCGTCGTCCAGGGCCGGCCATCGGCCGAGATCCCGCCGCTCCTGGAGCCGCACAAGGTGGCGGTCCGGAACGGGCACTTCTACGCCAAACGCCTGGTCGAGACCTTAGGCGTGACCGACGCCGAGGACGGCGTCGTGCGTTGCTCCATGGCGCACTACAACACGGACGAGGAAGTCGACCGCCTGATCGCGGCGTTGGACGCGGCGTTTTAGGACGTGGGCACGTCGGTCGTCAGGACTCCAAACGCCTTTTCCGGCCGCCGGGCTCCATGAAATAGGCTTCGATCCCGCCGATCCGTCCCGCCGCCGTTGCAGCCTGGTCGAAGGGCATCATGGCAAAGGCGGTTGACAGGGCGTCCGCCGTCGCCGCCCGGTCGGCAACCACGGTGACCGCCTCATAACGGTTGGACGATCGCCCGGTCGCCGGGTCGAAGAGATGATGGTGGCGGCCCGTGGGCTCGAAAGGCATACCACCAATCGCCGACGTGGCAACGGCGCGGTCGATCAGTTCGACGGCCGGAACCTGCGGTACCGTGTTCCCGGCCATGCCGGTTCCGATGCGCCACGGCTGGCCGGCGCCGGCGTCGCCGACGGCCCGGATCTCACCGAGATTGACGAGGATGTTGTCGAGGCCGCCCGCGCGCAGGAGATCGGCGATCCGATCGGTGATGTATCCTTGTGCGATTCCGTTGAGGGTCAGCGCCATGCCGGGACGCCCGAGGGTCACGGCGTTTCCGTCCACTTGGATGCGGCGATGGTCGACCGCGCGCCGGGCCCGGTCGATGGCCTGCGAGTCTGGCCCATTTGGATCGGCCTTGGGAGACGAGAAGTGCCGCGCATAGAGCGTCCAGAGGGGCTGAACGGAGATATCAAAGGCGCCGTCGGTAAGGTCGGCGACATAGCGGCTCTCTGAGAGGATCCGCACCATGTCATGGCTCGGCTGGCCCAGCCGGCCCGCCCGATTGAGCCGCGACAGGGCCGATTCCGCACGATAGAGACTGAATTCCCTCTCCAGGCGTTCGATCTCGTCGAGAGCGGCCTCGACCAACCGCTCGGCCTCCTGCCGGACGCGCTGGCGTATCAGGATCTCGGCCTCGGCGCCCAAGGCCCGGCCGCGCCAGCGATAGACGGGTATCCGCGCGTCGCCCGACGTATTGTTCGGGAGTAACGCCGCCGCACCGGTACAGGCGGCGATACGGATAAACCGGCGGCGGCTCAGGGGCGCAGTCTTGATCATGATCCATCTCCCGGCGCCGGTTCGGCACCACCCATCTGAACGGTTTCGCCCGCGGCTAAGGCAGCCCGCCGTTCGCGACGCCGGCGCGCTTCGGCCATCGGCGGGCATTGGTGGTCGTCGTAGTAGAGGCTTTGGCACTCAAGGCAGTAGATGCATTCATGGACGTCGATGTGCCCGTCCGGGTGGATCGCCTGGACCGGGCAAATCTTGGCGCAGACCTGACATTCGGTGCCGCATTGATGGTGGCGCTTGAGCCAGTCAAACATGTGGTTCTTGGCCGGAATGGCCAAGGCCGCACCCAGCGGGCAGAGGTAGCGGCAAAACACCCGGTTGACGAAGGCGGCGCCGGCCAGGACGAGAATCGCATAAACCACGAACGGCCATTCACGCACGAACCTGAGCGCGATCACGGTCTTGAAAGGTTCGATTTCGGTCATCTTTTCCGCCGTCTCGGCCGGGCCGAGCGACAGGGCCAGCAGGCCAATGAAGATCACGTATTTGGCCGGCCACAGCCGCTCGTTGACCGAAAACGGCAGAGAGAACTGCGGCGTCCGAACCTTGACGGCGATACGGTTGATCAGTTCCTGCAAGGCGCCAAACGGGCATAGCCATCCGCAAAACACACCGCGCCCCCAGAACAGCAGCGCCAGGGCGACGAAACCCCAGAGGACGAAGATCAGGGGCTCCAAAAGGAAGAAGTCCCAATGGAACTCCGTCAGCAACGAACTGACGAAGGTCAACACGTTGATCACCGATAACTGCGCCGCCACCGTCCAGCCGATATAGACCAGCGTGAAAATCAAAAAGCCGATGCGGAACCAATCGATCCATGGCCGGTGTTTGACGGCCCAGTCCTGGAAAACGAGCAGACCGGACAGTATCAAAATGGCGACCCCGGTCACCAGGACATGGGGCCAGGATTCCTGCCATCTCACTTCCCACAGCGGGCGGTCGAGGTCGACCGGTTCAGCGGCCCCGGGCAGCGTCTCGCGCTCGAGAATAAACCGGGCCGGCAAAGTGTAGTTGAGAGGGAAACTGGCGAACCTCTCTCCTTTCCCCGGAATATCGCGCTCGACCAGGACCTCGAGGCGCCAGGGTTTGACCGGATCGAATTTGAGCTCCGGCGGCAGGATGAAAAAGCTGACCTCACGGAAGTCGGGCGCGCCGGCGATGGCCAATTTTTTAATCGATCGGTGCATGGCCTTCGTAAGCCGGATGGTCTGGCCGCCCTGGACCAGTTGCAGGCGTTCGAAGGTGCCGGTGCGCCTGTAGTTGTATCCACGGAACGAATAGAATCCGCGACCGGCAACGAATATGGCCTGGGCACCACGTCGCAGATTGGCCATCAGGTCGTTGTAGGCGGAAAAGCCGAGAAGGTTCTGACCGACCGCCGCCGGGGTCGCCAAACCGGCGATCATTTCGATGAACGTCTTGTTGCCGTCGTCGCCCTTGTCCTTCATGGAAAATGCGGTGTCGACGTCTGCGTTGGTCAGGCGCAACCGCCGTAGCGACCCGTCCGCCAAAAGCGCCGACCAGTCCGCATCCGAAAAGGTCTCTACATCCAGGTTGCGGCCGCGCCGCCCGCCGCCGGCGGTGACGAGACCCCGCGCACGGGCGACCAGACGGGCCGCCCGCATGACGCTATCGCTGAACACAAGCGAGGTTATGGTGGCGCCGGTGACCATGTCGATGCCGATCTCGCTGTCGTCGCGCTTCTCACCCAAGCGGACGCGTTTTCTGATGTCGGCCCCTTTCAGCTGATCTATGAATGATTGCAGGCTGCCCTCCGGAATTCCGAGGACCAAGATCGGTTCCTGGTGTTCAACAACCACGGCCCCGGTGATTCGGCCCTCGAGATCAAGACCAGCAAGGATCTTTACGGGTTTACCTGAATACCCGGCCGATCGGACGACATCCGATGTCAGGAACGCGTATCCGACCAGCTTGTTGTCCGTAAACACGGGTGCCGCGGGGGGACTGCCGTCGACGGCGCCCGTGTGATCGGCCTCGGGAAAGACCTTTGAAATCTCGACGCCGGCGAGCGCCTTCTCCAATTCGGAAGCCGAGGATGACCAAGCGGTAAGAGCGACGATGGCGAAAGATACGGAAAGCGCAATCCACTGGAAAGCGAGCCTAGCCGTCGGCCGCCGACACAATGGGCTCCCATGTTTAGCCATTTCGATTTCCGCCCCTCCGCTTGAGGCCTGGCCCCTGAAAATGATGCCGGGGATCGGCGATACCCTCCGCCGTGTGCCATCCGGACACCGGTCCGACGCCTCTCCTCACCATCATCGATAGGCACATCTAGATGAATACGTCCTTAACCTCGGTTAAGGCAACTAATTCCTAATATGTAGTTACATGACTTTATTCTAGTCCTTTTGGGTTATAACGATTCCAAAAAGGTCCCATCAGGAAGAGATGCTCCGACAGGGAGAAAACGGAACTTCACGACTGAAATGGGGAGACAGGAAATGAAATCACTGACGATGCGGCCTTTCGCTGCATTGGCCGTCGCGGCCGCCCTAGCCGGCTTTATCACCGGACCGGCGGCCGCGGCCGGCAAACCGGACCCGGACAATTTGAAAAAGCACGAGACTTCACCGGGGGGTCAGTACAAACCGAGCCTCGACGTGCTCGAAGGCGCCGATCAACCGGGCGCCAAGCCGGGCGCGCCAGTGCTCACCGCCGACGAATTCAAGAGGGCTAACAAGATCTATTTCGAACGCTGTGCCGGCTGCCACGGCGTTTTACGCAAGGGTGCCACGGGGAAGCCTCTGACGACCAAGGAAACAGTTGAACTGGGTTACGACTACCTGCAGAGCTTCATCAATTACGGCTCGCCGGCCGGAATGCCCAACTGGGGGACTTCGGGTGCGATGTCGGACGCCGATATCGACCTGATGGCACGTTACCTCCTCAACGAGCCGGCGCAACCGCCGGAATTCGGCATGAAGGAGATGAAGGCGACATGGAAGGTGATGGTGCCGTCGGACCAACGACCGACCAAGAAAATGAACGATCTCGACATCGACAATCTGTTTTCGGTGACTCTCCGCGACACCGGCGAGATTGCGCTGATCGACGGCAGCACCTATGAGATTCACACCATCATCGAGACCGGATACGCGGTGCATATCAGCCGCATCTCGGCCAGCGGTCGATACCTTTTCGTCATCGGCCGCGACGCGCTTATCAATATGATCGATCTTTGGATGGAAACGCCAAAGACCGTCGCTTCGATCAAGATCGGCATGGAAGCCCGTTCGGTCGAAACTTCAAAGGCCAAGGGTTTCGAGGATAAGTTCGCCATCGCCGGCGCCTACTGGCCGCCACAATTCGTGATCATGGATGGGGCGACGCTGGAGCCCCTCAAGATCGTCTCGACACGCGGGATGACCGTCGACACCCAGGACTATCACCCGGAACCCCGGGTTGCTGCCATCGTCGGCTCGCACTACCGGCCGGAATTCATCGTCAACGTCAAGGAGACCGGCAAGATCCTACTCGTCAATTACGAGGACATCGGTAACCTGGAAGTCACCTCCATCGCCGCCGAGCGTTTCTTGCACGACGGCGGTCTCGATTCGACCGGGCGCTATTTCATGGTTGCCGCCAATGCACGCAACACCATAGCCGTCGTCGATACCAAGGAAGGCAAGCTGGTCAAGCTGATCCGCGAGGACGATGGCGTCGGCGTCACGCCCCACCCGGGCCGCGGCGCCAATCTCAAACATCCCAAGTACGGCCCGGTCTGGGCGACCAGCCACCTCGGCGACGAAACGGTCGCCCTGATCGGCACCGATCCGAAGGGTCATCCCGATCACGCCTGGAAGGTAGTACAGAGCCTGGAAGCGCAGGGCGGCGGGTCGCTGTTCGTCAAGAGCCATCCCAATTCGACCAACCTCTGGGTCGATACACCGCTCAACCCGGAAGCGGAGATCGCCTCCTCCGTCGCCGTTTTCGACATTAGCAAGCCGGATGCACCCTACGAGGTTGTCCCCATCGGGGAAATGTCGGGCATCTCGGAAGGTGTGCGCCGGGTCGTCCAGGGCGAATACAACAAGGCCGGTACCGAGGTCTGGTTCTCGGTCTGGAACGGCAAGGACCAGGAATCGGCGATCGTCGTTCTCGATGACAAGACGCGGAAGGTCAAGAAGGTGATCAAGGACAAACGCCTGGTCACGCCGACCGGCAAGTTCAACGTCTACAACACCCGCGAAGACGTGTACTGATCCGACGGCACCGCGGGACGGAAACCGCCGCCCTTCGTGAGCTCGGGCGGCGGTTTTCTATTCCGCCGCCCCGTCCTTCGCCGCCTTGCCCACCACCTTCCCCACCGCCTTCCCCGCTGCCCTGCCAGCGGCCATTTCCATGTGATCGGCGATGGAGGTGTGCTGGCGGTCCGGATGCATGGTACCGCCCAGCACGTGGCGGTCGCGGAGCACGACGTGGGAGGCCGGCCCGACGATTAACGGGTCGGGACCTCGGACCACTTTTGGGTCCTTGTTGGGATAGGGCAAGGTCGACAGGAAGTGCTGCATGCAGTTGAGCCGGGCCCTTTTCTTGTCGTCGGACTTGATCACCGTCCACGGCGCGTCGGCCGTATCCGTGTAGAAGAACATGGCCTCCTTGGCTTCCGTGTAGTCGTTCCACTTATCCCGTGATTCGCGGTCGATGGGACTGAGCTTCCACTGCTTCAAGGGGTCGGTCTCGCGGGATTTGAAACGCCTGTCCTGCTCCTCCTTGGTCACCGAGAACCAGTATTTGAAGAGAAGGATGCCGCTGTTGACCAACATGCGCTCCAGTTCCGGTGCCTGGCGCATGAATTCCAGGTATTCGTTGCCGTTGCAAAAGCCCATGACCCGCTCGACGCCGGCCCGGTTGTACCAGGAACGATCGAAGAGCACGATTTCGCCGCGGGTCGGCAGGTGGACACCCCCATCTACCCGACGTTTTTCAGGATTGGGGTGCGGAAAGCGGCTTTGGGGGCGATTTGGGCTTGCAATGACCGTTTCGAGCGGTCGTTTTGCCGGTTTTCGGGGTGTTTTCCGGCCTCC
>Ga0209561_1000025_pt1 | contig 47543 bp, 37 predicted proteins | sample WorMettrBAHAMAS2_FD_187393 | JGI IMG/M metagenome (GOLD analysis project Ga0209561, IMG submission 187393) | Marine gutless worms symbiont microbial communities from Max Planck institute for Marine Microbiology, Germany - Inanidrilus... | ecosystem: Host-associated > Annelida > Digestive system... | reverse complement strand
CCGTCAGGTCGCTCGGATAGCGACCACCCTTGCGGTCGTAAAGCGCGCGGTTCTCGACTGTCCACATCGGGCATCCCTCCACAAAAATCAGAAGATGCCCTCTTCAATCATGACCTATTCTAAAAAAACCGTTAACTTGCCGGACAGACACTTACGGTGCTCGGGTCCGGAGACATCGCGGGCTTAGGCAACGATGCCGACAATGATTTGTGGGGCAACCCAGGCGCCAACTTGCTTTCTGGGCTGGGAGGGGAGGATCATCTCCGCGGACATGGCGGAAACGACAGTTTGATCGGCGGCTCAGGCGATGATCGTTTGGAAGGGCAGGGAGGTGCGGACACGCTCTGGGGAGGAGAAGACAACGACTATTTGGACGGTGGGATGGGCGCCGATCGCATATTCGGTGGTCGGGGGATCGATACGCTGTTCGGAAAGGACGGCAACGACACACTGTTCGGTGGCGACGGTTCGGACACACTTCAAGGCCAAGAAGGCAACGATTCGCTTTTCGGCGAAGGTGGTTCTGATGAAGTCTGGGGCTTGTCCGGAGACGATGTCCTTTTTGCAGGACCAGGCGACGACACTCTGCTCGGCGGTTCCGGGGTCAACACATACAACTACAAACTCGGCGACGGGAACGACACAATCTGGTGCAATAGCGACGGATCCGCGACCGATACTATATGGATCGACGACGCCGAGCACATCTCGGGATTTCATCTTTCCGACCCGGAACTCTATTCGGTTCTCGAGTTTGTCGACGGAGCTTCTCTGACGATCATTGGTTCCGGAGCGATCGCGACCTACGAAGACGGAGAAACCGGGCTCTCCTGGGATGCCAATGAGGCCGATGTCGGCACAGATGGCTCCGACGTTCCGACGGCAACGAACAACAACAACCTGTATTTCGGGTTCGGCGGCAACGACACTCTCGACGGCGCTGGCGGCAACGACTACCTGCTCGGGGGTTCAGGGTCCGACAAACTGATCGGCGGTACCGGGAAAGACATCCTGAACGGCGGCACCGACGGTGACTCTCTGAATGGCGGCGCTGGCAACGACACACTCGTCGGTCGCGGAGGAGCGGACAGCATCGATGGTGGAACTGGGCTCGATATCGCCCTGTTCGCCGGCTACAAGGACGACTACTCGGTCACCCAGTCGGGCGGTGTGGTCACGGTGGCCGACAACGACCCCGCTCTCGACGGCAACGACGGTACCGACGCCCTGACGAACGTCGAGTTCCTGCGGTTTCTGGACGGCGACATCCCGACAAGCCCGACCGAGAATGCTCCCGAGGCGACGGGCGACACGGGATCGACGGACGAAGACACGGTTCGGAGCGTCGATGCCGGTTCGGGGGTTCTGTCCAACGACAGCGACCCGGATACGGGCGATGCGTCGGGCCTGTCGGTGAGCGACTTCGATGCGACCAGCGCCAAGGGGGCGTCGGTCACCGTCGCCACGGATGGCAGCTACACTTACGACCCGCGGGGTTCGGCGACACTGCAGGCGCTGGCGGCGAGCGACAACACGACGGACACCTTCGGCTACACGGTGTCCGACGGCAATGGCGGGACGGACACGGCGGCGGTGACGATCACCGTGAACGGCGTCAACGATGCCCCCGAAGCGACCGACGACAGTGATTCGACAGATGAGGACACGGTCCTGAGCGTCGATGCCGGTTCGGGGATGCTGTCGAACGACGATGATCCGGATACGGGCGATGCGTCGGGCCTGTCGGTGAGCGACTTCGATGCGACCAGCGCCAAGGGGGCGTCGGTCACCGTCGCCACGGATGGCAGCTACACTTACGACCCGCGGGGTTCGGCGACACTGCAGGCGATGCCGGCGAGCGACAACACGACGGACACCTTCGGCTACACGGTGTCCGACGGCAATGGCGGGACGGACACGGCGACGGTGACGATCACCGTGAACGGCGTCAACGATGCCCCAACCTCCGCAGACACCTTTCATCACTATGCGTTAGGTCAAGGAAACCAGGATTTCAGCGACAGCGACGGGGGCATAGATGCGCTCATCGTCGGAGACATCGAAGATATCGATCACCTTCGCCACGCAGGATCCGACCTAGAGATCGTGTTCTCTGACGGTGCCACCGTTCGACTCGTCGATCAATACGCCGGCCAGCAGATCGAGTGGATCGCTGACGGAAGTCACGGACCGTTCTATCTGAACTTGACGAACACGGGCTCGACCGATCCTGATTTCCTTGCCGGGACGGACTCGGAAGACACGCTCGGTGGTGGTGATGGAGGAGACGGCATATTCGGTGCCGCCGGCGACGACACCCTGATTGGCGGCGACGGGGATGACACCGCGTTCGGCGGCGCGGGCGACGACCTTTTGATCGGCGGCTCGGGGGCGGGCAACGACACGCTCGACGGCGGCGCCGATACGGACACGGTGACGTACGCGTCGACGACCGCCGGCGTCGTCGTCAACCTCAACGCAGGTACGGCGGTCGGGTCCGAGATCGGCTCAGACAAGCTGTCAGGAATCGAGCATGTCATCGGCGGCTCCGGGAACGACACCCTGATTGGCGACAACGTCGGCGCTGACACGCTGGCGGGCGGCGCGGGAGACGACCGACTGGAGGGCCTCGGTGGCGACGACCTCTTGGACGGCGGCGAAGGAGCGGACACGCTGTTCGGCCATGCTGGTGCCGAGACGCTTGTGGGCGGTGCGGGGTTCGACGAACTGCGCGGCGGTGGTGCAGACGACACGTTGTTCGGCGGAGCGAGCAACGACGCGCTCTTCGGCGACGACGGGAACGACTCGCTCTTCGGCGACGATGGCAGCGACTTCCTGGCAGGCAGCTTCGGGAACGACGTGCTCGACGCTGGCATCGGCAATGACCGACTCGAGGGCGGTGCGGACAACGACACGCTGACAGGTGGCGACGGCCTGGACCGACTGTTTGGCCACACCGGTCACGATTTACTCATCGGCGGTACCGAGTCCGATACGCTCGCGGGCAACGAGGGCGACGACACGCTTGACGGCGGCCTCGGCAACGACTCGCTTTTCGGTCAGGATGGCGCCGACAATCTTTTGGGCGGCGACGGCGCAGATTCGATCTTTGCCGATATCGGCAACGACTCCATCGACGGAGGTGATGGCGCGGACCGGTTGGAGGGTTCGACAGGTGCTGACACAGTCGCTGGAGGCGCCGACGGCGACACCCTTGTAGGCCAGTCGGGGAACGATGTGCTGGATGGAGGTGGCGGCGCAGACACACTGCTCGGCGGCGTCGGCGACGACACGCTGATTGGCGGCGATGGCAACGACCGGCTGGAGGGCGTGACTCACAACGACTTCCTGCACGGCGGCCTCGGCAGTGACGTTCTGTTCGGCCACGCCGGTGCCGACACCCTCGATGGCGGCGAAGGTGACGACACGCTGCACGGCAACGACGGTTTCGACTCGATGCTGGGCGGTGTTGGCACCGATACCCTCTTCGCCGGGTTCGGTAACGATACGCTTGAGGGCGGTAGCGGCGCCGATACTCTCCTGGGCCAGGGCGGACACGACATTCTCGACGGCGGCGACGCCGACGACCGGCTGGAAGGTGGTTCGGGCAACGACACACTGATCGGCGGCGATGGTGTCGATCGATTGTACGGCCACTCCGGCAACGACACCCTCGACGGAGGGGTTGGCAACGACATTCTATTCGGCCACGCCGGAACCGACACGATCCGGGGCGGCGACGTGCTCGACGCGGGGCTTCTCGACGGCGACGCCGATCAGTTCGTGTTCGCCGCAGGCTCGGGCGACGACTCGGTCGAGAACTTCGAGCTCGACACCGACTTCGTGACGCTGACCGGCGGGCTGACGGGGACGGCCGTGGACAATGGCAACAACACCCTAATCACCCTCGACGGCGGCGGTTCGATCACGTTGCTCGGCGTCACCGGCTGGGCCAACGAAAGCGACCTCGGGCTCTAGGGCGAGGGGATTTCAGTCGCATCACGCAGAGCCCCTCCAACGTCAGCGGCAATGCTTGTCGCTGCCGACTGCCTGAGGCGTGAGGCCGGCAAGGGTCAAACCCGGTCCAACGGACTGCGGTCACGTATCGTCTGCTCCCAGGATTCGAGCGGACTTCAGTACCGCGAAAGCGGGCATTGGCGCGAGAACGTCCACTGGACCCCATTGAGCGGACGGAGACCGCCCGGAAGCTCGAGGCGCAGGTTTAGCCAGGAGGCGACGTTGGCTGGTAGGCCCAACGATGATAATTTACTGCAATGGCAAGCGATCTAACCAATCGCATTCAATGGAAAGACGATTACAGCGTCGGCGTGCCCGAGCTGGACGAGCAACACAAGGGGCTCATCAATCTGATCAACCGGCTTACCGAGGAAGGCCACCGCTCGAGCGTCGTCGGCGACACACTCGATGCCCTGGACCGATATGCGCGGGAGCATTTCGGCGCCGAGGAGGCGCTGCTGCGCGCCTGCGGCGACCAGCATCTGGAAGAGCACGCGAAACAGCACCGAGCCTTCGAGGAGTGGTTGGACGCGATCAAGCAGATCTACCGTTTCGCCACCACGCCCGATCCCTTCGCGGACACCGTAAACGCCTTCCTTCGCAACTGGCTTATCAACCACATCCTCAAGACTGACATGGCCTACAAGCCGCTGGTCGCCGGCCGATCCTAGCAGCGCCTCGCTTCACCTTTCCCCGACTGGGCCACATCTTGTCGACGCCCTGGTTCGATTGGTCTTCCTCACACGCCAAGGACGGTCGCCCGACATCCGGTACCCGTAGGCCCACTCTGTGGCGACTCCCTGTGGCCGCCGTTTTCGTTTGGGCCGGGTCCGGAACGGGTCGATTCTGTTGAAAAAGTCTGAGGTTGCTGGGGTGCTGTTAGGCTGATTCACTCCGGTCGTCGACAGGGGAGTGGCGGCGATGATGGGCGCGCGGCAGGTTGATCAGGGAGCACTGTTTTGCGAGTTCTCGCTCGACGAACACGTTCCGGCGGATCACCTGCTGCGGTCGATCGACCGCTTCGTCGACCTCGGCGATGTGCGGGCGCACCTGGCTCCCTTCTACAGTGCCGTCGGCCGGCCATCGGTCGATCCGGAGCTGATGATCCGCATGCTGCTGGTCGGCTACTGCTTCGGCATCCGCTCGGAGCGCCGGCTGTGCGAAGAGGTTCATTTGAACCTGGCCTACCGGTGGTTCTGTCGGCTCGGTCTCGACGGCCGGGTGCCGGATCATTCGACCTTTTCGAAGAACCGGCACGGACGGTTCCGCGACAGCGATCTCCTGCGCCACGTGTTCGAGGCGGTGGTACACCGGTGTTTGGCCGAGGGGCTCGTCGGCGGCGACGGCTTTGCGGTCGACGCCAGCCTGATCAAGGCCGACGCCAGCCGCCAGAAGGGCGTCGAGGGGTGTCGGGGGCTGCCCTCGGAGAGAGCGAGCCGCGCCATCGACGAGTACCTGGCGGGGCTCGACGACGCGGCGTTCGGCGCTGCCACCGCGGTGACGCCGAAGTTCCTCTCGCCGGCCGATCCGGCGGCGCGCTGGACCGGCGCCCACGGCGGGCAGGCGTTCTTCGCCTATTGCGCCAACTACCTGATCGATCTCGACCATGCCGTGATCGTCGATGTCGAGGCCTCGACGGCGGTGCGTCCGGCCGAAGTGACGGCGGCCAAGACGATGATCGAGCGCACCGAGGCGCGCTTCGAGCTCTACCCCGAGCGGCTGGTTGGCGACGCCGCCTACGGATCGGCCGAGATGCTGGCGTGGCTGGTGCACGAACGCGGCATCGAGCCGCACGTGCCGGTGTTCGACAAGTCGCGGCGCACCGACGGGACGTTCTCGCGCGAGGACTTCACCTACGATCACGACCGCGACGTCTACGTCTGCCCCGCCGGCAAGACGCTGAGGACCCGGGGAACGCGGGTCAACGACGGGGCGACGACCCTCTACCGCGCCAGCAAACGCGACTGCGACGCCTGCGCCCTCAAAGCCCGCTGCTGCCCCAAGGCGCCGGCGCGCAAGGTCCCGCGCAGCATCGACGAGGGCGCCCGCGACATGGCCCGCGACATCGCCAGGACCGACGCCTGGCGTGCCTCCCGGCGGGCGCGCAAAAAGATCGAGATGCTGTTCGCCCACCTCAAGCGCATCCTGCGTCTCGACCGATTGCGATTACGAGGACCCCACGGCGCCCGCGACGAGTTCCTCCTCGCCGCCACCGCCCAAAACCTCCGCAAACTCGCCAAGCTGATCCCGACCCCAGCGCCGGCTATCCCCTGAGCCGTTCGACGACCTCAATACGCGCTAACTGGCCGACGCCCCAGTCCCAGCACAAAACCAAGTTTCTCAACAGAATCGGTCACGAGCGGACGTGTCGGCGAACCTTACATGTCGTCGGTTGCTCGGGCTGAAGCGGACCAAGGTTGTTGGGCTTATCGTTGGTATTCGCGAAACTTCGGCTAGGAATATCTATATATTTCAAATTGTTGAGTGTCTAGTTTGCTGCCGCCCCCGCACCATCGGCGCGGGGTCGAACGCCTCCAGTTCGATCCCTGGCTAGCCAAAAATCGCCATCGAAGCCGCAATGGCGGCCCACACCAAAAGCCCGCTGGACAGGATGGTTATGACGGATTCGTGAGATTGCGAATCCTGTTGGGTCCGTGAAGCCATCTTTTTTTCCCACACGTTCCGAACGCGATCCGTTGCGCCCGTTGCGCTGTGTATCCGGAAGTGTAGGGAAGTGCCAAAGGGCCGTCGGTGACATCTGTCACGAGATGTTCACTATTTTTGCACCGTTTTCGCGGTCTTGTTTTGGTCCGATCGCCGATCCGGGATGGGAGACGATCCTGCCCGCCGGTCGGCTGCAAAACCCTGTCCCTGTGACCATCGTCACTGTGCAGGTGTGGTATCGGCGCGACAATGGGTCTCGACGCGGGCAGAAGCCCACGAATTGCGCGGGGGTTTGACATGACGCTATCGCAGCGGCGAAAGATCGCTCAGGTTTCGGTCGGCTTTTTGTACGCGGCGCTCGTTGTCGCCGTTCTCACTCTGATCGTCTGAGCACCTAAGCAAAGGCCCCGCGGGTGGATACACGCCGGCGGGGTCATTTCTTTTGCTTTTTTTCGGCAAAGCATCACGATTCGGCGCTCGTCGCGCCTTGATGTCCGCCCACTTCACCGTTTCGGCGGCACAGTGTACCTTTAGCGGATGCGATCGATTCTCAGCCATGTCGCGACCGCGGCCCAGGCATCCGAGCCAGGGTTGGGACACCGTCCGGCATCGTCGGCTTCGTAGACGGGCGTTCATATGGTTCACAAGGCAGGTGGAGAAACCCGCAAGGCCGGCCCCATGGCGATCATCGTCGTCGTGCTTGTCGCGGTGCTGTTGATTGCAATGGGTACCGTGGCGACGCTGATTTTTGTCGAAAGGAAGAAGGACACGGCCGAGGAGGTGCCGCCACCGCTGACGGCGGAGCAATTGGCCGACGAGAAGGAGCGGCTCGCCGAAGAAGCGGAGAAGACCGCGACCTGGGAAACATTCCACTGCAACCTGCTTCACCGGTACTACGATGGCGCCGAATCGTCGGTTCCCATCGCCGAACTCGTCGGAATTTCGCCCGATGCCGATCCCCAGACCATCAAGGATCGCTGCGTTGACCTGCTGCCTGCTGTCAAACGCATGGGTGGCTGGCCGAATGGCCGGCCTGCGATGGACAACTTCGTCGTCTGCGAAGGCTTTGAGTTCGTGCTTCGGGGCTCGGCGGCGATCCGAGTCATTCCGACGCGCGAGGATATCGGTGCCGGGAGGGTCGTCTACGCGTTTCCCAGCGGCGATACGTTTACGCAGGATCTGGTTGACGGCCAGGCGGTTCGGCTGGGCCAATACGTGCCGCTGGTCACTGCCGCCGACGACCATTGCGTGATCGTCGGCAGCCTGCGATACGGCCGCAAACGGCACATCTCTGGCAGCATCGTCCGGGCCACGCAGTAACGAGCATCGATCCCGCGAGGAACGGATCAGGCGGTTGCCAGCCGGCGTGTCTGGCGTTGCAGGTACCACCAGGTCGCGCGGGTGAGCCAGGCACCGAGCCGGCCCTGCGGACTCAGCCCGACCCGCTTTCAGCATCATGTTGACGGCCCGTTGCAGATGCCCGAGACGGTAGAAGCCATAGGCCCGGCCCGCATAGGCGGTCGCCGCCGAACGCCTGTGGTAGGTGTCGTCGGGCGTGTTGGCGCAGTGATAGGCGAATGGCAGTTCGTCGTCTCCGGTCTCGATGAACCGTCCCGCCGCGACCCAGGCCCGGCGCAACGTGCCCAGTCGCTCGCGCTCCTGGTAACGGCGCATGTGGGTGTAGAACAGCTTGTAGTGTCTAAATTCGTCGCCGGCGATGCAATGGCAGATGGCCTTCAGCACGGGTTCCTCGGTGGCGTCGCGTAGCGCCGAATAGAACGAACTGGTGCCGGTTTCGACGATGCAGCGCGCGATCAACTCGCCGGTACGCGAACCGCGGACCGAGGCCTCGACGTCGATGGGGATCCGATAGCCCTCGACAAACCGCTTGAACGCATCGGCATAGTTGAAGCTGGCGTCCGCCATCTCGGCCCAACGGCCGAGCACGTCACCGTGTTGAATCTCCTCGGCCGCCCATTCATCGGCAAGGATCCGGAACTCTGCGTCGTCGCCGAACACATTGCCGAGGTACGTGGCGTAGTCGGCGGCATTGCGCTCGACCAGCGACGCAGCCCGCACGACGGCGAGGATGTCGGGATCGACCCGTGCCAGATCAAACGACTCCCAGGGAATGTCGGCTGCCGTCCAATGCGCCATTGTTCGGTTGGTCCCCCCGAAGGTCCGTCCCGCGAAGCGTGTATGACACTTGGGTTACATCGCTCCCAATGATGCAGCGCAACGACGCGAATTTCAATGATCGGAAGACGGGTCGAACAAGGCTGGAATCGAAAACGGCGGTCCCGAAGGACCGCCGTTCCGAAGGAGTTTTGGCTCTGGTAACGCTATGCGCGATCAGTCCTTCCGTCGCCGCCGAGCGAGGAGTCCCAGGCCCGCGAGGCCGAAACCGAACGTCGCCAGGGTCGCCGGTTCGGGCAGCTCCGCGTGGACAATCAATGTGTCTGTCGGTGAGAAGAAAGCACCGCTCGTCAGGAGGAAGAAGCTCTCGCCGTGGTGTACGCCGGTGTGGCCGCTGCTGTCGTTAAACCAGACGCCCGTGAAAGCGCCGGGATCGCCCAGCAGCTCGACGGTGTCGAAGAATGCGCCGTCGATGAAAATGTCTTCAATGCCGATATCGAGCCCGAAACCCCACTCGATATGAAAGCCGCTCATCGATATGTCGGCTAGGTTGACGAATTCCTCGATCAAAGGACCGTCCGAGTCAAACGGATGGCCAGCCAAGTCTCCGGGCAACGGAAACGGCGGCGAATCAAAGATCGGCGTCGTCCCTACGGGCCCTTCGAGGGGGGAACCAACGATGGCGAACGTGCAATCAGTGCCGTGATCGACCACACCCCCGCCTTCTGTGAACACGAACCCGAAACACGGCCCTCCAACTTCTTCTCCCGCCCCTGCTTCCATCGGAGTCACCGTAAACGGCAACATCACCAGAGGAAGGCTCATCAACCAACGCTTAGTCTTCGACGTCATCTCTTCTAAACTCCTTCTGCTCTTCTAAACTCCTTCTGCCCCCCGGCGAAAATCGAATTCACGAGAATACTCGCAATCGCTGTGCCATGAGAAAATAGTATTTTGAAATCATGGACTTATGGCTTAGCAGCCGCAAAATCTTCATGGATATGTAAAAAAACTCGACGGATTGACACGGGCGCCGATCCGTGACTACGCGCACCGATTCCGCAAGTCGAGAATTTCTCGTTGAGTTTCAGATCGTTAGCGTGCCTTGGGGCGTGCCTTGGGTTGTGTCAGAATCGCCGACTCCCCATTGGAGCGTTCCGGGTTCCGGATAAGGATGTGGTGCGATCGTGCGCGTTCGTCAGCCTTGACAGTCCGGCGATTGGCGTCCTTAGGTCGAGGTCTCACTGCGGGAAAGGGAGCGCGAACTTGCCCATCGGCCGACGTCTCCTGCTCGCAACCGGGATCGGCGCCGCGATCGCGGCGAAGGCGCGCGGAGCGTGGGCCGCCGTCCTTGGCGACGGCGGACGCGATTCTTTGCGGGCTTTGGCTCCGTTTCTGGATACGCTGATTCCGAGCGATTCAATTAGTGGATCGGCCACAGACCTGGGCATCGAAAAACAACTCACCGCACTTTCTGCGACGCGGCCCCACTATGAGCGGTTGCTGGTGCTCGGCTGCGGCTGGCTGGATTCGGAGGCGCGGAAAGAGGGGGCCAGCGATTTTGCCGCGCTTGCTCCGGACATGCGCGAGGCTGTTGTCGCCCGCGCCGAGGCGGCACCGGAAAACACGCCGCCGTGGCGGTTTTTCCAGACAGTCCATCTTCAGGCGAAGATCTATTATTACGGGGATCCGCGAAGCTGGCCGGCCCTCGGCTTTGACGGATCGCCCCAACCCATCGGCTTTCCCGACCACGACCGGCCGCCGGAGTAGTGTGGCGATGGCCGAATCCCATGCAGACGTCATCGTCATCGGCTCGGGCGCCGGCGGCGGTGCCGCGGCCTGGGCGCTGACCCGGCTCGGTGCCCGGGTGCTGTTGCTGGAGGCGGGCCCCGAGTACGATCCCCACGCCGACTACCGCCTCGATCGCGACGAATGGGAACGAACGACATTCCCCGCCAAAATCCCGGCGGCGGGGCGCCAGACCCACGCGCCGATGCAGGACCTCGACCCACGGTGGGCGGACCTCGGTTCGTGGAATCACATTGGCGGAAAGATCAATACCACGGGCCGGCGTAGGTTCCGGCGCTACTCCCACGTCGTTGGGCTCGGCGGCTCGACGCTCCATTTTGCCGGCGAGGCCCATCGCCTCAATCCTGTCTCCATGCGCATGCGAAGCCGATTCGGCGTCGCCGCCGATTGGCCTCTGACCTACGCAGAGCTCGAACCCTACTACGCCGAAGTGGAACGCATCGTCGGGGTCGCGGGCCCGGCTGAAGGTTCGGGAAGGCCGCGCAGCGCGCCATATCCACTGCCGGCCCATGCGCTGAGCTACGCCACCCAGCGGCTCGCCACGGGATGCGGTGCTCTGGGCCTTTCCATGGTACCGAATTCGTTGGCGGCGCTGTCGCAGCCCTATGATGGCCGCCCGCCCTGCAACTATTGTGGCAATTGCGGCCGCGGCTGCCCCCGACTCGACAAGGGCAGCGTCGACATCACCTTCATCCGCCGCGCCCGCGAGTCCGGCCGGCTCGAGATCCGTACGCTTAGCCAGGTTGCCCGGATCGACGCCGGATCCGATGACCGGGTCGCGGGCGTCGTCTATGCCGACGAACTGGGGATCTCTCGGCGGGCAAGCGCGCCCGCGGTGATTGTCGCCTGCGGCGCGGTCGAAACGCCGCGGCTCTTGTTGAATTCAGCCAACACGCGCACGCCGGACGGACTCGCCAACGACTCCGGCGAGGTGGGCAGGAACTTCATGGAGACGCTGTCGTGGGTGTCGACAGGCCTGCACCCGGACCGGCTCGGCAGCCATCGGGGCCTGCCCTCGGATGGCATCTGCTGGGACTACAATGCGCCCGACGCCATTCCCGGAATCGTTGGCGGATGCCGGTTCAGTGCCGCCCACAAAGAGGTGGGCCTCAACGGCCCGATTGCTCATGCCACTCGTGTCGTTGGCGGCTGGGGCCGGGAACACAAGACCCGCATGCGCGAGACCTTCGGGCGCGTGCTGTCGGTGGGCGCTATCGGCGAAAACCTGCCAAGTCCGCGCGCTTTCATCGACCTCGATCCGGAGACGCGGGACCGGAACAGCCAGCCGCTGGCCCGCATCCACAGCCATCTCGAGGACACCGAGTTCGAACGGCTCGCGTTCATGGCGAAGACGGCGCGGGCGATCCTCGAAGCGTCGGGGGTTGGCGAACGGATCGAGGAATTCGGCTCCTACGACTCCTTCCGCTCAACCCACGTATTCGGGACCTGCCGCATGGGCGACGACGCCGAGTCGTCGGTCGTCGACCGATTCGGCAAGAGCCACCGTTGGCGCAACCTGTTTATCGCCGACGCCAGCGTGTTCCCGAGCTCAGGCGGCGGCGAGTCGCCGTCGCTGACCATCGAGGCACTGGCACTCCGCACGGCCGAACACGTCGTACGGCTGGCCAGACAAGGAGCGCTGTAGCCTCGGCGCTAGGTCGGGTCGTATCCGGCGATGTGCCAGGGCTCTTCCTCGGCCGCCGCACACCACTCGGCGACCGCCGGCCAGGCGTAGACGGCATCCGAATAGGCCTGACCGACGTCGTCCAGCGCCACCCCGTAGGTGCGGAACCGCGTCACCACCGGCGCATAGAAGGCATCAGCGGTCGAGACATCGCCGAACAGATAGGGGCCGCCATCGCCGAACCGCGACCGGCAGTCACGCCAGATGTCGGCGATTCGCTGGATATCGGTCTCGACGTCGGGCGTAAGGCCGTGGCCCGGGTGGGAGGCGCGGATGTTCATCGGCATTTCGGTGCGCAGGGCGCGGAAGCCCGAGTGCATTTCCGCCGCTACCGCGCGCGCGACAGCCCGGGCGTTGGCGTCGGCCGGCCACATCGGCGCCCCCGGGTGGCGTTCGGCGATGGTTTCGGCGATGGCCAGGGAGTCCCACACCGTCACCCCGTCGACCTTCAACGCCGGCACCAGTCCCGACGGCGAGTGCTCGGCGATCGCCGTCTTGGTCGTCTCCTCCTGGAGCGGGATCACGATTTCGTCGAACTCGACCCCGGCGAGACGCAGGGCCAGCCAGCCGCGCATCGACCAAGACGAATAGTTCTTGTTGGCGATCACCAGGGTATAGGCACCCATCGGAAACTCCCTCACGGCAGGTTGAAACGAATCACCGCGACGGCGCCGACGACCATGGCGTTGATCAGGCAGCCGACGCGATAGACGTAAAGCGCCCGGTCAATGTCGAGCTCGGTCGCCCGGGCGCGGCCGTCGCCGACCCACGGATCGTCGACGACGCCCTCTGCATAGCGCCGCGGACCGGCAAGCGCCAGCCCCAGAGCACCGGCCATGGCGCCTTCGGGCCAGCCGGCGTTGGGGGAGCGGTGCTTGGACGCATCGCGCAGCATGACCCGAGCGGCGCGCGCGGGACTGGCCGTCGATGAAAACACTGCGGCGACAACGAGATACAGTCCGGCAAGGCGCGCCGGGATCAGATTGAACACATCGTCGAGCCGTGCCGCTGTCATGCCGAAGGCGCCGTACCGGGGCGTGCGGTGGCCGATCATGCTGTCCATGGTGTTGACCGCCTTGTAGACCAGCAGCCCCGGAAACCCGAACAGCAGATACCAGAATACCGGCGCCACGACGGCGTCGGAGAAGTTCTCGGCGCACGACTCGATGGCGGCACGAGCGACGCCATGACCGTCCATCTGCGTTACATCGCGACCGACGATATGGGCGACGGCGGAGCGGGCGGTGTCGAGTCCCCGCCCCTGCAACGCCAGGGCCACTGCGCGGACGTGGTCATAGAGGCTGCGTTGGGCGAGCAAGAACACGACCAGAACCAACTCGACGATCCAGCCGAAGTCGTGGTTGACCGTAAGCCAAGCGACGCCCCAGCCCAGCGCACCGCAGGCGGCGACGATGACAAGGACGACCAGCGCCCCGCGCACCGCGCGGTCCATGGCCGGGCGGTGCAATCGGTTGAGCTTGCGTTCCAGGAACCCGGTGATGCTGCCGATGATGGCGACGGGATGGGGAGCGATGCGGCCCAGCCAACGGGGTGATCCGATCGCGGCCTCGATTCCAAGTGCGATCAGCAACAGCACAAGGGGGTCGAAGGCGTGCCCCTCGCCGGTGAGGCCCAACGTGAACATCGCCGAAGTCTCGGCCCGGCTCCCGCCCCCGTCAACGCCGACGGCGCGTCCGCGTGACAACCGCCGGGGCACCTTCTATGATCCGCCCTCCCGCATCCCGGCCGGAGGCCATGACCAGCCGGGCCGGTCGGACAACGACGCTCGAAGGCAAGGACCAGGCGCCATGACCGATGCAGCGGCGGTGATGATCTGCGGCCACGGAAGCCGTTCGGTCGCCGCCATTGAGGAATTCGACGCCCTCGCCCGCGAACTGCGCGCGCGGCTTCCCGAAACCGATATCGAAAGCGGGTTCCTCGAATTCGCCAGACCGGTGATCCGCGACGGCCTCGAAGCGCTGAAGGCGCGGGGCGCGCGGCGAATCGTCTGCTTGCCGGGCATGCTGTTCGCCGCTGGACACGTCAAGAACGACCTGCCGTCCGAGGTCAATGCCTTTGCCGCCGACAACCCGGAGATCGAGTTGATCTTCGGCCGCGAGCTGGCCATCGACACGCGGCTACTGCGTGCCGCCGCCGAACGCATCGAGGCCGCCGAGCGCGCCGCCGGCACCGACGTCCCGCGCGCCGAGACCCTGCTGATGGTGGTCGGGCGCGGCACCAACGACCCCGACGCCAACTCCAACGTCTCCAAGGTCGCGCGGATGCTGTGGGAGGGGATGGGCTTCGGCTGGACCGAGGTGTCATATTCCGGCGTCGCCCATCCACGGGTGGACGCCGGCATTGCCCAGGCGATGAAGCTCGGTTTCTGCCGCATCATCGTGTTCCCCTACTTCCTGTTCACCGGCATTCTGGTGCAACGCATCTACGACCAGACGGATGCAGCCGCCGCCGAACATCCCGAGATCGAGGTTCTCAAGGCCCGCTATCTCGACGACCACCCGCTGGTCATCGATACCTTCGTTGCCCGCCTGCAGGAGGCACTGGAGGGTGACGCGAAGATGAACTGCCAGCTCTGCAAGTACCGCGAACAGGTGATCGGTTACGAAGGGGACGTCGGCGCGCCACAGGCCGGCCATCACCACCACGTGCGCGGCATCGGCACCGACGCTGACCATCATCACGACCACCACCACGGTCACGGCCATCACCACGCTCACGACCACGGCCATCACCACGCTCACGACCACGGCCATCACCACGCTCACGACCACGGCCATCACCACGCTCACGACCACGGCCATCATCACCACCACGACGACGGCGGCCACGACCATCCGAAACGCGCCGTCGGCGACAGCTGAGCCTGTTGACGCACGCTGGTGTCATGAGGGGAAGCCGTCCCTCCGGTCCCGACTATCTTCGTGATCCCGTAGAAATCTACCGCCGTTCGTTCGCGGCGATCCGCGCCGAGGCCGACCTCGCTCAGCTGCCCACGGACCTGGAGGTGGTGGCGGTGCGGTTGATCCACGCCTGCGGCATGCCCGACATCGCCGACGACCTGGTCGCGAGCGATGGCGCCGTCGCTGCGGGCAAGGCGGCGCTCACGGCAGGCGCTTCCGTGCTCGTCGATTCCAACATGGTCGCCGCCGGTATTATCCGTGCGCGGCTGCCGGCCGAGAACGCGGTCATCTGCGCGCTCGACGATCCGACCGTTGCCGATCGCGCTCGCGCCGTCGGAACGACACGCTCGGCGGCGGCCGTCGAGTTGTGGCAGGACCATCTCGAAGGTGCGGTTGTGGCCATCGGCAACGCCCCGACTGCGTTGTTCCGCCTCCTCGAACTGATCGCAGATGGCGCGCCCCGTCCGGCGCTGGTGCTCGGTTTCGCTGTTGGTTTTGTCGGCGCGGCAGAATCCAAGGACGCGCTGATCGGCTTCGGCGATGGCCTCGACTACATTGCTGTCCGCGGCCGGCGCGGCGGCAGCGCCATGGCCGCGGCGGCGGTCAACGCCCTTGCCGGAGACGGGTCATGAGCGCCTGGATCACCGTCATCGGCGTCGGTGACGATGGCCTTGCCGGGCTGGCGCCATCGGCGCGGGCATTGATCGACACCGCAGAGCTTCTGGTCGGCGGCGACCGCCACCAGCGGATGGTCGCCGAAACATCGGCCACGCGGCTGACCTGGGCCAATGGCCTGGATGCGGCGATGGAGGAGATGGAGCGCTGGCGCGGGCGCCGCGTTGTCGTGCTGGCGACGGGCGATCCCATGTACTACGGCGCCGGTGCCAACCTGCGCCGCCGGTTCGATGCCGACGACATGGTGGTCCTGCCCTTTCCGGGCGCCTTCAGCTTCGCCGCGGCGCGGTTGTTGTGGTCGCTTGCCGATGTCGAGCGGGTGACCATCCACGGACGCCCCTTGGAGGTCCTGAATCTCGCCATCCAGCCAGACACCCGGGTGATCGCGCTCAGCCGCGATGGCGACACGCCGGCACAAGCTGCGCGATTCCTCACCGAGCGGGGGTTCGGGCCGAGTGCGATCACCGTGCTCGAAAACATGGGCGGCCCCAAAGAGCGCCGCATCGATGGCGTTGCCGAACGCTGGGACCATCCGCGGTGCGCCGACCTCAACACGCTGGCCATCGAATGCCGGGCCGGCCCAGACGCCCGCGTGCTCCCGCCCGTCCCCGGGTTGCCGGATGACCTCTTCGAGAACGACGGCCAGCTTACCAAGCGCGAGGTGCGGACGATGACCGTGGCGGCGCTGGCGCCGCTGCCCGGCCAGGTGCTGTGGGACATTGGCGCCGGAAGCGGTTCGGTGGCGATCGAGTGGCTGCGCGCGGCACCGGGCCACAGGAATGCCGACGGCCACGCCGCCCGGGCTATCGCCGTCGAACAGGACGCCGGCCGAGCGGCCATGGCGGCGCGCAATGCCGCGGCGCTGGGCGTACCTCAACTGACCATCGTCCAGGAAGAAGCGCCGGACGTCCTCGCCGATCTTGAGCCCGCGCCCGATACGGTGTTCGTCGGCGGCGGCATCTCTCGCGAAGGACTTTTGGAGGCGTGCTGGCGGCGGCTTTCACCCGGGGGGCGGATGGTCGCCAATGCGGTCACCGTCGAGGGCGAGTCACGGCTCGCCGCGTTCCGCGCCGCGAACGGCGGCGACCTCACCCGGATCGCCGTCTCCCATGCCGAGCCGGTCGGCCGCCTGACCGCGTTCCGTTCGGCCATGGACGTCACCCAGTACACAGGGATGAAACCGTGAGCGGCACCCTCTACGGCCTCGGCATCGGCCCCGGCGACCCCGATCTGGTAACGCTGAAGGCGCGGAACGTGCTCGCCCGCGCACCGGTGATCGCCTATCCGGCACCGGAAGGGGGAACCAGCCTCGTCCGCGCCATCGCCGCGCCGCACGTCCCCGACGGGCGCACCGAGATTGTCATCTCGACGCCCATGTCGGCCGACCGTTTCCCCGCCGACGAGGTTTACGACCGCTATGCCGCAGAGATCGCCGGGCACCTGGAAGCCGGACGCGACGTGGCCATCCTCTGCGAGGGAGATCCGTTTCTCTACGGCTCGTTCATGTACCTGTTCGAGCGCCTCGCCGGGGACCACCGCGCCGAGGTGGTGCCGGGAGTGTCCTCGTTGAATGCCGTTGCCGCCGCCGCCGGTGCGCCGCTGGTCTCGCGCAACGAGGTGCTGAGCGTGCTGCCGGCGACGCTGCCCGAAGACGAGTTGGAAGCGCGGTTGTCCAACAGCGACGCTGTCGCGGTCATGAAGGTCGGCCGCAATCTTGCCAAGGTTCGCCGTGTGCTCCGGCGCCTGGGTGCCGAGGACGCGGCGCGCTATGTCGAGCGGGCGACAATGGCGGAACAGCGGGTCATGCCGCTCGACGACCTCACCGGCGAGACGGCCCCCTACTTCTCGATGATCTTGGTGCGGCGGCCCGGCGGCATGCGCGCCGTAGCCGCCGACGATACGATGCTGGAAGGCACGGCGATCGTCGTCCTCGGAACCGGCGGCCTTGCCCTCGCTCGGCGCCTTCAGCGGGCGCTTCCCGGGTCCGCTGTCCACGGCCTTTCGGGTCGCGTCGAAGACGCCGACGCGACCTATTCGCGTACCACCGAACACCTCCAGGCGTTGTTTGCCGACAGGATTTCCATCGTCGGAGTCTGTGCCGCAGGCATCCTCATCCGCGCGCTGGCGCCGGTGCTTGGCGACAAGACCGCAGAACCGCCCGTCGTCGCCGTCGCCGAGGACGGCAGCGCCGTCGTTCCCTTGCTCGGCGGGCACCATGGCGCCAACCGCCTGGCCCAAGCTCTTGCCCGGGCGCTGGGCACCCGCGCGGCGATCACCACGGCCGGCGCCCTGCGCCTCGGTGTTGCGTTCGATGATCCGCCGCGCGGGTGGCGCGTTGCCAACCCGTCTGTCGCCAGGGACACCGCCGCGGCAATGCTGGCCGGCGAGCCGGTAAAGCTTCGCGTCGAGGCCGGCGACACGGACTGGCTGCGCGGATCGGGCGCCCGCTTCGCCGACGACGGAGAGCGCACGGTTCTGGTCACCGATCGCGCAAATGCCGGCGACGAAACGACGCTAGTCCTGCATCCGCCAGTGCTGGCGGTCGGCGTGGGCTGCGAACGCGGTGCCGATGCCGATGAACTTGTTGGCCTGGTCCGGCAGTCACTGGCCATTGCAGGCCTCGCCGAAGGCGCCGTCAGCTGTGTCGCGTCGGTAGACCTCAAGGCCGACGAAGCCGCCGTGCATGTCGTCGCCGAAGCGCTGGGTGTACCGGCGCGGTTCTTCGATGCTCCGACCTTGGAGGCGGAAAGGCCTCGGCTCGCCAATCCCTCCGAGGCGGTTTTCCGCGAGGTCGGCTGCCACGGAGTCGCCGAGGGCGCAGCGCTGGCGATGGTCGGGGCCGAGGGGACGTTGGTCGTCGAAAAGACCAAGTCCGCCCGCGCCACCTGCGCCGTCGCCCGCGCGACGCGCGCCATCGACCCATCTGCCGTGGGAATAGCCCAGGGACGGCTGCGTATCGTTGGCATCGGCCCGGGTGACGCGGGTTCACGTACGCCCGATGCGACGCGGGCCGTCGCCGAGGCGACCGACGTGATCGGCTACGGCCTGTATCTCGACCTCCTCGGTGAGGCGATTGCCGGCAAGGAGCGGCACGACTCTGCGCTTTCCGAGGAGGAGGCGCGGGTGCGCACGGCCCTCGATCTCGCCGCCACGGGACGGACCGTGGCGCTGGTCTGTTCGGGGGACGCCGGTATCTACGCCCTGGCGTCCCTGGTGTTCGAGCTTCTCGACCGCGAGGACCGAGGCGACTGGAACCGCGTCGCCATTGCCGTCGTCCCCGGCGTTTCCGCCTTCCAGGCCGCGGCGGCGGGTGCCGGTGCCGCCATTGGCCACGACTTCTGCGCCGTTTCGCTTTCCGATCTGCTGACGCCGTGGCCGGAAATCGAGCGCCGGCTGCGCGCGGCGGCGGATGGTGATTTCGTTGTCGCCCTCTACAACCCGGTCTCCCAGCGCCGCCGCACCCAACTCGCCGCCGCCCGCGACATCCTGCTCGCCCACCGGCCGCCGGAGACGCCGGTGCTGCTGGCGCGCAACATCGGCCGCGTTGGCGAAACGTTCGAGGTGATCCGGCTCGATGAGCTCGCACCCGAGCGCGCCGACATGCTGACCCTCGTTCTCGTCGGCAACAGCCAGTCGCGGGTCATCGAACGTGGCGTCAACCGCTGGCTCTACACCCCCCGGGGCTACGCGGCCAAGATGCCGGATGCGCCGGCCAGGGCGACGGGCTCGTGACCGTCCGTTTTATCGGCGCGGGACCGGGGGCGCCTGACCTGATCACCGTCCGCGGTTTGGCGCTGATCCGCACCTGCCCGGTGGTGCTCTATGCCGGCTCGCTGGTCCCTCCCGAGGTCGTCGCCGAGGCGCCGGACGGCGCCCACGTCGTCGATACCGCGTCCATGCACCTGGACGAGATCATTGCCGAGATGGAGACCGCCAACGATGCCGGCCTCGACGTCGCCCGAGTCCATTCCGGCGACCCCGCCCTTTACGGCGCCATCGGCGAGCAAATGCGCCGCCTCGACGAGCTGGGCATCGCTTATGACGTGACGCCAGGCGTACCGGCCTACGCCGCGGCGGCAGCGGCGCTGGAGACCGAACTGACCCTTCCCGGCATCGCCCAGACCGTGGTGTTGACGCGCACCGCGACGCGCAGTTCGGCGATGCCGCCGGGCGAGTCGCTGTCGAACCTTGCCGAGACCGGCGCGACTCTGGCCATTCACCTCTCCATCAACAACCTCGCCGGTGTTGTCCGCGACCTCGTGCCCCACTACGGCGCCGATTGTCCGGTCGTCGTTGCCTACCGGGTGAGCTGGCCCGACCAGCGGTTCATCCGCGGCACCCTCGCCGACATCCGCGAAAGGGTGAAGGGGTCGGGGATCACCCGCACCGCACTCATCCTCGTCGGCCGCGTGCTGGACTCCACGTCGTTCGACGACAGCCGACTCTACGCCGCCGACCACACCCACGTGCTGCGGCCAAAGGCGTAGACTCAAACACGCGCGGCGATCCAGTCGAGGGCGGCTTCGACGGTTTCCACGGACTCCCCAACCGGTGGTTCAGGCCGGCGGACCATCACCACTCGTGCGCCCTCGGAGCGCGCCGCGGCCAGCTTGGCGTCTGTTGGGCCGCCGCTCTGCTTGGAGACGATGGTGTCGATGCGGTGCTCGGTGAGCAGTGCCATCTCGTCCTCGACGGTGAACGGCGGTCTGGCGACGACCACGGCGTGATCGTTGAGCGGCAAAGCAGCAGTCGGCGGTTCGAACGTCCGCACAAGGAACCAGACGTCCGAGACGCTTGAGAACGCATCGATGCCGCCGGGGCCGGTGGTGAGAAAGACCCGGTGGGAGATGCCGGGGAGCGCAGCGGCGGCGCCGTCGAGCCCGTTCACCTCGATCCAGTCGTCGCCCGGCGCCGGCTGCCAGGGCGGGCGGATCAGCATCAGCCGCGAGGTGCCCGTGCGAACGCAGGCGTCCTCGGCTTGGCGAGAGATCTCGGCGGCGAAGGGATGGGTGGCATCGATGACGAGGTTGGTGCCGCTGTCGCCGAGATATTTGATGATCCCGTCGGCGCCGCCAAATCCGCCGACCCGTACCTCGCCCGCCAGGTTTTGCGATGGCGGTATGCGGCCGGCGAGGGAGGTCGTGACCGCGAGCGCGTCTCCGAACCGCGCGACGGCGGCGCGGGCCAGCGCGGCGGCTTCCGTGGTGCCGCCGAGGATCAGCAGCCGTCTAATCACCCGCGCGGCCGATCAGCTTGCCCTGGCGATCGAAGATCACGACCTCGACCGCGGTGCCGCCGGCGAGGGTCGCCATCGCCACCTCTCGGGCCCGGCGGGCGATGAGGTCGGCAAGCGGGCAACCGGCTTCGTTGGCAAGAGCGAAAACCTGGGCGGCGCTGGTCGCAGTCTCGGCCTGGGCAATGGTGTCGGGCGGCGCGCCCAGCGAGCCGAGCAGGTTGGCCAGCGCCCCCATGTCCACCTGCGACTTCGACGAGTGCAGGTAGAGCGCCCCCTGTGCCAGCTTGGCGATCTTGGCGAACCCGCCGGCGATGGTCAGCCGCGCCACGGGATGGGTTCGCACGTACTTGAGCGTGCCGCCGGCGAAGTCGCCCATGTCGATCAGCGCCTGGTCGGAAAAGCCGTGGAGCGCCTTGACGGCGGCTTCCGACGTGCTGCCGGTGGCCGCTGCAAGGTGGTCGAGCCCGGCGGCGCGGGCGACGTCGATGCCGCGGTGGATGGAATGAATCCACGAGGCGCAGGAATAGGGCTGGACGACCCCGGTCGTACCGAGGATCGAGAGTCCGCCTTCGATGCCCAGGCGTGCGTTCAGCGTCTTCTCGGCCAGCGCCGCGCCGCCCGGGATCGCTATCGTCACTGAGACATCGCCGCCGCCGTCGAACCGCTCGGCGACCTCGGCGATGGCCGTGCGGATCATCTCCCGCGGCCCCGGATTGATCGCTGGCTCGCCCACGGGAACCTGCAGCCCGGGCAGGGTCACCGTGCCGACCCCCTCGCCGGCGTGGAAGCTAACGCCGCTTCGCGGCGGACCGATCCGTACCGTCGCCAAGACCACGGCGCCGTGGCTGACGTCCGGATCGTCGCCCGCATCCTTGATCACCCCAGCCGTGGCAGCGCCGTCCGCAAGCTCGGTCCGCGACAACGCCTGCACCGTCTCGCCGCCCCGTGGCAGCGTGACGCGGACCGCCTTGGGGAACCGTCCGGTCAAAAGGGCCTCGTAGGCCGCCGCCGCCGCGGCCGTGGCGCAGGTGCCGGTCGTCCAGCCCTTGCGCAGCGGGCGGTCGGGGATGTCACTGTCCATGTCCTTACTGTAGCGGTAAGGAACCGGCGCGGGGAGGTTTGACACCGAGGCCGAATCGGACGACCTATAGGACCATCTCTCCGGGAATGCGACGTGGACCAGGACATCCTGTTGATCAATCTTCTGGCGTCCGGCCTCGCCCACTGCCGGGCGGTGGTGGTCGAGCACGGCGGTTTGATGTCGAGCCTGTTCGTCGCCGGATTGGTCGGCAGCGCCGGCCACTGTGTCGGCATGTGCGGGCCCTTCGTGCTCGCCCAGTCGGTCTCCCGGCTGGAGGCCTCGCCGGCGGCCGAGATGCGGGAATTTCATCGCCTGGCTGGCGGGGCACTGGTGCCCTACCACCTTGGACGAATGACCACCTACGCGGGGCTCGGCGCCGCCGCCGGGGCGCTCGCCGGTGGCGTCATCGACCTCACCGGGCTACGATGGCTGTCGGCGGTGTTGCTGTGTCTGGCGGCGCTGTTCTTTCTCGGTTACGCGGTGCGACGGCTGGGAGGCCTTCTGCCCTGGCTGTCGGTTGGTGGTGAAGGCTGGTGGTCGCGAACCATTGGCGAGGCGGCGAAGCCGCTGTTTGGCCGCCCGGTGGGGGTTCGCGGCTACGCCCTTGGCGTGGCGCTGGGATTCCTGCCTTGTGGGCTGCTCTACGGCGCCATCGCCGCGGCAGCGGCCGGGGGAGGCGCGTTGACCGGTGCGCTGGCGATGATCGCCTTCGCCCTCGGCACGGTCCCGGCGCTGGTCGCCGTCGGCCTCGCCGGCCATGTCGCCGGACGGCAATGGCAATTCCTGGCGGCGCGGGTCACGCCGGTGCTGCTGGCGGCCAACGCCGCGGCGCTCTCGTATCTCGCTTGGCGGATGATCGGATAGGACGATGGCAAAAAAGGACACCCCCGAACCGGAACCAAAACCAGCGAAGGGCGGCCACGGCCGGGCAATCGTCCTGGTGCTGGCCATCGTCGTTATCACATCAGTGGCGATTCTCGCTTTCCGCACCCACTTCGGCGGCGGAGAGCAGGGCGCCATGCAAACCGCGCCGGCCATCGGCGGCCCGTTCACGCTCACCGATCATACCGGCAAGACGGTGACCGACGCCGATTTCCGCGGCAAATACATGCTCATCTACTTTGGCTACACCTACTGCCCCGACATCTGCCCGACGTCGCTGAGCCGCAATTCGGATGCCCTCGACATTCTCGGCGACGTTGCCAAGGACGTCATACCGATCCTGATCAGCGTTGATCACGAGCGGGATACACCAGAATATTTGAATGAATACAGGGACTTCTTTCATCCGCGGACGGTGGCGATGGTCGGCACGGCCGAACAGATCGCCGCCGTCGCCAAGGCCTATCGCGTCTACTACGCCAAGGTCCAGGAAGAAGGTGCCGAAGCTGACGAGTACCTGATGGACCATACGGCGATCACCTACCTGATGGGGCCGGACGGCAAGTTCGTCACCCATTTCAGCCATCAGGTCGGCGCCGGGAAGATGGCCGAGAGGCTGCGCGAATACCTGTGAACGGGCACCCGGCAAATGGCCTGATCATCGCCGCTCCGGCCTCCGGCAGCGGCAAGACCGTCGTCACCCTCGGGCTGCTGCGCCATCTGGCTAGGACCGGCGTTGCCGTCGCCTCGGCCAAGGCCGGCCCCGACTATATCGATCCAGCCTTTCACGCCGCGGCCACGGGCCGGCCCTGCTTCAATCTCGATCCTTGGGCGATGCGGTCCGGAACTCGCGCTGCGGTCGTCGCCCGCGCGAGCGATGGCGCCGATCTCATGGTCTGCGAGGGCGTCATGGGGCTGTTGGACGGCGCGACGGCGAGCGAAGGATCCACCGCCGATCTCGCATCCGAGGGCGGCTGGCCTGTGATGCTGGTCATCGACGCCCGCGCCCAGGCGGCCTCCGCCGCCGCAGTGCTGCGGGGGTTTGCCGGCCACCGGGCCGACGTGACCATCGCAGGCGTGATCTATAATCGCGTCGGCAGCGGGCGGCACGCGGAGGTGCTGCGCTCGGCCTCAGAAGCGGCATTGCCCGATATCCCGGTGCTCGGATGCCTGCCCCGCACGGACGGCCTGGAGCTGCCGGAACGCCACCTCGGCCTGGTGCAGGCGGTCGAGCATCCGGCGCTGGAGACGTTTCTCGACCGCGCCGCTGACCTGATCGGCGCCCATGTCGATGTTTCTGCCCTGCGCGGCCTCGCGCGGTCGTGGCACGGTCGGGGCGACCCCACATCGCCGCCGGTGCCGCCGCTCGGCCAGCGGATCGCCGTTGCCGAGGACGCCGCCTTCGCTTTCCGCTATCCGCTCACCCTCAACGGCTGGCGCGACGCTGGGGCCGAGATCATGCCGTTCTCGCCAATGGCCGACGAGGCGCCGGCAACTGACGCCGACGCCATCTATCTCCCCGGCGGCTACCCCGAGCTGCATGCTGGCCGCCTCGCCGCCAATACCCGATTTCTGGCTGGGCTTCGCGATGCGCCCGTGCGCGGTGCGGCGGTGTTCGGCGAATGCGGCGGCTACATGGTGCTGGGCAAGGGCCTGGTCGACGCCGATGGCACGCGCCACGTCATGGCCGGGCTGCTTGACCTGGAAACCTCGTTTGCCGAACGTGGCCTCCACCTCGGTTACCGTCGGGCGACCGTCGCCGCCGATGGGCCGTTGGGGGCTGCGGGTACCCGCTATTGCGGCCACGAATTCCATTACGCTCGCGTCATCGCCGAGGGACCGGGGCAGCCGCTTTTCACCTGCGCCAACGCGGCCGGCGAGAGCATGGGGGCTACGGGCCTCGTTTCCGGCCGTGTGATGGGCTCTTTCATCCACCTTATCGACCGGGATGAGCCGGGTTGACGACGGTCGGCCGACGGGAGACAGTTCCGCATCGAAGGAGACCGGTGCCAATGTCCGCGCCCGCCGTCGAACCCGAAGAGCTTCCGTTCTGGAAACAGAAGTCGCTGGCCGAGATGAGCGCCAGCGAGTGGGAGTCCCTCTGCGACGGCTGCGGACTCTGCTGCCTCGAAAAGCTCGAGGATGTCGACACCGGCGCCGTCAGCTACACCAACGTTGCCTGCCGGCTGCTGGACGTCGGCACCTGCCGGTGCACCCGCTACGCTGAGCGAAAGCGTTACGTGCCCAACTGCGAGCGGCTGACTGCCATCAACATCGGCACGCTGTCGTGGCTGCCGTCGACCTGCGCTTACAAGCTGCTGGCGGCAGGCAAGGACCTGCTCTGGTGGCACCATCTCGTCTCGGGCGATCCGTCGCTGGTGCACCGGGTCGGCGTCTCCGTGCGCGGCCGGGCGATCCCCGAATCGAAGGCCGGTCCATTGGAACACCACGTTGTCGATTGGCCGAAGTAGCTCCGCACCGATGACCGACACCCTCAACGGCGTGTTCGCCGCTGTCCTCACCCGGCTCGGCGCCGACGGCGCACCCGATGCCTCGGCGACTGCCCGCCATTGCCGCTGGTTGTTGGAGAACGGCTGCGATGGCCTTTCCGTGCTCGGCACCACCGGCGAAGCCAACTCGTTCACCGTCGACGAACGTCTCGCGCTTCTGGACGGCCTTGCCGAAGCCGGCATCCCCGGAGAGACCCTGATGCCAGGGGTCGGCTGCTGTGCGCTCCCCGACACCATCACCCTCGCCCGCCGCGCCGCCGAGCATGGCGCTGGCGGCGTGCTGATGCTGCCGCCGTTCTATTACAAGAACGTCGGTGACGACGGCCTGTTCGCGGCGTTTTCCGAGGTCATCGAGGCGATTGGCGACGACCGGCTGCGGGTCTACGTCTACCACTTCCCTCAGATGTCGGGTGTACCGCTGCCGGCGTCGCTGATCGAGCGTTTGCTGGCCCGCTATCCCGGCACCGTCGCCGGCATGAAGGATAGCTCCGGCGATCTCGACAACATGGTGACGGTCGCCCGCGCCTTCCCCGGCTTCGCCGTGTTCAGCGGCTCGGACGAGCTGTTCTGGCCGTTGCTGCAGGCCGGCGGTGCCGGCTGTATCACCGCGGTCAGCAACGTCGCCGCACCGCTGGCGCACGAGGTCTGGACGGCTCATCGCCGGGGCGACGTCGCCGCCGCCGACCTCGCCCACGACAAGCTCTCCGCGGTGCGTAGGGCCATCGCCGCCTACCCGCTGGCCGCGGCCCTGAAGGCGGTCATGGCCCGCGGCAGCGGTGACACCGACTGGCTGCGCATTCGGCCGCCGCTGATGCCGCTTTCCGATGCCGATGTGGGCGCATTGCTCAATGCCCTCGACGGGCTCGGCTTCGCCCTGCCGCCGCAACCATGATCTTCTTCGCGCCGCGCCGGCGCATCACCATGCCGCCCGAGGACCTGAGCGTCACCGTTGGCGGTCGCGAGGTGCCCGTCGCCATTCGCCGCAATGCCCGGGCGAGGCGGCTGATCCTTCGCATCGATCCGGACGGCTGCGGCGTCACCGTGACCGTGCCGTCGGTCGTTCGGCTCGACGACGCGATCTCGTTCGTGCGCGGCCGGACGGATTGGATCGCCGACCGGCTGGACTCTATTCCAGCGCCAATCGCTCTCTCCGACGGTGCCGATGTGCCCGTGCTCGGGGTTGCCCACCGGGTGCGCCATGACCCCAACGCGCATGCGGTGCCTCAACGCGACGGCGAAATCGTCGTCGTCGGCCGCGCCGAGCACCTGTCGCGCCGGCTCCGCGACTGGTTCCGCCGCGAGGCGCGGCGCGAGATCGCGCCTCGCGTCGCCGCCAAGGCCGCACAGCTCGGCCGCAAACCGGGACGGATCACCATCCGCGACACCCGTTCGCGCTGGGGATCGTGCTCGGTAGCGGGCAATCTCTCGTTCTGCTGGCGGCTGGTGATGGCGCCGGAAGCGGTGCTCGATTACGTCGTCGCCCACGAGGTCGCGCACCTCGCCGAGCGCGGCCACGGACCGGCGTTTTGGCGCACTGTCGAAGGCCTCACCGACGACGTTGCCACGGCGAAGGCGTGGCTGCGGCGCGAAGGTCCCGACCTGCACCGCTACGGCTGAGCGCTAGGACATTCGGGCGCAAGCTTCGGATAGATCATATCGCGCCCGGTGCTACCATGGCGTCATGGACACGATCGCAACCCACGAGATCACCAATCTCGCCGACGAGCGCCGATGGAAGGCGGTTCTGGCCCGCGACGCCGGCTCCGACGGCGCCTTCGTCTATGCCGTCCGCTCGACCGGCGTCTTCTGCCGCCCGTCGTGCCCGAGCCGCCGGGCGCGGCGCGACCGGGTGGAGTTCTTTCCCGTCCCAGAAGCCGCGCTGCAGGCCGGCTACCGAGCCTGCAAACGCTGCCGGCCCGAGACGGCGACGCCGGCCGACCCCCGTGTCGACGTCGCGCGCCGGGTCTGCCGCGCCGTCGAGGCCCGCGCCGACGCGGTGCCGACCCTCGCCGAGCTGGGCGCCGAGGTTGGGGTAAGCCCCCATCATCTGCAGCGCTCGTTCAAGGCGGTCATGGGTATCTCGCCCCGCCAATACGCCGACGCCGTGCGCCTCGGCCGGGTCAAGGAATCGCTCCGCGCCGGCGAGCCGGTGGCGGGGGCGCTCTACGGCGCCGGCTACGGCTCGCCCAGCCGGCTCTACGAGAAGGCGCCGGCCCAGCTCGGCATGACCCCGGCGTCCTACGCCCGGGGCGGCGAAGGCGCGACCATCGCCTTCACCATCGCCGAGCAATCGCGCATCTCAGGCCTCGACCGGCTATTAGTCGCGGCCACCGAACGGGGCGTGTGCATGGTCGCCCTCGGCGACGACGTGGCCTTCCTCGAAGAGGAACTGCGCCTGGAATTCCCCGCCGCCGAATTGCGCCGCGACGACGGCGCCCTGGCCGCGCAGGTGGACACCGTCCTCGACATGGTCGAGGGCACCCGGCCCCACGCCGATCTGCCCCTCGACGTGCGCGCCACGGCCTTCCAGTGGCAGGTGTGGGAGCGGCTGCAGGCCATCCCCCGAGGCGAAACCCGCACCTACGGCGAGATTGCCGCCGAACTGGGCCGGCCAAAGGGCGCCCGCGCCGTCGGGCGGGCCTGCGCCACCAACCCTGTCTCCGTGGTTGTCCCCTGCCACCGCGCCGTCGGCGGCGATGGCAAGCTGCACGGCTACCGTTGGGGCCTTTCGCGGAAACAGACGCTCCTCGACCGCGAACGCGGCGACGGATAGGTCGCTAGCCCCCGTCATCGTCGCCGCGCAGCCGGTCGATGGCGCGGCAGTCGGCCTTGGTGGGGCGGCCGGTGCCCGGTTCGCGTCCGGCCACGGATGCCGGTTCGGGGGTGTTGCTCGCGGCGCGGGACTGTGGGGGGTCTAGGTCCTCGTAGAGGGCCTGGGCTTTGGGCGCCGGTCCGCGCCGGGTGCCGAGGGCGACGACGCGGATGACGCGGATGACGCGGATGTCGCGGCCTTTGGGGAAGGTCAGCACGTCATCAGGCTTCAGCGTCTGATGGGTCTTGCGCACCACCTGGCCGTTGATCCGAAGCCGTCCCGACTCGCAGAGCTTCTGGGCGAGGGAGCGGCTCTTGAAGAACCGCGCAAACCACAGCCATTTGTCCAGGCGCAGGCGGTCTTCCGTCATCGGGGCGTGGCGAGCTCCCGCAGCTTGGCGAACGGCGAATCGGGATCGATGTCAGGCGCTTTCTTCCGGGGTCGGCGGGGCATCGGTTTGCCGCGGGACTCCTTCTTGTTCTTCTTCTTCGGAGCGGGGAAGAAGACGGCTCCACCGTCGGTTTCGCGTGACCGATAGCCGGGCGCCGCCAGGACACCGGCGATCTCGGTTGCGCCACAGCCGCACAGCGTCACCAGCTCGGGACCGGCAGGGAAGGGCCCGGCACGGGAAAGGGCGAAGGCCTTCGCCGCCAGCCGTTCGACGATGTCGATGCGGACGGCGAGGGAACCCAGCGGCCGATAGCCGACCACCTCGTAGAATGCCCAGGGGACCGACTCGTCCAGCGGCACCGACATGCGCCCGTCCGGCGGCATCGGCGGCATAGGCACGCCCGCGTGAACGGCCCAGAGAAGGCCCCGTAGGGACGCCGCTGCCGGCTTGACCAGCGCCGGCACCCAGACGCTTTCACGGCCGATGCGCAAGCCCGTTTCGCGAAGCGCCTTGCGGTCGTCCCGGCTAAGGTGAGTGATCTGTTCGGCGACCTTGCGGCGGGGCAGGGACCCCAGCGCCTCGGCGACCTGAAAGGCGAGGCCCCGCGCTGCGCCGGTCAGCTTCGCCTCACGGGCGGCGAAAAGCGACCCCAGGCGGTCGGCGAGGTGATTCTCGAGCCAGCCGGCTAGCCGACGGCGAAGTCGCTCGCGCTGGTCGGCGCCCAGAAGTTCGCTGGCCAACGGCTCGACATTCGGACGGAGAGCGTCGGGGCCGGCAAAAAGGCGGGCGACAGGTGCATTCCGCCAGAGAATGACGCCGTCGGCGGCAAGCGAGAAGGATTCGTCCGGCTCGGTCTCGACCTGTTGGACCCGGCGGGCGATTTCGCTGCCAAGGGCCCGCGCTGCCGCCGCGTCGATGGCCCGCCGCGCGCCCGAGACGGCGACCTCGTCGCCCTCGATCGCCCCGCGGACGAAGCGGAAGCCGTCCAACTCGCCGACGAAATGGCCTTCGACCGTCACTTCGCCGCGGCTGTTCACCGCCGCCAGCAGTTCACCCCGATCCTTCATCCGCCCGACGAGTGCGGCGGTACGCCGGTCGACGAAGCGCTGCGTGAGACGCTCGTGCAGCGCGTCCGAGAGCTTGTCCTCGATGCCTCAGGTCCGCTCCTGCCAGTGGCCGGCGTCGTCGAGCCAGTCAGCGTGATGGGAGACGTAGGTCCAGGTGCGGATGTTGGCGATGCGTTGTACCAGCGTCTCGATGTCGCCGTCGGTGCGGTCGAGGCGGGCGACTTGGCCGGCGACCCAGTCGGTGGACAGGCGTCCCGCATCGTCGGTGAGGTGGCGATAGATCTGACCCAGCAGGCGCGCGTGACCCTCGCTCATCACCTTGCCGAAATCGGGGATCTGGCACACCGCCCACAACAGCCGCACGGCCTCGGTCCCCTGCGCGCGTTCGACGATATCGGCCTCGCGCGCGAGCGCGGCCAGCACCAGCTCGTCGTCGGCTTCTCGGGCGCGGACGAGCCCGGTCTGCTCGGGCGGCCTCGCGAGACTGGACCGCAGCGCCGCGAGCGAGACGAAACGCAGATCGTCATTGCGCCAGAACAGCGTCCGCAGCGGATCGAAGCGGTGGTTTTCGATGCGCTCGGTGATTTCAGCGTCCAGCGGCCCGATGTCGGCGGTGGTGCCAAAGGTTCCGTCGTTCATGTGGCGCCCGGCGCGGCCAGCGATCTGCGCCAGCTCGGCGGCGGTCAGGCTCCGCAGATAGCGCCCGTCGAACTTCCGCGTGGCGGCGAAGGCGACGTGGTCGACGTCCATGTTGAGGCCCATTCCGATCGCATCGGTGGCGACCAGGTAGTCGACCTCGCCGGCCTGATACATCGCCACCTGGGCATTGCGGGTTCGGGGGCTGAGGGCGCCGAGCACCACCGCGGCGCCGCCCCGCTGGCGGCGGATCAGCTCGGCCAGCGTATAGACGTCTGCGGCGGTGAAGGCGACGATGGCGGTACGTGGCGGCAGGCGCGAGACCTTTCGCGGACCACTGTAGGAGAGGGTCGAGAACCGCGGACGGCTCTTGAATTCGGCTTCCGGAACCAGCCGGCGGATCGGCCCCCGCGCCGTCTCGGCGCCCATGAACATGGTCTCGCGCGCGCCGCGGGCATGCAGCAGGCGGTCGGTGAACAGATGGCCGCGGTCGGGATCGGCGCACATCTGGATTTCGTCGACGCCGACGAAGGCGACGCGGCGCGCCACCGGCATGGATTCGACAGTGCAGAGGAAGTAGCGGGCGTCGGGTGGGAGAATCTTTTCCTCGCCGGTAATCAATGCCACCTGCCGCGGTCCCTTGACCCGCACCGCGCGGTCGTAATTCTCGCGCGCCAGCAGGCGCAGCGGGAAGCCGATCATGCCCGTCTCGTGACCGAGCAGGCGCTCCATGGCGAAGTGGGTCTTACCGGTGTTGGTTGGCCCGAGGACGGCGATGACGCGCGCCCGGCCATCGCCCGTGGAAGTGTGGAGGTCCATGTTCAGAACATTGCGGTTCTAGGTCCGATGCGCAAGGCGCCGGAGCAAGGGCGAATCGTCCTATTCCAGCCACGCCCGCCAGCGGCGTTCGCCGCGGCCCTCGACCATGGGCACGAAGGCGACGGGCAGCTTGGTCTCGCGGACGATGGTGCCGTCGGCCTGTTTGACGCAGCGAATCAACGTCTGGGTTTCGTTGCGGCGTCCGACGGGAATGACCATGCGCCCACCACGCTTGAGCTGGTCGACCAGCGCCTCGGGGATCGCCGTCGGCGCAGCGGTCACCATGATCGCGTCGAACGGTGCCTTCTCGGGCCAGCCCTGATAGCCGTCACCGTTCATCACCTCGACGTTGGCGTATCCCAGCGCCTGGAGGCGGTTGCGCGCGTCCTCGGCCAGTTCGGGGACGACTTCGACGGAATACACCCGTCCCGCAACTTCGGACAGCACCGCCGCCTGATAGCCGCAGCCAGTGCCGATCTCGAGCACCCGGTCGTAGGGTTCGAGGTCGAGGAGATCGGTCATCACCGCGACGATATAGGGCTGCGAGATGGTCTGTTCGTGGCCGATGCCGAGCGGCCGATTGACGTAAGCCGCGCCGCGCTCCCATTCAGGAACGAACTCGTGGCGAGGGACGCGCGCCATCGCCGCCATCACCCGCTCCGAGAACCGGTCCCGGCCGGTCCACGACCGGGTTTCACGCGCTTCGGCCTCGATCTCGCCGAGAAGCCGCTCGTGGGCCTTGGCAAACCCGTCGTCGGCCATAAAGCTCACAGTCCACCTCTCCCTACGAGCCTACTGTGCCGGGGGCGGACAGAAGCGGTCAAGGGCGGCCGGGGTTGCGCGAACGACGACAGCGGCACATATCTCGGTGCGCAGAACAAGGGGACTCGAGGTTCGGGGGAATTCGACGCCATCATGACTCAAGAAACGTTTACCTTTCAGACCGAAGTCAGCAAGCTTCTCGATATCGTCGCGCACTCGCTCTATACCCACAAAGAGATCTTCCTGCGCGAACTGATTTCCAACGCCTCCGACGCCTGCGACCGCCTGCGGTACGCGGCGATCACCGAACCCGCCCTGACCGAGGGAGACCCCGAGTTCAAGATCCGGCTTTCCGCCGACAAGGATAAGCGGACCCTGACGGTCGCCGACAACGGCATCGGCATGAATCACGACGATCTTGTGGAGACGCTGGGAACCATCGCGCGGTCCGGCACCCAGGCGTTCGTCAACGCGCTCACCGGTGACGCCAAGAAGGACATGGCACTGATCGGCCAGTTCGGCGTCGGTTTCTATTCGTCATTCATGGTCGCTGACTCGGTCGAGGTGGTGACCCGCAAGGCCGGTGAAGACAAGGCCTGGGGCTGGGTTTCGGATGGAAAGGGATCGTTCACCATCGAGGACGCCGAGCGCGATGTCCGCGGCACGACCGTCACCCTTCATCTTGCCAAGGACGAAAACGAGTTCCTGGAGCCCCACCGGCTGCGCCGCATCGTCAACACCTATTCCGACCACATCGGCATCCCGGTGGTGTTGAAGGACGGCGATACGGAGGACACCGTCAACACGGCATCGGCGCTGTGGACCCGTCCGAAGAAGGACATCACCGCCGAGCAGTACAAGGAGTTCTACCACCACGCGGGCCATGCCTTCGACGATCCCTGGCTGACCCTGCACAACGCGGTCGAGGGCGTGGTGTCGTACACGAACCTTCTGTTCGTGCCGTCTTCGCCGCCCTTCGACCTGTTCCATCCCGACCGCAAAGGCCACGTGAAGCTCTACGTCAAAAGGGTGTTCATCACCGACGATTGCGAGGGGCTGCTGCCGTCCTATCTGCGGTTCCTCAAGGGCGTCGTCGATTCGGAAGACCTGCCGCTCAACATCAGCCGCGAGACGTTCCAGCACGATCCGCGCCTGGCCAAGATCCGCGCCGGTCTGGTCAAGCGCGTGCTTGGCGAGCTCGGCAAGAACGCCGACAAGAAGCCCGAAGAGTACGAGACGTTCTGGGCCAACTTCGGCGCGGTGCTCAAGGAAGGCATCTACGAAGATTTCGAGAACCGCGACAAGGTCTTGGGTCTGGCCCGGTTCCGCAGTACAGGCGTCGATGGCCTGACCTCGTTGGACGGCTATGTCGAGCGGATGAAGGAGGGGCAGGACGCCATATACACCATTTCCGGCGAGGATGCCGCCGCACTGGCCCGTAGCCCGCAACTCGAGGGCTTCAAAGCCAAGGGGGTCGAAGTCCTGCTGCTTACCGATCCCATCGACGAGTTCTGGATTCCGGCGGTTCGAACCTACAAGGAAAAGCCGTTCAAATCCGCCGCGGCGGCCGGCGCCGACCTGGGGGCCATCGCCGACAGTGAACAGGGCGAGAAAGGTGGTGCCAAGGAAGCCGAGACGACGAACGTCGACGCTTTGGTGGCGAACCTGAAGGTAACGCTCGGCGAGTCGGTCAAGGACGTGCGCGCATCCGAACGGCTCACCGACAGCGCCGTGTGTCTCGTCGCCGACGAAGGCGATATGGACATGTACCTGGAGCGCATGCTGCGCCAGCATCGCCAGTTGGACACGCCGACGCCGCGCATCCTCGAGATAAATGCGAGGCACCCCCTGATCCGGCGGCTCGCCGAGATGGCTTCCGGCGGCGACGGCCAACGTTCGGTTCTCGAGGATGCCGCGCACCTGCTGCTCGATCAGGCCCGGATCATCGAAGGCGAGACGGTTCCGGACCCGGTCGCCTTTGCTACGCGCTTGTCCTCGGTCATGGAAAAGGGGCTGGCCGCTTAAGCCAGCCCCTATTCGATTAATCTTTCTGAGCGCTGCCGCTCGGCCCCAATGCCGGGCGGGGTCGGGTCAGTTACACGACTGCGTCGCGAGCCTGCAGTTTCCGCCGCGCTGCTGCGACGATCGTGCGTACCATGTCTGGATTGAGGCCGTCGCTGCGCATCAGCGCCTTGGTGACCGGGTCGGACAGCAGATCCTCAACGGCCGGTTCGACCCCGCCATCGCGGAACGGCTGCGCCCGACGGCAAGGCGCCGGCGGCGTTAACGTGCGACGGCTCCGCGTAGGACGCGGGTCGCTCGTGAATCCTAGCATTATTTCCTCCCCGCAGTTCGGCGGCACAAACAACCACCCGGTGTTCGCCCTCTTCCGGAGCAATCGGCGGTCGTTGCGCGGCCCGTGGGCCCACCGCTCGTTTGCCGCATTCTTCTTATCGTCGGCTCTATCGCCGTTGACACTTGTCTGCGGCCGCGGACAGTCGGGATCATACCCCGCCATCTCATCGCGCTTTGATGCGCGTTCTATGTGGAGAAGTATAACCACTGTTGCGCCGCCAAACAAGCAGGCCGCCCAACGCCGACAAGTTGTGGTCGAGCTTGCTTATTAATATCAGCGGGTTGTGAGATCGAGTCGGGCAGCACCGAGGATCGGCCCGGTGGATCCGGTTTGAACGAAGACCGCACGCAGGTCGCCCGTGTTGGCGTCGGCCGGCATAGTGACGGGGATGGTCAATGCTTCGCCGTTCCAGGTGCCGATCCGTTCGAGCTTGCGGACGACATTGTAATTGCGCATTTCGGTGCCGCGGTTCTCGCCACGGAGCACCTGCGTGACGTGGCGTCGGTCGACCATCACCAGCCACACCGCAGCGCCGGTCGCCTGGCCTTCGCCGACCGTGACGAGGATGGCATTGTCGCCGTCCCGGCGCATGCCGACCTCGACCTGCTCCGCCGCGTGCGTCCGGGCGATGTGGCGCAGAACCTCGGCACGATCGGAGCCGGTCACCTCGGTCGAGCCGTGAACGATCATTTGCGGTGTGTAGACGTAGCGGAGACCGAACTGCCGGGCGTAATCCCTCTGGCGTCCAGTGGTCTCCGCGCTGGCGAAGGGATCCTTCCAGCCGATGTAGTCCCAGTAGTCGACATGCATGGAAAGCGCCAACACATCATGCCGTTCGGCGAGTTCACCCAGCAAGGTGTCGGCCGGCGGACACGATGAGCAACCTTGTGAGGTGAACAGCTCGACGACGGTGAGGGGGCCGTCGGCGGCTCCCGCGGTCCGCCCGGTTGAGAAGAGCGCAAACGCAACGGCGGCGGCAAGCAGACGCTGCATCGCCCACACATAGCTCGCCCGCGTCGGCCCGACCAATCACATGGCGGTGATGCCGGCGTGATGCGGCGTTGGCAGCCTTGCGGCTCTGGACGCTACGCCAGCCGCCCGAGCACGTACTGCAGGATGCCGCCGCTCTTGAAGTACTCGATCTCGTCCAGCGTATCGATGCGGCAGAGGAGAGGCACCTCGTCCGTCGACGCGTCGCCGCGGTGGACGGTCAGGGTCACCGTCATGCGCGGCTCGATCGCTCCGTCGAGCCCCGTCAGATCGAAAGTCTCCGTGCCATCGAGGCCGAGGGTCTTGCGGTTGACCCCGTCGGGGAACTGCAACGGCAGAATGCCCATGCCGACGAGGTTGGAGCGGTGGATGCGCTCGAAGCTCTCGACGACCACCGCCGAGACTCCGAGCAGCCGCGTTCCCTTCGCCGCCCAGTCGCGCGACGACCCCGAGCCATACTCGGTTCCGGCGATGACCACCAGCGGGACGCCGTCGGCCTGGTACTTCATCGAGGCGTCATAAATGGACATCACCTCGCCGTCGGGCAGGTGACGGGTGACGCCACCCTCTGTTCCCGGCGCAATCTCGTTGCGGATGCGGATGTTGGCAAAGGTGCCGCGCATCATCACCTCGTGATTGCCGCGCCGCGAACCGTAGGAGTTGAAATCCCGGGGTTCGACTCCATGGCCGATCAGGTACGCGCCGGCGGGACCGTCGGTCTTGATAGAACCGGCCGGCGAGATGTGGTCGGTGGTCACCGAATCGCCCAGCATCGCCAGCGCCCGCGCGCCCGTGATGTTGGTGAAACCGGTGGCGGCCCCGCCCTCGAAGAACGTGGGGTGACGCACGTAGGTCGAGGCGTCCTGCCAGGCATAGGTCTGGCCGGTCGACGCCGCCATGCTCTGCCAGGCGGCGTCGCCGGCGAACACGTTGGCGTAGCGGTTGCGGAACATCTCCGGCGTCAGCACCGAGTTCATAACGTCCTGGATTTCCGCGTTGCTCGGCCAGATGTCGCGAAGGTAGACGGGCTGGCCTTCTTCGCCTGTGCCGAGCGGATCGTTCAGCAGATCGACGTCCATCGACCCGGCAAGCGCATAGGCCACCACCAACGGCGGCGAGGCCAGATAGTTCGCGCGGGTCAGTGGATGCACCCGGCCCTCGAAGTTGCGGTTGCCCGAGAGCACCGCGGCGACGGTGAGATCGCCCGACTCGATGGCCTTGTTGATGCCTTCTGGCAGCGGTCCCGAGTTGCCGATGCAGGTCGTGCATCCGTAGCCCACCAGATTGAAGCCGAGGGCGTCGAGATCGCTCTGCAGGCCGCCGGCTTCCAGATAGTCGGTGACCACCTGCGAGCCGGGCGCGAACGAGGTTTTGACCCAGGGTTTGACCGACAAGCCTTGGCGGCGGGCGTTCCGTGCGACCAGCCCGGCACCGATCAGCACCGCCGGGTTGGACGTGTTCGTGCAGCTTGTGATGGCGGCGATGACCACGGCGCTGTCCGCGAGCGCGTAGTTGGCGCCCTCGACCGGGATCTCGCGGCGTTCGGAGCGGCCCGAAAGATCGGCAAAACCGCCAGCGAACGACGCGGCCGCTTGCGACAACGGTACCCGGTCCTGGGGCCGTTTCGGCCCGGCCAGCGACGGTTCGACCGAACCCAGGTCCAGCTCCAGCGTATCGGTGAACACAGGGTCCGGCGTCGATGCGTCGCGCCACATCCCCTGGGCCTTGGCATAGGCTTCGACCAGGGCGACGCGCTCGGGATCGCGACCGCTGAACGTGAGATAGTCGATGGTCGCGCGGCTGATGGGGAAGAAGCCGCAGGTGGCACCGTATTCCGGCGCCATGTTGGCGATCGTCGCCTGATCAGCGAGCGAGAGATTGTCGAGGCCATCGCCGTAGAACTCGACGAACTTTCCGACCACGCCCTTCTTGCGCAGCATCTGGACGACCATCAGCACCAGATCGGTGGCGGTCGTTCCTTCCTTTATCTCGCCGGTCAGTTTGAATCCGACCACCTCGGGGATCAGCATGGAGATCGGCTGGCCAAGCATCGCCGCTTCCGCCTCGATGCCGCCGACGCCCCAGCCGAGCACGGCGAGGCCGTTGACCATCGTCGTGTGGCTGTCGGTGCCGACAAGCGTATCGGGGTACGCAACGGTGGTGCCATTGTCGGCGCCCGTCCACACCACCTGGGCGAGATACTCCAGGTTCACCTGATGGCAGATTCCCGTGCCCGGCGGGACAACGCGAAAGCCGTCGAACGCCTGCTGACCCCAACGCAAAAACTCGTAGCGTTCCCGGTTTCGCTCGTACTCCATTTCGACGTTGGTGGACAAAGCGCCGGCCGAGCCGGAGGCGTTGACCATGACCGAGTGGTCGATAACCAGATCGACTGGAACGAGGGGATTGATCTTTGCCGGATCGCCGTTTCTCGCGACCATCGCATCGCGCATCGCCGCCAGATCGACGACCGCAGGCACGCCCGTGAAGTCCTGCATCAAGACGCGGGCCGGACGATAGGCGATCTCACGATCGGATGACCGCGAACCGAGCCACTCGGCGACGGCGCGTACGTCATCAATGGTGACTGTGCGTCCATCCTCCCAGCGCAGCAGGTTTTCCAGCAGCACCTTCAGCGAGAACGGCAGGCTGCCGACGTCACCGAGTCCTGCCCCGGCAGCGGCCTCGAGGCTGTAGTAGTCGTACTGGCGCTCGCCGACCGAGAGGGTGCGGCGCGCCTTCAAGGTGTCATGACCGAATGCGGACACGGGATTTCTCCTATCGGGCGGGGGATCTCACCAACCACACAGCACACTTGGCGGGGCCTGTCCAGCTATTCGATCCACTGTGGGGTCCATGGCGTCGGAAACAGCAATCTCACGGCCTCTCTGCCACGGCGGTTGCCGTGCACCCCGTTACATTTCGATACATTTTCCGACTTGTCGAGTGAGACGCACCACTGGTTCTACGGGTTCGCAAATCATGTCTTGCTTCACTCCGTGGTCTGTGCCTTATAGATTGAAACAAATCTGACCGGATGAGCGTATCCGGTTGCGTCGAGCGCGCCGAAGTCCGCCAAAAAAGCCGGGGAGGCACTGTCAACGTCATGGCTGCGAAACGATTCGTGCGTTCTGGCGCCAGCGTCGCCGCCGAATCCATCGATACCTTTCCCAAGCTTCTCCTGGAAAACGCTCGCGTCCGAGGCAATCGGCCGGCGATCCGCGAGAAGGACCTCGGCATCTGGCAGGCCTGGACCTGGGGCCAGGTCGCAGACGAAGTCCGGTCATTTGCTTGCGGGCTGGAGGCGATGGGATTCCAGCGAGGCGACCGGCTCGCCATCATCGGTGACAACCGGCCGCAGCTCTATTGGGCGATGGTTGCTGCCCAGGCCGCGGGGGGCACGCCGGCGCCGCTGTATCAGGACTCGGTGGCCCAAGAGATAATGTTCGTTCTCGACCACGCCGAATGCCGTTTCGCGGTGGTCGAAGACCAGGAGCAGGTCGACAAGTTGCTCGAGATCAAGGACAACTGCCACCACCTGGAGACGGTCATCTACAAGGATCCGCGGGGCCTGCGGCACTATTACCAGCCGTTCCTTCACGCCTACACCGACGTGCAGGAAAAGGGACGGACCTTCGATGCCGAGAACCCGGATTTCTACGAATCCCGAATCGCCGAATGCTCCGGCGGCGACCTTGCAATCATGCTCTACACGTCGGGGACGACAGGCCAGCCCAAGGGCGTGATGCTCAGCTACGACAACATGGTCGTCACTGCGCGCAACGGCATTGTTCGCGAAGGGCTGCGGGAGGACGAAGAGGTCGTCGCCTATCTGCCGATGGCCTGGGTCGGCGACCACCTGTTCTCGTTCGCTCAGTGCTATGTCGCCGGTTTCTGCGTCAGTTGCCCGGAGAGCACCGAAACCGTGCTCCACGACATGCGCGAAATCGGACCGACTTACTTCTTCGCGCCGCCCAGCATTTTCGAGAACATCCTGACCACGGTGATGATCCGGATGGAGGATGCCGGCTGGCTGAAGCAGAAGATGTTCCATCACTTCATGGGGGTCGCCAAACGGGTCGGCAGCGCGATTCTCGATGGCCGGCCGGTCCCGTTCGGGGATCGTCTCTCGTATGCGCTCGGCCGCCTACTGATCTTCGGACCCCTGAAGGACACCTTGGGCATGCGGCGCATCCGTCTCGCCTATACGGCCGGCGAGGCCATCGGCCCCGACATCTTCGAGTTCTTCCGTTCCCTCGGGATCAACGTCAAGCAACTCTACGGCCAGACCGAGGCGGCCGTGTTCGTGACCATCCAGCCGGACGGCGAGGTCAAACCAGATACGGTGGGGACGCCGGCGATCGGCGTCGAGGTCGAAATCACCGAGGGCGGCGAGGTGATGTACCGGAGCCCCGGCGTTTTCATGCAGTACTACAAGAACGACGAAGCGACCAAGGAAACGAAGACCGAGGACGGCTGGGTCCACACCGGGGATGCCGGGTTCTTCGACGCCGAGGGTCACCTGCGGATCATCGACCGGGCCAAGGATTTCGGCAAGCTGAACAACGGTTCGATGTTCGCGCCCAAGTATATTGAGAATAAGCTGAAATTCTTCCCGTTCATCAAGGAGGCCGTGGCCTTCGGCCACGAAAAGGACTATGCCGCGGCGTTCATCAACATCGATCTCGAGGCGGTGGGCAACTGGGCCGAACGGCGCCACTTGGCCTATTCGGGGTATACGGACCTGGCCAGCCAGACACCGGTTTGCGATCTGATCCAGGACTGCGTCGAGAAGGTCAACGCCGACCTTGCCGAGGACCCGCATCTCGCAGGCTCGCAGATCTCGCGGTTCCTGATTTTGCACAAGGAGCTTGACGCGGACGACGGCGAACTGACCCGAACCCGCAAGGTCCGCCGCGGGTTCATTGCCGAGCGGTACGACCAACTCGTCGAGGCGCTGTACTCTGACTGCAGCCGGTGTGCGATCGAGACCGAGGTCAAGTTCGAGGATGGGCGAACGGGGACATTGAAGGCCGATCTGGAAATCCGCGACGCCAAACTGCTCGAGACCGAGCCGCTGAAGGCCGCAAGCTGACGACGAGCGGAACGGCGGCAGTAGAGGACACGGGGACTGGGGCCCAACATGCAAGAGCCGGCAGCGCGCGACGGGTCGATGGGCGACCGCTTGTCGTTCAACGACGAATACGAAACCTTCGAAGTCGATTTCTCCGGAATCACCTTCGACAGCGCGAAACAAATCGATTCGATCTACGACGAGATCGACCGCCGCCTCGCAGAGTCGGGCAGGCGGTGGTACTTCCTCGTCAACTACATTGACTGCGTCATCGCGCCGGACGTGTGGGACGCCTATGCGGCCCGCGGCAAGAAAGCGAACATCGAGTTCGGGCTCGGCTCGTTCCGCATCGGCGCCGCCAACGAAACGCGAGAAGAAATCCGCGCGCGCTCGCAGACCGACATGTTCAGGGCCAACTTCTTCGCGACGCGTGAAGAAGCACTTGCGGCCATTGCCGACAAGCGGCGTCGTCGTGCCGGCCAGGCCGAGATGCCGCAAGACGACTACATCAAGGTTGAGAACATCAATCTGCAGTTTGGCGGCATCCGGGCCATCAGCGGCGTCGGGTTCAGCGTGCCGAGGGGGGAGGTCTATTCGATCATCGGCCCCAACGGAGCCGGCAAGACCTCGATGCTCAATGTCATCAGCGGGTTCTACCGGCCCTCGGAAGGCCGGATCATGTTCGACGGCAAGGACCGGACCAAGCTCGGCCCGGCCGAGGTGGCGCGTCTCGGTTTCGCCCGCACCTTCCAGAACATTGCCCTGTTCAAGGGCATGACCACCCTCGACAACATCATGACCGGGCGGCTGATCAAGGATAAGGGCAACCTGCTTCTGGATGCGCTTTATTGGGGGCCGTCTCAGCGGCAGGAGCTGGAGAATCGCGAGTACGTGGAACGGGTGATCGACTTCCTCGAGATCGAAGCGATCCGAAAGACGCCGGTCGGACGCCTGTCGTATGGCTTGCAGAAACGCGTCGAACTCGGACGTGCCTTGGCGATGGAGCCGAAGGTGCTGCTGCTCGACGAGCCGATGGCGGGGATGAACCTTGAGGAAAAGCAGGACATGGTCCGGTTCATCCTTGATGTGAACGACCAGTGGAACACGACGATGATCCTCATCGAGCACGACATGAGCGTCGTCATGGACATCTCCGACTACGTCGTCGTGCTCGATCATGGCGAGAAGATTGCCGAAGGAACACCCGATGACGTGCGCACCGACCCCGTGGTCATTCGCGCGTATCTCGGCGAAAGCTGACGGGGCGGCGTCAGGGGCACAGGGAGTAGGCGAACCGGCATGTTGTTTTTCGTCGAGATCGTAATCAGCGGCCTGATGGCCGGGGTGATGTACGCCCTCGTCGCGCTTGGGTTCGTGCTGATCTTCAAGGCGTCGGGCATCTTCAACTTCGCCCAAGGCGTGCTGTGCCTGTTCGCGGCTTTGGCTCTTTACGACTTCATCGGGCCGGGTGGATGGGTCGAACGATGGTTCGGCTTCACGCTGCCGGTGTGGCTGGGAATCATCCTCACGGCAGGTGTGATGATCATCGTCGCATGGCTGATCGAGCGACTTGTCCTTCGCTATCTGATCAATCAGGCCCCGATCATTCTGTTCATGGCCACCATCGGACTCGCCTACTTCCTCGAAGGCACCGGCGACATCCTCTTCGGCTCGGACGTGAAGCCGCTTGACATCGGTCTTCCCCAGGGAGCGCAGGACTGGCTGCTCGATACCTACGGCCTCTATGTCGAGAAGCTCGAGATCGTCGCCGCGGTGGTCGCCGCGGTGCTGGTCACCGTGCTCGCCGTCTTCTTTCAGAAAACCCGCATTGGCCGGGCGTTGCGGGCCGTCGCCGACGATCACCAGGCGGCGCTGAGTGTCGGCATCTCGTTGCACACGATCTGGATCGTCGTGTGGTCGGTCGCCGGCATCGTCGCGCTAGTCGCCGGGATCATGTGGGGCAGCAAGTCGGGGGTGCAGTTCTCGCTGTCACTGATCGCCTTGAAGGCGTTGCCGGTGCTGATCCTTGGCGGCTTCACCTCGGTTCCCGGCGCCATCGTCGGCGGCCTGATCATCGGCGTCGGTGAAAAGGTTACCGAAGTCTACGTTGGTTCCCTGATCGGCGGCGCGGTGGAGAACTGGTTCGCCTACATGCTGGCGCTCGCCTTCCTGCTCGTTCGGCCGCAGGGCCTGTTCGGCGAAAAGATCATCGAAAGGGTCTGAGGGCATGTTCTATCGCGAGACTGGTCAGTTCAAGACGACCTATCAGGCCGACCAGGCGATCTTCCCGATCGACCAGGATCGCTGGGTGATGACGGCCACCGCCCTCATCGCTCTCGTGGTCCTACCGCTGATCATCGACGACTACTGGACCTCGGCCATCATCCTTCCGTTCCTCGTCTATGGTATGGCAGCGATCGGACTGAACATCCTGACCGGCTATTGCGGCCAGGTGTCGCTTGGAACCGGTGGGTTCATGGCCGTCGGCGCGTACTCGACCTACAAGCTGATGACGATGTTTCCGGAGCTCAGCTTTATCCTCGTGGTGCTGTTCTCCGGTGGAATCACCGCTGCTGTTGGCACCCTGTTCGGATTGCCTAGCCTGCGGATCAAGGGGTTCTACCTCGCTGTGGCAACGCTCGCCGCGCAGTTCTTCCTGGTCTGGCTGTTCAACAAGGTGGGGTGGTTCTTCAATTATAATGCCACGGGCACGATCACCGTCACCCGATCCGAAGTTTTCGGCGTCCTCGTCACGGGGCCCGAGGCGAGCAATGTCGCCCGCTACTATTTCTGCCTCATTTTCCTTCTGGTGTTCGCGTTGATCGCCAAGAACCTGGTGCGTGGCCGTGTCGGACGGATGTGGATGGCCATCCGGGACATGGACATCGCGGCCGAGCTCATCGGTATCCGCCCGCTTCATGCCAAGCTGTCGGCGTTCGCGGTCAGTTCGTTCTACGTCGGCATGGCCGGCTCGCTCTACTTCGCGATTTGGTTGGGCTCGGCTGAGGTCGGCGAAGCATTCGGAATCGATCAGTCGTTCTTCGTTTTGTTCATCATCATCATTGGCGGCCTCGGCAGCATTCTGGGAAGCTTCCTGGGAACGGCGTTCATGGTGCTGCTGCCCGTCGGACTCAAGAACATCATGGTCGGCGGTCTGGCATTCGATGCCGGTACGGCCAAACACATCGAAATTATGATCCTGGGGGCGCTGATCATCTTCTTCCTGATCGTCGAGCCGCACGGTCTGGCGCGGCTGTGGCAGATCTTGAAGGAGAAACTGCGTCTGTGGCCGTTCCCCTACTGAGTAGGGCAAAAAAGAGAGAGTCCGTCGGCGGTAACGACGGGTAAGATGAGAGTCATAACCTTGAATAGTGGGAGGTACGTATGAAGTTCACCAGACTTGCGACGTGCGCGGCGGCGGCACTCGCCCTGCCGCTCATGGCGTCGGCGGCCAAAGCCTACGAGCTGGTCATTCCGACGCTGGACTACCGCACCGGTCCCTATGCGCCGAACGGTATTCCGTTCGCCAATGGGTTCACCGACTGGATGAATCTGCTCAACGAGCGCGACGGCGGGATCGAAGGCGTCAAGATCAAACTCGTTCCTTGCGAAACAGCGTACAACACCAAGCAGGGCGTCGAGTGCTACGAAAACACCAAGAATGTCCAACCCTCGGGCGCGCTTGTTTATCAGCCGCTGTCCACGGGCATTACCTATCAGCTCATTCCCAAGACCGCGGTCGACAAGATCCCGGTGTTCTCGATGGGCTATGGCCGCACCTCGGCGGCGAACGGCAAGATCTTCCCGTGGGTGTTCAACTTCCCGGCAACCTACTGGAGCCAGGCGACCGTGCTGGTCCAGTACATCGCCGACCAGGAAGGCGGCATGGGCAACCTGAAGGACAAGAAGATCGCCCTCGTCCACCACAACTCGGCGTATGGTCGCGAGCCCATCCGCACGCTGGAGAGCATGTCCATGAAGTTCGGCTTCGACCTGATGGTCCTGCCGGTCGATCATCCCGGTCAGGAGCAGAAGGCGACGTGGCTGCAGATCCGCAAAGAGCGTCCGGACTGGGTGCTGATGTGGGGCTGGGGCGTGATGAACCAGGTGGCGATCAAGGAAGCCGCCTCCATCCGCTATCCCATGGACCACTTCATCGGCGTCTGGTGGTCGGGCTCGGAGAACGACGTCCTTCCGGCCGGTGCCGCCGCCGACGGGTATCTCTCGGGCGCCTTCCACGCCCCGGGCGACAACTTCCCAGCCCACAACGACATCAAGAAGCATGTCTACGACAAGGGTAAGGGCGCCGGTGATCGCGATCGCATCGGCGAGGTCCTGTACAACCGGGGTCTGGTCGCCGCCATGTGGACCACCGAAGCGATCCGCAACGCCATGAAAATCCACGGCACCAAGGAAGTCCGTGGCCCGCATGTGCGCGACGGCTTCGAGTCCCTGGAGGTGAGCGAAGCCCGGCTCAAGGAACTCGGCCTCGAAGGCTTCACCTATGGCATCAAGATCACCTGCGAGAACCACGAAGGACCGGGCAAGGTTGCGGTCCAGCGGTGGGATGCCAAGGCCAAGAAGTGGTCGATTGCCTCCAAGTTCTACGAGCCCCTGCGCGACGTCACCGGCCCGTTGATTGCCGAGGACTCCGCGCAGTTCGCGAAGGAGAACAACGTCACGCCGAGGGACTGCAAGTAAACCTCGGCGGAAACAACCGTTAGGATCGGGAGGCGCCCTTGAACGCTTCGGCACCGGCGACGGCAGAGGACTCGGCCACGGAAGCGGCCGACTCTCTGCTCAGCGTCAACAACATTGAGGTGATTTACGACCACGTCATCTTGGTGCTCAAGGGCGTTTCCCTCGAGGTTCCCGAGGGGGGCATCGTTGCCCTCCTCGGAGCCAACGGCGCCGGCAAGTCGACGACGATCAAGGCGATCTCGAACCTGCTCGGTGCCGAACGGGGCGATGTCACCAAAGGAAACATTCTGTTCCAGGGCAAACGCGTCGACAAGCTGACGCCCAACGATCTCGTCCGTCGCGGCGTCATCCAGGTGATGGAAGGGCGCCACTGTTTCGAGCACCTGACCATCGAGGAAAACCTCCTCACCGGCGCCTACACGCGCAAGGACGGAGCCCAAGGAGTCCGGGACTCCCTCGAAAAGGCCTATCACTACTTTCCCCGCCTGAAGGAGCGCCGCGGCACCCAGGCCGGGTACACGTCCGGCGGCGAACAGCAGATGTGCGCCATCGGCCGGGCGTTGATGTCGAATCCGCGGATGATGCTGCTCGACGAGCCTTCGATGGGACTCGCGCCGCAACTCGTCGAGGAGATCTTCGAGATTGTCCGCGATCTGAACCAGAAAGAGCGCGTCAGCATTCTCCTCGCCGAACAGAACACCATGGTGGCGCTGAGGTACGCCGACTACGGATACATCCTGGAGAACGGCCGTATTGTCATGGATGGCGATGCCAAAAAACTCGGCGAGAACGAGGACGTGATGGAGTTCTACCTCGGCTTCGGCAGCGACGGCCGCAAGAGTTTCCGCGACGTGAAGCACTACCGTCGCCGCAAGCGCTGGCTCTGATCGCCGATCGGCCGCGGGGGGAGGCATTAATGAGCGATTACTACGACGATCTGGAAACCCGCGACGCGGGAGCGCGCGAGGCCGCCCAGTTCGCCGACCTCAGAAGCCAGATCGTCAATGCTCGAGAGAACGCTCCCTATTTTGCCAACTCCCTTGCCTCGGTCGACGTGGAAGCGATCACCGATCGGACGGCGCTTGCCAGTTTGCCGGTGGTCCGCAAATCCGATCTCCTCGACTTTCAGGCCGGCGACCCGCCGTTCGGCGGCCTCGCCGCCGAAGCTCCAGGAAATCTTGCCCGCATCTTCCAGTCTCCCGGACCGATTTACGACGCCGAAGGCCACGGCCGCGATCCGTGGCGCACGGCGCGGGCCTTCTATGCCGCCGGGTTTCGTGCCGGCGAAGTGGTTCACAACACCTTCGCCTATCATCTGACGCCGGCTGGGGTCATGGTCGAAACGGGCGCCCACGCCATCGGCTGCGCCGTCATCCCGGCTGGGACCGGTAACACCGAGCTGCAAGTCCGCGCCATTGCCGACATCCGTCCTGCCGGATACGCGGGAACGCCATCCTTTCTCAAGGCGCTGCTGGAAAAGGGTGCTGAACAGGGTGCCGATCTCTCGAGCCTGACCAAGGCTGCCGTCGCGGGCGAGGCACTGCCACCGTCGCTGCGCGCCGAAATTGCCGGCATGGGGGTGGCCGTCGTCCAGTGGTACGGAACCGCCGATCTCGGCCTGATCGCCTATGAATCGGCAGGCGGCGAAGGATTGATCGTTGACGAGGGGGTGATCGTCGAGATCGTTCGGCCGGGCACCGGCGACCCCGTTGCCGAGGGCGAGGTCGGCGAGGTCGTCGTGACCACCTCGAACCGAACCTATCCGTTGATTCGCTTTGCCACCGGCGATCTGTCGGCGGTGATGACGGGGACCAGCCCATGCGGGCGCACCAACGTGCGCCTGAAAGGCTGGATGGGCCGCGCTGACCAGACGACCAAGGTCAAAGGGATGTTCGTCCATCCGAGCCAGGTCGCGGACGTGGTCAAGCGCCATCCCGAAGTCGCCCGCGCGCGGCTGGTCGTCGACCAGGAAGATGGCAAGGACGTCATGACTCTGATGTGCGAAACGGCCGAGTCCGATACCCAGGCCATCGCCGATACTCTTCAGGCAGTGACCAAGATGCGCGGGCGTGTCGAAGTTGCCACGCCGGGCTCGTTGCCGAACGACGGCAAAGTCATCGACGACGTTCGGTCTATCACCTGATTGTTTCCGCACCGGGCGCGAAAAAAGCGCCGAAAGCGAAATCGGGCATAGTTGCCCGTGAACAATCTCCAAACCCCTGGCGCTGAATTGCTTTTCCGTCTGACGGAGTAACCGAAACCGCAGGCTGTCGAGGTTTTTGCCGCGAAACCTTGCGATTTCGGATTCCGTTTTCGGTCG